>Ga0208937_1000065_pt1 | contig 98902 bp, 75 predicted proteins | sample June2015DPH_11_5_FD_184705 | JGI IMG/M metagenome (GOLD analysis project Ga0208937, IMG submission 184705) | Peatland microbial communities from SPRUCE experiment site at the Marcell Experimental Forest, Minnesota, USA - June2015DPH_11_40... | ecosystem: Environmental > Terrestrial > Soil >... | reverse complement strand
TGCCTTTGGCGTCCGTTGCCCAATCCAATGCACGAAATAAAACGAAATAAGGATTCAACGGCCAGGAATTATGTGGTTTTCCGGTGAAAACCGCTTGCAGGTTTTGTTGCGATGTCTCAACTTGAAATACGCTGTAGGATTTTTGGACATGGTGGAGGTAAATTTACTGCACTTTTACTGCACACATTCATAAGTCATTGATTATGAATGGAGCGGGTGAAGGGAATCGAACCCTCATTTCGTTTCCGCAAGGCGAACGATAGCAAAATAAAGCAATAATGACAGGGTGAAACACGCTTGACATAGGTGGACTTTAGCAGTAATTTTAGCACTGTTATGGCAAGCATTCATCAAAGACCCCGTTCACCTTACTGGCACGCATCCTACCTTGGGCCGGATGGCCGGTGGATTCTCCGTAGCACCAAACAGGAAGACCGCCAATCGGCCTTGGCCGTGGCGATGGAATATGAGCGGGCATCCAAACTCGCCCGGCGCGGGGAACTGGTGGAAGCCCAAGCCCGCGAAGTCCTGAAGGACATAATGAAGCGGGCGGACATGGGCGAAACTTTGCAAGGCGTGTCCATCAAATCGCATTTCGACACTTGGCTTGCCAGCAAGCGGGCGCGGAAGGCCAAAGCCACAGGGGATCGCTACGGCGGGGCTGTGGCTGAATTTCTGAAAACGCTTGGCAATCGTGCCGCCAAGCCCCTTACCAGCCTTACAGCGGCGGACGTGGAACGCTTTTTGAGTCATCGCATGGGCTTGGGGCTTGCGCCCATAACCGTTGGCTTGGACGGGAAAGTTATTCGCACGGCGTTGAACGCGGCCCGGCGGCAAGGTTTGATTCCTACCAATCCCGCCGAAGCCGTGGAACTGCCGGAAGGCGAAAGCGTGGAACGCGGCACGTTCACCCCGGCGGAAGTGAAAATGATGGTGGACACGGCGGAAGGCGAATGGAAGCTGCTTATCCTGTTCGCCTATTTCACCGGGGCGCGGCTGGGCGATTGCTGCCGGATGCAATGGGAAGGTGTGGATTTGGGCGAAGGAACGCTGACTTACATGCAAACCAAGACCGGCGCGAAAGTAACCATTCCGCTTCACCGTGACTTGCTGGCGCGATTAAACAAGCTGGCGGGGACAGACAAGCCGGAAGTGTTCATCCTGCCGCACATGGCGAATTTGCGGCCCGGCGGACGGCATGGGCTTTCCGAAGGCTTCAAACGCATCATGCGGAAGGCGGGTGTGGATTGCCAGACGGTGAAGGGCGCGGGCAAGCGGATGATTTCCAAGCGCACGTTCCACGCCTTGCGCCACAGCTTCACATCCGCGCTGGCTAATAAAAACGTGGCGTCTGAATTGCGGATGAAACTCACCGGCCACAAGACTGCCGGGGAACATCAAAAATACACGCATCACGAAATGGAAAATCTCCGCGCCGCCGTGAAAAAAATCCCGTCCCTTGGTTCAAAATGAAATAGCGCACACGCTGGCAGGTTTATGGCGCGGTTATCACTGAAAAATCGCACCGCAATGGGCGCACAAGGCCTGGCTTTTCTCGGCCCGATGGCCGCAGTTCACACAGTGAAACCGCCGCGCCAACATTCCGCCAACGATTAACAGTCCAATTCCGATGACGGTGCCGATTGGAAATTCAAACAGCAGAAAAAAGCCGAGCACTTGGATGGCCACGCCCCAGCCCCCGTCGTCCCGCTTTTTTTCGCTAAACTTTGCCGTGCGCTGAAATTGGAGCGCCGGATGAGGCGCGGGATTCGGCACGACTGGCGCGGCGGGTGGTGTCGGCGGCGCAAGCGGCCTTGCGGGTGCTCCCGGCAATTCCAACACGACGCTTAAACCGCAATGCGGGCAATTGATAATCTGTCCGCGCATTTCGGCGGGAAACTCGACATGGCCGGCGCAACTGGGGCAGGCAATCTTCAGAGTTTGTGGCGCGTTCATGGCGCGGTGGTGCCCTGCTTCTCTTCTTTCGGTTTTATTTTGAAGTAACCATCAGGATCAGCAAAAACGAGGTTGTTATTGCTCAAGAAAATTTGCGTGGTTTCCGCATTGGTCGGGGCGTCCACCAGCCAATAATATGTTTCTGTTTTGTCCAATACCATACGCTGTGCGTGTGCAAAAATCGCGAGCATTTTGTCACGAGGATAGGTAAAAGAAAATTTGCCATCGGAGTCGGAAAGCGTTTTTTGGACAACGACAGGCAAAAAGTCCTCCAAGTAATCCGCAACTGTTGGGGAATTTTCCAAATTTGTCTTTACTGTCGCTACATGAGAATTGGCCTCCGTTACACTGGATTTTACAACTTCAATTTTTTCCGTTTCTGACGCAATTGCAGCCGTTTTGATGGCCTTCTTCTGGTCACTCAGTGAGTTCAGTTGTTCAACCATTTCCTTACGTTTTTTTACCGCTGCCTTCAAAGTGTTTATAGTATTTTCATCATAATTCGTGTTTTGGACTAACCGTGCCACATAGTTGGTTTGGCGAACATACTGTTTGAATAGATTGTCCCATTCAGAACTCGCTTTGATATATTCGGTGTTTGTTTTGTAAGATTTGTTCGCTGTAAACCAGTCAAAATAAGCTTGGGCTTTGTCTGCTTTTCCTAAAGCAGTAGCGACTTGTTGCTCTGCATTTGTGAGTTCTTGTCGCTTGGACGCCATTTCCAAATCAATAGCGGGTTGCTTCTTTTGCAGAAAGTCAGTCACTTGTGATTTTTCAACCAACAGAATTTCAACGTCCCCAAGCTTAAAATTTTCCGCGCCTTTAGTGACGATGAACACTTGACCCGACACCGTGGTTGCTTTGGGCTTGCACCCTACCAGTCCGATTATTCCGGTGGTTGCAACCAGTACGGCAAGGAAGAAAATTTTTGCAACTTTCATGGCTTTGACTCCTGTGCGACCAAGCCGTTGTCTAAATAGAAGGGGCGTGACTACTCACGCCCCATCACCGGCACGCGAATGCCTTCACAGGAACGCTTTCGGCACGCCCGATGGGGCGTGCTTCTTGCGCTATCCTGTGATTTACGAATTTCGCGTTTCGTGATGGACAGCAGCCGAAGCCGCAGATTGTTTTGTAGTGTTTTCTGGTCTTTGATTTTTGACTGACGGTGGCGATTCAATCACCAATGCCGCACTGATTCAAGCGCGGTTTTGCGCCGCGTTCCAAATTATTTTCAGAAGCGCATTGACCAGTGAAATTGTTGCGGCCATTCCTGTAAGCAAGTGAAGCCGAAAAAAATGATAAAACGCAAGCCGCAGAAATCAATCAACCGCAGGGTTGACGTTGCGCCGGAAGGCGGGACGTTGGCAAAACTTGGCTTCTACACAAGGCAGGTTCAAGCCGTAGTCAGAAAATGGGATGGCAAAGTGCCGCGCGAAATGCTGGAAGATTACTTCAGAGTAGTCGCAATGCCCGTTATGTTTGGGTCGTGTAACGCTACTCTGCATTTTCGTTTTGTGATTCGTGAACATTGGCAGCTCGTTTTTCAACTTGGTGAAGCCATTTCCAAAGTGGTGACTGACGACAGGAACATTGACAAGTGGCTGTTGACACTGCCGATCTCTGTTGCGACAAACGGAAAATGGGATTCATGGGATTCGCTGGCGGAATTTATCGGCAACCGTGTAGGGCAAGGACGTTCAACGGGTTTTACAAACACTGTGAAGCAACGGTATAAACGCTTGCGACTCGCCACGCCGCCAGACATAGCCGCTGATTTCTTGTCAAGTTGGCCGTTTAATCCCGCCGTGACAAAAACCACCCGCAAAACGTAACGCCCATTCGTTAGAATTCCAAAGCTATCGTGCGTAAATGAAAGCATGATAGTTGAAATTACTGACACCACCGGCGGCAAGTCCGCCAGCAACACAAGGCCGCTGCCCGCACGGGTGACGGAACTACTCGACCAACAAACCAACGGCAGGCCCGAATGGATTCGCAGCCCCAAGCAGGGTGTGGAATTTTATTCGGGTTTTTCTCGCAGCAAACTTTACGCGCTGGCAGGCACGGGCGCGATCCGCTCCGTTTCCATCCGCCAGCCGATGCAACAAAAAGGAACGCGCCTTTTCCATCTTCAATCCATTTTGGATTTCATCGCCAAGTGTGAACAGCAAGGAACGGTGAAGGCATAAAAAATCCGCCGCGCTCCATGACAGGAAAAACGCGGCGGAAATATCAAATGACTATGGGAACATCATACCCTTGTCCTTCCGGGCAGTCAACTTTGACGGACGCAAAGGCGCGACTTAACATTCACGCCCTTTGGCGGCATTTCGGATTTGATGGTGAACCCAAGGCAAGCTGCCATTCGCCCTTCCGTGATGACAACAAACCCAGCTTCAGCGTGAACGCGGACGGGACTTTGTGGCATGACTTCGCCACGGGTGAAGCCGGGGACGCGGTGGACTTTTTCCAGCGGGCTTCCGGCCTGTCAAAAAAAGAAGCCTGCCGGAAATTCATTGAACTTGCTGGCGGACGCATCACACCCGCGCCACGAGCGGCCCGGCCACAATCCCCGCCGGTGGAAGCCAAGCCCAAGCCCGTCTTCCCTGACTTCAGGAACGGGACGGCGGACGAAATCAAACACCTTGCTGGCCTTCGGAAAATTTCCCGCGAAGGCTTGGACTTCGCCAGCGAGCGCGGCCTGCTACGGTTTGCCACGCCGAAGGATTGCCCCGCGTGGATCGTGACAGACTCCGCAGGGGTGAACGCTCAAGCGCGGCGGATGGACGGGCAAGGGTGGAACCACCTGCCAGACTGCCCGAAGGCTTACACGCTGCCCGGCGCGTGGGCATCGTGGCCTATTGGCATCACGGAAGCCCAGCCATTCCCGGCAATCGCCCTTTGTGAAGGCGGGCCGGATTTTCTGGCCGCGCATTATCTCGCCCTATGGGAACAGGCCACGCATCACGCCAAACGGGACGCGCAATGCTCGCCCGTGGCGATGCTGGGGGCATCCCAGCGGATTCACCCGGACGCCCTGCCATTGTTCACCGGCAAGCGTGTTCGCATCTTCGGCCATGATGATGAAGCGGGCCGGGGCGCGGTGGAACGCTGGGCCGCGCAACTGGCATCCGTGGGCGCGGACGTGGACGCCTTCAACTTTGCGGGTCTTCGGCAGGCGGACGGCAAACCCGTGAAGGATTTGAACGATTCACTTTTGATGGACACGGGCAGCTTCAAACAAGTGGAAAGGATGCTGCCATGAATCCACCAAACATTTACAAGCCTGGCAGCGGAAAAAATCCTAGCGATGAAGGTGAAGAAAAGATTTTGCCCTTCCCGCTTCAGCATCTTCCGCCGGTAGCGCGGGCAATGGCGGAAGCCGTTGCCCGCGTAGCACGGACGCCCGAACCTTTGCCCGGATGTTGCGTCTTGGCTGTTCTGTCTGCTTCCATCGGCGCGGGCCTGCAAGTTCCCAGCCAGCCGGACAAGATCGCGCGGGGGAATCTTTATTTCCTAGTCGGCATGAAATCCGGCATGGGCAAAAGTGAATCCTTCCGGCCCGTGGTGGAACCGTTTTTCGCTTACGAGCGGGACATGGTGGAACACTGGCGGGCGGATGTTTTGCCCGGCCTTGAAGCGGAAGCGGACTTGCTGAAAAAGGAAATTGAAACGCTGTTGAAAAAACTTGGCAAAGGTAAATCCGGCGTGGAGCGGGAAGAAATCCGGCGCGAACTGGCAGCGAAGAAAAAAGCCATGAAGGAAGCAACCGATGGAATGGCAAACCCGCCGCGCTTGTGTTGCGAAGACGTGACCTCGCAACAATTGGCCGCCATGCTTCAGCAAAATCAGGAACAGCTCGCCAGCCTGTCCCCGGACGCGGGCAGCATCGTGAACATATTGCTGGGGCAGTATTCCAAGCTAGACCGCACAGATGACAACATCTATTTGAAAGCATGGAGCGGGGACAACTGCCGGGTGGATCGAAAAGGCAGCGGCCCTATCCTGCTTCAGCGGCCTTGCCTTGCGGCCTTGTGGCTCGTGCAACCTGACAAGATTGAAACCTTGCTGGGGGAACGCAGCCTGACAGACGGCGGATTGATTCCACGCCCGCTAATATGCCAGCCAAACGCCCAGCACCGGCCTATTGTGCGCGGCGCGGAAGGCATCCCAGCGGCCACGGTGAACACTTGGGCCTTGCTCGTGGGCAAGCTGATTAAAACCTTCCGCTACGCATCCGAACCCGTGACGCTTGAACCCGCGCCCGAAGTCCTGCAATTGATGGATGCCCATTGCAATCGGATTGTGGAACGGATGAAGACGGATTTGCAAGACGTGGATTCCTACGCAGCCCGGTGGAATGAACAGGCTTGGCGGATTGCCGTCTGTCTTCACGCTGGCCTTCACGGTGAAGACGCTGGCGGGCGGATGCTGGCAGCGGACACGGCGGCAAACGCAATCGCCCTTGCTGACTGGTTTGCGGGTGAACAGCTTCGCATCCTTGCGCGTGGACGCCATGCGGCCCGCCGCGCCAAGCGTGATGAAGTCTTGGAACTACTGGCGGACAATCCCAAGGGCATCCGGGCAAGTGATGTTTATCGGGCGCGGATTGTGGGCAGCGCGGATGAAGCCCACACCTTGCTTGAACAGATGGAAGCGGAAGGCGAATTGACGGGCAGGAATTCCAAGCCCGAAACCGGCGGACACGTCACGCGGATATTCACCAAGGCGCAAAAATGAAAAATGACAGCCAAGCCCGTGCAACTCGTGCGACTCGTGCAACTCGCCCCAAGGTGAAGGCGTCTTGCACGTCTTGCACGTCTTGCACAAGGGGCCGGGTAAAGTTAAGGAGTCTCCTAAACAAAGCTTTTTTTGCAGGGTAAATGTGACCTGCTGCCAGTCTCTATGAGACAACTTTTTTTCAAAAACCCACAAAAAAGAAACACTCAAACGCTGAAACGCCAATGAAATCAAAGCAAAATCCACATGAGCCGTTGCGCCGGTCACTCCATTTTTGGGCGTATCACACCGGATGGAGCGTTTCAACGCTTTCGCGCTGGCTTGGGGCGATTGGTGTCCACGCCAAACGGCGGACGGCCAATCCCGGTGTCACGCTGCACGAAGTTTTGAAGGTTATTCCCTACCGATGAAGCCCGAAAATCATCACTGAAATGGGTGGACTTTTTAGCACTAGGCTTTAGCACTGGCCTGTTTTCAAAAAGTCAAAAACGCATAAAACCATTGATTCTATTGCTCCAATTTGAGATTGGAGCGGGTGAAGGGAATCGAACCCTCATCTCAGGCTTGGGAAGCCCGCATTCTACCACTGAACCACACCCGCCTTCGCCCCGACTCCGTCGGGGCTACGGCGGGCAGGCCCGCCTTCTCCAGACGTGTGTCGGTGCTGTATCGCGGCATGCACGCCGCATTGAATCTCATTGTTTCTACCAGACCGGTCGGCGGCTGGCAACAGGTTTGCGGGGGCGATCACGCCACGACATCCAGCCGGTCGATGGCTTCGCGCAAACGGTGTTCAATCAAAGTTTGCCGTTCCGGCGAAGTGACCTTGCCACCGCCGAGTTCATGCACGTAAAAAGTATCAATGGCCGCGCCGCGTTCGGTGACGATGCGCGCGGCGGAAATGTCCAGCGCGAGTTCGGTGAACGTTTGCGAAATCACATAAAGCAGGCCGAGGCGGTCCTCGGTTTCGATCTCGACCAGCGTGCGCGTGTCGGAGGCCCCGTTGTCGAAATAAATCTGCGTCGCCAGGCGCTCGCCGGCGTAGGCCTGATAGGCCGGCTGGCTGTTGATTTCGCGCGCGATGAGCGCCGCCAGGTCAACGCCTTCGTTATTCAAAACCTTTCCGAGCAACGCGGTGAATTTGTCCTGGCGCTCGCGCGGCGCGAGGTTGCCGGTTTTGGCGTCGTTGACGAAAAATTTGTCGAGCACGACGCCATCGCTGCGCGTAAAAATTTGCGCACTGAGAATGTTCAACCCGACGGCGCTGAACGAGCCGGCAATTTTGCTGAACAGCCCGGCGCGATCCCAGGTGCAAACCTTGACGAGGTTGTAACCGCGGTCGGGTTCATCCTGCCAGGCCGTCGCGGGCGACAACACGCGGTCGTCCTCCAGAATTTGCCGGCGCATGAAGCGGTGCATCAGTTCGAGGTCGTTGCCAATGTCCTTCGCCGTGTGAATCTCAAAATAACGTTGCGGCAGCGCGGCGAAATGCGCGTTGAGTTCCTCGTTGCTGATTGGTTTCGGCGCCAGTTCGCGGACTTCCTGCAGCAGCGACTCGCGTTGTTTCCGCGAAGCGCGGACAAATTCCGTGCCGCCGGTGAGCAGCGCCATCGCGCGGTCGTGCAGTTGCCAGAGCAGCAAATCCTTGAAACTGTTCCAAAGCTTGTCGCTCGTGCCCTGGGAATCGGCAAACGTGAGCAGCGTGAGCAAATCCAGCATCTCGGGCGTCTGGATTTGCCGGGCGAACTGGCGGATGACGGCGGGATCGTCGAGGTCGCGCCGCTGGGACACGCCGGCCATGAGCAAATGATTTTCGACAATGGTGTGCAGCAGGCGGGACGCCGGGGCGTCCAGCCGCAACCGTTTCGCGGCGCGCATGGCCATCTCCGCGCTGACTTCGGGGTGGAGGCCTTTTTTGTGGCGTTCGGACTTGCCGACGTCATGCAGCAGCAGCGCGAGGTAAAGCAGGCCGGGCCGTTCCAGACTTTGAAACATGGGCGCGTAATGTTTATACGGCTCGTCCTGCGCCTCCCAAATCCGGTCGAGTTGTTCAAGGCAGACCAGCGTATGTTCGTCGGCGGCGTATTGATGATAAAACTCGTGTTGTACCAGGCAGGTGAGCCGGCCGAATTCAGGGATGTATTTGCCGAGCAAATTCACCTCATGCATGGCGCGCAAGATCGGCGCGACGCTGCCGCGGCGTTCCAGAATGGTAAGAAACGTCTCGCGCACGCGCTCGTCGTTCAAAAAATCACGGTCCACCAGCGAAAGCTGGTTCCGGATGAGTTGCGCGAGGTCGGGATGCAACTGCAACCGGTGTTGTTGCGCGTGGAGGAACACGCGCATCAAACGGCGCGGCTGGTCGCGGAAAATGCGGTTGGACGCAGCGCGGATTTCGCCGTCCACGAACAAAAAACCATCCACCGGCTCCACCGTCCGGCTCCGTTTGGGCAGCCAGGCGCGCAACGAGGTCAGCCGGTTCTGCACCGGCGCGAGCAGGGCCATGCGCTGTTCCAGCGTGCGTGTGATGAGAAAAACGTTCCGCATGTGCGTGTAGAGGTCGCGCATGAATTTTTCGATGCGCAGGCTCGGTGACCGCTCGCCGTAGCCGAGGCCGAGCGCAACGGCGGGCTGCAAATTTTTGCCCAGCGCGTCGAGCGGGCGGTTGACGTGGTAGTGCAATTCCGTCCGGACGCGCAGCAGAAAGTCGTAGGCGGCTTCAAGCTGCTTGCGCTCGGCTTCGGCGACGAACTCGCGTTCCTGCAATTCCTTCAGCGAGCGCGAGCGATACTTGAAGAACGCCATCCACAGCACATTTTGGAAATCGCGCAGACCGCCGCAGCCGTTTTTGATGTTCGGTTCCTGCATGCAGGCCGAGTTGCCGAACTTGCCGTGACGCCCCGTTTGGTCTTCGAGCCGCGCGGCAATGTATTTCCCCTCATAACCGTCAACACACCGGGCCAGGAGCGCCTTTTCAAATTTTTTGAACAACGCCTCGCTGCCCGCAATCAACCGCGCCTCGATGAGCGAGGTCTTCGATTGCATGTCGGTGTTGGCGACGTTGACGCAATCGTCAATGTTCCGCACCGAGTGGCCGACCTTCAGGCCGGTGTCCCACAGCGGATACAACACACCGTCAATCAGTTTGGACAAATGCGGCAGCGGTTTGCCCGCCGCAACCTGGCCGTCGTGCAAAAACATGAAGTCAATGTCGCTGTGCGGGTTCAATTCCGCGCGGCCGTAACCGCCGATGGCGATGAGCGCGAGCGGCGGAAACTCCTTTTGCGCCTGCGGCGACAAACTGTTGCGCGACGTGTCCCACAGATGCCGCAACAGCGCGTCGAGGATCGCCGCGCGCGCCTGGCAGATTTCGCGCCCGCCTACGCCGGCGCGATGCTGCAGTTTGAGCCGGTGCGTCTCGACCTTGAGGAAGCCTTTGTAGCGGGCGAGTCTTTCCGCCGGGTTGCTGTTCGGCGGTGATGGCAGACGCGCCCTGGCGTCGGCTTCAATTTTTTTGATTAAATCCTGCACGGGTGCACAAATTGCGAGCAAACCGACTTCAAAGCAAGCCACTGTCGCAGCCTCCTTCATTCTCGTCCTCGTCGTCGTCCTCGTTCTCGTAATCGAATCCGGCTCAAAAACCGAGGACGAGGACGAGAACGAGGACGACGACGATTTGGAACAGCGAAACCTTTTCGTTTGCGCGGCGTCTGTTACACTTTGTCCGCGATGCCGGTTCCACCCGATCCCGATGCCGTCCTGATGCTGCGCGTCAAACGCGGCGACCGGGAGGCGTTCGCCGGGTTGGTGGAAAAATACAAGCAGCCGGTGATGAATTTCATCTACCGCTCGCTGCGCGACGAGATTGAAGCCGAGGACCTGGCGCAAAACGTTTTCCTGCAGGTGTATAAATCCCGCAGCCGGTACAAACAAACCGCGAAATTTTCCACGTGGCTCTTCACCATCGCGCGCAACCTTTGCCTGAACGAGCTCCGCCGCCGCTCGCGCCATGCCGCCGAATCCATCGAGGAAACCCACGCCGACAACGAGGATCAGCCACAGCGGCAGTACGAGGACAAATCGCAGATGGCTCCGCCGGAAAAACTGTTGCAGGGGGAACTGGCCCAAAAAATCAAGGAAGCGCTGGCCGGTCTGCCCGAAAACCAGCGCAGTGCCATTTTGCTCTGCCGGCAGGAGGATTTGAGCTACGAGGAAATCGCCGGCATCCTTGACTGCTCGCTTTCGGCCACGAAATCGCTCATCCATCGCGGCCGCGAAACGCTCAAGGAAAAGCTCAAACGCTACCTGAGCACGGGCGATTGGAGCGGATGAGAAGTAGGCGCCGAGGTAACGAGGCGTAAATACGCTGAGACTTTCCAATGGATTCCGCGGCCTCATGTGGGTGGCTACAGGGTTGGAGCGCTGCGACGCCCTTACTGGCCTGAAATATGGGGGCTAGTGGAACTCGCCCCTCCGAACCAGCGCGGATTGTTCTTGTGCCTTTTGCGCTTCTTTGTGGCTATGCTTGTTGCAGGTCCCGGTTTCAAGACATGAAACGCGCGTTCACATTGATTGAACTGCTGGTGGTGATTGCCATCATCGCCATCCTCGCGGCGCTGCTTTTGCCGGTGTTAAGCCGGGCCAGGGCGTCCGCCAAACGGATTGCGTGTGTCAGCAACGTCCGTCAAATCAATCTGGCCGTTCACCTGTATGCGGACGAACACGGTGACGCCATCGCCAATTACACCAACAGCATTGACCTTGATTACAAGGAAAACATTTTGCCGTACGTGGGACAATCGACGAATTCATCGCCCGACAACACGGTGTTTGCGTGTCCGGCCGACGATTTCGATTTGTCCGGCCCGATGAGCTCGTGGTTTTTTGATCCGTCCAGCGGCCGGGGCTTTTGCCATCAGGCGTGGACGCATTTTTCCAGCTACGGATTCAACGGCCTCGGCACGAACGACGAACCGCATCTGGCGCAAAAACCGTTCGCCTCGGTGCGCGAGCCGCCCCGGACGGTCTTGATTGCGGAAATCTCCGGCGCCATCGGTGTCAGCGCCCACGACCGCCTGCAGCCGCTGCAATTCCAAGATGCCCGCAACGTCTTGAGCTTTGTGGACGGCCACGTCAGCTACCTCAAAATCTATTGGGACGGAGTGCAAGGCATGGACGGTTTTCCCATTTTTTACGAACCGCCCTCCGGCTACGAATACAAATGGACGGGGAATTGATTTTCGTCAGTTTCGGAGGGCGGAGCGCTGCGACGCCCTGACGGCGCTCCGGAGCGCGAGTTGTCTCAACTCGCAGCGTGGGGATGGGATGGACGGCGAAAATTATCAGGCGACGTTTGTTTGCGGACATGCTGCGGCTTGAGACAAGCCGCGCTCCGAAAGAGCGGGCGGTCCGCTGGCAGTTGTAGCGGCGGTCGGCAGACCGCCGCATTGCTTCGAGAAAAATGATGAGTGCGGCTTTCTGCCGAAAGCCGCTACACCCCGGTTGGAAATGAAAATTCCCCGTCGCGTCCGGCATGGTTGCGGCGTAGTTTTCCATCATGCTGATGACGTTGGATCAAATAGTCGAAGAAGCGAGTCATTTGCCGCGCGAACAGGTGGCCGAAGTGGTGGATCGGCTCACGTCCGCATTGCACACCGACGTTGAGCCGAAGATTGAAGCCGCTTGGAAACAGGATACCCGCCGCCGTCTCGCCGAATTGGCAAACGGCGAGGTTCAGGCCGTTCCCGGTGAGGTTGTCAGCAGCCGTATTCGCAAAATCGTGGGGCGGTGAAACCGCACGCCTTCCATCCCGAAGCGGCGGAGGAATACGCGGACGCCGCCAATTACTACACCCGGATTTATCCCGAACTTGGCGGTCGTTTCTTCGATGAAATGGAGCAGATCATTTAGGACATCCGCCGCGAACCAAAACGCTTCCGCCGGTTTGCCCCTCCTGCGCAACGGCATTTCTCAAATGTTTTTCCGTATGCGGTAATTTACGTTGAGCAACCCGACCGCATCTGGATTTTGGCGATGATGCACCTCAAACGCCGTCCCGGTTATTGGAAGGGCCGGGTTTAATTTTCAGCGCCGTAGGCGCGGCATCTTTGTAGAATCACGCATTCATTAATCTCCAAAGCTCCGTAGGAGTGGCATAAGGCATGGGAGACGATGTCGCTCCTACGGAGCTTGATTGGTTTTGGGGATTTGAAACTACAAATATGCCGCGCAGACGGCGCTACGGAGCGCGAGTTGTCTCAACTCGCAGCGTGGGGATGGGATGGATGGTGAAAATTATCAGGCGATGTCTGTTTGCGGGTGTGCTGCGGCTTGGGACAAGCCGCGCTCCGAAATGGCGGTCGGCAGATGCCGCATTGCTTCGAGAAAATGATGAGTGCGGCTTTCTGCCGAAAGCCGCTACACCCCGGTTGGAAACGAAAATCGGCCACGAGTCGTCGACAGGAGCGAACGGGACATCTGACAAGTTTGAAATCAAGATTTCGCTGCTAAAATTCCTTTTGGAGGAAGCAAATAGAATTTCAGTCGAAAATATCTCAAGCTCAGATTGGGATTCGCAGACACAGCGTATTCCAACGACAAATCTTCCTTGTGTGAAAGAATCAAACCGTGAACTGGTTTCCCTTTCGCAATTTCGTATATCACCCAACCTACATACCCAGAAATTTGGCCGATAGCTTCACGGGCAGCCTTTCCGCGTTTTAATTCAATGACGAGAAAACTGCCATCCAAACGGCAACAAAGTAGATCAATAATGCCAATATCTGTGGGATATTGCCTGCCTTTGTGTTTATCCTCATCAACGTAAAGCCTGAGTCCCGGCTCTATCAACTCAAGGTTGCTTTCAAGAAAATCTTCAAGCTGTTTTTCAAGACTGATGGGAATTTCATTATTGAGTTCTGGCTGACTGATTTGAATGCTTTCTACAGTTACAGCCTTAGTTGTGCTTTCGGGAATCAAATGGAGAACAGGACAATTATCCTGAATTTCTTTTGGGTCAAATTTGACCAAGATACGCGTTCCAGCTTGAACATCGTTACTATTGAACCAATTATTCAAAGCGCCCCAGATTTGGGTGCTGTGATGCTTTCGAGCAAAAGTTTTTCTCCCCGAACCATCAATTATTACAAATTGGGCGCGGTGCTGAATATGATCGAAATAATTACCATATCGGTTGTCGGCATCATCTTTAAGATTTAGATAATTAAAATTAGCTTCAGAATCAGAAATTGTCCGCCGAAATTCAATTGGTTCCATACTTAGTCCTTAATTTTTTCATTTATCCCGCTTCAAAAGAAATTCCGCCAGGGCTTCGAGGGCAACGGCCTTGCCTTTGAAAATCTTCAGTGCGGCGAAGGCCTTGGCCGTCAGTTGCTCCGCAATCTGCCGTGATTTTTCCAGGCCCACAATCGCTGGGTAGGTTGCTTTTTGCGCCTGCGTGTCTTTGCCCGCCGTTTTGCCAAGCTGCTCGCTGGTCTGCGTCACGTCCAGGATGTCGTCAATCACCTGGAACGCGAGGCCGACGTGATAGCCGAAATCCGTGAGCGCCTTGAGTTGGGCCGCCGTGCAATTGGCGCTCATGCCGCCCAGCCGCACGGAACAGCACAGCAACGCCGACGTTTTGCGCTCATGGATGTAGCGCAGTTCGTCCACGGAAAGCTTTCTGCCTTCGCCTTCGAGGTCCGCCACCTGACCGGCGACGAGTTGCAGCGAACCGGAAGCCTTCGCAATTTCCAAAATCAAATCACGGTGCGTATAGCGCGGCCATCCCCTGCTCTGCGCGGCGATTTCAAACGCCTGCGTCAACAGCGCGTCACCCGCCAGCACGGCGATGCCGTCGCCGAACACCTTGTGGTTGGTCGGCTTGCCGCGCCGGAAATCGTCATTGTCCATCGCCGGCAGGTCGTCATGGATGAGCGAGTAGGTATGGATGCACTCGACGGCGCACGCCAACGGCAGGGCGTCGGCTTCGCGTCCGCCGCAGGCCGCCGCCGCCGCGAGGCAAAGCGCGGGGCGCATCCGCTTGCCGCCGGCAAAGAGCGAATAGCGCATGGCTTTGTGGATGGTTACGGGCCGGGTTTTGTCGCTGGGCAGGAATTTATCGAGCGCGGCGTTGACGGTTTTGGTGCGCGTGGCCAGGAATTGCTGCAAATTGAATTGGGTCTTTGCGGACATGACGGTTTGTTTTAGAAAACGCCTCCAACCGGCGCAAGTTTTAAGGGGATTTTATTTGCAGCGGCGCTCGGTAAGCGCCGGTGAAATCAATGGCGATGGTCGCAGACCGCCGCTACAACCCGATAATGCCCGCTTTCGATCACGCGGTCGGGGACATATCGCTTTTCAAAACCACGAAAAAGTCGCAGCCCTGGCCGGGCGCGCTTTTCACTCCAATGTGTCCGCCATGCGACACGGTGATTTCCCTGGCGATGGACAGTCCCAGTCCGGCCCCGGACTGGGGCTGGCCGGGCACACGGAAAAAACGATCAAAAATCCGGGTGTGATATTCTTCCAGAATGCCGGGGCCCTGGTCGGTGACGCTGAATTCAACGTTATTATCTTTAACCAGCCTGGCCCCCAGAATAATCTCGCCGTTGGCGGGTGAATGCTTGATGGCATTGGAGAGGAGGTTGGTGAAAACGTGATTGATGCGTTGCCGATCCACCGGGACGGCGGGCAAATCCGGATCAATCATGAAGTTCACATTCAAACCCTTGGCCGAAAATTTGCTGGCCATTTCCTTCATTACACCGGTCAGCAACTCGGCCGGGGCAACCGGCTCCTTGCGCAAACTGTCGTTCCCTTCCTCCAATCGGGCGAGATCGAGCAGATCGTTCAAAATCCGCAACAGCCGTTCCGTGTCGTTCCGGGCCGCCTGGAGCAATTCGTCCTGCTTCGGCGTAAGCGCCCCGACGGTTTTTTCGAGCAAAATGTGCAGCACCATCCGCACGCTGGTCAGCGGACTTTTTATTTCGTGGCTGACCGTTGCGACGAGATCGGTTTTGGTGGCATCCAGCAGGCGGAAGCGGGTGACATCGTGCAAAACCACCGCCACCCCGAACAGCGCGTCCTCCTTGTTTCGCATGGCCAGGACGCGCGGCAAAAAAAACTCGTCGTCGCCGTTGATCCGATAGGTGATTGCTTCGTTGAAGCTGTTCGGGAGAAAATTTTCGCCGCTGGCGAGAGTATTTCGGGCGATGGCTTGCAGCCGGTCGGGCAGTTGACCTTCCAGGTGGAGGCTGGATGCCAGACCATCCGCCGCCGGGTTTTTTAATTCGATGCGTCCTTCCTTGTCCAAAACAAAAATCGGGTCCGGAAACGAAGCGAGCGTCGCTTCCATTGTGCGATGGAGGCGGACGATTTTCTCCGTGATGCTTTGGCGGTATTCCTGAAGTTGGGCCGCCATTTTGTTGAACGCCTGGGCCAGTTCCCCCAGTTCGTCCCGCGTGGCAACCGGCACGGGTTGATCCAGCCGGCCTTCGCCCAATTCGCGGGTCGCCCGGGTCAACAATTGAATCGGCTCCAAAATCGAGCGGCCAAGTTGATAACCGGCATAGGCGGAAAAAAGCAGCGCGAGAACCGTGCCGAAGATCATGAAGCGCGTGACCTCCTGGGTGATGTTCCGAATGTTCTGGCTGGTCGCCAGCATGGCCTTGTGGTTTAGATCGTGGATTTTCTGCAACAGCAGGTTTATCGTTTGCCCGCTCGGCACAACGTCCCGTTCATACACCTGCCGCTGGTTTTCCGGACTGTCGAGGGAGGTGATGGTGTCAACCGCCTTGAGAAAAGCCTGGTAATTGGTCGCCACATTCAGGCTCAAGGGCTTTTCCCCGGGCAGCGTGCTGTCCCTGATCAGCAAGTCGAGGTTGGTCTCAAAATGTTTCCGGTATTCGATCAAGGCATTTTTGTTGCTGACGCGTGGCCCGGCGATCACCCACGACACCTCCCGATCCATTCCCGCCAGGGCCAGACTCATGGCCGATGCCGCGGTGAAACTCCGGTAACTGTTCGTCACGGAGGCATCAACGACATTGGCCAGGCGGGCAAAGAGCACGATGGCATAAACGCCGACGGCCAGCAGGATGACCACGAACGGCGTCAGATAAAGGAACAATCGGGTACGCAACATGGTGCGGGAACAGGTTATCCGTCCTGAACGTGCGGGGCACGGGCTATTTCTTTCTTCTTGCGATGCAGCGTGTCCCGGCTGATGCCCAAAATCCTCGCGGCTTCACTCATCGTGGCCGCCTGTTTCATCACCCGGGCGATATGTTCGGTTTCGATTTCCATCAGGGACACCTTCGCGCCGATTTGAACTCCGGGTGCCGGCGCTTGCGGGGAACCGGGGAAAAGTTTTTCCGGCAAATCCAGCAGATGAATTTCGTTGGTATCGGCCAGAATGACGGCCCGTTCAACGACGTTGCGCAATTCGCGCAGGTTGCCCGGCCAGGCATATTGGCGCAGGACCGCTTCCGCTTCCCCGGAAAAGCCTCTGAGACGTTTGCCGCATTGCCTTGAGAAAAACTGAAGGTAACGCTCCGCGATTTTCAGCAAATCGCCCGGGCGCTCCCGCAGGGGCGGTATGGGGACGGCAATGACATGGAGCCGGTAATACAAGTCGTCCCGGAAACGCCCTTCTTGAAGGGCTTTTTCGAGATTCCGGTTCGTCGCGGAAATCACCCGCACATTGGCGCGGCGCGTCTTTGCTTCCCCGACGCGTTCATATTCCTTCTCCTGCAACAACCGCAGCAACTTGGGCTGTATCTCCAGCGGCATTTCCCCGATTTCATCGAGAAACAGCGTGCCGCCATCCGCCAGCGCGACCTTGCCCACCTTGTCGGCCACCGCGCCGGTGAATGCGCCCCTGGCATGGCCGAACAATTCGCTCTCCAACAACTCCCGCGACAGGCTCGGACAACTCACGGTCACAAAAGCGTTGTCCTTTTGCGGACTGCTTTCATGCAGCGCGCGGGCCACCACGGTTTTCCCCGTGCCGCTTTCACCCAGCAGCAGAATGGTTGCGGGTGTCGCGGCGGCCTTGAACGCCAGATCGAGCGCCTTTTGCATCGCCGGCTCGCAAGTGGTCAGGTCGGCCGTCAAGGTGTCAGCCAAAATGCGGGACTCCAGTTCCGCCACGCGGCTCCGGAGCTTGCGGGCCTCGATTAACCGGGCCATCACCTGACGGACTTGTTCGGGCGTGAACGGTTTGGGGATGTAATCCACCGCGCCGCGCCGCATTGCTTCCACCGCCGTTTCAATCGAGGCATAGGCGGTGAACACGATCACCTCCAATTCCGGATTGACCTTCAACAACTCGGGCAGCAAATCCAGTCCGTTTTCCCCGCCCAATTTCAAATCCAGGAACGCGATGTCGAACGTGTCGTTTTCAAGCTGCTGCAGCGCGGCGGCGCCATTTTCAACGCTCACCGTTTCGTGCCCTATCGCTTCGAGTACGACAACCATTATCCGGCGAATATTTTCCTCGTCGTCAACGATCAGTATTCGCATCGGGCTACTTGCCTTTGAGGGTTGCATGGTAGTCATAATAAATGGACTGGCACGGAAAAGCGAGCAGGTTTCTTCAACCGAATACCGGTCTGCCTCGCCAAAAATCCGCGTATAGCGGCGTGGCAAGCCGTGGCCATCCTCCTTCGCAGTATTGCTACGGAGGACAGGTCCGTGGTTCCCGCCTTCATTTCGTTTCGACGCGGCAAGAAAATTCTTTGTGTTCGTTTGTGGCAAAAAATTCGTGTCCATTCGTGTCCATTCGTGGTTAAACTTTGCCTGCAATTATGGAATACGAAGCGGTCATCGGGCTGGAAACCCACGTCCAGCTCAAAACGAAATCGAAGATGTGGTGCGGTTGCGTCAACGCGTTCGGCGCGCCGCCCAACACCAACGTCTGCCCCGTCTGCCTCGGCCTGCCCGGCGTCCTGCCCGTGCCCAATGACGAGGCGCTGCGCCTGACGGTGCTCACCGGTTTCCTGCTGAATTGCGAGATTCCCCGCTTCGCCAAGTTCGACCGGAAGAGTTATTTCTACCCGGACATGCCGAAGAATTACCAGATCACGCAATACGACCAGCCATCCACGGCCAACGGCCACGTCGAATTTGAATTCAACGGCGGCCTGTCGCGCGTCCGCATCACCCGCGCGCACCTGGAGGAGGACGTGGGCAAGAGCACGCATTTCGAGCGCAACAGCGGCGTGGACTTCAACCGCGCCGGCGTGCCGCTCATGGAAATTGTTTCCGAGCCGGACATCACGAGCGCCAACATGGCCTACGAATATCTCAACGCACTCAAGGACATCCTGGTTTACGGCGGTGTGAGCGATTGCGACATGGAAAAGGGCATGGTGCGCTGCGACGTGAACGTGAGCGTGCGTCCCAAAGGCACGAAAGAGCTCGGCGCGAAGATTGAAATCAAGAACATGAATAGCTTTTCCGGTGTGCGCCGCGCGCTGGAATATGAAATCCCGCGCCAGATTGAAGTGCTGACGAAGGGTGGCAAGCTGATTCAATCCACGCGCCGCTGGGACGACGGCGTGGGCATCACCGAGGAGATGCGCACGAAGGAAGATGCCCACGACTACCGGTATTTCCCTGATCCCGACCTGATGCCGCTGGCACCGACGGATGCGTGGCTGGCCGAAGTAAAATCGCGCGTGGTGGAACTGCCGCTGGCGCGCAAGCAGCGGTTCATGAAAGATTACGGATTGCCCGCCTCCGACGCCCAGACATTCGTGTGGGACGTGCCGCTGGGAAATTATTTTGAAGGGATTGCCAAAAAGTCGAAGAACCCGAAATCCATTGCGAACTGGGTCATCAACAACCTCCGGGCCAAGCTGGCCGAGGCGAATGAGAAATTGGTAGGGACGGATTCCACTCCGTCCCAAACTTCCAGTACAGATAGGGACGCGGTGGAACGCGTCCCTACCATGACGCTGGATAACCTCAAATTCAAGCCGGAGGCAATCCTGGAACTGGCAGGTCTGGTCGAAAACAAAACCATCAGCAGCTCGGCGGCGCAGCAGGTGTTTGCCGAGATGTTCGAGACCGGCAAATCACCGGCGGCGATTGTCCAGGAAAAAGGACTGGCGCAGGTAAGCGACACCGGCGCGATTGAAAAATTCTGCGACGAAGCCATTGCCGCGAATCCCGGCCCGGCAGCCGATTTCAAGGCCGGCAAAGCCGCCGCGTTGAATTTCCTCAAAGGCCAGGTGATGAAACTGAGCAAGGGCAAGGCGAACCCGGCCTTGGCGGGCGAAATCTTGGAACGGAAGTTGAAGGGTTAAATGTTCGCATGTAAATACAGTTTTTTTCCGAAGCAGGGGATCGAGCGAGAAATTTTTCTTCAAGATTTCTGGTACTTTGTTGGCGCACTAAGCAAAGGCGGGCAGACCGTAAATGAAGATTACATCATTCAAGGCCGTTCCACGATTCATTACACCTGCATTTGTCCGGAAAAGGATTCCCTCGATGCGCGCCACCACACTTTCTACGCTGCCAAGGCATATAAAAAACTTTTGAAGGTCTCCGTTCGCGAGCCGCAGATAAAAAAAACCGGTGAAATTTTGGAAACCCCTCAAGCGTGCCAATGCAAACAGCGGCCGTATTTCTACCTGTTCACCCATTTTATGGATCGCAGTTCTCCGGTTGTTTGTGGAAAATGCCGCCAACCTGTGCCGTTGTACCGTTTGCCCCGGTTTGAAAACGGGGCTTACGATGACATTCTGGGCTGGCAGGAAATTTATAGAAATTGCGACTCCCTATTCATGGAGTCCGGCGCAGGGGAAATGTTTGGCTATCGCCAAATGTCAGATCTTAAAAGCAACTTGACGATCCTTGGTCGAGAGCTTTGCACCTCGCTTGAAAAAAGAACGGGCGTGCCGGTTTTTTATTATTTGCACCGATACTATGGAGCTTCTCAAAAAGCGGAGGCAAAAAGACGATGTCCCGGTTGTGGAAGCAAGTGGGTTGAACAGGAATCGAACGTGTTTGGCCTTCGCTGCGACAAATGCAAATTGTTTTCAACAGTGGCTCTAGAGTTTCAAAACGCCGATCCTTCCTCAAGGGCCAGGTGATGAAATTGAGCAAGGGCAAGGCGAACCCGGCGCTCGCCGGGGAAATTTTGGAACGGAAACTTAAAGTTTAACACAAAGGCACAAAAACCGCCTCGGCAAAAAACTTTGTGCCTTCGCGTTCGGGTGGTTAATCTCCAGCGATGTTTTCATCGGAAGTCAAATCGGTTCACTTTGTCGGCATCGGCGGTACGGCGATGGCGTCCGCCGCCGCGGCCATGCAGGAAAAAGGCTTTGAGGTCACCGGTTCGGACCAGAATGTCTATCCGCCCATGTCCACGTTCCTCGCGGAGCGGAAGATCGGGGTGATGAACGGTTACGCGGAGCGGAACCTCGCGCACAAGCCCGGTTTGGTGGTGATTGGCAACGCCATTTCCCGCGGCAACCCGGAAGCCGAGTTCGTGCTCGACCACAAGCTGCGCTATTGTTCGCTGCCGGCGTTGCTGGCGGAATTCTTCATTCGTGGCAAACGCTCCATCGTCGTCACCGGCACGCACGGCAAAACCACGACGACTTCATTGCTGACTTGGGTGTTCGAACACAACGGGCTGAATCCGAGCTATCTCATCGGCGGCATCCCAAACAATCTCAGCCAGGGCGCGCGGTTCACCGACTCCGATAAATCGCGAGCAGGCAGCGAATGGTTCATCATCGAAGGCGACGAATACGACACCGCGTTTTTCGACAAGCGCAGCAAGTTCATCCATTACCAGCCGGAAATCGGCATCATCAACAACCTCGAATTCGATCACGCCGACATTTTTGACAACCTGGACGCCATCAAGAAAACGTTCTCGCACTTCATCCGGCTCATCCCGCGCAACGGCCTGCTGCTCGGCAACGGCGACGACCCGAACCTCGCGTCCTTGCTCGAAGTGACGCATTGCCCGGTCAAGCGCTTCGGCCTCGGCGAGGGCAACGCCATTCACGCATTCAACCTTCGTTACGGCCCAACGGCAACGGAGTTTGAAATTCCGAGCTTCAAATTTCATCTGAACCTGGTCGGCGAACTCAACGTGCGGAACGCGCTGGCGGTCATCGCGTGCGCCAAGCATTGCGGGTTGAAGAACCATCAAATCCAGTCCGCGTTCGACACGTTCAAGGGCATCAAACGCCGCATGGAAGTGCGCGGTATTGCGGGCGGTGTGACCGTGGTGGACGATTTTGGCCATCACCCAACGGCGATTCGGGAGACGCTGAAAGCGCTGCGGCTGAAATATCCGCACGAGAAAATTTGGGCCATCTTCGAGCCGCGCTCAAACACGACGCGGCGAAATGTTTTTCAATCCGAACTGGCAACTGCCTTTGCCGATGCCGACGCGGTCGTGGTTGCGGAGGTGGCGCGACTGGAACAGCTCGCGCCTGAAGAGCGGCTCAATCCCGAAAAGTTGATGCAGGATTTGAAAACCGCCGGCAAGAACGCGGCTTATCTACCCGACGTGGATTCCATCGTCGCGCACGTCGCCAAAAGCGCGCAGGGCGGCGACATCGTCGTGGTGTTCAGCAACGGCGGTTTCGGCGGGATTCACGCGAAGCTGCTGGAGCGGCTGGGCCGGCGATAGGGCGTGTTTTCAAAATACGGAGTGTGGCCGTCCTCGGCCACAGCCATGTCCGCCAGCTTCTAGTTTTCCGCAATTCCATGCGCTCTTGGCTGACGGAAGTTGCTGCGCCCGGGGACGGGCGCACTCCGGCTTCGAGCGTCTGCCGATTTGAAAACACGCCATAGGCTTCCACAGCTTACCCAGCCAAGTAACCGGTCTAATTTTTCCGGCTGGGGTGCGCTGTTTCCTTGAAAACCACGACCTCCACGTTCATGCTGAAGCATTGTGAATTGTGCCGTGGCTGTCCCGGGTGAGAATCCCGGGCCGCGCGGCACAGGAAAGATAACGATGTCATACCGAGCCTGGTTTCAATGTATCAACCCGGAGTGCGGAGAAACTTATCCGCTCAACTCCATTGTGTACCAATGCAAGCGCTGCCATTCGCTGCTGGAAGTGCAGCATGATCTCAAGACGCTGTCCCGCCGCAGCGCCGCGAGCTGGAAAAAACTTTTCGAAAAGCGCTACAAGAGCAATGAATGGCCCTACGGCTCCGGCGTGTGGGGCAAGAAGGAATGGATCCTGCCGCAGATCAAGAACGACGACGTCGTTTCACTTTACGAAGGCGGCACCAATCTTTTCTGGGCTGAACGCTTCGGAAAGATAATCGGGGTAAACGAACTTTGGATCAAACTCTGCGGCAACACCCACAGTGGCTCGTTCAAGGACCTCGGCATGACGGTGCTCGTGTCGCAGGTGAAGCAGATGATTTCCGAAGGCGCGCCGATCAAAGCCGTCGTCTGCGCCTCCACTGGCGACACCTCGGCGGCGCTGGCGACCTACTGCGCCGCGGCGGGCATCCAATCCATTGTGCTCCTCCCGCGCGGAAAAATTTCCGGCGCGCAGCTCATCCAGCCGATTTCGAACGGCGCACTCGTGCTCTATCTCGATACCGACTTCGACGGCTGCATGCGGCTGGTCCAGGAAATCACCAAGGACGAAACGCTCTATCTGGCGAACTCGATGAATTCGTTGCGCGTCGAGGGCCAGAAAACCGTGGGCATCGAAATTGTCCAGCAGTTCGACTGGGAAGCGCCGGACGTGATCATCATTCCCGGCGGCAATCTGGGCAACGTTTCCGCGCTCGGCAAGGGCCTGATGATGATGAAAGACCTCGGCTTGATTTCCAGGTTGCCGCGCATCGTGGTGGCCCAGGCGGAGCGAGCCAATCCGCTTTACCGGTCTTATCTGAAGAACTTCGAGACGTTCGAGCCGGTCCACGCGCAAAAGACTTTGGCCAGCGCCATTCAAATCGGCAATCCGGTCAGCATTCAAAAAGCGATCCGCACGTTGAAACAATTCAACGGCATCGTCGAACAGGCCAACGAGGAGGAACTGGCCGACGCCGCGGCGCTGGGCGACCGCACCGGCATGTTCAACTGTCCGCACACCGGTGTGGCGCTGGCGGTTTTGATCAAGCTGCTCAAAGCCGGCAAGATTGCCAAATCCGAGCGCGTGGTCGTCATCTCCACGGCGCATGGACTGAAATTCGTCGAGATGAAGGTAAAGTATCACCAGAAGAAACTGGATTTTCCGTGCCGCCATGCAAACCAGCCAATCGAACTGCCCGCCCGTTTGGACGCGGTGAAAGACGCGCTTCACAAGGCGCTCAAGCAAAGGAGCCGGTTCAATGTCTAGCAATCGGAGGGTCGAGTTACACGAGACCCTGAATCATTTTTTACTGAAAGCCTCCATGATTGCGAAATCGCACACCAAGGCTTTGAATTGTAAAAAGCTTGCGTTGGCGCGGCAGCGTCTTGGACTGCGGTGGCCCTCCACCGCTTTGGCACTGCTGGCGTCTGCCCAAAGCGCCAGAGGGCTGGCGCAGTCCAAAACCTGGCGGACGTTCGGACGGTTCATGGAGAGTGGGGGACACGCAGGTCTCGTCCCCCAGAAATGGAGATTTGTTCAATGACTTCTAAAATTCACAACCTGCATAAGTGGGGTCCGTCCACCCTCGCCATTCACGGCCGGGGCAAACATCGCAAGGCGCACCACGCCGTTTCCACGCCCATCGTCCACACCTCGAACTACAGCTTCGAGTCCACGTCCGAAGTCTTTGAGTTCATGAAGGCCAAGGGCCAGGGCCGCGTTATCCGCGAGCACGAATACGGCCGTTACGGCAATCCCACGCAGCAGGAGACCGAGCGCAAGCTCGCCGCTGTCGAGGGCGCCGAACGGGCCATTCTTTTTTCGACCGGCATGAGCGCGGTCATTCTCACGCTCATGGCCTACATGAAAAAGGACGGCCACATCATTTTCACGAGCGACTGCTACCGGCAGACGCGTGATTTCGCGACCAACCTGCTGAAGAAATTCGGGATTCAAACCAGTCTCGGGGACCCGACGGCGGCGGCCATCGAAAAGGCCATCCAGCCCAACACGAACATCATTTTCACCGAACTGCCGACGAATCCCTATCTGCGTGTGCCGGACCTCCCGGCCATCGTGAAGGTTGCGAAACGGCACAAGCTGCTCACGATGATTGACGCCACGCTGGCCACGCCCTTCAACATCCGTCCGTTGGAACTGGGCGTGAACATCGTCATCCACTCGGCCACGAAATATCTCGGCGGCCATAACGATCTGCTGGCCGGTGTCACGCTGGGCAATCACAAGCTGCTCGAAGACCTGAACAAACTGCAGCGGATGATCGGTTCCATTCCGGGACCGCTCACCTGCTTTCTGCTGGAACGCGGATTGAAAACCTTTGGCCTGCGGATGGAACACCACAACCGTGCCGGACTCGAAATTGCCCGGTTCCTCGAATCCCATCCCAAAATCAAAAAGGTCTGGTATCCCGGATTGAAGTCGCATCCTGATTACCGGCTGGCAAAAAAACAGATGCGCGGGTTCGGCAGCGTCATCAGTTTCCTGGTGAAAGGCGATGACCGGGCGACGCGGCGGTTCATTGACTCGCTGGAACTTTTCCTCATTACGCCCAGCCTGGGCGGTTCCGAGAGCCTCGTCACCCAGATGTCCATGATGTCGTTCTTCGATTATCCGGTGGCCTACCGCGAGTCCCTCGGCATGGTGGACAACCTGGTGCGCATCGCATTGGGATTGGAAGATGTCGAGGACTTGATTGCCGACCTGAAACAGGCGCTGTCGAAGGTTTGAATTGTTGTAGCGTCGAGCCTGTGGCTCGAATGAATCGGCGCAATCTCTTGCCAAGCGGGTTGTGAATTCTCACGAATCACGCGTTGGCATGGGGTAGGGACGCGTTCCACCCGCGTCCCCATTTTTCTCTCAATCACTTGTCCACCGCAATTCGTGGACACGGCCTTGGTAGGGCCATTCATCCGGACTCGCCACCAGTTTTTTCCGCAGTGGATTTTCCCGTACATAATCCAGCTTCTCCTCATATTCTTTGCGGTTGCGCATTCGATGATGGAACGACTTTCGCTGCCAAGCCCATGACTGGCCCGGGTGACGGCGGCTGAATTGGCGCTTCCAAAACTCAATCCACTGATCAATGCCAAAATGCAGATCGCGTGGCGCGCAAAAGAAATGCAGATGATCCGGCATGAGCAGATAATAGCCGGTGAGCCACGCGCGCGCGTCCTCCCGCCAGAGTTTCGTGAGCGAATCTTGCACAATGGCATCGGCCATCCACGGCACGGAGTCCTTGGCGTTGACCGTGACAAAGAAAATATTTGGCTGTCCGGAAAAGATGTGCGCGCCGGCGGCGGGTGTCCGGCGTCCAACGTCAGGATAAATTCCCTCGCCCCAGCTCATGGGTGGATGGTGAGAAATCGGCAGGCGGACAAAAAGAGAAATCTCAGGATTATGGGGACGCGGATGGAACGCGTCCCTACCTCAAAATATCCGGTAACAGCCGCCCTCCAAAGAATTCACTGCGATTTTTCCTGTTCCCCTGTCTTTTGGCTTCCAGCTTCTTTATTTCCGCCTTCGCCCGGCGCCGGCGCGGCAGGCTGCAATGTGAGTTGTTCCGGTGGCGTGGTGGCCAGGCCGGGTTCGGCGGTGACGGGCGCGGGCGGTCTTTCAACAACAATGCGACGGAGTTCATCCGCGGCGGGCAAATCCTCCAAACTGCGCAGGCCGAAGTATTCAAGGAACAACGCGGTCGTGCCGTAAGTCGGCGGGCGGCCCACAACTTCGGCGCGGCCAACGGCCTCCACCAATCCGCGTTCCATGAGCGTCTGCATCGTGGCGTCCACGTTCACGCCGCGAATCTGTTCGACCTCAGCGCGCGTGATGGGCTGGCGATAAGCGATGATGGCCAGCGTTTCGAGCGCGGGCAGCGAAAGCCGCGGCGGACGCGTTTTCACGCCCACGAGCGCGCGCAACCACGGGCCAAATTCCGGCTGCGTGACGAATTGCCAGGAACCCGCGACGCATGCGAGGCGATAGCTGCGCGCGGCGGTTTCGTGTTCGCGCGCCAATTGTTCCAACGCGGCGGTCAGTTCGCCCTCCTTGACTTTGGCCAGCGATTCGGCTGTGGCATCGGCATCTTCGTGTCCGGCAGCGGCGGCGAGCACATCGCGAAGTTCCTTCACACTCAGCGGTTTTTGCGCGGAGAACAGCAACGATTCCAGAATGAGTTTAAGTTCCATTTTAAATTTTCGATTTACGATTTACGCGTGATGCGTGCCTTCACCTTCCGCGCCAGCCTCGCTGGCAGCAACAGTTGTTTGAGAAATAACCGGTTCGGATGCGGGCACCGCGGCCGGTTCAGGCGCTGTCGCCGGCGTGGCACAGGTCTCCGACCTGTGTTCTTTTTGATCAGATTGAATCATTTCCCCTTTTGCCTCACACAGACCAGAGGTCTGTGCCACATCTGCTGCCACCACAGCGAGGCGGATTTCAATTTCGCCGAATGCTTCAGGTTGCGAGCAAACAAGCTGCCGCAGGCGGATCAATTCGAGCAGCGCCAGGAAGGTGCAGACGACTTCGGAGCGGCTGGCCGCGCCCTCGAACAATTCGGCGAAGCGCAGGCTGCCGCGCCCGGAAATCGCGTGGAGAATGAACTCGATTTTTTCACTAACGCTCCATTTGTCCTCAAAAATGTCGCCCCGGTCTTCACGCCTGGCGAACCGTTGAAGCACGCCGTTGACGGCGTTGAGCAAATCGAAAATCGAAACGTCCGGCTTGGGCGGCGGCGCGGCGCTTTCAAATTCGAGTTTGCCGGGCAGGCGCGGAAAAATGTTTTCCTGTTCGGCCTCGAGCACCTGCAGGCGGGCGGCGGCGTCCTTGAATTTTTTGTATTCGACGAGCTGACGGATCAATTCCCAGCGCGGGTCTTCGCCTTCCTCCTCGCCTTCCACCTGCACCTGCTGGTCCACGGGCAGCAGTTCGCGGCTCTTGATATACATGAGCGTCGAGGCCATGACGAGGAATTCGCCGGCGATCTCCAGATCGAACTGGCGCATGAGGTCGATGTATTCGATGAACTGCGTGGCGAGCCGCGTGAGGTTGACCTCATAAATGTCCACCTCCTCCTTTTTGATGAGGTAAAGGAGCAAATCGAGCGGTCCTTCGAAGACCTCAAACTGGACTTTATATTCCGCCATGCGCTGAATGAATTGTGAAAATTCTAAAACGGGCGCCGGCGGTTTGCAATGGCGGAACGAAAATGAAAAATATTGTCACCCCTGGGCGGAATCTTCGTGGTTAAAGAGCATCGAGGCCGTGGCGTGGCAACTGAGCTTATTCGCCGATTGACAAAAGAAGCGCGCCAATTGAGTGTAAAACGCCTTTATCTTTGTGCCCCTTCCGCTGAAGTTCTCTATGCGAATCATGGCTGGGTGAGACTTGATACCATTTCCCGATAATCATCGGCACATATTCCAGAGACGGTAGGGCTGTTCGGCTGCGGGCCATCATACCCGGCGGCGCTGCCGCTCTGCCCTAAATTTACCGACAGCCAGCGCAGCAATAAATTTGTAATTGGGGCGGTGCAGCAGCGCCGCTCCAATCAGAGCCACCAGGCGATGGAACCGATGGCGGCGGCGACCAGCCAGATGAGCAGCACGGCGCGGGTCCGACTCATCCCCATGCGGACGAGCCGGTGCGACAGGTGATTCGTGTCGCCGATATAAAATGGTTTGCCTGCCAGCGTGCGTTGGATGACAACCCACGCGAGGTCGGCCAGTGGAATGGCCAGCACGAACAACGGCGAGAGCACGGCGAACGGGTGGGGATTTCGTTTCGTGTAAAAGTGCGGCAGGATCGCCAGCACCGCGAGCAGATAGCCGACGAGATGGCTGCCCGCGTCGCCGAGAAAGGCGCGCGCATGGGGGAAATTGGATGGCAAAAAACCAACGAGCGCGCCGCACGCCAGAAACGCAATCAACGCCACGAGGTATTCGCCATCCCCCGCGGCGATGACGGCAAATTGCCACGCGCCAATCGCGCCCAGCCCGGCACAAAGGCCGTTCATGTTGTCCATGAAATTGAAGGCGTTGACGACCGTGAGCACCCACAGAATGGTAATGGCGTAGCTGAACGTGACGCTGGGCACGAAGAGCGTGATGCGCTTGCAGGCGGCGGCAACGAGCACGGCGATGAACAATTGGCCGATAAATTTCGGCAAGGGTTTCAGTTCATGTTTGTCGTCCAGCCAGCCAAGCACGACCATCGCAATCGCGCCGAACGCAATTACGGCAAGTTCAATGGCGCGGCGGTTCAATCCGTGCGCAATCAGATGCGTTTGGCCGGCAATGTTCACACCGAGCTTGAGCGAAATTGCTCCGGCCGTGAGCGGCAACAAAATGCCGGTGAGCACGGCGAGGCCGCCGGCGAGCGGCACGGGCGCGTCGTGGATTTTGCGCTGGCCGGGGTCATCCACGAGATTGACGCGCAGACACCATTCGCGCCAGAGCGGCAGCGCGAGCAGCGTCGTTAAAAACGCGCCCGCCAGAGCGGCGAGAAAAAAATTGAACGGAAAGGTCACAACCGAAGGCCGTGGTCGGCGGCCAATTTCAGATAGAGATTGTAAATGGCGTCCACCATTTTTTCGACGGCAAAATTTTCGCGGACGAATTGTTGTCCGCGGCGACCGAGGCGCTCCCGCAACGGCGCGTCGTTGGCGAGTTGGAGCAGCCGTTGGGTGACGGTGGCAATGTCGCCGGTGCGAACCAAAAAACCGGTTTCGCCATCAAGACAAATCTCGTCCGCACCATCGAAATTGTAGGAAACAACCGGTTTGCCGGCGGCGAGCGCCTGCGGCAGCGCGCGGGAGAGCGCCTCACGCGACGACAAATGCGCAAGACAATCCATGATGCCGATGTAGCGCGCCACTTCATTCGGCGGCACGAGTCCGGTGAAAACGACCTTTTCTGCGACGCCAAGTTTGCGCGCGCGATTTTCCAGATGCGGCCGCAAAGAACCATCACCGACAAGCAGCAACCGGGCGCGCGGGCATTGCGGCAGCGCCGATTGAAACGCCAGCAGCAAATCTTCATGGCCTTTGAGTTTGAACAGCCGCGCGATTTTGCCGATGACAAAAGCATCGGCGGGGATTCCCAATTTTTTCCGGAGCGCAAGATCGTTTGTGGCGTCCAAAAACGGCTGGAGTTGAAAGCCGCTGAAAATGCGGGTGAACATCTCCGGCCGTCCGATGCCGGCAGCCAGATAAATCCGGGTCATGGCCTGCGCCGAGCAAATAAAATGCGTGGTGACGCGGGCGGCGTAACGCTCGGCGGCGGTAAAAATCCAGTTGGCCAGTAATCCTTGAAACGGGCCGAAGGAAGGGCCGTGAATGTGGTGAATGATCACCGGCACGCCCGCGCGCCGGGCCGCGAGGCGGCCGAGAATTCCCGCCTTGCCGCTGTGAGTGTGGACGAGGTCAGGCTTTTGTTCGCGCAGAATTTTTTCGAGCCGGCGCAACGCGAGCCAGTCTTTCAGCGGGTGAATCGGGCGGACAAGTTCCAGAACGCGCGTGAAAATTTCCGGCGTGCCCGCGAATTCAGATTCGAGCGAGCCTTCGGGTCCGGTCGTCGGGCCGGAGATCAAATAAACTTCGACGCCGGGTTTTTGGCGCAGACCAAGCACGGAAGCGACGGTGTTTTCCTGCGCGCCGCCGACGACCAGCCGGGTGATGATGTGCGTGACGCGCATTGGCGCGTTTCAGGGTGAAGGGCCCTTGAGTTCGCGGAGCCGTTGAATGACGTTTGTGGCCTCGGCGGTGTTGGTGTTCGCGTTGGCCAGATAAAGTTTGTAATTTCTAATCGCTTCGTTCGTTTCGTGCTGGCGCCAGGCAATTTCGCCAAGGCCGTAGGCGATCTGGAACGCATTGGTGAGAGACTGCTGCAAGGTTTTGTAATCGGCACGCGCAGCCTCGAGCTTGCCGCTGGCGAGGCAGGCCAGGGCGCGATTGAACCGCGCCGCAGAATTGGTCGTTTGAATGGCGAGCACGCGGCTGAATGCGTCAATGGCGTCATCGTAGGCTTTGGACTGAAAGGAAACGTAGCCCCGATTTAAAAGCCAGGCCGGGTCGTTGGGTGTGAGCCGGAGTTTGAGGTCAATGATGGTGAGCGCGTTGGTAAAAAGCCCGCGGGCCAAATAAATTTGCGCCGCCGTCAGGAGCAGGTCGTCGTTGGTCGGATGGCGGGCGATTTCGGTTTCAAGAAGTTGCGTTCCCTGTGCCGGGTCATTTTTTTGAAAATAAGCGGCGGCGGCGATGACATTTAGTTGAGTTTCATTCGTTTTGGCGAGCGGAAATCTTTCCGGCTGTTCCAGCGGATCGCGCAACGCATCGAGCGCGCGGTCGGGCAGGTGGAACATCACGTAAATCTGGCCGAGCCAGAGTCGTGCGACCAGATTGTCCGGCTCGAATTCTCGAACGCGCGCCAACGGCGCAACGGCCTGGCGAAAGAATCCGTTTCGCGCCGCCAGGTTAAGGCCCTCGACAAAACAAAAACTCGGTTCATCGAAAGGCCCGTTGGCGTTGAGCGCTTGGTTCCAATCGCGGTATTTGCCAAATTGATCACTGGTGGTTTTGGACAAGTCCAGCGGCACTCTTTTGCCGGCACGAAGGCTTTGATTGAACCGGAGATTGATTTGCGCGATGAAGTTGTCGGGATTGACTTCTTTTGCCATGGCGAAACACGCGGCGGCGTTTGTAAGATCGCCGGCACGTTGCAACTGAACACCCCAGAAATTCAGGCTGCGCGAGTAAAAGGTTCCGGCAAGGATGGCATTTTGATTTTGTTCGCGGGGCACGTGAAGTGTATCCAGCATTTGCTGACCCCAACTGCACGGCGCATTCGGGTCGGGCGGCGTGACCGCGCGTTTAATGGGAGCGAACGCCTGCGTTTCCACCCGCGCCCAGAATGCCTGGTTCTCAGCGATTTGATTTTTGTCCGGTAACGGTGGCAACAGCGTGTCACTGGGCAGTGTTTTTAGTTTGCAGGCCAGACCGTGCGGCTCCTGATAGAATTGCTCGAAATAGTAGCCGAAGCTCGGATGCAGGTAATAAAGCTCGTTGGATTTGGCCAGCATGGTCAAGGCACCGACGAGTTCAATCGGATTGACCGGTTTCACTTCTTTCGGCGAAACCAGTTCCGGCCACTTTTGCGGGAATTTGTCGTGCAGGAACCGGGAATAAGCAGGCCAGTTCAGGGACTGGGTATCGAGCGGCAAAAAATCCTTTGCCCGGCCGTCCCGCGCCAACGCCGCCTCCACCAGAAATAAACGGCTCGAATCATCGCTCAACAAAACGCCGCCCGAACGCGGTAGATTCTCCTCCACAAACGATGCATATTTTTGGAATGTATCGTCGTTTGCCGCGCGGATTTGCGGCGTATTTCTGTAAATCAGCCCGGTTACTGCTGCCGCCGCGAGCACCCAAACGCCGACGATTACCAGGGGATCCAAAAATTGAAACGGATCCGGTCGGGGTGGTTGCACCCGGCTGCTGGGTGCTTTGCCAAAAACGAGCAAAAAATAGCCGCTGAAATAACCAATGCTCAATGCGCCGAGATAATAAAGGGTCAAGAGCGGTGTTCCCAGGTTGAGCTGCCGCGGGCTGAACGGCGGGTCAAATGCCATCCAAATGCAGAAGATCAAAAAGGCGGCGCACACCAGATGAAACAGGAAACTCGTCAACGCCATGCCCATGGGGCTGTGATCGCCGAAGGCCGCTTTCCAGCGAATCGCCATCACGAACACCGGTATCAGGTAAGCCAGCAACAACGCCAGGAATTCAAGATGTTGCGATGGGTGGAGGCAGCAGAAGAAATAAAGTTTCAGCACATTATATTGCGGAACCAGGCTGGTTTTCAGTGTCCCCCAGAAAGTCATCGGCACCTTGCCCGAAATCACGACCAGCAGTGGCAGCAAAAGGAAAAACGTCATTCCCAGCAGCCCGCACAACATCATTCTTTGGAGAAATCGCGGCTTGAAGAAGCTCAAGCCGCGAATCCACACTATCGCCGCTGCGAAAGCCGGAAAAAATCCCACCATTGCCCAATTATTTGCCATGCCCGCGCCATACACGACCGAGGCCAGAAACAAACGCCATTCGCGATCATCCAGCCGGTATTCCAGCAACGACCAAATCACGAACGCGAACAGCAACAGGTCGAACATCTCGCCCGTGTAATTCGTTGCGTTCTGCCAAAACGTCATTTGCAAACCGCAAACCAACACGGCCAGAACCGGCGGCAGCCACGCGCTGCCAGTGGTCAAAAACGAAAAATCGCTGTGTTCACGCTTGCGTTGCGCGTCGGTCCGGTCGTGCGGCAGCAGCGCCACCGACCGCGCCAGCAAGCCGAGCGTCAAGGCCGCGCACACGGCGGAAAACACATTCAGCCCCAGCGGGATTTGCGGCGCCGGGAGCCAGCGGAACGGCTGCGTAACGAGGAATAAAATCGGACTCACAATCTCCGGCTGCCAGGTCCACCCGGAAATCCCGGCCACCTGGCTGAGATTGAACAGCGACACCCATCGGTTTAATGTGAACCAATAAAACGCGAACGCTGCCACCGTCAAAAGCCAGGGTAATAATCGCGGCGCAAATTTTTTTCGCGGGTCAGTTCGCGTTTGAGTTGTCATTCAGTTTGTTCAGTTGAACCCAGGCCGTGCGTCCTGGCAAGGTTTTGTGCCAGCGCGCAAATCCGCCACGCACTCGACGTGTTGTGTTTGGGGAAACATATCCAATGGCTGCACACACGCCAGTTCAAAGACACCATTGCCGCACAAAATGTTCAAGTCCCGCGCCATCGTCGCCGGATGACACGACACATAAATCACTTGCGCCGGCGTTGTTTCACGCAACAAATTCAACGTCTGCGGCCAACAGCCTTTGCGCGGCGGGTCGAGCAATACCGTTGTGGCTTGCGGCGAAAAACGCTTCAGCAATTCCGGCAAAACCGCCTCCACCGCCGACGCCATGAACTCGCCGTTGCTGATTTTTCGCGCCACCGCGTTGCGCCGCGCCGATTGGATGGCGCGTTGATCGTATTCCACGCCGGTGAAAGATTCGACCGCGTCCGCCAGTTCGATGCCGAAAAAACCGACACCGCAATACAAGTCCGCCAAATGCCGCGCGCCGCTGTCGCGGAGAAACCCGCGCACCGTTTCGACGAGCTTCGGCAGCAGGGAAAAATTGTTTTGGAAAAACGAGTCCGGCGGCACGTCCCAGTCTTCCGGCGACACGCGCAAAACAACTTTGATCCCGCCCTTCGGCGGCGGATGCGCGCGGACCCGCCGGATTTCTTCGTTGAGCACCGGTTCGGCGATTTTGCATTCCTCGATGTCTTCGACCAAACCGCAGTCCCAGCGCACAAAACCGATGTTCAGTTTCTGCTCCGGTTTGTTCCACTGGCTGCGAATCATGATGCGATTACGGTAGCCGTAAGGCCGGGGACAGGGGATGACCGGCGCAATCCGTGCCTGCTCAAACCCGCCAATGCGCTGAAACAAATCAGCAATTTGTTTGTGTTTCAACCGCAACTGCGTGGCGTAATCAACGTGCTGATACTGGCAACCGCCGCATTGGCCGAAGTGGCGGCACGCCGGTTCGACGCGCTCCGGCGACGGCTGAACGACGCGCAAAAGTTTCGCGCGGGCAAAATTCTTTTTGACCTCCGTGATGGCAACCTCCACGACTTCGCCGACGAGCACAAATGGCACGAACACGACAAAGGAGTCGAAAGTCGAAGGCCGAGAGTCGAGGGCGGCGTCACCGAAAGGTTGTTTTGCTTTCGACTCTCGACTCCCTGGCGCGGCGGAGCGGAGCGAAGTCGGGTCGACTCTCGACACGCTTGCACGCCCGACGCCTTCACCGCCGAACGCGATGTCTTGAATCGTCAAGGTGAGGTGGTCGGCGATTTTGAACGGCACGCGGAGAGTTTAAGAAAAGCAAAGCCGGCGCGGAAAGTTTATTCGCGCGTCCGTTTGAAAAATGCCGCTTGAACAGACGCCGCCATGTTCACCAAATCGAGGCAAGGCTAAGGTGGTCATGTCTTGGTTTGGTCGGCGGTGTCATGGTGTTTCAGTCTGCGAAATATCCAGAGCAACCATTGGAACAACAGACCCAGCAGCGCACCAAGAACAGCAAAATAGATGAAATAACTCAACAACGCGGCTATAAAAAATATGCCGGAATGCGCCGACCGCTGCCCCGGCGATGTTACCATAGGAACGATAGCCTTCATAAGCCAGATAAAAGGCCGCGCATAAAAGGGGCGATCGTTCGAGTTTATGCTATGAAAAAACTCCCACATCCCAAAACCAAGGCCCGCGACGATTCCAACCCAAACGGGCTTCCACTTCTTCATTCTGGCCCAGCGAAGTTTCATGTTATTCCAGTTTCGTTGGCGGATCGGGAACATTTGTCTCTGCCGGCGCGTTGGTTTGCAGAAGCAAATAATCAAGGTTCGTCTTGATTAAACTCTTCCTCCGGTTTTCGACAAACGGTTTTGCCGCGTCGGGATCAATTTTGCGCAATGCGCCCAACGCATGGTCGGCAACCATGATTCGTTTTGATTCTATTATTTTGACCAGCACGGGAATTGCCGGTCTGGCATTGGTTCCGAAACGAGCAATTCCACCGAGCAGATAGTTTATCGGGACAATATCGGCTTCCTTTTCGATACTGGCTAATAAGGCAGGCACAACTGTCTCCGGCTTCTGATGAATGTCTCCCAAAGAAATGGCGGCCATTTCGCGGACGCAAACATCTTTGTCCTTAAGGCAAGGGAGCAGGGCGGAGATGACCGCATTCGTATCACCGCCGAGATGAGCCAGCGACATGGCTGCGGCGCTCCGCACTCGCGAATTTTCATCTTTCAGGCATTGAATCAGAGCGGGCGTTGCATCGCGGGCTTGCGATTCAAAACTGCCCAGGGTTGTTGCCGCGCCGGTGCGCACTCGCTCATTGGAATTTGTCAATGCTTCGATCAAAGGCGGGATGGTGTCCGTGCCGATGTAATGCAAGGCACAACTGGCCGTGGAAAATGTGTATGGCCGTTTCTTCTGAAACAGGTTAATGAGCGATGGAATGGCAGGTTTGGCAATCGGACCTAACACTTCAAAAATCCTGACACCCCGGCTCTGATAATCGTAGTCCGACGGAATTTGAACTTGAAATATCTTTTGTCCATTAGCCAAATCTTTCAATTTTTCCTTGAACGCGGAATCTTCCACGCTGCACCATTTGATGGCCAGAGGCATCGCCTTGATTCCGAAATGGCGGATTGCAGCGGCGGCATTGTCCTGCTTCGCCAAAGCTACGGATGCAGGCTGCATGCCCCAAAATTCTTCAGGCGACAGCAAATCCGCGGCCCAAGTCGTAAGTCTCTTGCCTTGATAGCGCGGCTCAAAGGGGTGGAAAACGGCAAAAATCACCCACAGAAGAATCCCCGCGAAAATGAGGATCAAGCCTTTTCGGATGGCCAAAGAAACCTTCACGCTATTCTTGTTTCATATCCGGCCCGCCGGACGGCGGGCCTGCCGGGTTTGCATTCGTGATCCGGTTGGGAAGCCAGTGCGGTGGCGCATTGGTGCGAACAAACATTTTTCCGCCCATTCTTTTCTGATAATCAGATTCGAGCTCAGGCTCGACTCCGATTTTGGGCGGAGTTCCCTGGATTTTTCCGCTGACCATCGCCATTCCTACAACCGTCTTCTTCTCCATGTTAATTTGAAATTCCATACTGGTTCTGTTCTTCTGCTCCTCAAGCGTTTTTGGCTCCGGGCTTTCCCATCGTATTTCGCAGTAAGGGAGGTGACTGCCATTTTTCAAATCAACAGGGCCTTGAATAGAAGTTGGCGGCCCGTCAGCGTGGAGAAATTCAGGCTCGTAACCCAATTTGCGCAAAGTATCGCGCGCCAGCACGATGGCTTCATTGGTGGTCATTGCATCCTTACCAACATAACGCGCCCAATTCGTTGCAGGGTTCTTCTCGTAAAACCAGTTGTCGTCAAGCGACCGGAAACTGTTCACGTAGCCATGCCAGTCGTAAGCAAACCAATACTGATTGGTTAAAATAACAGCCCCCTCAATCATGTCTTTGTAGGGCATTGATTTTGACCATGCAACTTGGCTGGCCGTGATTGGTTGCGGAATAGGCAGGTCCAGCTTTTTGGCAAAGTCGGAAACTTGCGGAAGAATTGCGACTAGCACGGCGTTCGAGTAGGCCGCCGTCATGTGAATTAATTCCATCATAACGACCTCAGTTGTTGAACGCCCAAAAAGTCAGATCCCAACATCCGAATATCTTAAATTGGCTGGACATAACCCACTGACATTGAGGCATGCCGCCGGCTATATTGACGGAGGTTTTTATTCCGTTTCCAAGCGCCATGTATTCCTGAATGAGCTGAATGAAATAAATGTGGTCCCAACTGACTGCGGCACCTTCAAGAAAACCGACATATTTGTCGGCACTCCAACCTGCAAACGCAGATGGACGCAGGGACGCATCTGCATAATAAGACCCGGGGACATTTTCTTGGTGAATGATGCCGAAAGACTCCGGCAGCGTGCCCCTCCCGGTGCTGCAACCATCCAGAATCACCATCCTATAAGCATGCCGGTTGGTTTGGCCGACCCGTATGGTGTGAAGCGTGTTCGCAATTTCGGCGGCGGTGATATAGCGATTTGCATTGGCAGGATTGTAACCCAAGCCGTTTGGAGCACCGTGGCCAAAATAAACAAGATTTCGGGAAAGTGGATTGTAAAGCGCCTGTCGAAATGCCGCCCAATCATTGTCACCCTGCGGATCGTCTGCACCAAAGTGCAGAGCATAAGCATGTCCATCGCTGGGACTCGGCGAAACACCGCCCGCGCCTGACGCCCCCATCACAAAGCCGTCCAGTTCATCATACAAATATTCACAGTCCTGAATGTTATCGAAGGCGTGCTGTGCGACTATTACCCACTGACCGGCACCCGACCATACGTCACCTTTGTCGCTGTATGTGGGCGGGGCAATCGTCCATGTGGAATCCGAATTCGCCTGGGGAGAGGCGGCCTCCGTGGCAGAATCCAGATTTTGAGCCAAGGAACCGGTGTTAAATACTGTCGAGACCACAAAAACAAAAAAACTGTCGTTAGTATGCGGCTCATTATACGGGCCAATCAAATTCCAGACGACTCCAATATTTCCGTCGTAAGTGTGCCCGCCAAAAGTTCCGATGTAAGCATATTGGCTGTCATAGACATCAATATACCAATCCGCATCGGTGTGCGCCGATTGAGCCGTAATTAACAGTGAATCCCCCAATTCTCCAAACTGGGGCATCCAATTGAGGAACGATATTTCGTTGAAAACATCGATCGTCACCGGCGGGGAATCAATTTCCCATACGCCACCATTGGTATCGTCCCACCGCGCACTTGCGGAAACTTGATGTGTTCCGTTGGCCATCTGCCTGGTGTCCACCGTAAGTTGCAGGGGCAACGAAAACGGTTGCGCTTTACTGGAAGAGTCGGGCACGGGAGAATCATTCTCAATTAGACTTATGTTTGCCAAGCTACCAGAAGCATTGGCCACTTCCACCGGAATTGTCACCACGCCGGATAGAGTCATGCCATTTGTGATGCCGAACAGATGCGCGCCATCGCGCACGACCCGATAAAATCCAGTTGTCGGAGCGGATAAACTGCCGGAACCACCGCCGTTTGGTTGAGGATTATCTGATGGCGAAGGAACATCTTGAGATAACTGGGTTTGTTGCGATAATGAACTCTTTACATACCCTGTCCCGCTCACCGATTCTCCGGTCGCGGTGTCAAAAATTGTAAAGCCGGAAAAATCGAAACCTGGTGGGTAAATTGAGATTGGAACACCGGCTCCCGACCCGTCGGCTGGCATTGCCAATGGCACGGGCGGAAGAGATTGCATTCGCATTACCGCGGCACTTCCAAGCAACGCACTTTCGCTTGAATTTTCGTTGAAACTGGTGGAGAAACTCAATTGATTGGAATGCACAAACGTTGTTTGGTTTGTGTTGCTGAAAGCAGGGTAATAGTCGGCGAGGGTCTGCCACGAATCCGTTGCATTCAGCGTATTCCGATACTGAACAATGTAAGTTTCGCTTGGATCGCTCGGCCACGACAAGACCACATTGGTGGCTTGAACCGAGACTTGAAGTCCTTCAATGGCGAAGGTTTGAAATGTGAACCGAGACAGGCAGCAGGCGAGCACGCAACCCACTATCAGCCTCCCGATGATTTTTCCTGTGGCTTTCATAGTTTTATTTTCCGATGTGCTGGTTTGTTAAGTCCGAGCATTTTGCCCGGACTCGAACCTCCATTTTCTGAAAATAGAAAGCGCGCCCAGCGCACTTTCTATCCGGGCCACGACCAAGCGGCCTTTTCGGAAAGCACACCAGGACGCGCCGCTTGAGCGCATCGAGGCAAACCTCCGAAAAAACTATTGGTCGTGTTTGGATAGAAGTAGTCCTCGCAAACGCAAAGACTCGCACCGGAAACAAAGAAAACTTCCGGCTATGTGAAAGAACTATCGCTGTCTTAAAACAAGGGGCCCGCAAACACAAGCCTTGATTTGCTATTTCACTTGCTCTGTGGCGCGGGCATCGGTGTGGCACCGCCTTTGGCGCCTTGATCCACTTCAAGCCGAACGCCCCTAAAAAAGACTTTTCACCGCGCGGGATCGCTTTTGGCGGCGATGGCTTCGGAGAAAATCGCCAGCACTTCCGCCCGGTCGACCGCGCCGACCAGCTTGTTTTCGCCCGGATTGTTGACGACGGGCACGTTGCGCAATTCACTTTCCAGCACCGCTGGCAGCGCCTCGAGCAACCGCTGGCCGGGGGTGAGGCATTGGGGCGGCGGACGCATTACGTCGTAGGCGATGACCGCGTCCAAATCCTGCGCGGAGTTCAGAAATTCCTTCAAATCCTGCAACGCCACCACGCCCAGCAACCGTTGCTGCGCGTCCACGACGGGCAGAAAATTATTGGAGTTGATTAAAAAGCGGTCGGCGATTTCCCGGAGCGGCGTGTTCTCGCGCACCGGCGTTACCGGCGCGCGCATGAGGTCGCCGACGGTTTGTTCCATGGTCGCGCCGGGGCGGTTGGTTTCCTGTCCGAGCGCCAGGCCCTTGACGCGCAGATGTTCCGTGTAAACCGACTCTCCATGCAATTGCCGCGCCACCAGAATGGAAACCACGCACGCCAGCATCAGGGGCGGCACGAGCGAGTAATCCAGGGACAATTCAAAAATCAAAATCATTGCCAGCAATGGCGACCGGGTTGTCGCCGCCAGCACCGCGCCCATGCCCACCAGCGCGAACGCGCCCGCCGGCATGCCCGCTGCTGAACCCCAAAATTGATGCAGCGCCGTGCCGAACAGCGCGCCGGCGCTTGCGCCGACGAACAACGTCGGCGTGAACACGCCTCCCACCGTGCCGGCGCCGACCGTCGCCGCCGTTGCCACCCATTTTGCCACCAGCAATCCAGCCAGCCACAGGAGCGGGTTTGCCTCAGTCAGGAATTTTTCGTGCAAAATGTCATTGGTCACGGAATAGCCATTGCCGCAGACGCCGGGAAAACCGATGGCGATGACGCCCACCATCAAGCCGGCCAGCGTCAGCCGGAGATAAACCGGCCAGTTGAGCTTGCGAAACTGTTGTTCACCCATGCGCAGCAATTTCAGAAACAGCGCGCCCACCACGCCGCAAAGCACGCCCAGCAGCACAAACCACAGCAGTTGCGGCAGCGTGGCGGCGGGAAACGGCGGGATTTTATACCACGGCTCAATGCCGAAAAAACTGCGTGACACCATCGCCGCGATGACCGATGAAAAAACCAGCGGCGCAAAGAGGTTCATCGAAAAATTTCCCAGCACGATCAGCGATGCGAACACGGCGCCTGCAATCGGCGCGTTGTAAGCCGCCGCGATGCCGGACGCCGCGCCGCAGCCAACCAGCAGCCGCAACCGGTACGGCGGCCATTTCGCGATCTGGCCGAGCTTCGACGACAGCGTCGCCGCCAGTTGCGTGATGCCGCCTTCCCGCCCGATGGAGGCGCCGGTGGCGATGCTGATGATGGCCGAAACGGTTTTCACCAGTTCCGTGCGGAATGGCAGCCGGCCGTCGCCGGCGACGACCACTTCAAGCAGGTTGGTCGAACCTTGCGGGCCGACAAACCGCAAGCCCCAATGCAAGACCAGTCCCGCCGCCAGGCCGCCCAGGGTCGGAACCAGAATGCGTTCCCAATCGTTCAATCGTCCCACGACTTCCACCGGGTCGCCCGGCTGAATCAGATGGACCGCGTAGAAGAAAAACAGGTTTACCAGACCGCCAATGACGCCAACCAGCCCGGCCAGCACGAGGTGGAATGCTTCTTCCCGCAGGACCAGTTTTTCGCGCCAGCGCAGCGCGCGCCGCCAGTGGCGGTGAAGAAAATCCCGCGCCCGCGTGACCATGCCGCTTTTCATCCACGACTGCACACGGCAAATCTAAACGCGGATTGCAATTTTGACGAGCGGGGACTTTGAAGCAGCGACTGCATCGGTGGGGCAAGACTCCCGGCGAACCGCAAATTCATGGGTTTATCGGCTCGCGGGGATCAGCCTTCGCCAAGCTACGGCTCGACAGGCGCTCGCCCCACCAATTTCTTAAACCTGCGCCCAATTCACTTCTTTTTCAATCCGGCGATGGCGTCCTTCATTTCGTTGAAGTGGAGGTCGGGATTGCCCGAGTCGGTGACGTGAACAATCTTGCCGTCCAGGCCGATGAGGAAGCTGACCCGGCGCGCCATTTTTCGGCCCACCACCTGCACGCCGTAAGAGTCAACGATTTTGCCGTCGGGATCGGACAGCAGGCGGAAATTCAACTTGTAATCAGCAATGAACTTTTTGTGGCTCTCGGCGGAATCAAAGCTGACGCCGATGACTTCAACGTTGTTTGTTTGCAACCCGCTCATGCGATCGCGGAAACCGCACGCTTCCTTCGTGCAGCCCGGGGTGTTGTCTTTCGGATAAAAATAGAGGAGGACGATTTTTTTGCCGATGAAGCTTTTTAATTTGACGACCTTGCCATCCTGGTCCTGGCCGGTGAACAGCGGCGCGGTGTCGCCGGCCTTGGGAATGACGGCAAAGGTGGTTGCGGCGGAAAAGAGGATGGAACCGGCGACCAGCAGGCTGGCGTAACAGTTTGTTTTCATGATGAATTTCCTTTTTTGTTTGTGCTTGCGGAATTTAGCGCACGGTCTGGTCCCACGCAATTTCACGTTTTTCAACCGCTTGACAAAATCGGTGAAGCCATTGGCCCGGGCTTTTAAACGCCCCAGCCATTCGACGTAAATTTCTTCAAGGTGTGCGGCGATTTTCCGCGGGTTGCTGCCCGGATGGTTGGTGCCGGCGATCATGCTAATCATGACCGTCAATTTAGCTGATAATGCGCGTTTGGCAATTGTTTGATTGTCGCTTGCGCGGCCAGCGGCGCAGGCCGTTTTGCCACAAAAGCTTCCACACCATCCAGAGCGCTTCCCAGACGATGTGGCCGGACATTTTGGAATGACCTTCGGCCCGGTCGGTGAAAATAATCGGGACTTCGACGATCCGGAATCCCTGCCGCCAGAGTTTGTGCGTCATCTCAATCTGAAAGCTGTAGCCGTTGGACTGGACCTCGTCGAGCTTGATGGCTTGCAACGCGCGGCGGCGGAAACATTTGTAACCGCCCGTCGGGTCGGTAAACGGCATGCCGGTGACCAGCTTCACGTATTTGCCCGCGCCCCGGCTGAGCATCAAGCGTTTCAGCGGCCAGTTGATGACGCGGATGCCGTCCTTGTAACGCGAACCGAGCACCAGGTCGGCATTCTTGGTGGCTTCGATAAACATGGGCACGTCGTCCGGGTTGTGCGAAAAATCACCGTCCATTTCGAAGATGAATTCGTAGCCGTGTTCCAGCGCCCATTTGAATCCGGAAATGTAGGCGCGACCCAGCCCGTTCTTTTCCGCGCGATGCAGGACGTGAATTTCGGGGTGTTTCGCCGCCAGTTCGTCGGCCATTTTGCCCGTGCCGTCCGGGGAATTGTCATCCACCACCAGCAGGTCCACCGGCACCGGCAGCGACAACAGCCGCTGCGCCATGCGCGCGAGATTTTCCCGCTCGTTGTAGGTCGGTACGATGATGAGAGTCGGATTCATGCCGGACGCCCCAAATAATTATACGCGAACCACGCCGAAAACAAGCGGGCAATTGGGGAATGGTACTGTTTGCATTCCGGGTGGGGCGAGCGTACCCGCGCCTGCGCCGCCGTAGCGGCTTCGTCGCCGCGAAGGCGCGAGCCGGCCTCGGAGCAGCGAAGCGGAGACGGCTCGTCGGTAGCCTCGCCCCACCAAACTGTACCGCTACCGTCAATTCGACGAATGGCGGGCTGGGGCGCAACCAGCCCCTACCGTTCGGAGTTCCGCCTTCAGGCGGCAAGCGCGAAACAGTGTAGTCCGGCCGCCTGAAGGCGGAACTCCGAACACAAAGGCAGTCGAGCGTTGGTGAGGGCAACCCGTTGCACCCGCCCTGCATGGCCGCTCGGCATGAAAAATGATTCGCCGACGGCGGCTTCACCGCCGTTGGCGTTTTCACCCGCTTCGCCTGGGCCTGCTGGCGCATCGCTCCTTCGGGCAGCGCTCGCCACTTCAGTTGCTTCCCTTGATACACCAACTGCACCCGTCCATTCCGCAGCGTTCGCACAATCACTTTGCGCCCCAGGCTCAACGCCTCGTGTTCCCGATCCAGTTGATACCGCTTCCCGCCACACGCCACCGTCCAGTCGCCTTGTACCACCCGCTCTTCCTCCCAGCTCAACACTTCGTTTAGCGGTCGCGCCACGGCCCGATGCACCTCCACGGGGCTGGCCGCCACCCGCGCAAACCGCCGGTGGAACGCCCGCAAATACTCCCCGTCCAAAAATTGGTTGGCGCTTTCTAGATCGTTGATCCCAGCCAGACGCATTTCCCTGACCAGCCGGTCTGGCAGCACCCCGTTCATCCGTTCCACTCGCCCCTTGGCTTGCGGGCTGTTGGCCAGGATCAGTTCCACACCCAATTGCTCCATCGCCCGGCCAAACTGCGTCTGCGGCGGCTTTCCGGCCAGTTGCTCGGCGATGCTCCCCACCCCTTCGCAGCGATAGAGGCTGTCCCGATCCACATACAAACCACGTGGCAACCGATGCCGATGCACCCAACTTTCGAATACGTCGTAGCTGGCACGCGTCGTCTCTTCCTCGAAAAACCGCGCCCGCATCCGGTTGGTCGCATCGTCCACCATCACCATCAGCACGCACGGTTCACGCCGGCCCTCGAACCAGCCGTGGTGCGAACCGTCCAGTTGCACCCTCGCCCCAAAACTCGGCTTGCGCTCCCGCCATTGCCGGTGCTTTTGCCGGCGGCGACGCACCGTCCGCTTCCCGGCCGCCAGCAGCCACCGCCGCAACGTCTCGTGATCCACCACCAGCCCTTCCCGGGCCGGATGCTCCGCCATCAACGTCGGTTCAAAGTCGGCGTAGCGCTCCTCTTCATAGCGCGCCAGTGCCAGCGCCCGCAACGCCGCCGGCTTGCGCCGCGGACTGGGCTGGCCACGCAGCCGATGCACCAGGCCCGCGTCCCCATCGGCCTGATATCGCCGCCAGATGCGCTTGCTCTGGCGGTAACCCACCCCCATCAACTCGCCCGCCGGCACCAGCGTCAGTTCCTGCTTCGTAACGCCCGCCAGGATCGTCAACCGTTCCCGTTCCTGCCGACTCATTTTCAATGTCTCCATGTTTATGGCCGGAATGGCTGCCGCAACCCCGCCCAAAAGGGGACATTTCTATCGAGTTATCAGGGGGACATTCTCCTGGAGTTCCGACACGGCATGAAGTTTGATTGCCTCGTTTTGCCTGCGCGCCTAATCTCAAAGCATGTTCGCCTCGCTGATTTTGGATGCGTTAAATCTTGAATATCTGATTTACAATCCGTGGCTGTTGCTGGTGTTCGCCTTCCAGGTCTGGATGTTCGTTGACGCGGTGCGGCGGCAGGAGTGGTTTTGGGCGGTTTTCATCTTCATCGGCTTCGGGTTGTCGGCGGTCCTCTACTACTTTTTCGTCTATCGCGCCGTGCCGTCCGCCACAAGCGGATTTGAACTGCCCGGCGCGCACAGTCGCCGCCGCATCAAGGAATTGCAGGCGCAAATTCATCACCTCGACAAGGCGCACCACCACTCGCAACTCGGCGACATTTATTTTCAACAGGGCAAACTCGAAAAAGCCGAGGTCTGTTACCATGCCGCGCTCGAACGGGATTCCGAGGACATTGACACCCGCGCCCATCTCGGCCAATGCCTGCTGCGCCAGAAACGCGCCGCCGAAGCGCGCCCGTTGCTCGAAGGGGTCATCGCCCAAAATCCGAAACACGATTACGGCTACACCATGATGGCACTGGCCGAAACGCTGTCCACGCTCGGCGAAACCGATGCCGCGCTCCAAATGTGGCGGCAGGTCACCGCGGAACATTCCTACGCGCGCGCCAAGGTGCAACTGGCCGGGCTTTACCTCGCCAAAAACCAGCCGGATCTGGCGCGGACGGAATTGAAAGATGTCGTGGCCGACGACGTGCACGCCCCAGCGTTCCAGCGCAAACGCGACCGCGTCTGGGTGTGGCGGGCGAAAAGTTTAATGGGGAAATTGAAATGAGACGAAAAACTGGCCAAGACCCATGAAGTGCGCGACGCCATCAAGGAAAAATCGAGCAATGTTGCGCGGAAGTCTGCTGCTTGGCGGCGGCTTGAAAAATGAATTGACCATGCCGTTGAACGGGCGATTATTCCAGCATTGGCAATAAAAAATAAAGCCATGAGCACATTCATTCGACCTCATTCGCTTGCGGTGACGATGTCGCCGTATTCAGGGAAAACCAAAGTCCTTTACCGCGATTATTTGCAGCAACAGAGTTTTGTCAAAGACATCACGGATTCCAGCGCGAAAGTTCAATACGCAATTTCTGAAAATGCTCGTGAAATCATTGCGACACGCGAACAACTTCAAGAACACGGTTTTGAGTTGTTGGAATTATTGCTTTTTTGGTTTTCAGTCTTATTGATGCGATTTTTGGATTGAGCCAAGAATTGGCTTCTGCGGTAACACTCTTGATTTGGATTTTAGGACCTGTGATTGGTTTTGTTGTAGGCGCACGGATTAGCAGTTCGGAATGGGGCAGAGATTGGAAGCGTCGTCGTGAAGAAAAAATACGTCGAAAAACCGGCGGATAATTCATTATTTCACGAATAGCAAGTCAGCCCTTGCCGTCGGGGTGATTCAAAGTTATTGTCTGGTCATGTTGGATTGGAGCAAATGTGCCGCGGTGGAACGCGTCGCCGGAAAAGTCAGCGGCGCGTGGCTGTTCAAAGGCACGCGCGTGCCGGTGGCGGCGTTGTTTGAAAACCTCGAAGACGGCGCGACGGTGGACAATTTTCTCGAATGGTTTCCCGGCGTGACCCGCGAACAGGTCGAGGCCGTGCTGGAACACGCCGGACAAAGCCTGGCGATTGCGTAATCCCCGCGCATGAAGATTCTTTTCGACCACGGCACGCCCGCGCCGTTGCGCCGTTCACTGCCCGGCCATGAAATTTCCACGGCTTATGAAATGGGCTGGGCAAAATTGAGCAACGGCGATTTGCTGGCCGCAGCGGAAAAAGCTTACGACGTTTTCATCACGACCGACCAGAACCTGCGTTACCAGCAAAATCTCTCCGGCAGACGGCTGGCGGTTCTGGTTTTGCCCACTACCAGTTGGCCGGAAATCCAAAAACACGCGCACAAGATTGCTGACACCGTGAACGCGCTCAAGCCGGGTGACTTCATCGAGTTGAGTTTCTAAAGGAATCAGTTCCTGGCAATTCCACAAAGACTAGCCCTGCCCCAATTTGGCGGACGGCGGCCACGATTTCATTTTGATTTCCGTCACCGGCAAAATTTCCTATCCTGCATTCGTGCCCAATCTCATCGCCATCGTCGGCCGCCCCAATGTCGGCAAGTCCGCGCTGTTCAACCGCATCGTCGGACGGCGCATTGCCATCGTCCACGACCAGCCGGGCGTCACGCGCGACCGCATCACCGCCGAGGCCGAATGGCACGGACGCGCTTTCACGCTCGTGGACACCGGCGGCATCGGCCTGTTGCGGCGCGAAAAGGCAGGCGACGTCATCATCAAGGCGGCAATGGAGCAGGTGGATCTGGCCGTTGAATCCGCGAACGTCATCATTCTCGTCGTCAATGTGCAGGAAGGCGTTGTGCCGCTCGACCGCGAAGTCGCGGTAAAATTGCGGCGCAGCGGCAAACCCGTTTTGGTCGCGGTCAACAAGGTGGACACGAGCCGCGCGGAAAAAGGCATGGACGAATTTTCCCAGCTCGGCTTCGACAACATTTTCCCGGTCAGCGCGATTCACGGCGAAGGCATCGAAAATTTAATGGACACGGCAACGGCGGCGTTGCCAGTCCACAGTCCACAGTCCACAGTCCATGACCAAGCCGATGATATGACTGTGGACAGTGGACTCGGAACTCGGGACTCGGTTCTGAAGCTGGCGATAGTCGGAAGACCAAATGTTGGCAAGTCTTCGATTATCAATGCGTTGACAAAATCCGGGCGCGTCATTGTCAGCCCGGTGCCGGGCACGACCCGCGATGCCATTGACGTGCCGTTCGAAGTTGAAACCGACGGGGTGCGGCAAAAATACATCCTCATTGACACCGCCGGCATGCGCAAGGCGCGGCGCGTGGACGACTCGGTCGAGTTTTTCAGCGTCCAGCGCGCGGTGGAGTCCATCGAACGTTGCGACATCGCCGTGCTGATTTTGGATGCCGAGGCCGGCATTTTGGAGCAGGACAAAAAGATTGCGGACAAAATCGTTGAAGCGCGCCGGGCCTGCATCGTGGTCGTCAACAAGTGGGATTTGGTGGCGGAATCCGTCCGCCAGGTGCGCGAAGAGGAAATCGAGAAACGCAATAAAAAGCAACGGACCGAAGGGCAGGCAAAGATAATATCCACGCTCGGTGAATTCGGCCAGTGGGTGCAGGACAAATTGTTTTTCCTCGATTACGCGCCGGTGATTTTCACGTCGGCCCAATCCGGTTTTCATCTCGACCGCATGCTTGAGGCCGTGCGTTACGTGGCCGCGCAGTTGCAGCAAAAAATCCCGACGGCGATTTTGAATCGCACGTTGCGCGACGCCATCGAGCGCCGCCAGCCGGTCAGCGCGGCGGGGCACCGGCTGAAGTTTTTTTACGCGACACAGGTGCGGCAGGCGCCGCCGACGTTTCTGCTGTTCATCAACCGCGACGAATTATTTTCCGACCAGTACAAAAAATATCTGGCCGGCGAATTGCGCCGGGCGTTCGGTTACGAAGGCTGCCCGATGGTGCTGGTGCCCAAACCGCGCCCGAAAACCGTTGAGCCGATACGAAAGTTCAAAACACCCCGCCCGGGCAACCGGACGGATTCGGATCGGAAAAATCGGCGGTCCGGGCGGAACAAACCGCGTCGATGAAACATCGTTCGGTTGAATCTTCCCCCGGCGCGCGTGAATTTTTGAAGGACGGCTTCGTATAAATCGGCGGCGTTGGGAATTGCTGCGCTGAACATCACGATTAACAGGCCTGATACAATTGCGATTGACAGGTTTAATCCTTGAAAATTTTATACGGTTTGATATAAAACTGTTTCCGCATGAAGAACATCCCCAGGGAACGATCTTGGGGCGGACTTGCCGCCATTTTCGCCGCATGGTGTGTTTTTTCAACCGAAGCCGTCCAACTTGTAACCGTACAGGGAACTTCCTTTGCGCCCCAGGCCGGCGGCAGCGGGGATTCAGGGCTTTCCATCATCAGCCGGGACGGACGCTATGTTTTATTCGCCAGCACGGCGAACAATCTGACGCTGACGAACAATAATAATTTCGTGCTGCCGCGCCGGTTAAATGTGTTTCTGCGCGACCGCCTGGCCGGCACCACCACCCTGGTCAGCGTCAATATGGCCGGGAACGGCGGCGGCAATGGGGATTCATTCCCAACCGGAATTTCGACGAACGGGCAGTTTGCGCTTTTTGAAAGCAGTGCGAGCGATTTGGTTGCCGGCGACACGAATAATGCCAGCGACATATTCGTGCGCGATGTGGTCAACGGCCTGACGACGCTCATCAGTGTGAGCACCAACGGCAACAACGGCAACGGGACCTCACGCGGTTCGGTGATGACCGGGAACGGACGTTATGTTGCATTCGTCAGCACCGCGTCCAATCTGGTGCCCGGCGACACCAACGGCATTGCTGACGTTTTCGTTCGGGATTTGCAGGCGGACACGACGACGCTGGCCAGTGTCGGCGCGTCCACCAATTCAATTGTACCACCCTTTGGATTAACCTTAACCAGCTTCATCAGTTCGGAATCGCCGGAAATCACGCCGGACGGCCGGTACGTTGCTTTTTACAGCACTGCCACCAATCTCGTTCCCGGGGTGGCGACAAATGGTGACCTTTTCGTCCGCGATTTGCTCGGCGGCAACACCCTTTGGGCCAGCACCAACGCTCGCGCCATTGGTCAATCCCTGATCGGCAACTCAAATGTTGTTTCCTGCAATTACAGCATCAGTGACGACGGCCAATTCGTCGCGTTTGAGGCTTGCACGAATCTCCCCAGCGGTTCAAACGCGCGCGGAATTGTTTTGCGCTACCATGTGCCAACTGGTTTGACCGACATCCTTTGCACAAACGCCAGTGTGCCCTTGTCATTTTTCCCAAACCTCCACGATTTGGCGATGACGCCCGATGGACGGTTTACCGCCTTTGTCGGCAATGTTTCCGGGACGAACAAGGCCATTTATCTTTGGGACGCGCAAACCGGAACGAATACGCTGGTGAGCGCCAAGCTGGACAATTCCGGTCCGGCCAATGGATTTTGCGACGCGCCCGTGGTTTCAGCCAACGGCCAATTCGTCGCCTTCACCAGCACCGCCACCAATTTGGTCGCCAATACCCTGGCGGGTGATTGGCATGTCTATCTCCGCGACACGGTAGCCGGTGCCACCCAATTGCTCGATGCCGATACGAATGGAGTTGGCGTTGGCGTGGCTTCGACCATGGCCCCGGCCTTAAGCGCCGATGGCAGCGTCGTTGCGTTTGATTCCGCAAATTTGTTGCCCGACAACCGCCACCTGAATTACAACGTTTTTGCGTGTGACCTGACGGCTGGCGCAACCGATTTAATCTCCGCCCGCCAGCCGGCTTTGCCGTCGCAAACGCCCGATGGCCTCAGCGGTCTCACCCCATTTTCCGTGAGCGCCAATGGCCGGTTCGTCGCGTTTTACAGCGACGCGGATGACCTAGCACTCAATGACACGAATGGATTTGGCGATGTGTTTGTGCGCGACCTGATCGCCGGCACGAACATTTTGGTGAGTGTGAACACCAATGGCAACGCCTCCGGGGATGGCCTTTCAACCGACCCGTCCATTTCCAGCAACGGCCAATACGTCGTATTCACCAGCTCGGCCGACAATCTGGTTGCGGGGGGCACCAACGAGCGGAATGTTTATATTCGTGATTGGCAGGCCGGCACGACGGCACTGATAAGCGTAAGCACGGATGGGCTTAATCCCGGCAACAGCGATTCCTTTTTGCCCATCCTAAGTGCGGACGGGCGTTATGTTTTATTCCACAGCAAGGCATCCAATCTGGCAACCGGTTCGTCTGGCGGCGTGGAAAATCTGTATTTCCGCGATTTGCAGACGGGGACCACGTATGCGCTCACATCGGCCCTTGGTGGAATCGGCGCGTATTCGGCGGCTTCCATGACCCCGGACGGCCAATCCGTGGCGTTTATCGGCACGGCCGTGGGAGGGTCCGGGACATTATTCGTCTGGAATTCACAATCGAAGGCTCTGAGTTACAGCAGCAGCCCGTCTATTCCTTCAAGCCCGTTCCCGTTTGTTTCCATCAGCCCCAACGGACAAAAACTGGCCTATCTGGCAAATTCGCCGGCAAATTTATACGTCGCGGACCTGGTGGCAAACACCGTCTCGACGATCAACCCGAGCGGATCTTTCTCGTCGCACGCGGGGTTGCAATTCAGCAGCGATGGGCGATTTCTCACCTATGCCGGGAAGACGAATTCCGCAACCGGCGCGCCGAACGTCTTTCTATACGATTTCCAAACCGGAAACAATCTGCTGATCAGCCAGAATTTCAACGCGACCGGCGCGGCCAATACCAATTCCGATTCGCCGGCCATCAGTCCCAACGGCCGTTTCATCGCTTATCGCAGTTTTGCCACGAACATTATTCCGGATGATTTCAATAACGTCGCGGACTTGTTCATTTACGATGCTTCAAACAACGCCACCATTCTCGTGAGCGTGAACGGAGCGGGCAATTCAACCGCGGACGACCGCTCGCTTAAACCGGTCTTCAGCAGTGACAGCCAGACCCTCTTTTTCCAAAGTTGGGCTTCCGATTTATCCGCCCCCGATTGCAACAGCGACAGCGATATTTTTGCGCTCGACCTCACCGCCCTGCCCGTGACGGGTCCCGGTGGCGGTGGTTCGACCAATTCAGCGTCCGTCTTTTATGCGCAACTGATTCCCGCCGGCACTTTTAGCCCCAATCCGGCAATCAGTTGGCCCTTGGCTTCGGGAAAATCCTACCAGGTGCAATTTAAGACCAATCTCACCGACTCCGTCTGGCTGAATCTGCCCGGCAACCTCACTTTTATCGGCGACACCGGTTATGTCAGCGACCCATCGCCCGCGCCCGGCCAAAGATTTTACCGCATCGTTTTGAATCCTTGATGATTATGAAAACGTTAGACAGGTTGGTGATTGAGAAAACCGGCGCCAGCGGCTTTACGCTGATTGAGCTGGTAGTCGTTATCGCAACTGTTGCCGTTCTGGCGGCGTTGCTGTTACCCGCCCTCGCCGGAACCAAGCCAAACACGCAGGCCTTTCAGTGCCTGGAAAATCAGCGCCAATTGATTCTGGCCTGGCAGATGTACGCCCAGGATAACAGCGATATTCTGCCGCCCAATGATTTTCCTTATGCAACACACGTAGCGCGAGATGGCACGGTGAAGAATTGGGTTTTCGGCACCATGTATCTTATTACGGATGCGATTGATGCTCCAGGTCTGGGACAAGGAATACAAGTGAACCCAGCGCTTACCTCGCTGGCCCTCTACAACACGAATCCCGCTGCTTATAAATGTCCGGCGGACATCACTCTGTTCCAAGGCCACGTACGTCAACGCAGCGTGTCAATGAACAGCGCCGTTGGGACGGTATGGTATTCAGATTCGAACCACTACGGCACCAAGAAACCGGGAAGCGCGGTCGGAGGGGGATGGTTGCCAGGGACCTACAACGATTCGCAGACCACTTACCGCACCTATGGTAAAACCTCATCCTTTACTGTGCCGGGGCCGTCCAGCACCTGGGTAATCGCGGACGAGAATCCGAACACCATCAATGACGGGTCGTTGGTTGTAAGTATGGCACAGATAGTCGTTGATTTCCCTGCCAACTATCATGGCGGCGGAGCCGGTCTGGCTTTTGCCGATGGTCACACGGAAATCCACAAATGGGTGGACGTTTTTTTAATGCTTCCTACCACACTTAACTTGCTAAATGCCAGTTCCGAAGTTGGAGCGCCGGTTTCACAATTTATGTCTGGCCCTTCGCAAGATTTGGCTTGGATACAGCCTCGGACATCAGCGCTTAAGTGATGCTATAGCAGTTCCAGTTAACATTGGCACAGTTTGATATGCCGCTGGAAAAAGCGGCGGAGGGCCGCCGCCCGTCCTCTCCATCCTCCGTAGCAGGGCTACTGCGGAGGACGGGCGTAGCAGTACTGCGGAGGGTGGACAGTCCAAGACGCTGCGCGCGACACGATGATTCCTGAAATCCGCGAAGTGTTTTGGGGTGCGCCAGTCCTCTGGCGCTTTGCAAACAGACGAAACGTCTGCCAGATTTCCGCATGAACTTTTGTGCGCCAATGACAATATGAGTTGCTATACACCGACAACCTGGTCAACGGATTCCAGGACCGGAGCTGGCGACGTTTCTGCTGTTCGTCAATCGCGCCCGAAAACCGTTGAGCCGATACGAAAGTTCAAATGGCCGCAACGGAAACACTCCGGGAAATTTCCGACGTCACGCGGAAAAAAATCGCGCTGAATTTTTTGTTCACAGCGGCGAATAAGTTGTCGTTTGCGCAATGCCGGCGCGAGATTTGCCGGATTTTATTTGGGAATATCGTTCCCGTAACTTTTATTCACAATTTTCTTGCAACCACAATAGGTAGGGCATATTCTCCGTCCGTTGCCCACTAAATGGGGTTTCGCCTGGAATTGGGCGGTTGGCGAAAACCTGGAAAGCGGGCTGAGAAGTTGATTTTCCCGACCGGTCTTCCGTGTTAAGACGGTCGGGTGATTTGTTACAAAATAAAATTTCGACCGCCGCGAAAGGAAAAATTCATGATTGACGCACGCGAAGAGGTGTTGGTTCCGGCGTCGCATAAAGGCAGTCGTCGTTCCGCAACGGTGGCGGCAGGCCGCCATATCAAAGCCAACGCCGGCGCGGCGAAAAAATCGGCGCGCGTTGAGCGCGTTTTCAGCGATCCGAAGGTCAAGCCGTTCGACCAGATTGAATGGGACCGGCGCAACGCCGAAATTACCGATGACGCGGGCAAGGTCATTTTCAAGCAGGAAAATGTCGAGGCGCCCAAGTCGTGGTCGCTGCTCGCGACCAAGGTGGTCGTCTCGAAGTATTTTTACGGCGAACTAAACACATCGGAGCGCGAGACCTCGGTGCGCCAGCTCGTTCATCGCATTTCCCGGACGATCGCGAATTGGGGTGTCGCGGACGGCTATTTCAGCAAGGCGGGCGGCGAGATTTTTTACGAGGAACTGACCTGGCTGTGCCTGAACCAATACGGCGCGTTCAACTCGCCGGTCTGGTTCAACGTCGGGCTGTTCCATGAATACGGCATCGGCAAAAACTCCGGCAAGGGCAACTGGTTTTACAACCACAAGACCCGCCAGGTCGAGCGCGCCACCACCCAATACGAATATCCGCAAGGCAGCGCCTGCTTCATCCAGTCGGTCCAGGACAACATGGAAGACATCATGCGCCTCGCCCGCAGCGAAGCGATGCTCTTCAAATACGGCTCCGGCACGGGCACGGACCTTACGCCGATTCGCTCGGCCCGGGAAAAGCTCAGCGGCGGCGGCCGGCCCAGCGGTCCGATGAGTTTTCTGAAAGTTTATGACCAGGTTGCCAATGTCGTGAAATCCGGCGGCAAAACCCGTCGCGCGGCCAAAATGAACACGTTGCGCGACTGGCACGGCGACATCGAGGAATTCATTGACGCCAAGCAGAAGGAGGAAAAGAAGGCGTGGGCCTTGATGGAACAGGGCTACGATGGTTCCTACAACGGCGATGCCTACGGCAGTGTAATGTATCAAAACGAAAACCTTTCCGTGCGCGCCAGCGACGAATTCATGCAGGCCGCGCTCGCCGGCAAGGAATGGTGGACGCGCACCATCACCACCGGCAAGCCGCTCGAAAAGAAGGATGCCGCGAAATTGCTCTACAAAATCGCCGAGGGCACGTGGGTTTGCGGCGACCCGGGCATGCAATACGATGGCGCGATCCAGAAATGGCACACGTGCAAGGGCACCGAGCCGATTCACTCCACGAATCCATGCAGCGAATACGTTTTCATCAACAACACCGCCTGCAATCTCGCGTCGCTGAACCTGATGAAGTTCAAACGCGAAGACGGCAAATTTGACGTGGAACGGTTCAAGGCCGCCGTGCGCATTTTCATCACCGCGCAGGAAATCCTGGTGGACAACGCCAGTTACCCGACGAAGGAAATCGCGGAAAATTCCCACATCTTCCGCACGCTCGGCCTCGGCTTTGCGAACCTCGGCTCGCTGTGCATGAGCTACGGCCTGCCGTATGACAGCAACGAAGGCCGGGCGCTCGCCGGCGCGATCACGGCCATCATGACCGGCCACGCCTACGAGCAGAGCGCGGAAATTGCCGCGAATCTCGGCGCGTTTCCGGGGTACCGCGACGCGCGTTGCGCGCACGTGTCCAATCCGCTGGCGAAGGACAACGTCGAATCCATGCTTGGCGTCATTCAACAGCATCGCGACGCCATCGAACAAATTCAGCCGAGCCAGGAATTCAATTATTTGAAGGACGAGGCGCGCAAAACCTGGGAAGGCGCGCTCGCCAAAGGCCGCCAGCACGGCTACCGCAACGCGCAGGTCACCGTGCTCGCCCCGACCGGCACCATCGCGTTTCTGATGGACTGCGATACGACCGGCGTTGAACCCGACATCGCGCTGGTCAAATACAAGCTCCTCGCCGGCGGCGGCATGTTGAAAATCGTCAATCGCGGCGTGCCCGATGCGTTGCGCCGTCTCGGCTACGGCGCGAAGGAAAACGAGGGCATCATCGCGCACATCGAGAAGTTCGACACGATTGAAGATGTTATAGAGGAAAATCCCAAGTCGGATTCAACCATTGAACAAAACGGCAAGGATAAAATCGTACGTAGCGGTTTAAAACCGGAGCATTTGCCGGTATTCGATTGCGCCTTCAGGCCGTATCGCGGCAAGCGCAGCATCCATTACCTCGCCCACTTGAAAATGATGGCCGCCGCGCAGCCGTTCATCAGCGGCGCCATTTCCAAGACCGTCAACATGCCGCCTGAAAGCACCGTCGAGGAAATCCGCGACACCTACGTTCAGGCGTGGAAGATGGGGCTGAAATGTGTGGCGATTTACCGTGACGGCTCGAAGCGTTCGCAGCCGCTCAACACCAAAAAGACCAATGATGGTGGCAATAAAAATTCTTCCGCCAATACTTCTGCGTTTGAAGCCCGCATCAAGGAACTTGAAACCGAGGTTGCCAGACTGCGCATCGAAGCCGGCAAGCCGCTCCGCCGGCGTCTCACTGACACGCGCACGGCGGTCACGCACAAATTCGACATTGCCGGCCATGAAGGTTACATGACGGTCGGATTGTTTGGGGACCGCCAGCCGGGCGAATTGTTCATCACGATGGCCAAGGAAGGTTCGACCATCGGCGGTTTGATGGACAGCATCGGCACGCTCACCAGCATTGCATTGCAATACGGCGTGCCGCTGGAAACCCTCGTCCGAAAATTTGCGCATCAGCGGTTCGAGCCGAGCGGTTTCACCAAAAATCCCGAAATCCGCAACGCCTCCTCAATCACTGACTACGTGTTCCGCTGGCTGGCGCTGCAATTCATTCCCGGCTACCGCGAAGCGATTGCGGCCAATTGCGCGCAGCCGGAACTCGCCATGCCCGGTTTGCTCGAAGAGGAAAAAAAAAGAGTGAACCGTCCGGTGCGTGAACTCCAGCTGGCCGAAGACACCGACGGGCTTGAAATGAAGGAACCCGGCAACGGCAACGGCCATCACGCGCCCGGCGCCGTCCGCGTGGCTAAATCTCTCAACGACTCCGTCGCGCACTTCCAGCAGGACGCGCCCACGTGTCCGAACTGCGGCTACGTCGCCGTCCGCAACGGCGCGTGCTACAAATGCCTGAATTGCGGCGATAGTCTCGGCTGCTCTTGAGGAACCGAAAACGCAACCGGTCGGAGGATTTCGATTCTCCGGCCCGTTTGCTTTGGCTGGGCGCCAGTTTGCAACTCCGGTGGGGCGGGCGTACCCGCGAGCCGTCGTCGCTTTGCTTTGACGCGCCAGAGCCGGCTCGTCGGCAGCCTCGCCCCACCGAAACCATACCGCCACCTCTTTTGTACTCGCGCTTGTCTCCTCTTGCCGCTGCGACTATGCTCCGGCCATGAGCGACACCACTTTTCATATGCGCGAAGACCCCTGGCGCATTTTCCGCATCATGTCCGAGTTCGTGGATTCATTTATGACCCTGTCCGAGGTTGGCCCCGCCGTGACCATTTTCGGTTCGGCGCGGACGAAACCCGGCGACAAGTATTATCGCGCCACCTGCGACATCGCCAAAGATCTCGCCAAACACAAATTCGCCGTCATCACCGGCGGCGGGCCGGGCATCATGGAAGCCGCCAACAAGGGCGCGGCGCAGGGTGGCGGCAAATCCGTCGGCCTCAACATCGAATTGCCGCATGAACAGGCCGGCAACCGCTTCACCAACATCCCGCTGCACTTCCACTATTTCTTTGCGCGCAAAGTCTGTTTTGCCAAATACAGCCTCGGCTTCATTTACATGCCCGGCGGCTTCGGCACGCTCGACGAATTTTTCGAAATCATGACCCTCGTGCAAACCGAGCGCGTCCCGCAATTCCCGCTCATCCTGTTCGGCAGCGAATACTGGAAGGGACTGGTGCACTGGATGAAGGCCGAAATGCAGGAGCGGCACGAACTTATCAACCCCGGCGACCTCGACCTGTTCAAGATCACCGACGACCCGGCGGAAGCCGTCCGCATCATTCTCGATTACGAACGCCGCGTCGGCCAGCCCGCGATGATGCCCAAGGCGTTTGCGTGAACGCGCGGAGACCGGGCTATTTTCCCGATGTTCGAAATTCCCGCGCCATTTTTTCCGCGGCGGCAATCTGGTCGGCGGACATTGCGGCGGCACAGATTTTCAATTCATTTTCCGCCTCTTCGTCCCCCTGAAGTTGTGCCAGTTTCAGCCACTGGTAGGCCTCCTGACAATCCGGTTTTACTCCCTGTCCCCGCTCATACATTTTGCCGAGGTCCCTTTGGGCCTGGACATGGCCTTGCCGCGCGGATTTTTGGAACCAGTGGACCGCCGTTTCATAATCCTGTTTGACCCCCAAACCGTTGCGGTGGAGGACGCCAAGGTTGTATTGTGCGTCCGGATTTCCCTGGGCGGCCGCCTGCCCAAACCATCGCGCGGCGCCGGCATAATCCTGTCGGGCTGTTGCCAGGAGCATTCCCAGACTGTTCTGCGCATCGCTGTGTCCCTGTTCCGCCGCCCGTTGATACCAGTTGGCTGCCTCGGCAGGGTCTTTCTTGACGCCGAAACCATTTTCATAGGCCCGCCCGAGGTTATATTGTGCCGCCACGTTGCCTTTTGGCGCCAATGAAATCAATTCTTCGATGGACAACCGGTTTACCACGTTTTTTTCCTCCGGCGGTGGCGGATGCAATTTTGCCACAGCCAGCGCTCCCAAAGCCAGGAGCAACAACCCGGCCAGCATCAACCAGTAACTCCCCTTCCAGAAGCGATCGGCGCGGCGGTCCATGGCCGGGTTTTTCTCAATCGTTTGGCCGTCCTTCAGGAAGGCATCGGCAATCATCATCCATCCCAGTGGCAGCAATTCGTACCAGATGCGAAACTCGTTGAAGATTCCGCAAAAGAGCTCGCCGATGATGAACACCAGGATCATGGTTTTGAAAACCACGTCCCGCCGGTTGCGCCACGGGATCAACATCATGATCAGCAGACTGCCGGCGTTGGCAAACAAGACATGGCGCAAGTCCAGGCTGAACAACAGGTTGACGTTGGAAAACACGTGGGCGTTCCGAAAGATGTCCGCAATGTGGGGGGCGTCATTCATCGCCAGGACGGGTGCTCTCACGTCATAAAGGGTCATCAGCAATTTATTCACGGCGAAAGTGGCCAGCACTGTGACTGTGAAACCCACAACCCGTTTTTTCAGGGACCAATGTTCGCCCAGTAAAACCAGCAAGGCACAGCAAAGGGTCGTTTCCTTGAAGAGTCCACCGAGCCACACGACCAACAGCAACAGCCACATTCGCCGGCTGTCGTACAAAAGGCAGGCCAGGGTGAAAAAGAACATCGTGGGCAGGTCCCAAGGATAGTAGAAAGGGGGCTGGGCGGGATCGGTCAGGTTATACATCAAACCGCCAAACACCCCCAACATGATCAGGAGCGCATCCCGGCGATATAAAATAAGGAGCAGGAACAACAGGAAAAGCCATGTGGCATGGTAAAACCCGAAAACGTCTTGAAATCCATTTTGGTCAAATTCCTTTTGTCCTTTAAATTTTACGTCCAGCAGCCAGGCGGACAACATGGGTCCGCCCAGCCGTTTCTTCCAATTCAACTGGACCAATTTTTTGGTCTCAGGGCTGACGTGTTCCGACAGGTAACAGAACACGGACCTGGATATCGCGTTCCCATCGCGATAGGGCAGGCAGGTGGGTCGGACCAGGAAGTAAAAAGTCACCGTGAGTGACAGCGCCACGAGCAACTCAACCCCCAGCCGGGCGGGCCGCTTTGACAGATGCCGGGTCAGCACGGAGGAAAGCGGTGCCAGCCGGAAAAAGCCGGATAATTTGCCCGTCCAACCGGCTCCCCATTCGTAAAAACCCATGGCGAAATCGGCAAATTTGTCAGATAATGGCTTCAACATAATTTGATCCCCCCAACCGGGCTTGGCGGGGAATGGCTTGACGCTTTTGGCTGCCGGAAAACGAGGATAGTTTCTGGTGGTGGAAGTTTCAAGCGCGGTATTGTGTGCCCGGCCAGCCCGGTGTCCCCAGTTGACAGTTCCCGCAACTTGCGCGAGTTTGTGGTGTTCTATTGACAGGTGTTAATTTTATGAAAACTCGAACCTCTCCCGGCTTGTTTTTGACAGTTACCATCACCGCCATGCTTGTCCTGGCAGCGCGCAACGTTCCGGCACAGGATTCCACCACCACCAGTGCCGCCCAAACCGCACCCGTCCAATTGTCCTACGGCGTCTCGCAAATCATCCAGCTTTCGAAGGCGAAAGTGAGCAACGACACCATCGTCAATTACATCCGGAATTCCGGCAGCAGCTACGGCCTGGAGGCGAGCCAGATCGTTTATTTGAAGCAGCAGGGCGTTTCCGACAACGTCATCAATACCATGCTGAACCAGCCCCGGCAGGTGGCCCCGGCCGCACCGCAACCGGCTTATTCCACCGCCAGCAGCACAGCGACTGTGGTCGCCCCGCCGGCAGTGACTTATGTCCAGACTGCGCCGGCCTATGTTCCCTCCTCGACGGTCTATGTGATTCCCGACACGCAGACGTATCAGTATTACAACAATTATTATCATCCAGCCTACGGTTACTATCCGTATTACGGCGGATGGTATTATCCGCCGGTGTCATTTTCCTTTGGATTCGGCGGCGGCTATCGCGGCGGTTATTACCACGGGGGCGGTTATTACCACAGGGGCGGTTTCCGCGGCGGCTGGCGTCGCTGACGCGGAAAAAATGGAGTGTTGGAGTACTGGAGAATTGGGGCAAAGGTAATCTGCCGATCAACAGCCATCCTTACATCCCTCTAATTCCGCTTTCACTTCTTTACGGAGCGCCCAGCCGTGGTTAAATTTCACCCCCATCCCACAGGATTTAAGAAAAAGCTGGAACGATTTGTTTAGCCCTGCCACACGACAGGGATGAAAAATAAAAACTCATTTTCAGCTGCGGCATAATCCTGTTGGATGGCAGATGGGTGAATTCAACGCCGCTTTGGTCGCACCATTCAATCCTGCGGAGTGACGAAACTTGCCACGTGAGACGCAGTCTTTTACGTGGCTTGGCTGACGGAATGGAGCGGCAACCTGGGCGGAGTGCAGCGGTGGCGCAGTTCGGTCGCGTGGGGTGTCTTGGGCAACCATAGACTGCTGCCACTGGTCGTCCCTACTCGGGCTGGCAGAGTCCGCCGCCGATCATACATCACTTTATAGACCGACTGAAGAATTCACGCCAAATGACTTTGTGGTCTGCCACTGCTGCCAGTCGCTAGAGATGGTGGACGATGAGTCTGAAGAAATATTTGGCGTCGTCGGCCAATAGGTCGGATCATACCAGCCCCAGCCATCGGGAACCAGACCATGAGTTGCCTTGTAAGCCCACATCGTCCAGCTAATGCCATCGTTGTTATAAAGGTAAATAGATTGGTCGTAGCAAGCCGCGCCGTTGCCCATATCGTTCCATTCACCGATGTAGTCAGGAACATTCCATGATTTGTGGCTGTTGAAATCATTTACTTGGTTGGTGGATCCCGTCAATACCGCCGTGGTATCGCCGCCAAATTGGTATTCGTGCATGGAATAGACAACGTTGGTCCAGCCATACACGGACGGGTTGGGCAGCATACTCCAATTCCAGCTTCCGAAGGTTCCCTCCATGATGATTATATGGCTGGTGTCCACGGCACGAACGGTCGTGTAAAGGTTGGTATAAGCAGCCCAAACAGCCGCGGTGCTCGGAGCGTTATCCGGTTCGTTGATCAGATCGTAACCGGCCACGGCGCTGTTGCCCTTGTAATGGGTGGCAATTTGCGTCCACATATAGGCTGTTTCACTCTGATCTATGCTGCTGGTCCAGTATAGATTCTGATTTTGCTGACCAGTGTCGTCAGAGGTGCTTTGGCCGCCAATTACGCCGTGCATATCAATAACCACATAAATACCGCGCGAAGCGCAATTGGTGACCAGCCAATCAAGCACTGCGAACGCATCCGAACGCCATCCTGAACTGGTGGAATTGGTGATGGAATAGAAGTTGCCCCACCAGACGGGCACACGTACGCAATTGAAGCCTCCATTTGTGATGTTATTGAGGTCGGCGGTCGTAATCCAATTGGTCTGATACGTTCTGATGAGGCTTTGCTCGGTGGCGACGCCAAATCGGCTGTCAAGCTCCGTGATAATACTGTAGGTGTCCGGCAGGCCACCACTGTCTGCGGGGCACATCCATGGTTCCATGACGAGCCACCCACCCAAATTAAGGCCTTTCAACTGAACGGTGGCGCCGCTGGCATTGACGATGTTTGTGCCGCTGGTGTGCAACAGACTGAAAGCAGCCGTAGCATTTGTTGATATTTGCACGCGGTAAAAGCGGCTGCTTCCGCTGGCCAAATCGCCAACCGACTGAACTGCATTATTACCGGAGATAGAACCGCCAAGAGGAACCCAATTGGCATCAGTCAGATTATTCTTGTATGCCATCTGATAGCTGAACCCGGACTGGGTCAAAAATGAGATGATGACGTTCGTGTTGTTATACGACGCATGGATTGTAAATGGTACGGCTTGGATTTGAAACCCGTCAATATCGCCTTCCGCGCTGCCGTTTCCAGTGTAAGTAATGACCAAGTTCCCCGAACCATCGGACAAGGCTGACGTGAAGTCCACATAATCAACGCCTGCGATTAATGTGCTGCTGGAGCCGTCCCAAATGCTACTCTGCGTATTACCGTTGACGGTAAAATAGGTAGTGCGGCCTGCAGCAGCAACATTCGCCGCGTTATACAGTACCAAGTTATAGGACGAGTTTGCTGCAAGACCCGAGAGCGTAATGGTTTGTGGGGTGCCACCATTGTAGAGATAGTCCTCCATCAGAGCGTCGTAGGGAGTGCTGGCAAAAGGAGTAGAACCGCCATAATCGTTCACATCGTATCCACCTGCAGATGTGAATGTCATCGTAACCGCCGAGGTACTGCCATCGGCATAGATGAGAGGAATTCCACTGCCACTGCTGACATCTATTCCATTCCACTGGTCACCCGCCGTTCCAAGAACCGCCGCACCTGACATGGTTGGACCAGGATTGGGGCCACCGCCCGAGCCGGCACTGCTGTTCTCATTAAAATCAACATCAATTAATTGGGCCTGAAGCACGCCGGCACTTAAAAAGATGACGCCTGCCGAGAAAACGCAAAAAAGCCAGGATGACTTCACAGCCTTATTTAATGCAATTCTTGAATGTTGAGGTCTTTTCATAACTTTTACATCTTAGAGCAGCCCGGATATAATTTCATGCCAATTAAACAGGAAACCCATCCGGCAACCGACACAGGAAATGTTTTTTTATAATGGATTCACCATAAGGGCTTGAAGCCGGGAGCACATTGGACACCACAGATTGCGCAAAAGCTACTCTGGCAGATAAGAGTGTCAAAACAGTAAAGAAACGAAGGTCAGCGATTTTGTTCATGATAATTCGATGGGCCAAATGAAAAATCGGTTGCTTGTCAGACTATGCCGGAAACTTTTCAGGCAACCAGCCTCTGGCTTTTCAGGAAAATCCGCACATAAACGTCGCGGCATCCGTCGCTATTGGTTGGCAGTGAATTGTTTATAATCCTCAATCAACGGGCCGCCACCGATTTTACACCGGTGCCGACCTCGTTGTCTGCTTAAACTTAACTCAATTCAAATCACCGGTCAACTACTGAGCTTTTACCACGTAATATCGCGGTGACGCTGATACCGTGTCAGTCACAGTTATGTTCGAACCGGTGCCGTTAGTGGTGGTCAACGTTGACCAACTGCTTCGGGGCACGGCCAGACTGCTGCTGTAAAGCACAGTGTAATTAACTCCGCTCTGGGACATGAATTGGATGTGGACTTGGCCCGCGCTTATTGAGGGAGTCAGCTTCACAGCTTGCGGGGCAACGGTCGCCGCTGGCACAAACATGTAGAAGTTGGCATTGACGTCCACCGCGGTGGTATTGTTCGCCTGTAACGTTTCCACTCCGCCCAGAGAAACCACCGCCTTCTGGCCATTGGTAGCCAACAATGGCACCCAGTCCCAGTCTTGCCAGCCGTTGGCGTTGGGATCGCTAAATGTGCCCAAAAGACTGGTCGTTTGGGTTGGCGTCCCCACCCCGTTGGTCACCAAACTCAAGGAAAGCCCGGAATACGCTCCGCCTGATGCCAGGCGGCCATAGACATTATATGTATTCGTGGGGAAGGTGCGAGTATAATTAACCCATTGCCCTGGATCCCAAAAGCCCAAGTTGAAGTCGTTAAAGATTGTTACTGTGGCACCATTGGTAACATAAAACTTCCCACGGAGGAAATCAGTGGCAACCTGCGTGCCAGCGCTCTCCGCCGGTCGGTAATAGAAGTCCTCGCCGGCATCGGTGGTAACAGTGGTCAAATCAACGCCAACAATGGCTTCATTGCCCGAATCAGCCTCGGGATAGTAGAAATAACTGTTCACTACGGAGTAACCAGGGGCCGGATACGTGGGGTTGCCGTTGACGATGAGAACAAACCCGGTCGGAATTGGGTTGTCAATAAACTGACCGCCATTGAAGTCAAAGTCTTCCGCTTCAATCATGAAGTTATTCTGGCTAAAGGTGTCAAACGTGTCGCTGAAACTGTGGGAATGTCCCGCCGCGTCCGTCGCCGTGATCGTGCACGTGTAGCTCCCCTGCGACAGCGGGAGACTAACCAGCCAATTGGTCGCCGAGCCGGTGAAAGCTAATTGCGACGAAACATTGATCCCATTCAATGTGACTTGAATGGCGTTGGTGCTTACAGTGCTGAGTGCAGATTTGACCGTAAAAGTCAACTGGTTGGTGCTCTGAAACGGCTGCGAGCCATCGGGATAAATGTTCACTATTGCCGGCGGAGTGTTGCTCCCGGGTGCCAGCATGAAAAAGTTCATGTTTACGCCCCCGCCCAGCAGCCCGGATGTCACCTGTAACGTGGTTTGTCCATTTAACGTCACTGCCAGCACATTTCCCCATGGATCGGTCAGAGGTATGAAATCATAACTGTTCCACCCGCGCCCGCTGAATTGAAAGGCGCCCAACTGGGTGGTCGTCTGACTGGTTGTGCCCTCGCCGCTGGTGACTTCAGCCAGATAGCAATTGGCCAAACCGCCGTTCCCATTGGCTACGCGCCCATAAATATTATAGACGCCAGCCGGGAAAGTCCGGGTGTAATTCACCCAATTCGACGGATTAAAATACCCCACTTGGTAGTCAGGAATGCCGGCGGCGGTAAATGGAGAGCGGGGCGTATCACCTGCAACAGCGGTTGACACTTGATCATTGGTGCGCCAGAGGTGAGGTTGGGTTGCGCTATAATTGGGCACATATTCGTCCACGTTCGACGTGCCAATCTGATTGTAGTAACTGCTGGCACTGTTGGTGGAAATCACCGGGTTGTCAATAAACTGACCCCCGTTGAAATCAAAATCTTCCGCTTCCCAAGTAAAATAGGTCGAATGGAAGGTATCGAACCGGACCGGCGCGCTCACGTTCGCACCGGCGGAATTGGTCACGTTGATTTGGCCAATATAGATGGTGTCCAGCAAAAGGTTGGTATAACTGACACTGACATTTTCAGTGCCAGCACCGCTAATTACAAGATTGCTGGAAACGTTCACCCCGTTTAAGGTCAACTGAATGCCGCTGGCATTGACGGCAGCGGACGGCGAAGCGATGCCAAAACTCATCTTGTTGGTTACATTGAAAAGGGCCTTGCTATCATCGGGAGAGATGTTGTTGATGACCAGCTCAGGGGCGACCTTTAAATTATTGAATCCCACATCGCTGGCATTGCCGCCCGCGTGATTGAACACGTCTATCCCGGTAAGAGGCCCATTAAATGTGCCGGTCCAAGTGTCGGAACCAGCAACGGCCGAACCAGCAACGGCAAGATAGGTATTAGTGCCTGTAACAGTAAAGGCAATATTAAAGGCACTTTGATATTGATAAGTCATGGATCCAGCTTTCGCAGCAGTTGACCCTGCATCGGTATAAAAATACCAACCGGGACCACCTCCATAAATGTAAAATTTTATAGCCGTGTTGGTGCCATTCAGCAAACTAACACCGACTTGGCCAGCCGGATATCCGTTCGCCGCCGGATCGGTAGCCCGCATTACAAAGTTGATTGAAACGGTCTGCCCAACTGTCAAAGCGCCACCGGCAAATGTATTGTAGGAGTCAACACTTCCGCCGAGAGCAACTCCATCGTTCTGGTAGCTATAGGCTTGCCATGCATTTGCAAGGCCGCCTGACCCGTCTGGATTACCGATGTAGACTCCTGAACCATCCTCACCACTATCGCCCATGCCGTTAGTTCCACCGGCGTAAAGAACATTCGTCCAGACATTAACCGGGTTTGAATTTTGATCTACTCCATCCGGTGTGCTGCCCGGAGCCGCAGTTGCGGTGTATGAGAAATCGTTGGACGCAGATGCCAATCTTACGGCACCGATTACACTAATGAGAATCAAGGTGGCTTTTTTCATAATGTTTCTAATGTTTCTGTTTCGTTCCGGTTGATATTCGATTTATTATACTGCCCCGCTAGCACTGGCACAAGCGGATTTTTTGTATTTTTGTATGATGGCACAACCATAACAGTCTTGACACCACTCTTTTGGGTGGGTGTGACATTCGGGTAACGATGAGGTTACAGAATCACTGTAAGACTTGGCCGAGAAAGGTCAAGTGAACTGTGTATGCTGCAATGTTCGGTTTCGGTCTTTCGCCCTTCACCCCAAAAAGACCGTGCAGCAGGGGCGGCTCGTGGGAGCAGTCTTCAGAGGGCACCACGAAAGGCCCCCCTGTGAAACGGACTGGTGAGGGCGAAAGAATGAGATCCGATGCAGAGGGGAGCGAAGCGGAAAGCGACCTGAAAACACGGCAAATTTATTCAACCCCCATCTCCGCGCCGGGGGCGAGACTGGCGTGACTCATGGCACACGCATGTCGAAGTGCGCCCGACTTGCCGGCACCACTTCATCGGCTACGCCGTGATTAGCGGGATTTGACCCGGCGATGGTGACGGTGCCACCGGCGGCGACCGGGTGACGGCAAAGGAATCTTCTCGCTGGCCAGACCCGGCCCGGCCCCGTGCCACCCGGCACCTGCCGCCGCGCGCGGCAGAGTCCCGCGCGTAGTGGTGGTGGTTAGAGAGCAAATCGTTTTCGGTGCTGCCGATTGGGTTTCGGGCCGGTGGCAGGGTCACGAACTTTCTTGAACGGTCACTAATGGATGTTTGTTGCGTTTTAAAATCAAATTGTCGGTCGTTTGGGAGGTGATGGGCTGCGACCACACAATGTCCCGGCACCGCGCGGCACCCGCCGGGACTCCCGCGTCTAAAGGGGGATTCAGAGAGAACTAGGCCCGGTCATAAGGTAGTGTCCTAATTTGAATTTTTTTTCTTCGCCCGAAGGAATTCCAGTTCCTCATTTGGTGTAATTCGGTCAATCTCATTCCAACGAACTATGGAAAACCCTCCTGTCGGTAATTCAATTTCAAGCAATTGGCTTTTAGGGTCATAGCTTTTCAATTTGAGTATTTCTCCGGTCGGAATGAGTTTTACATATTTCCCAAACACTGGAGCATCATTTTTCATGTCACAATTTTCGGTAGTGTCCTAATTTGAATTTGTTTTTTATTCCGAAATGCGAAGTGAAAAATGATGGAGATTATTAATAATGAAACAGCTACCAAACCAATAAGTGTTGCCGTATTGATGGCGGGAGTGTCAATGGTCGCTCGCATTACTTCTTTCCCTTGGACAGCTTCTCGTAAAGAACTCCAATTATGATTCCCAACACTAAACAAATTACAATTCAAATGTGGGCGGTTCCAGCAAAAGTGCCAGTGCCCTTACTACTTCAATACCACCCTTGAACTACCCCGGAACTACCCACCAACCGTTGATAAATGAGTATGGGATCCTCAAGAATCTTGGATTCGCCACGTTTGAGTTTTACACCATACACCCTTGCCGATTGCGTTCTGATTAGTTTGTCCCTCATTGTGGTTTTACTGATGACGGATGGGAAATCGTTGCTTTTGGGGAAGGGAGTGAGAGATACCATTTCGTGGCGTCAATTCCAATTCCAAACTGGGCAAGGGAGCGCAGATCCACCTCCAGCACGTCGGACGTGCTGTACTCCAGCATGCGGTATTGGGGATCCGTCCAGGCACGCAACGTCCGCCCCCAAAACTTCTTTTCCGGCGGCAAGGTGAGGCGAATGCGGTGGATCAGGTTGATACCTGCCAGCGCCGCTGTTTCTGTCACCATATCGGTGCAGTCGTGGGACCTTATGCCGAACTGGTCGTACTTTCGCTGCATCACGTAATCATAGATCAGTTGATACCGTCGCCGGGTAATCGGCATTCGCCAGACGAACGAGGGGGGGCGCTTGGGCTTGCCAATCTGGAATTGGCCATCGGACCTCATCTGCCACAAATAAGCGATAGGATTGGGATCCCCATCCTGAATCCTCTGAAACACGCCATCATGGTAACGTGGTGTCATTTGCCCGAGGTCGCCAGTGTGGCCGCACTCCAGGCGATTCTGGGGACTTTCCAAGATGAGCCAACTATGCCCCCACGGACGATGCCAAATTGAGAGCAAAAGCGACTTCGTGTAACTGTAGTCCCAATTGGCAGCTTCGTTCAGAATATAGAGGTAATATCCCTCATCCCCAACGGGCGTTCCGGTGGCTGGATCAAGGTCGGCATCTGGGGCAAAACGGCACTTGATTGAGATTGGCTGGGCGCTCCAACCATCGGGCCGCATTGGAGCGTAGATGGCGACACGGTGGTGGGCACATCTGGCGAATACGACAGATGGCATCAGCACGAAAAGTCTGATGAGGGCTTTCATTACTTTGTGGCGCCTTTTTTTATTACGGAAACGAAACAAAGGGAATCCGACAGCGCCCGCACGCGCCGGACGCGCCATAATGGAGAGAATATGAGGTCGAAGGAAAGAGTTTTCACGATTTTGAAGCACCCCGGGATGTAATATCTAGTGCGTTCCCATTCCGTTGGAAGCCCCTGCAAATGGTTGTAGATTGCTCAGGCCTTTGAAATAGCGTTTACGGGTCGCCAGATTGATACCGGCGTATGCCTGGCAACCGAGTAAAGTCCGTTTCCATGGGTTCATGCCGAGGAATCGTTTTATCATTGCGTCGAAAGAATAGACTTGTCTGTTCAAGCGGGCGAAGCCACTAATGAGCTCGTCAGCAGTCATGCTCTTGGGTTGAAAAAGGAGTGTATCAGGCGGATATCCACGGAGCCACCAGTCACGCACAAACAACCTGCCTTCGTTCAAGAGGCGCCAATATAACCGTGTCCCGGGATAAGGAGTTAGAATCCGCAACTGAACAACATCCATACGACATCTCATTACAAACTCAAGGGTCTGCTCGAACACATCCTTGTCTTCGAAATCAAATCCAAAAACAAAGGTGCCGAGCACACCGAACCCTTCGTCATGGAATCGACGCATTGCCTCATAAAAATCGATTTTCAGGTTCTTTATTTTCTTCACCCCATTCTGTGCTTCTTTTTGTACCGATTCAAATCCGATCAAAAGCCCCAGGCATCCGGAGCGTCTCATCAATCCGAGCAGCTCCAGGTCCTCAGCCAACGACACTGTTCCTTGCGCCAGCCATCGTCGCCGAAGAGGTATCATTTCAGTAAAGAGATTTTTGGCTGCATTCCGGTTTAGTCCAATGGCGTCATCGACGAAGAAGAGGTGGGTGGAATCAATAGACTCTATCTCGGCAATCACCTCTGGAACCGGCCTGACTCGATATTGCCGCCCCAAGGTCCGGCCAACGCAGCAGAATTCGCAATCGTACGGACACCCGCGGGATGTCTCGACGCCGATCGGGATAGGAATATGCTTCTGATATTTGGCTCGGGGCGAGAGATCCCGCCGTGGCTTCGGCAAACCTTGGAGATCCGTCATTTTACCGGCCCGATATATTTTTTGCATCTTTCCCGAGGCGGCATCCGCTAGAAGTTGTGGCCAGACACCCTCCGCTTCTCCAACGACTACGGCGTCCGCATGCTCCAGGGCTTCTTCGGGCAATACAGTGGGGTGTATCCCTCCCATCACCACCTTCACACCCTTCCGGCGATAGGTGTCACCGATCCGATAGGCTCTTTGCGCAAGTTCGGTCAAGACGGTGATGCCCACCAGATTCACATCTTGATTCGTGTCATCGGGAGCAAAGGCTTCATCGGCAATTGTAACCGTGTGGCCGGGCGGAGTAAGCGCAGCCAGAAGAGAAAGATTTACCCGCTGCAGTTTGAAAGGGCTGGATAAAGCGTCTTCACGTTGCTCACGCGGTGCGATAAATTTTATTTTCATCTTCTTGCCTCGTATCATTGCCGACAGGTCTCGAAATGCCCCACCCCGCTTCCGGTGGTGCAGGTATACTCTTCACCACGTAATCGCCTAATCCATGAAGAGAGCCGCTCATATAGTAACGCTCTTTGTTGTCCTCTTCCGTCAAAGCGAAAATCGATTTTTCGTAAGGACGAACCCGCAAAGAGATCGGTACGCCCATCAGGTCGAGAAGGGTCGCGAAATTGTTGAGATGGGAAACCCTGATGCCGGGGGCGATGCCGTCCAAGAGCCCTTTCTTGCTGTATCCCTCGCCTGACACGAGGAAGTCGGGCACATCGACGATCTCCTTGTCAGGCTTCATATGCGTATACGCTTGCCCGTGCTCGGCCAGCGTCTGGCCATGGTCCGATGTGTACAGCATGACATAGTTCTGATTTGTGGTTTCGGACACAAACAGCCGGAAGAATTCATCCACCTGTAAGCGTATCCCGTTATCATAGGTATTGACGAGCTTCTCACGTCCGGCCGCGCTGGGGTCGATGGCTTGCGATGCTTTCATAACCGGCTTCCAGATCGTAGAGGCCGGATCGTCCGGGTATCTATCGCGATAGTGAAAATGGAGACCCTTCTTGTTGACGAGAATGAAACAGCCGTTTTTTTCATTCAGAAGGGTGCTGAGAACGCGGGCTACACCTAAATCCTTCGTGGTTTCAAGATCGATGTGGCGCTCCTTGAAAGTCTTATCGTTCATCCACCGGTCCAGGGCTCTCACGGGACCATCCCCGGCCGCTTTCATGAGTGAATAAAGGTAGATTTGATTGATGTCGATGTATATCGTCTCGTACCCCATTTTCTTTGCGTAATCGAAGATGGTCGGGTTCTTATCGGTTCGAAAGGCGTCGTCGGGAAATGCGTTGTGACCGCTAATCAGATAGGCATTGCTGACGTGTGAAAAGGAACTTGCGGCGACACAAATGCCGAGATTCTTGAGGAGGCCCCGGGTTTCGAGGGATTGAAGGAACGGTGTGGTGGCGCGCGGGTAGCCGTTCAGGCTGAGATTGCTGCCACGAACTGACTCATCGATGACATAGATGATGCTGTCGTGTGGCCGATGGGAGGCGTGAAACGGGGGGAGATCGTCTCGCAGTCCATGATATTCGCGGAGGCTTTCAAACTTGCATTGAAGTGCTGAACGGAGGAAGGAGGTCAGGGGATTCAGATGGAAGCTGCGTTCCGGCACGTGGCGGAAGAGGGCGTAATTTGAAGCGAGGAGAAAGAGCGCCGGCAGGAGGCTGAGGAGAAGGGTCTCTCGGATGGCGTATCCAGGGGGTACGAAGATCAGTACGGACAGAACGAGTATGTAGGGGAGAGCATACAAGAAGACGAGCGGCTTGAAGAAGCTTAAGATGGCTGCCACCCGGTGGTCCCCGCTGACGGTCAGGGCGAGAAACAGGTCGGTGCCGGTCATGAACTGGGATAAAGTCAGCCAATAGGATAATTGGATAACTACAACGAAAGCGAAAAATAGGAGGACGACCGCGCGGAGAGGTCCCGGGAGGAGGGTGATGAGGTAGTAGAGGGCGACTACCTGCAGGAAGACCAGCATGAAGGTACCCAGGAACTTCATGATGCCGGCTACCGAAAGCGAATTCAGGAGGGCACGGTAATCACGGAACCTCAAAATGAGATCGATGAGGAGAGCGAGCGTCGCCGCAACCAGGGCGGTCATGGCACGGGGATAGGGTGCCTGGGTGATGGCGCTGAGGAGGTGCATTGCTGTCACCGGCCCTCTTCCCATTTGGTGGCTATGATCCCAAGGATGAAGACCACGGCTGCAAAAACACCTATGACCGCGGAGCAACGCAGCGCAGCCATGTTGTCTTCAAAGACCATCGCTGCCCGGAGCCCCTCGTTTACATAATAGAGCGGCAGCATTTTGGCGATCTTCTGCAGGAAACCCGGCATCAGCTCGATAGGGAAGAAGCTCCCCGAGAGGAACATCATCGGGAAACTGATGGCGTTTGCGGCGGCGGCGGCGCTCTGCGCCTCCTTGACGAAGCGGGTGAGGATCATCCCGATTCCGACGAACGCAAATACGTCGAGCAAAATGAACGCAAGGAGCCAGGCGTTCAGATGCAGGTTGACATTAAACACGGCGTAGCTCACCAGCAGCATCGCAGTCGTGGATACGACCGCGATTATGAACTGGTACAGGATGTCCGACAGTATCCAGTCGGTACGGGTGATGGGGGTCGTGGAGAGTTTCCTGATGATCCCCTTCTGGCGCAGCTCCGTGTTCAAGTTCACCGTGCCGAACAGGCTCAAAGTCATCACCGACATGGCGATGATGCCGGGAATGAAGTACTCGATGAACCGGTATTTCCTGGTGAGTATCGATTTCTCGGCTGACCTGATGAACGGCGGAATCCCGGACATCTCCTGGTTTATCCCGGCGAGCACTCCGTTCAGGATATCCATCTTCGTGGAGACCGAAGAAGAGCTGGGGTCGTATATATAGGTGATGGTGACGGATGCGTCGGGGTCGTTGAATTCCGTCCTCTGCAGGAGGGACATTTCATAGCCTTTGGGAATAATGAGGACAAGGTTCACCTTGTTGTCCCTGACGTACTGCGTAGCGTTGACAGCCGGATCGACCCAGGTTATTTTGAATTTTCCGTTGAGTTCGAGGGCCTTTACGGACTCTACGGACGACTTCGTCTGGTCGAGGTCCTGCACGCAAAGGTGAAAGCCCACGTTGTCCTGGCTCATGAAGATCGTGCCGAACACGAGTATCAGTATTATCGGGAACGCAAGCGTGAAGAACATGGCGGTCTTCTCGCGGTAGACGCTCAGAAGTTTCACGAAGAGATTTGCACCGACGACGCGCAGGTTCATTCCGCCCCCTTTCCCCCGACGTGACCGTCGTGGAGCGCCTCGCCGGTGAGCTTCAGGAAGACCTCTTCAAGGTTGGGTTTTCGAACATCCAGACCGAGGTACAACGCCCCGGCATCCTTGATGGCGCTCAGTATCTTCTGCACATCGTCCGTGTGCTCCACCCTGGTCTTGATTTCCTTGTGGTCGTTAAGAACCGGCTCGTAGCCCATCTTCCGGATGATTTCAAAGGCTTTTTCATCGACGGACTGTAACGTGAGGACCAGGTAATTTGTGTTCTTTTCGACGAGTTCCGCGGGAGGGCCCATCGCGATGATCTTCCCCTTCGAAATAATTGCGACCATGTCCGCAAGAAGCTCCGCCTCCTCCATGTAGTGCGTGGTCAGAAACACCGTTTTCCCCTTATTCTTCAGGCCCTGCAGAACTTCCCACACCTCGCGCCTTGCCCGGGGGTCGAGCCCTGTCGTCGGCTCGTCGAGGAACACGACCTCGGGGTCGTTCACCAGCGCAATCGCGATTCCGAGGTGCTGCTTCAAGCCCCCAGAGAGGTTCTTGTACTGTTCTCGGGTCTTGTCCTTGAGGTTCACGAGGTCGATCAAACCGTCGATATCGGTTTTCCTGCGGCTAAAGAGCCTCGAGTAGTACTGGAGGGTCTCCCGGACCGTTATCCTGTCGAACGAGCTGAACCCCTGCGGAAGGACGCCAATGCGGGGGACGATGTCGCGCTTCATCTTCGTAACGTCCATCCCGAGAAGGCGCACATTTCCCGACGTGGGCGTGCGGATGGTCTCGATAATCTCGACGGTCGTGGTCTTGCCGGCGCCGTTCGGGCCCAGGAATGCGAACACTTCACCTTTCCTGACCGTGAACGATATGCCGTTAACCGCCAGCAACTCGCCGTAGCGTTTCGTCAGATGCTCGACTTCGATTACGTGTTCAGCTTCGTTCGTCATGTGCTCCTGTCAGCCCTGGCCCGGCACATCCGAGGCGGCGGGCCAGAACCCGAGGTGGCTGAGAACCTTTTCGCTCATCGCCGGCGAGGCGACCAGAAAGCGGTTAATCACGGGCTGGCGGTGTTTGAATAGAAGATACATCGGAATTAATGCCGCCCCCAGATGCGCTTTGGTTTTCTCCACGCCCTGGCCCGCGTGATAGAGAGGAATTCCTCGTTCCACGCAGGTGCGGATATTTTCGAGCCAGGACAAAACATAAAGATTGTATTTGCGGCCGAGCTCGTAATCCATGCAGAAATTCTTGTCCACCATCGCCTCCTGGTTTACGACGAGAAGATTGAAAGCTGCGAGTTCTTCCCGCACAAAATAAAGCGTGTATTCGGCGCCCGGGACTCTCTCACAGATTTTTTCAAAAAACAAACGGTTGTGCGCGCCAAACGCCATGGGGCTGCGCTCTACTGTTGCACGATAAAGATTGTAGATCCTGTCCAGAAAAGGAGAGATGTTGCGACTTCGAATTACCCGGACTTCGGGGGCAACACGCATTTTGCGGCGCAGGTCTTTTCTCGCGGCCCTTGAAAGGCGGGCCAGAAATTCCTCCAGATTCTTAAAATCGATCGGTATTCGGGCACAAGACTGACATTTCGCCCGGTGGAATGTATTGAGCACTTCCGCGGGAAGTCCACCGTAATGGCTAAAGTTGTAAAGCGCCACGATGTCGCTTTTAAGTTCGGCCGCGAGCCTTTGCAAGGCGTCAAAGGCCATTTTGAACGCCGACTCGAGGGTGCCCGCATCGATTTGAGGGTCAATCCCGATTTCACTCCATTCCCCTACCAGCAAGCCTACGCCCAAAATACGGGGTTGAAAAAGCGACGGGATGAGACGGCCTGCCACTTTCAGCGATTTCTTGATCCATCCCTCCACAAAAGTGGATAAATCAAAACGGGTTTCAAACAACGGCAGCAAGAGAATAGGAGCATCATCTTTTAACACCACGATGCTCCGCAGGTTAAAACCGTCAATACCCGATTCCTGCAACAGAGACAGAAGAGGGGCGGTGTTGGAAGGCTCCGGAAAAAGCCGTCCAAGTTCTGCTGCCGACACTCCGTCTAACCGCGGTACGCACTTGCACGTAAGGTTATTCATCCCAGATCTCCCCTTTGGCTGGACAGTGGATCTATCTGATTGGGGAGAGGCTGCCAGTGAGGCCTTCTTCGTGTGGCTGCCAAGCAGGGGCACGCGCAAAGCATACTTCCGCCCACAGCCGTATCGATGTGGCGATTCAAAACGGCGATGGAAAGCCATATCTTCACCTGAGGAAACGAACGCACCCATAGGGACAGGCCTGCACCTATTGGAAAACGCGCCAGAGCCTTCCCGGATAAGCGCACGGGAAAGGTATACCCGTCGTCCCACCCTATAGATGGATAGACGTGGATTTGCAGCGGATCCACAAAGTGGAATGCGCATCCGAGGGCCTTGACCACGGCTTCTTTGACAGACCAGAGCAAGGCTGATGCCTTTTCCAAATCTCCACCCGCCAAATTCAAGATATGTTGAAGTTCTTGTACATTAAAGACTCGATGAAAGGGGTATTCTCCCTGGAATTCGGCAGCCTCTGCCACGTCGATGCCCATATCGGACTCATCCCCACAGAGGGCGGCCCAGACTTTCCCTCCACCTTCGCTGAAGGAGATGGCCGGCCCCCGATGTGCACCCAACAGGAGATGGGGTTTGCCAAGCGGGTCGCGGACCACCTGAATCGGGAACGCCGCTCTGTTGAAGGAAAGGTAGGATGTCCAGAGAGGACTGTCCATCGCTACAAGGTGATCCCACAGGATTGAGACCAGGCGGTGCCTGGCTTCTTCTCCGTTCGTCTCCTGTCCCTCGGGGGTTTCGGTGTCACGTGGCAGGGATGCATAGAAGACCAGCCCCCTTCGATGAACGGGATTCATCGTATGGACGGTTACTTCTTCGCGATCCTTTTCCACATTCATTCTCATCTGTCAGTATCTGCGGCTCAGTCCGAAACCCAGTGCATACGCATATTATGGACCTGCATGATGGCGTGTCCTTGATCGTCAAGTCCTCTGGCGTCCCAGGCGAGACCTTCCCCATCCTGCACCCGCATGCGGGCCTCCAGGGTTACCCGTTCCTCCGCCCGGCATGGTCGCACGAACCTCATCTCCCCGATCTCCGTGGGAATCATAGATCGTCGCTCCGATGGGTCCATTGCAGCGATGTAAAAGATAACCAACTGTAAAAGGGCCTCGAAAAGATAGGGTGAGTATTGGTACCGTGCGTTCCCCAGATTCGCGAAATCACTTGTCTCCCGGTGGATGGTTTGGCCCCGCACCACTCCCGGACCTGCACCGTCAAGGAGATCAATCACACGATATCTGCCTTCGAGGCCGCTGTGGTTTTTGTACCATTTAAGGACCTTCTTATGATCCATGGGCCCCGTCCGCAGTTCGTCGGGCCGGACGGGGAAATCCTTGAACCCCTCGCCGAGATCTCCTCTTCCGCCATCGAGGATTACCTGGCCCTTGCAGTGTGGGATGAAGCCCCCCGTCAATCTTCCTGCGGGGGAGATATCCTGTGTTGACAGAGAGACTTTGCACAACACTTCCCGAAGACCATTGCCGGCTCGGCGGCAGGAAATCATAGAAGGCCGCGGAAGCGCAGGAGGACATTGGATCATGTCCATGAGCCGCACCTGGCGAACTCCTCGCACGTGCAGGTGGGGGTATAGCATCCGGGCGGCTTCCATGAATGTTTCCAGAACCATGGCGGCTGAGACCAGAGGATGCTTCACGAACGTGAAGGGCCTGTGATCCGCAATCCACAGATCCTTCTCCTGGGAAAACGCCCTGTAGGCGTCCAGTTGTCCCCGGCGGATGTCCAGGCAAGAAAGCTCCTCAATCATGGGGAAGTCCTTGGCCTTGAAGGCCACGGCGCCTCCATTCAAATCTCCATTGAGCGCAGGTTGGATGGTATCATTCAACCGGGCCGTCCTCACGGAGGGAAGTCTTCTCATGAACAGCACCCAATCGTCGTCGGCCGGAGCCACGAAGAGTTCCCGGCAGAAAAGCTCTGCAATCTCATTTACGTGGAGGTACGCCGCGCCCTTGCGCCTCATCAAATCCCGGACATCCGGATCCTCGGCCATGCCCGCCCCCTCGACCGGGGGAAGCATCAAAGCCTTGAACCGGATGGCGCCGTTTCTCCGGTGAAGGTATCTGAGCAACGCAGACATCATCCGGTTGGCGGCAGCGTAGTTGGTCTGACCGGGATTTCCCTGGATCGCGGCCACCGAGGAGAGGCCGACGAAGAACTTCAAGCCTGCCTTTTCCGCCGCAGAGAATAGATTCCATGCGCCCAGGAACTTGGTGTCCGCCACCTTGGAAAGATCATCCGGGGTCATCTGGCTGAGGAGACCATCCCTGAGGACGCCAGCGCCGTGAATGATCCCGTCAATCCTGCCATAACGGCTTGCCACCTCGCCCATGACGGCATGGACCGCGTCGGGGTCCATTACATCGCAGGTATGGTACGTTGCCTCAATCCCTGAGGCGTGCAGATCGGCCAAAGTCCGAGCGATCTCCGATGTCTTGAGGTCGGCAGCGAACGCTTTCAGAAATGCGGGGAGAAATACGCCTTCGCCCTGGGCGATCTCTGATGCCCTGGAATCGGCAGCGAACGCTTCAGAAGGCAAATGCCCGGGGCGCGGCTTGGCCCAATCGATGCCTGGATCCAGAGACGTTCTCCCCAACAAGACCAGCCGGGGCATGAAAGGCACGAGACTGCGCGCCAGATGGGCGCTGATCCCGGTTGCGCCCCCGGACATGACGACAACGTCTCCCGGACTCAGAATCATACTGGACATATCCCCGAAGACCGAAGGGGCTACGTGCCCCTCCGAGGTGAAGAAACTTCCATCATGATGCATGATCTCCACCGCGGTGTAACCTCTGTCCAAGGCCCCGCGCAAGGCAATGCGAAGGTCGGTATCCTGCTCGATTTCCAGCGTGCGAAACTGGACCGATGAATACTCCTGCGCTGCGCTCAGAAACAGCCCGAGCATCCCCTCCGCCAGCAGCCGGCCGGGAGTTTCGGTATCCTCCCGGGAATGGATCAGCACGACGAATTTCTTTTTCGGTGATTGGAGAAATACCTTCAGGGGTAGAAGGAGCCCCCTGAGAAGCTGCGCCACCTCCGCCATGCCCCTTACCCTTCCCGATCCGCCTTGAGGCAAGGTGATGACCATCCCGGCGAGGGACGCCAGGCCCAAGATTCTCTCTGCTGCCCTGCTGGACCCTTCATCAGTCAGAATGTCGTGGCCCTCTTCGTCCGGATCCAAGGCCCCTTGCATGAATCGCATGGGAATCGTGTCAACCCCGTAATCCCGCCGGAGGATGTCTCCTGCCCTTCCAGCAATGGCGTCATCCCTGTCAGGTGAGAGAAGGAGGACCGACTCGCCTGGGCTCAACTTCATGGGAATGGAGGCCGGCAACTCCAAGGGGACACGGCTGAATACGAGTCGTTTTACACTCTCTTCATCCTCTGGAGGCTTCAGCATTTCATCCTGCACTGACCCGGGGTCAACAGGCTTGGTGACCGGCGGCAGGCTGCCGCCGGGCTGCCTGGCGATTACCCCGGATATCCTCTGCGCGATGTCCTTCACGGTACGGGCATCCATAAATTCCTCCAATTCGATCGTAATCCCGAATTGACGTTCCGCAGCATCCATGATTATGGGAAGGCGACTGGAGCGGACGGAAAGATCCTTCCTGAGATCCATCTCCGGCTTGATCTCGCTCCTCTCGAATCCTGTTGCATCCATGATGATTCGAATAAGCCTCTCCATAAGTTTCTGGTTGACGGGCGCCTCATCAATGGCAGATGAGGCCTTTCCCATGATTGCGGGGGCGGGATCGAGAGGCGCGGATTCCGACGGTCGTAACGTGGGTGCCGGAGCGATGACTTGAGATTCGGGGGGCTTCCCGGATGCAGGGAGGGAAACCCATCTCGGTTCTCCTTGAACCTTCAGATGTCCTTGAACGAAGAGCTGGGCAAGAGCGGTCGTGTAAGTGATGCTCTCCGCGGGGGGAATGCAGGTCTGGATGCATGCCGATTCGGGGAGCGTGTCGGCGATGAGATCGCTCAATATATCACCGGGGCCCACCTCCATGAAAAGGCGGATGCCAAGGTCATTCCAGAGGGTCTGGACATTATTCATCCAATGGACGGGAGATTCCAAGTGGGCCATCAGGATGCGCCGAATCTCACCGGGATCCGATGGATACGGCGCCATGGTTGTGTTGGAGATGACGGGGATCTGCGGGGAATGAAATGGGATGGAGGCAACGAACGCCTCGAGTTCATCATGAATGACCCTCATGATGGGAGAGTGGAAGGCCATGCTGACCCGCAAGAGGGTGAACCGGTATCCCTTCTCCTTCAGTCTGCCACCGAGATTTTTGACCACCTCAGTGTTGCCACTTAGGATGACCTGGTTCGGTGAATTGATATTGCCAATGTGGACATCCTTCAGTCCCTGGATCATCTCTTTCAGCAAATCCAAGGGAGCGTCCGTGGCTGCCATGACGCCGGGGTCCCCGTGCATGGCAGCGGCCTTGTCCATGCAGAGAGCCCGCTTGTTCACGATTCGAAACCCGTCCTCCACGGAATAGACACCCGCCAGGCACAAGGCGGTCAGTTCGCCCAGACTGTGGCCGGCCATGGCCATGGGGCGGATGCCAAGGGTGATGAGGTGTCGAGCCATGGCGTGTTCCAGGGCGAACAGGGCAGGTTGCTGCCAGCGGGTCTTCTGAAGGTTCTCCTCCCGATCATGGAACAACAAGTGCAGGAGATCAAAGTCCGCTGCCGCGGCCGCCCGATCCATCCACTCCTTGATGACGGGAAAGGACTCGTAGAGATTTCGCCCCATTCCTCCATAGTGTGCCCCCTGTCCGGGAAATACAAAGGCAAGCGGCGGCGCTGGCAAATCCTCGGGACTTACGAAGATCCCCTGCTGCGCCAAGGATCTCAACGCCTTGGGTGAGGCGATTCCGGCTTCGGCAAGAGCGGCTGACCTCCCGATGACCATAAGCGCCTCTTCATCGGATTGTGCCACAACAGCCATCCGGCAGTTACGGCCGTCCAGCTCCGTCCGGAAAAAAGAGATGCCCTGGATCGCAGGAGGGGTACCGCCCTTCTCTCGAGCGAGGTTGGACGCTCTGTCCGGGGAGACCAGGATCGTATCCGCTTCATCCAGGGCCTGCTCCATCTGTACAACGAAGTTGGATCCCCCAAACCCAAAGGCGTTGACCTGAAGCCTTCTTGGCTGGCTGGTCTTCCAATCAAGCGGCTCAGGGGCGATGAGGAGACCCGATTGTTCCAAGCCCATTTCCGGGTCTGGATGCTCATAGTTGAGGGTGGCGGGGAAAACCCCCGTCTTCATGGCCATGGTTCCTCGAATGATGTTGTTAATGCCCGAGGCGCCCAGCGTGTGTCCAATCTGGGATTTGAATGACGTGAGCACTGTGCGTTTGGTGGGTTTGAAGAACGTCTTCAGGGCACGAACCTCCTCCACGTCCCCTTGCCGGGTACTCGTGGCATGGCATTCCACCAAGTCCACGGCATCGGGCCCATAGGGCAACCCGCGGAATGAGGCGAGGATGGCGATCTCCTGGGTGACACTGGAGGACTCCACCATGCCCAGATGGTTGTTGCTCGCGCCCATGCCGGTGATTATGGCGTGGACGCGCGCCCCTCTTGCGCGGGCCAGGCTCTCCCGCTCGATGACGATCATTCCCCCGCCTTCGCCGAGAACCATCCCGTCTCTTTCAGCATCGAAGGGGCGGGAGGTCTCGTGAGCGGGTCTCTCCCGTCCCGACAGCCCGAAGAGTGCGCCCAGGGCGGAGAATTCCAAAAAATGCAGGTGGGTGAGATTGTCCTCGGCCCCGCCGACGATGGCGGCGTCGATGATGCCGTTTCGGATCATCTGCATGGCGCTGTGAAGCGCGACCAGTGAGGTCGCGCAGGCAGCGGAGACAGAATAGCTTGGCCCCATGAACCCATACCGGTTGCAGATGAAGCCGGCCGCTGCGCAGTTGAGCCTGCCCAGGAGTGTGGTGTCGTCGGGGGCCATGCGCCCGGCCTTCACCTCCTGTTCGATTGCGCTCGCCTGATCCGGTGTGAGGTGAACGGCCCTTTTGACGGCGGCGAGGACGTCGTGAACGTATGCCCGGATGATGATATTGGTGAGGGTTCCCGCCGCCTCGCCCGAGTTCTGGGAGATGAGAACTCCGATTCGCTCGCGTGGGATGGCCGACTCCAGGATGCCGGAAGCCCGGATGGCCCTGTCCGCTAGCCACAGGGTGTTCTTTGTGGCGTCGGTCATGGTCCGGAAATCCTGTGGGGGAATCCCGAGTTCATTGCGAGAGATCTGAAAGTCCAGGAAGGCGCCTACCTTGCAGTAGGTCTTGTCCGAAACGCGCGGCCGGGGATCATAAAAGCACTCATGATCCCACCGGGAAGGCGGAACTAATGTAATCCCGCTCTTCATGGCCAGGCTTGCGGCCCAGATCTCTTCCGGACTCTTCCCCAAGGCATTGAGGATGCTCATCCCGGTGATGGCAATCCTTTCGTGACCGTTCTTGTGGGGAGCGACTCTCTTGCGTTCATGGCCAACTCCGGGGGTTGGGGTTTCCATGTGCAGCGGCGCACTGGGTGGAGGTTCGGAAATCTTCTCGGCCGATCCCTCGAAGGGCTGATGCAGCAAGAGAGGGCCTTCGGCCACCTCGCGGTGAAATGCCTGTAGCTTTTGGACCTTGCTGATAAGGCCGCCACAGGCCCCGCTCATGAACTGCCCGCGTTCCAGACAGGCCTGCTCATCCAGAAGCATCCCGCTTGGCCTGTCCACACCTCGGGCCGCGGCGAAGAGGCTCCCCGCAGTCATCTCTTCCATTCTCGTCCGGAAGGAACGCTCGTCCTGGTGGCCCGCGGCAAACTCCCTCTCCAGAGATAAAGCAGCGGCCACTCTCGGAGTCCTCAAGGAGCGCACCCGAAGTCCAGTGCCTTGGCCCGAAACGACTGTCCCCCCCGGCGGCGATTCCACGATCATCCGCCGATAGAGCGCCGTCAGGGCGCCCGTTTCAACGATCTCCCGGGTGGCCAGATAAGCCGTGCCCATTTGGATGGCGTCCGCGCCAAGCAGGGCGGCCATGAATGCAGTTTCCCGATTGAAGATGCCTCCGGCAAGGATCACGCGACAGCCCTGGAACAGGGAGGGCTTGCGCCGTTTGAGGTCCAACACCATTTGCGCCAGGGTGAGTGTGCTATGTTGCCCCACGTGGCCGCCGGCCTCGTAGCCCTCGCAGACCACGTACCGGACGCCCGCTTCCAGAGCGAGCCTGAGCAGGTCTCCATCAGGGACGATGTACGCGACCTCGATGCGGCATTCCAGCAATTCTCTTATGGGAGAGAGGTCCCCTCCGGCGATCCAGACAAAGCGTGGCCGGTGTTGCTTTATCCAGGCCAGATGCGTCTCCCGGAATGGGTTCTCGGCCAAAGACACAACATTCACCGCATACGGGCGCCCGCCCATGATCTCCGGCAAGCGTCCCAGCTTACGGTCACAGGCCTCCGCGTCCATCAGGCCGAGGGCGATGGTGGGCAATCCGCCGGCTTCGGCAACCCTTAAGGCAAACTCCGGAACATCTGTGATGGAGGACATGGCGCCCTGAATGAAGGGGTACTTGATTCCCATCTCTCTGGCGACAGGGCTGTCCAGGAAGCAATCCTTTTTCGCCTCAGCCGCGCGGCATAAGTTTCGAATCTCCTCCATGAAGGCGCTCACGGCCTTCTCGGTTCCAGTCCCAAAACGCTCGGCAAACGCCGCCGCAAAGGCCGCCTCCACACCCAGAGGGATGACCTCATCCGGGGTGAAATGGCTTTTCAAGGGATGGAGCGCTCTGGCCTGCACCTGGCCGACGAAGGAACGACGGCTTTCGTCCGTGATCTCTGCTGCGCACAGCGAATCCTCGAACGTCTTGATCTCCTTGAACGCCTGCGAGTTTCCCTTGTTGAAAAGACGACAAGGAACTTTCAAGTCCAGGCCAGCCAGGGCGGTGGAATCCATGCGGAGTTTGGCAAGCTGCTGGCGTTGGAGATCATCAATGGCCACCAGGTCCGTCAGCCAGTGGACACTCTCGAAGACGATGCCGGTGGCTCCTGTGGACAGGAATGCCGCTGCCGCCTCAGGGGTCCAGACGCCGCCCCAAATGAGAATGTCCATGGACTTTGAGCCGGCGCGCAACATTTCCTTGGCCGCCGAATAAAGAACCAGGGCCGTCTCGCCGCTCACGAATCCAGAGGCCTCGCAGCCTTTCAGGACGATGCGCCCGATTCCCGAGCCATCCTTCAAGATCGCGGCCAGGAAATCCAAGTCTCCGATGATCGGAAAGCAACGGTGGTTTTCCGACAAGACCCTCAGTCGCTGCAGGAAAGCGGAAAGATCCCCCTGGGAAAACGGGGGTTGGCATTCCACCCAGATGTTCTGAACCCCGGCGTCCTTCAGGGACCTTCCCAAAGAGGGATCCATCAAGGTCCGGGCAGAAATTTTGATATCGCCAATGTGGCTGGCAGAATTGGCCCTCGGTAAGAAAGAACACAGTGCTTCCGCCCCCATCACGGAGAAATCGAAGATGGCCCGGCTCCCCGTTCGCTGAGCCATTTGGGTCACCGGCGGGCCTGTCTCCTCGGGACGCCAGACAAAAGCGATGATGGGGACTCGGGCCTCAGCCATCATGTCCAGACCTCCGTTTTAACGCCATGCGTTTACTTCTGTAAATCATAAGGACTTTCCGAATATGCGATATTTCTTGTATGGTCTTGCGCCTGCTTCCTCGGCCAGTGAGTTGATCGACTCGTTGTCCTGAAGTGTCCAGCCCATTTCCAGATACTGAAATTTCTTTTTCTTCCTCACGATTTCATAGATGTGGTGGAAGGCCAGCATGGGAAGTCCCAGTTGCCGGTACTTCTCCTTGATCCCGAAGAGCACAAGCCTTAATCCCTTGATCTCCCGCCGATACAGGAGGAACTTCAGCAAACCCATCAAACCGATCCGCCCGTTGAGACGCTTGAGCATGGGGTTGATGTCAGGAAGGATCACGCAGGCCGCTGCGGGTTCACTGTCATGGTAGATGAAGAAAACCAGGTCCGGATCCGCGAATGGCTTCACGCTCTTCTGAATGTCACGCATCTCATTGTCGGTCAGGGGAACAAAACCCCAGTTGCCAGACCAGGAATCATTAAATATCTCCTTGATCAGAATGAACTCAGCGTCCTCTTCCTTTGGACGAAAGCGCCTGATGTGGACGCCTTTTTTTTTGGCGATCCGCTCGGCCAGACGATCCATCCACTCGGGAAGCCGGTAATCGCCATCGATCAGGAAGGCCAGCAAGTCCTTCTCTTTGGTGAAACCGCACGATTCGACCAGCCCCGGGTAGTACGGCGGGGTGTACGGCATCATCAAACCGGGCGGATAATCGAATCCCTCAATGAGCAATCCCGTCTCGTTGTTCATGGACGGGTTGAGCGGGCCCCTCATGAAGTTCATCCCCTTCTGGCGAACCCACGTCTCCACGGAAGAGAAGAGCGCCGCCGCCGCCTCGGGATCGTCAGCGCATTCAAAAAATCCCCAACTGCCCGTCTTTTCGTTGTGGACCTGGTTGTGACGGCCGTCAATGATGCCCGCGATCCTTCCCACCGTCTCCGAACCGCGTCGGGCAAGAAAAAGGATGCGCTCGGAAAACTCCCAGAAAGGGTGCTTGCGGGGGTCCAGCGTCCGGCGAACCTCCTGCTTAAGCGGGGGAACCCATTTGGGATAGCCGGCATAGATTCTCCATGGGAGGTCAATGAAGTCCCTTAGTTCCGATCCTCCTTCCACAGTCAAAATCTCCGTGCACGACATGATTATTTTATTCGATAGTTTGTCACCGACACCATTACATAATAATGGTAATGGAGTTCCGCACATACACGCCACGTTGTCAATCCTTTAGCTGGTTCCCGCGAAATGAATGAGTTTTGTCGCTGCCAAACCGCGCTGCGGAAGGCGGCCGTCCGCTAGAATCCCAAGGACTTTCCCGAGGATTTTTGTTTTCAACTGACGATGGAGGAAGCGGAGGCGGTGCTGCATTCAAGGTCACAATTTGTGACCTTGAAGCGGGGGCAAAATATAAAATACCTGCCCCATGCCTTCACCGAACACGGCGCGATCATGGCGGCGACGGCGTTGAACAGTCCCGAAGCCGTCGCCACGAGCGTCTTTGTCGTCCGGGCCTTCATGCAGATGCGCGAGCAATTGGCGGCCAACGCCGCCATCCTCTTCGCCGCGTGAACTGCGCCGGGTTTGGTTTTTGATTTGCCCATCCTCCGTTTTGAAATACGATGCCACACAACCGGCTCATGGAAATTCAACTCGAAGATTTGGAATATCAACGTCGCGCAATCGCGACGGTCGTCGGCGTGTTGGAAGGCCAACCCCTTTATGTCATTACGTTCATCTGCGAAGGCGGACCTGAATATCCGAAAGCATCTGGATCATCTCGTCCTTCGAAATACTGCACCAGGCCATGTTAAAGATCACCCCTCCGATTGAAACCTCGTTCCTTTGATTTCTCTTGATCCCGCCATCCACAAACCCTGAATACGGTAGAAAACTTCGTCCTGGAGAATCCGCGATCAAGTCGTTTTTTACGTAGATTCCGCTGGTTGCGACAACGAGGCAGCTCTTGGCGCTCCTCATGGCGCTCGTATCTACCAACGCCAGCACCTCATCATCTGCTGCGACAGCACAGGATTGCCTCGCATTGGCTAACTTGTTTGGAGGGATATTCGGGATGATATAAAGATCTCGGCTTGCATGCAGCCTTAGGGCTTTGAGAACCGCCTCCTTCTGTTCAGGACTGATGTTCTCGTGAGACTCGTTCTGCGAAGACTGGTCAACGTGGCTGCTCGCGCAGCCCCAGAGCAAAACAGTCCATACTAGAACAGTCGCGGTGGCAAAAAACCTTGGAGCCTTGGTTTTCATGTGTTCCGGTGATGTTATGCCTCCGTTGGCGGGTGGCAAGCGTTTTTGCGCCAGCCCGCGCGCAACGAAAGCGGTGTTGCGGTTCGGAGAGCAAAGGAGAATGGCAACGGCACTTTGGTCGGACCAATCAATTCTGCGGAGTGACGAAACTTGGTTGCCAGAATGGAGCGGCAACCTGGGCGGAGTGCGGCGGTGGCGCAGTTCGGTCGCGTGGGGTTCCTTGCTCAAGCGATGAAGGATTTCAAGATGCTTGACGTTCACACGTCTCCTGTTCACTGTTTGTCTCCTGCAAGCCGGCGAATTCCGGCGTCCAGCGTGAACAGCAACATTAAAATCATTCCACTGTCGCGTACCGCGCGGGACGTGCGCCGCTTCTTGAACGTCAGCTACGCTGTTTACCGCAACGACCCGCATTGGGTGGCGCCACTGTTGATGGACTTGAAGAAGGTTTTCACAAACAGCAATCCGCTTTTCGAACACGCGGAAATGGCGCTGTGGGTGGCGGCGCGCAACGGACAGGACGTGGGACGCATCGCGGGCATCATCGACCAGCACCACAATCGAGCGCAGAAGGACAACGCGGCATTCTTCGGTTTTTTCGAGTGCCCCGATGACGCGGCGGTCAGCCGCCAATTGTTCGAGGCGGTGTTTGCGTGGGCGCGGCAGGGCGGCGCGCGGCGGGTGCTGGGGCCGATGAATCCAACGATGAACGACGAGTGCGGCTTGCTGGTGGATGGTTTCGATTCGCCGCCAACCTTCATGATGACCTACAACCCGCGCTACTACCTGGACCTCGTCGCCGCGGAAGGATTTCGAAAGGTGAAGGATTTGCTGGCGTTCCATATTGACTTCCAAAAGTGCCCGCTCGACCGCCTCGCGCGCATCGCCGGGAAGACCCGGCAGCGACACCCGGAAATCACCCTGGTGCCGGTTCGCCGGGCGACGTTGTCAAGCGACATGGCCAAAGTCAAAGAAGTCTATAACGCCGCCTGGCAGGACAACTGGGGATTCATTCCGATGACGGACGCGGAAATTGATTTCATGGCGAAGCGGTTGAAGCCGCTGCTGGTGGACGGACTGATCTGGGTCGCCGAGGCGGCTGGGGAACCCGTCGGGTTCATGCTGGCGTTGCCGGATTACAACACCGCGCTCAAGCCGTTGCGGGGGCGGCTGCTGACGCCCAGGCTGCTCGGATTTCTGCCCTACCTGCTCGGGTGGAAATGCCCGCCGCGTTGCCGGGTCATTACACTGGGTGTGAAGGAAAAATACCGTAACCACGGTCTCGAAGCCCTGATGCTCACCGAGGGTTTCAAAACGGGTTTCAAAGTCGGGTTCAAGGACGCGGAAGCTTCGTGGATACTCGAAGACAACCTGATGATGTGCCGGTTGCTCGAAGCCTTCGGTGGAAAACCATACAAGACTTATCGGTTGTTTGAGCGAGAGGTTTGAAAATCGGTGTTGAATTTGAAATAGAGCCAGTTGCCCAAAGGAATGAGCACCGCCGCGGTCAGACCTCCCGCCACGACATCCACGACGTAGTGATAGCGGCAATAAACCGTCGCCAGGCAGAGCAGGATTACCACGGCGAGGTGCGGCCAGCGAATCGGGCGAAGATACCGGAAGGAGAAAAACACGGTGGCGATGGCAATCACGACGTGGCTGCTGGGAAACGCGGCCCCCGGCCCTTCGAACATGCGATAGATCAGCGCCATGATCCGGTAAAACGGCCCGGCAGTGATTGCCTCCGGAAAGGCCGGCGGCACCGCCGGCTGAACATCGGCCGGCAGGCGATAGCCTGAGATTTCCTCGAAGAAAATGGGCGGCCCCACCACCGGCATGAAAATGAAGACGAGGTAACAAACGTAGAATGCAAACGAAATCACCGAGACATAATGAAAAAAGTGCCGGCGATTCCGAACAAACAGGGCCAGCCCGACACCCGCAATCATCAAATAATAGGAAAAGTAGGCGGCATAGAAAAGTTCGCTCACACCCACGTAAGGCAGCCGATCCATAAACGCCAGACTCGGTTGCAGACCGAAAACGCGCCCTTCCAGCCGGATGAAAAACGGATCAAGGAACCCTGAGACAAGCCCGTGGTTCAGCACGGCGGTCTCACGGTAAAGACCGGCGTAAAACAGCACCGGGTAGAAGTGGCGAAGGAAATCCAGTGCCCGGTTTCGCGGGTAAGAGGCGTGAAATTGGATCAGCGCGTGCACCAGCCCGATGCCAACCCCATGGGCTGCCAGCAACAGCGGCCAATGCGGAACGGTGTGGCCATGCAGGCAGAGGATAATCAAACCCACCAGTGCCAAGTAGCCTTGGGTCACGTAGTCAACGAACGTGTAGTGCCCGATCAGCGGGGAAATTCTCGACCGCGAATGCGGAGTCTGCGCCTGCGGTTGCGAGCATTCAGATTTCAGACTGTGATCTTCAATCGCCATTGGTCGCTCGAAAATGCGTCAGTCGTTTCACAGCCACCCTGCTTGCCGATACCAGGCCAGCGTTTTGGCAATCCCGTTCTTGAGCGTGGTGCCGTCCACGAAACCGACTTCCTGCCGCAGCCGTGTCGGGTCGCACACCCAGCCCGGCGCGCGCAACTCGGCATATTTCTGCCGGCTCAACACGCCCGGCCTGCGGGTCAGCCAGGAAATGGTTTCCTGCAAACAGCACAGCGGCCATAACGCCACCGTCGGCAGTGACAACGGCAGCGTCCAGGTCTTCATTTGTCCGGCGATTTCGCCAGCCACCGCGTGTGCGGTCGTGACTTCGCCCGAAGCGACGTAAAAGGTCTTCCCGGCGGCCGCCGGATGCGTCAGGCACGTCGTGACCGCCTCCGCCAGGTCTTCGGCGAAAACCAGACTCAGTGTCTGCCTGCCGCCGCCGAAGCGCGGGAGAATGTGCGCTTTGACGGCTTTGAACAGCGGCAGGAACGCCTCGTCGCGCGGGCCGTACACGGCCGGTGGCCGCAGGATCACGTATTCCGTTTTGCACGCGCCATGCAATTCCCGTTCGCCGGCGAGCTTGCTCCTGCCGTATTCGGAAACCGGATGGGGAAGGTCGTTTTCACGCGCGGGCTGGTCGGGCGATGCCGGTCCGCCCGCAGCCAGACTGGAAAGGTGGACGAGCCGCTGAATCCGCCCCTGCTGGCGGTTGACCGCTTCGACGACATTTCGCGTGCCGGCTTGATTCACTTCGTAGAATTCGGATTTGCGCAACGCTTTGGTGCAGCCGGCGCAGTGGATGACGTGGGTGACATCCTGCAGGGCGGCGTCGAGACTTTGCGGGTCGCTGAGGGAGCCGACGCGCACTTCCAGGCGCGGCAGATGCGCCTGGATGAATCGCTGGTTGCTGGCCGGGCGGAGCAGCACCTCAGTCGCGAGGCCGCGAGCGCAAAGTTTGTCCAGAATATGACTGCCGACAAACCCGTTCGCTCCTGTGAGCAGGACCTTCATTGGTTCGCCTGGAGGGAAAGCGCCGCGCCGTCCGGGCCGGGGACTCTGTGAGAGTGTTCAACCGAATTCACAACAGGCCGAGTTTCTTGCCTATCTTGCCGAGCTTGTCGAGCGCAAAATCAATCTGGCGGTCAGTGTGCGTAGCCATGAGGCTGATGCGGATCATTTCCTGGCCGGGCGGCACCCCTGGTGACACCACCGGGTTGACGAAGACGCCTGCTTCCTCGAGCTGTTTGCAGAATTTGAACGTTGCCACCAAATCGCGGCAATACACCGGCAGAATCGGCGTCTCGGAATTGCCCAGGTCAAACCCGAGCGAAATCAGTCCGTGATGCATGCGCTCGGTGTTGCGCCAGAGTTGAGCGATGCGTTCCGGCTCGGAAAGCATGATTTGCAGCGCAGCCAATGCGGCCGCCGTGTTGGCCGGACTCATGCTGGCGCTGAAAATCAGCGGCCGCGAATGATGTTTCAAATAATCAATCGTCGCGGCGTCCGACGCGATGAAACCGCCCAGGCTCGCCAGTGATTTGCTGAACGTGCCCATGCTGAGTTGCACTTGATAGGTCAGGCCAAAATGGCTGGAGGTGCCGGCGCCGCTTTCACCGAGCACGCCGATCGCGTGCGCGTCGTCCACCATCACGGCGGCACCATATTGCTCGGCGAGGCGGCAGACTTCCGGCAGTTGAATGATGTCGCCTTCCATGCTGAACACGCCGTCCACCACGATGAGTTTGCCGGCCTGGGGATCAATGTTCCGGAGACGATTTTCCAAGGCGGCCATGTCCTTGTGCCCGAACCGCACGAACTCGCCTTGGCAGAGTTGGCAGCCTTCCACAATGCTGGCGTGATCGCATTTGTCGGCCAGAACGTATTCCCCTTTGCCTACCAGCGCGCTGATGACGCCGAGGTTGACCTGGAAACCCGTGCTGTAGAGGAGCACCGCTTCCTTTTTGACGAGCCGGGCGAGCGCTTGTTCCAGTTCAAGGTGAATCTCCAGCGTCCCGTTCAGGAACCGCGAACCGGCGCAGCCCGTGCCGTATTTCTCGATCGCGGCTTTGGCCGCCTCCTTGATTTTCGGATGATTCGTCAATCCGAGGTAACTGTTCGAGCCGAGCATCAGCACCTTCTTGCCTTTGATGGTGACTTCGCTGTCCTGGGCGGAGGAAATGGTGCGAAAATATGGATACAGGCCGAGGGCGCGGACTTCGGCTGCGGCCCGGTAGTTTCTGACTTTGTTGAACACCGTCAGCGGCAGGAGTCCGCTTCTCGCGCCGAGCGGCCTTTTCCGGTGGTTGATGACATCATTCGCTGGAGCCGGGGGAAAAGACGGCCCGGATGTCACAAACGACTGCTTCCGTAATTGCTTGAGAGTTCGCATTCTTGCTCTGGCCGCTGATTATACAGAACCGGCGGTCTGAATCCAAGAGCGATGTTTGTTGATTCCAGGTCGTGGCCCAACGGCGATGGTTGCATCACTCCAATACCCCCCTGCTGCCGGTTGCTGAGCATGACGTCGAAGCCGCCTCGGGCAAAAACTTCAGAAAGCTCCAGCGGTCAGTGGCAGAACGGTTGACGGAGGGTGAGCGCCCCAGCGCAGCCATGAAGCCGTGCGTCAATGGGCCTGCCGCCGAGGTGGTCGGCGAGCCCGGTGGAGGTGATGACAACAGAATCGGCCGCCAGCGTTTGGAAGAAGGCTGCAGTCCAGAGGTCGCACGGCTTGTCCGAGATACCCTGCGCAAAAATGCCGAGATCGAACGCACCCACGAGCGAGTCGCCGCAGCGGATGCGGTGGTCGAGAAAGGTGAGGGGTTCGCCGGCCTGGCCTCGACTTCGCTTGTATGCTCGCCCGTCGCGTCAAAATCCACCCGCCCTAAGCCAGACTGCCGGCCAGTTAATTTTTTCATTCAGATGGCCGGCAGACTGGCTTGCCCCAAGACCCCCTACGCGACCGAACTCCGCCACCGCTGCGCTCGCCCCGGTTATCGCTCCATTCCGGCGGCTCGTTTCGTCACGATTGAAAAAAGACCGACCGTCACTCGCAAATGCCGATTGACCGTCGGAACCGCCTGCCCCCCGGTGCAAAGACTTTCCGGGCTGACTCGTTTCACAGTCACACCAAAAGACTTTGCGCCAGCCCGATATTGGCGCGACCAAAGCAGCGTAATCGTTCTCCGAACCGCCTCCGGCTGATTCCCCGCCCGGCCACGCCGCTTTCGTCGCAAAACGCCTTCGGTTTCTGATTGGTGGTGGGGGCCGGAACGACTGCGTCGGCCTTTTGCATTCAGTTCAAAATACTTTTTCACCCACCGACCATATTATGGACGTGCCGGATTGGTGAAGCTGTAGGGTAATACCCCATAGCACCCTTCCGCTCTCTGGCTTATGTTCACAGCATGAATAATAAAACACTCATCCAAATTGGAGGATAATATATGTCACTGATTTCTCTCGCCGTCACCAACCCGATTAAATTATGAAAACTCTCGCTTTTATTTTTGCGGCAACGACCCTGACTTCCAGCCTTTGCCTTGCGCAACCAATGCCTGCACTGCCGCAGCAATCAGTGCAGCCATCGCATATTACCAATTACGTCTCCCCGACTCCACAGCCACCTGGAACACTCCCGCAGCAACCTGGAACATACCCGCAAAAACCGGGAATACCGCTGCAGTTACCTGGAACACCCCCGCAGTTGCCCGGAGCACCGCCACAGTTGCCTGGAACATCCCCACAGTTACCCGAAGCACCGCCGCAGTTGCCTGGACCACCACCACAGTTGCCTGGAACAACCCCGCAGTTATGCGCCCAACCTCCGTCGAGCGGTCGGCGTGCCTCCTCAAACGCTTTGTTAAACACCAGCGCGAAGGCGTCTCCGCTCGACTGTTCCGTCAGCCGTCGGGTCAATTCGCCGTGCAGCTTTTCCGACAGTGCTTTTTTTGTTGTTCGTTCCCACTCCGCGAACAGTCCCCATTCCTTGAGCAAACCGGTGATGCGCTTGCGTTCTGTGTCCGTTTCGCGTAGCGGCCACGCAGTCAGGAGTCCTGCGAAACAATCCACTGGTGTGTCATCATCAAGCCACAACCCAGACAACGGCAGCCAGCCGCCATCGCCACTCGGCACGCGCAAGCACGCGAGCGCGAAAGCCAAGTGTTGGGGCGGGCAAGGACTGCGAGGGTTTTTCCAAAACTGCTCTCCGTGCATTTGCCATACTTCGAGGCCATCGAATCGTGCGGGCAATTCCGCCCAAATCGGGTTGAAAATCGGCTGCGAGAGTTTGCGAAACTGTTCGGGGAGGCGCCCGTCGAAGACATGCGCGGATTGCCAGATGGCCTCTCGCCCCCATTCTGCCAGTCGCGCGAAGCATGAATGCCACTCCGGTGACAGTTCTGTTCCGCATGGCTCGGCCATGAGGTCGCCCAGCTTCGCGAGTTTGCCGTCGGCCCGTTCAACCAAAACGCCCGCGAGAGTCCGTTCCAATGAGCCGCTGGAGTGGCAACTGGTGGACAGATATGCAAGGATCGCCGCCCGGCGACTGACAGCCGACACCGTTTGGCTGCCCAAGATTCCCTCAAACGACTCGCCGATTTCATCGGGCTTTGCCGCCGCAACTCCGAAGACCGCTGTCTCCGCTGGAACGAAGGCAGGCAACTCATCACCCAAGTCCTTTGCGGAAGCGAGTTGAGCCCACGCTTCAGCGGCAGCTTGGTTTGGCAGAACTTCGATGCGCAATGCTTCCGACTTGCGCACGATGCGACCAAAAACAGACCGAAGCAACGCGCGCTCCTCGACTGCCTTCAGCAGTTCGTCGAAAACAACCGTAGCCCATTTGGCCGGCCAATCCTCTTCGTTCCTCGCCGGTGCGGGCTTCTGTTCGACCAGGCGTTCGACTCCCCACTCTGCGTGAGCCAGGCTGCCCATCCGAGCCTCCAACCAAGATGCCATGCCTTGCATCGCCCTCCGAATCTGGTCTTTGACTGCTAAACTGTCCGCAGGGTTCCAGTTGCCGCGCTGAAGATTGGGCGGAAGCCTAAGATGAAGGTGGAAGCGGAAAGGCCAACTCACCTCATTTAGTGGAAAGAACGCGTAGGCAGCCCCGTCTTTCAAGGAGACGCCTCGCTCGTCGTCCTCCTTGTCGAGCTTGAGTCGGTGCTCACTGTCAGCATGCAAAGCCATTTGCCAGATTGGCTTCTCGCCCGGCTCGCTCAGCCGCCAAAATCGGGAATGGGAATCTCGTTGATTCGGCGTGCTCGTCGTCAGAGTAATCTTGTCGGCCTCGACGACGTTTGCAAGGTCGTTAGCTTGGTCATGCTGGCCAACTCGCATTTTAAGAGTATTCGGCCCAAGCTGAACAACGCGGACCTTTGGTAGGAACAACGGGCATAGTTCATAGACCTCGTGCGCTTGTCCCGTGATCCTTTGCTGCACTTTGACGAGTTGGTCGGGACGTAGGTGGAAACAAAAGAGAGTGCCCTGCTTAGACTGCCGAAGTGCGGTTGTGCGTTCGCTCAAATCGGCTGGCAACGCCGAAACAAATTCCGGTGTGCAGTAGCCCAGGTTGTTCACGTCGTTGAACGCATTCTCCAAGCCTTTGATCCCGACCTCCATCAAACGTGTTCGCAGGCGGTTCAGCCGCTCTGGGTTCGGATGAGACGCAAGTTCGTCGTCTCGACAAATCGGCAGGCGAAAGGCAAACGCATCGTTCCCCTCCCAAGTGTGAACCAAGACTTCAGAGGCGATGCGGTAGCTGGATTTGAATCCAATGCCGAACCGTCCGATGGTTTCCTCGCTCAACTCTCGAACTTTCCCTGCGGCGTGGACAAAGAACCGACTCAGACCGAGCAGATTCATTGAGGTCACTCTGCGCCCGTTGTTGGCAACAAACAGCCAGTCATCATTAAGCACGATGCGAATTTCTGCACCATCACCAACCGCAGCGTCGTCGGCGTTCTGCGCGAGTTCGGCGAGGTAGTTAGCCGCCAGCGCGCCTTGGCCGATGAGTAGGTTGCGAATCTGGAGCAGTGCTTGATGCGCCGGGCTGTGGAGTTGCAGCAGCCAGTCGGCATATACCGCGTCGCATCGGTGTTCGGGTGTCAGCTTGTCCAGTGCCTTCGCCAGTTGTTCCCACGTCTCGAATGCCGCAACGTCCGGGGCACGGCCAGCAGCCGCTTCGTAGGCTTCGCGATGGAAGATGATGGGCATCGAATCTTTCTAGCTAATATGGTGTGGTGGTGGTGCTCATAGGAACGAAGCTTCGTTGTCATCGTCGCCGGAAACCGGGGCCGTCGGGGTGGCGGAAACCGGGACGGGGTTGGCGTTTTCCTTGATGAACAAATCGCCGTTGGCGGATGCCTGACGGAAGAGGTCCAAGTCCCGTAGTTCCCAACCGCGAACGGTGCTCAGATAAACCCATTGCGTGGCCCGGGTGATGCCGACGAGGAGCAGGCGATGGCGACGCTCCCCCTCCACGCGCTGGAAGTTGTTTTCGACCAACTTGGGCATGAGGACGCAATCAAAGGTGAGTCCCTTGGCGTTATGGTAGGATGCGATCGTCGGCGTGAGGGAATCGAAGTCCGGCGGCGTGCCGCCCCGGCGGGCAGCGATGGCCTTGTGAACTTCAACGCCGCGTTCCCCAAGTTTGTTGGCGACGCTGAACAGGTCGCGGTTGGTGGGGACAATGATGCCGCACTTGTGATTCAGGAGCCGCCGTTCGCGCAGAACGTCCGCGAGCTTGTCGATCTCGTCATCCCAATCGTTCGCAACGTAGAGGCAGGGCTTCTGCCGTTCCATGGCCAGATAGTTGAGGCCGTCGTAGGCGTTGCCGAAATAGGAGGCGAGTTTGGCGATGTCCGGGGAATTGCGATACGCGGGCAAGAGGGAAGCGGATTGGCCGGTCAAGCTGAGATGCTTTTGCATTTCCTGCACGGAAGCCCCGCCCTCGAAGATTTGCTGCCGGGCGTCGGCAAAAACCGTCAGGTGCTTCGTGGCCAGGCGGAGGATACCGTAGGCAGTGGCATCCAAGTCCTGTCCTTCATCCACGAGCACGAAATCGAGGTTGGGTTTGGGTTGGCTGGCGCTCGCACTCGAAGCCACGATGGCTTGCAGGCTCTGGAGCACGCCAGTCCGCACGGCTGCAAAATCAATGAATGACTTGCCGCGCCGGTCCGGCAGCGTGCGAGGCTTGGGCTTGCGGACAAATTGATCCCACAATTCGGCGCACCAATCATCGAAGGTCCGCACGTTCTCCTTGGGAATACCGAGGAAGTCCAAAGACTGGCGCAGAAAGTAGGTGAGCACGTTGGTGTAAACGAGCACGCAAAAACCCTCGGGCGGGATTTTGTAGGTCTGACGCAGCCAGCGGGCGCGATGCAGCAGCACCTGGGTTTTGCCGGAGCCGGGCGGCCCCATGACAAGGTGATGGCGGTCAGGGCGCAATTCGACAATGGCGCGCTGCTCGCGGGTCAGTTGGCTGTCATGGAGGACAGAGGGCATGGCGTTGTTTACGCTACGGTTGAGAAAGGACCGGGAGATCGTTCTCACCGGCCTTGGTGGTCTTGCTCTGGCCGCGCGCACGTTCGCGAGCTTTCCGTGCCGATTTCACGTCGTCGGCACGGCCAAGGAACTCCGCCGCGTCTTCATACCAGCCCAATTGCCAGGGACTTTGAATCTCGATAGGCGGGAAGCGACGAAAGCCCTCTTGCGCTGCCTCCTTGGCAGCGGCCGTCTGGCCCAAGCCTTCGAGAATGCGCGCCCGCAGGATGTAATAGGGTGCGGAATCCGGCTCGCGCACAATTCCCTCGTCCACTTTTTCGAGCGCGACGGAAAAATTGCGGCGGCGCTTGTGGTGGAGTGCCCAATTGAACAATGGACCGCCCCAATTGCCGGACACACGCGCGCCTTCGGCGTAGTGCGCCTCCATCCGGTTGAGGTCGCCGAGTTCATCGTAGAACATGCCGAGACGATTTAGGATTTCGGCATCCGGGCGGCCGACGGCGCGGGAAGCGCTCTTGAGCACCTCGACCGCCTTCTCCAGCATGCGGAGTTCGCGGTAAAGTTCGGCCAGGCGCATTAGCTTGTCGTGATGGCGGGCGCTGAGGCCGCCGGCGTCGCGCAAATCCTCTTCGATTTCTTCGATCTCGACACGGACCGCTCCGGGGTTGGAAACATTGATGAGCGGGTTCTCCGCCGCGATTTCAACTCGTGCATCAGGGCGTTTGCGTAGGGCGACGGCGCAATCAAAGGAGCGACCTGAGCTGAACCGAAACTCAAAATTCAGTGCTTCGCCTGCTTCACTGGGATCGACCTCGACGGGCAGGTTTAACACGACGTGCTCCTCGGGCAAGGTCACGACTTCGATCCGCAACGTGCCGCCGAAGGGTTTGGGCAGGGCCAAACCGGTCACCATTTTGAAATCGCCATCGGGCGGATAAGGAATGGATGTGCCCGCTTGAACGAGCGGGATGGGGTTGCGTCCCTGGACGCGGAGTGCAATGGTCTGAGAAACGACTGGGCAAACTAACGGTTGCTGGAACGTCTCCAGCCACGCGGCGGTCCACGCAGCGCCTCGGGCGATGGCGGTCTGCGCGGCGGTGCTGTCCGGGAAACGGATCACGCGGCTCTGCGCAAAGAATTTGTCGATGGCCCACTGGACTTGCGGCACGAGCGAACTGCCACCGGCGAGCAACACTAGGTCCACATCCTTCGTCCGCAGTTTCGCGCGGTCGAGCGCGTCGGTGAGCGGTGCGAAGATGGAAAGCGCCAGCACGTAGTCCGTTTCGCGGGCGTGCATCATTTCCAGATCCAGAAACGGCTTCAGGATTTCCTCCCATTGGGCCGCGCTGAGTTCGGGATGGGCGAGCAGGTAGTCCCTGCCGCCGACGTTTACCTTCGTCGGAGCTTGCCGGGCTACAATCTGGGTCTTGTCCGCGCTCTCGTAACGACCGTGCAAGTGAAGTTGCGAGATTTCGCGGCAAAGACCTTCCTTGAGTGCCTCGGCGCAGCCACGCAAGGCGGGTTCAATGATTTTCTTGCGGTCAGTCCACTCAAAGTGACGCGCCGTTAGTTCGTTCTCCTTGAGCAACTGCGGGAGCAACACGTTGTGAATGATGGCTGCATCAAAATCGCCACCGCCGAGCCGGTGATAGCGGGAGACGGAGCGAGTCTCGATGGCAAAGGCCGCGCCGGTGGCGGCAGGGGAAAGACGGGCCACAAACACATCGCACGTGCCGCCGCCGAAATCGAACACGACAACATTCTGTAGCTTGTCCCAAACCTCCGCGCCAGCGTAGGTGAAAAGATAATCCGTAAGCGCCGCCACGGGTTCATCGAGGAGGTCGAAGTCCGAGAGGACAAGTCCGCCAAGCTTGGCGGCGGCGAGCGTGTCCGCCCGTTGATTGATCTGGAACGAGGCGGGGACGGTGACTACAGTGCGACCGGGAGGTGAACCGGTCGCCTGGCGCGCGCCGTTCATCAGGAACTTGAGGAGATGGCCCGCAATCTTGCGGGCATGATCGAAATCCTCGGCGGCCCGGTGATACCGCTTTTGCAGGCCCATGTCATTCTTGGTTTCGTAGAACAGGTTTTTTTCCAGGCTCAGTCCGTGCTTCTGTGGCTCGGCTCGCATCCGTTTTGCGCCTTCACCGATCCAGACCTTGCCGGCCTTGTCGATGGCCACGACCGAAGGAACGAGCGCGCCGGTGAACGGGCTCATTTGTGTGGCCTGCTCCAGCGGCACGCACTCGCACGCGAACTCGGCGGAGGAACTTTCGGGCAGCGGCAACCGCACTTGGGCGACTGTGGAGTTGGTCGTGCCAAGATCAATGCCGATGACCCGCGTGCCTGGCTTGGCGTTGGCGGCGGTGCGAAGTTTTTCGAGGGGGTTCATATATTAGTCCTGAATGATCTGCTGCAAGATGGACCGCATCCACACGGGCGTTTTTGGCACGAACGATTTCAAATCTGATTTTGTCTTTGTGTCCAACCGTTTTCTTAATCGCACGATGTGCCGGGAAATGTCCGGGTCATTTCGTAGATGGCGAATCGCTTGAATGATTAAGCCTGCTGGCTTGCCTGCTCCGAACAGATTGCGCGGCGAGGCGCGGCGGAACAAGAGTGTCAACTTCCCCAATGATACCCGGCGCGGGGCGCCGTCCGTGAGGATGACAATCTTGGCCGGCACCTGATCCGACAAGCCAAGTGCGTTTGCTGCGTAAGCGCCGGTGAACTGCCACTGCGCGTGACTGCCTTCCATCAACGCGCGGACGGTTGCCATGATGTCCGGCGCGGTCTGGCCGATGATGGGATGCTGGCGCGGCAAATCATAGAGTCCTCGGCGAATCCGGCGAATTTTGCCCGCTTTAACCAGCCGGCTTAGCGTCTGCCTGATGGCGTCTGGGCTGCCCAATCCGGCAAAGTTCCTGGGCGAGAATACTGAAGCGCCCCGGTTTGACCGCATGAACCGGAGTATCGAAACGTCAATGGGTTGGGCTGGTGTTTTCATTCATTACTGTCACAAACACTGCCTAGTTTTTGTGACAAAAACAAGCCAATTTTGACCCCACATTGAGTTCGGACTTTAGCTTCGGTCTGTGGTCGGCGAGCGGGGAAAGTGGAGCGGAGAGCGGAGAGAAGCGTTTAGCGAATTGCAGCCGGAGCGCAACGCCGCTGCCGAGCCGCAGACGGAAGTTATACCGCATCCCGTTTTATGCCGCATGGTTTGCGATTTAAGCCGGTTTGATTGGGCGACCGACTTCCCTGATGCGGCATAAAACGGAAGCTTGTCAGAGCCCTTTGAGATAGCTCAAC
>Ga0208937_1000064_pt1 | contig 99201 bp, 90 predicted proteins | sample June2015DPH_11_5_FD_184705 | JGI IMG/M metagenome (GOLD analysis project Ga0208937, IMG submission 184705) | Peatland microbial communities from SPRUCE experiment site at the Marcell Experimental Forest, Minnesota, USA - June2015DPH_11_40... | ecosystem: Environmental > Terrestrial > Soil >... | reverse complement strand
TTTTCCTAATTTTTCGAGGAGAAAGTTCGATTTAGTTTTGCAATTTACAGAAATCTCCTAATGATCCCAAAGACTCGGTTGGCGGCTCACTTTAGGCTCCTTCTTCCCCAAAAATTTCTCCGCAATAGCCTGTGCAATCAATGGAGCATTCCCTCCAGCCCGATTATTGATTATCAAATTTACCAGCACTCCTTTTTTGATGGCGGTCTTCACGATCTCTACTGTCTCCCGTACCATCTCCGGTTGCAGCATACCCCCAGCTATCGGATGGAACAGGCTAAACGGGCGCAAGAATAAGGGCAATCTACCATGGTGTCGTTGTCAGCAAAAATAATTGTCGTTATCAGCACCCCGGCGCCGGCAAGCCTTGGCCGGAATAGAGTCCATCTCATTAAAGTAGGGCGGATTCGGCCTGCCCGCATAAAGCTGGGTGCCGGCAGGCCGAATCCGCTAGCCGCCGGCCTTCGGCTTGCGCATTACCTCATCTTAAATCATACTTTGCAGAGGTGTTTGCCTCACGAATAATATTACCCAACGCAGGTTATAGAACAGAGCGGAGGGTAGATAGTGAGGTCATCAATTATGCTCTCCATATCAGGGCAGGGTTCGGGTTTTTCGTGTTCATGCCGGCTCCACGCGCCGGCGGCTCAGTTCACCGAGGAACACATCGAGGCCGAGGGGGGCAGCCTTGGTATAAAGGGGCTCCAAGGCGTCCAGAAAGAAAGTCGAGCCTCGCCAAAAGGGAAAATTTCCCAATCTTTTGGGCAGGGCGGCAGGCACAGGAGGCGCCGCCACCTCGCCAAACAGGTCCCCAGGCAACTCCTCCCCCTTCCAGAAGCGACCACATTCCGCAGTCAGGGGCTCCGCCGGCGGCAACAATGCCTCTGCTTTTCCAGTAGCTTGGCCCCCAGGGCTCTCCGGTCGGGTGCCGCCCAAAAATTCCATCAACTCCGCCCGGTCCAAGCCCCGGAGCTTGAAGATCAGAAACGGGTCCCGGTCAAACTCCTCCCCCAGGAGATAGAAGACCGCGGCCACGTGCTTGCAGGGGTTGGACCAATCCGGGCAGGAACAATCGGTTTCCAGATCTTTCTGTTGGGTGGGGAAAAGCGAGACCTTGGCGAGCTTGAAGACCTCTTCGATGTCCTGGGGCATCTCGCCGGCCAACAGCTTGGCCACATAATAGAATTGAGCCGACAACGCCTTGACCACCTGGTACCACTTGGCCATTGACAGGGGCCTAATAAGAATATCCACATAGTAGGGGGTGCGCCGGGACCCTTGAACTTTGGCCCGGACCGCGCCTTTTTCAATTTCCAGGTCCAACACCTGGCCGCTGCGGGCATAGGCTCGCCCCCGGCCCAAGCGGGCGCCGAGCTGAAAGCTCTCCAGCACCGCAATCCACCGTTTGGCCCACCAACTGGCGCCGAAGGAGCCTCTCCGGGACTGGGCCTTGATGCCCCCCTTGGCGGGCTTGGGGGTGGATGGCTGGTAATATCGGTAGTAGTCCCATCTGCCCATATTATTCTCCGAAGGCTTCCTGTCGCAGGGCCATGAGTTCTTTCAATTCGGCGCTGGACAGCTCGGTCAACCATCCCTCGCCAGTGCCCACCACCTTTTCGGCCACTTCTTTCTTGCGTTCAATCATTTCGTCGATTTTCTCCTCCAGGGTGCCCAGGCACAGGAATTTGTGAACCTGGACATTCCGGGTCTGGCCGATGCGAAAGGCCCGGTCCGTGGCCTGGTTCTCCACCGCCGGGTTCCACCAGCGGTCAAAGTGGAAGACATGATTGGCACCGGCAAGGTTCAAGCCGGTGCCGCCGGCCTTGAGGGAGAGAAGAAAGATGGGCAAACGGTCGCCTTCGGACTGAAAGCGATCCACCATCTCATCGCGCTGCTTCTTGGGCACCCCACCGTGCAGGAAGAGCACTTCTCGACCAAAGCTCTCCTGTATGTGTTGCCGCAGGATTTGGCCCATTTCCGCGAACTGCGTAAAAATCAGCGCCCGGTCCCTGACCTCCAGGATTTGGGCCAGCATCTCCGTCAGGCGCACCAGTTTCCCGGACCGCCCCGGAATAGGGGAATTGTCGCCCAAAAACTGTGCCGGGTGGTTGCAGACCTGCTTGAGCTTGGACAGGGTCGCCAGGATTACGCCCCTGCGCTGAATGCCATCCACCCCTTCCAGGATGCGGGCGGCCTCTTCCACCACCGCGGCGTAGAGGGAGGCCTGCTCCTTGGTCAGGGTGCAGAACACCTTCATCTCGTTCTTTTCCGGCAGGTCGGAGATGACGTTGGGGTCGGTCTTGAGCCGCCGCAGGATAAATGGCCCGGTCAGGCGTTGCAGCCGCTGCGTTGCGTCTGCATCCCGATAGGCCTGGATGGGAATAAAAAAATTGCGCTTAAATTAGCCCTGGGTCCCCAGAAAGCCGGCATTGAGGAATTCCATGATGGACCACAGGTCACCGACGTTGTTCTCCACCGGGGTGCCGGTAAGGGCCAGGCGGTAGTCCGCCTTCAGGGCCCGGGCCGCCTTGGCCTGCTTGGTCTCCGGGTTTTTGATGTTCTGGGCCTCGTCCAGGATGATCCCGGACCAGGGGATATCCTTGAGGATCTCGAAATCCCGATGGAGCAGGGCATAGCTGGAGATGACCATAGCGTGCTGCTGCACTTTTTTGGCCAGGGACTTCCCTTTGGTTCTGGTTACGCCGTGGTGGACCATAACCGACAGGTGGGGGGTGAAGCGGGCCGCCTCTTTTTGCCAGTTGCCCACCACGGAGGTGGGGCAGACCAGCAATACCGGCGGCCGGTGGTTGGACTGCCAGTCCCGGGCGATGAGGGCCAGGGTTTGCACGGTCTTGCCTAACCCCATGTCGTCGGCCAGGCAGGCCCCCAGGCCCCATTGCCTCAAGAAACTCAACCAGGAATAACCGCCCAATTGATACGGGCGCAGCGTACCAGAAAAGCCATCCGGAGCCGGCAGCTCGGCAAACGCGGCCTGGCTGTTAAGCTGCGCCAGCAGGTCGGCGATCCAGCCTTCGGCGGTGATTCCTTCGAAGTTAATAGCTGAGGGGGGCCTTACCCCGCCCAGGGACATCCGAATTATTTCCCGGGCCGTGGTTTCGCCCGCGGCTTTTTTCTTCCAGAAATCCAGGGCGGCGCGGATCTCCTCGGCATTCAACTGGACCCATTGGCCCCGCACTTTTACCAGGGGAGATTTGAGTTTCACCAGTTCCTGGAGTTCCGCCAGGGATAGGGTTTCATCCCCCAGGGCCAGTTGCCAATCAAAGCGTATGATCTGCTCCAGGTTCAGCCCCGCGCCCCCTTGCATCTTAGGGGACTTGACGTGAACCCGGGTGGCAGGCCGCAGCTTGGCGCCTCGACGGCTCCACCAGGCCGGGAGCATCACCCCGAAACCGGCCTGTTCCAGCAATATGGCTTTTTCAGTAAGAAAGGTAAAGGCGCCGTGGGTGTCCAGTTGGTAGCCCTCGGGAGCGGCGGTTTTCAGACTCAACTCAATATGAGAGCAGATGTGCGCACTCTGTCCCAGTGATAAGAGCAGGTATTCCCGCGCCTCGAAAGCGCTTCGCCGGAGCAGAGCCGCGGTGCGGCCCTTGGCGTCCCAGGCGTCGGCCGTGGGAATGAGCAGGCTGGGGTCATCCACCGCCTGGAGGAGGAAGCGCACCTGCCACGCTGCGCTCTTTGGGCGCGGCCGGCCGCCATCCTGATCGCCGTCTTCCGGTTCCTCCAGGCGGAAGCAGAGCCGGAAAGGGGCAGTGGTCGTTACGGAGATGGGCCGCTGCCAGCGGTAAATTTGAGATGCCAACTGGGCAAATTCCGCGGCGTTGCCCTGCATGACTCCGTCGTATGATTGCAGGGCAAATAGCCACTGGTCGTGGATGCTGTCGAATCCGGTTGCTTGCTTGGGCTTGGGAGGGCGGCCACGCCGGGGTTTGACGGCTTCCGGGGGCGCCGCTGAAGTGAACCGGACCAACCGATCCACCATCGTGTTAATGAAAGCCGAGAGCACTTCGGAAGCCGGCGCGGTGGGCGGGGAAGTCGCGTCTCGGGTCAGGGCCCGGCAAACCGGGGGCATGGCCTGGGCGAGCTTTGCCGGCAGGCCGGCATCGGCTCCCGACATTATCGGTTGCCAGCGGGCATAATAGGCGCCGCCCACTTCCTGCAGCCCGGGGAGAAATTGCTGCCTGGCCACCAGTGCCCCGGCGAAGCGCATGGCCGTCATCCAGAACTGCACATCTTTACCGACAATCACCCCCGGAGCCAGCACCTCTTTGCCGATACCGGCAGAGAGAACTTCAAGTCCTATCTCTTCCGGCAGGGGCAAGACGGTTATCCGCCAGGGGGCTGGGGGCGCATGCTCTGGGGAATCCGGCGAGTTGGTGATCAAAGGGCTGGATGCTATCGGCCGCTGTTTTATCGTCGGGAGCCAGGCAACGATTTGGTCGGCATCAAACTTGCCCGCCGGCCCATTAATGCCGATATCTTGGAGAGCCCGCCATAGCCTTTCGGCCCCGGCATCATAGGGGAGGGGTGTGGAGCTGGAGCCTTTCGATTTTCTCTTACGCTGCCCCTGAGGGCGGGATTCCGGTTCGACAGCCGTTTCGCCCCAAAGCCAAAGTCGGTTCTCAAGGAATCCGGCGTGGAGAATGATCATGTGCGCCTACCCGGATGTTTCGCGTTATCCCGCCGCAAAAAAAGAGACAACTAAAAATCAACCAACCTGCCCATGCATACCTGAACATGGCATAAAGGAAGCTGTCTCATTTTACCAGGACATTCAAAAAAAAGATAAGGGTCTATCCTGGAAGCAACCGAACCAGGTGGCAAAGTGAAAAAATAGCCGAACAAGCAAAACTAAAGCGTCTGGCAGATTGTGGGCCCTTTTATAGAGTCCAGTTGATTTTATTGGACGATCTTTACTTTTGTGCGGAAGAAGTTTTTTAAAAAAATTTCCGGGCCAGATATATAAAAGGAGGGGCAGGAGTAGCAGTCTCCGGGTTTCGGGTTTGATTCAGATCAAGGCCAGAGGTGTGGGGACCAGCCAGGGTTGACGCCAGAACAGAAGGTATCCAGAAATCGGCACGGGTGCCGTCGCCCTTCTCCTGGCCGACCTCGCCCGGCGGGAGCACCGGCAACCTGAGACGCGCCCCCAGACCTCCCCCCGGAAAGATAAATCTACGGTACTGAGGACCACTCACAGACCCACCACGGCCCGCAAAGCGGGCACCCAAGGGGAAGTCCAGGGGGGTCTGTGAAATGCTTAAATCGCCCGCAGGAAGGCCCCGCCAACCGGCCACATTTTGCTTATAAAATATTTGGCCCTGGGTCCCATCACCGGGGGGGGCCTGCTGCCACTTTCCCCCGATTAAAGTCGGAAAAAGTATTTTAGGAAAAATTTACAGACGGGGCTTAAAAGACAGGGGGGTTATGGGACCCATCCTGGGGTTTGCCTTCCCTGGCTGAAAATTCTCCAGGCTTGGGGCTGACCGGGGCAAGCGGCTGACCGATGCCAGGGTTCAGAGCCGTGACCGTCAAGCAGGGGCAGCCCCTGTGATAGAACTTCCAATCACCTACTACATGCCTGCAATTTTTGAGGCTTTGGGGATAAGACTCTGGTTTGGCAAGTTAACGAATCATGTAACTGCCTCTGAAACGATTCTTTTGGGGACTCCGAGAGGCCTAGAGGAAATAAAAAAGGCACCACCGTTTCCGGCCTGCCTCTGTTTACTGGGGTAGAGGTTTTCTTAGCTTTTGCGCCCCAGCCTCCCTCTACTTATTTTTTGGCACTCAACATTATGGTTTGTTACGTTTTTTTCTCCAGCCCATGAGACCCAAGCCAGCCAAACCGCTGCCCAAGAGGAGAATAGTGCTGGGGAGAGGCGTGGGCCCTACAGGATCTACCCCATGATTTTGCCCCGAATATATTGGACGGGAGACAACCCCAGTCGATTTTGATTCTTTGCACGAGGCTATGCCTATCATGATAATTATTGACCCCAGCGCACACACCGTCATAACCTTCGCTAGGCTGTTTTTCTGTTTGTCTTTGTTCCTCATAAGAATCTCCTAATTAACCGACATTAAGGCAAACTCGCGGGTTACTAATTTTCACCTCCGCTTAAACAGCTCTCTGAAGGAGAGCGAAAGAGGTATCCCAAGTAAAGGCCGAATGTAGTCTGCTAAAGGCCTCCACCACCGCGGGGTCGTAAAGTTTTCCTTTATTTTGCCAGAGTTCCTCTAAAGCGTTGTCAATCCCCAGAGAAGGTCTATAGGGGCGATGGGATGACATGGCCTCCACCACATCCGCTACTGCTAAAATTCTCGCTTCCAGAAGAATATCTTTTTCTGTTAAGCCAAAGGGGTACCCCGTCCCATCCAACCTTTCGTGATGCTGCATGATGGTAAGGAAGGTGCAAGTGGGCAGTTTGAGCGGTTTCAACATCTCAGTGCCCGTTATGGGGTGTGTTTTAATCAGGGCCATCTCTTGGACTGACAATTTCCCCGACTTGCATAAGATACCGATAGGAATCGAGATTTTCCCGAAATCATGGAGTCTCGCAGCCATCTTCAGGCAGTTGAGGCGTTTCGGCTCTAGCCCCATTTCCTCGGCTAGGGGCATGGATATTTGGGTTACCCGCTGATGATGGATTACAGTATATGGATCTCGAGCAGATATGGCCGAATCAATCACCTGCACAATCGCATCCATAATTTTCTCCTGGGGAACCCTTAAGAAAAGGAAAACCCCTTTAATTAAAATTATCCGTATCAGTGCTCTGGGCTTCCATTAGCGAATTGTTTGACCAGGCCCTCCGTTTCTGATGGATTTGCCGATGTCCTTTGCCCTGGCTGGTAATATGCGTCATCGGAGGAAAAAGATAAATCAGGGCTTCCCTGATATTTGCCTTCGATAACACTGGATTTGGGGCAGGAGAATGCAATATCCTATAAATCAAGATTATGCTGACCTGCCCCCCAAAAATTGATCCACAAGTTATTTTAGAGTAGTGGGTCGAAGGCAGGCATGGAGATTAGCAGGAAGTGGTTTGGGCCGGAGCAGATCATCGGAAGACTTTGCGAGGGAGAGGTGGCATTGTGTTACGGCAGGATACCTGATCTGCGGATTACTGCTGAGGCTGTCGAAAAAGCTAACCCCTTCGAATATTTCCTTCCTGATTTTTGTCTTCATCGGTTCACCCAAAATCATTTATAACCAATTATAATCTTTATAAAATGGTTGTTTTGTGCTATCCTTGACCAATAACTTTTTTTGGGGCGGATAAACCATGGCCAGATTTAAAACCTACGACTATCGACAAAGAGTTCTCTTACCGGTTTCTCTGGGAGACCAGTTGATGCCTGGCACCTTGGAGTTCGCCATTCATACCCTGGTGGAAAAGCGGTTGGATATGTCTATTTTTGAATGCAAATACCGCAATGATGAGACCGGCAGGGCCGCATATGATCCCAAGGTCCTCTTAAAAGTAGTGTTGTTGGCCTATTCCCGGGGGCTGATTTCTTCGCGGAAGATCGAACAAGCCTGCCGGGAAAACGTGGTTTTCATGGCGTTAGCCTGTGGCCAGCAACCTGATCACAGCACCATTGCCGCCTTTGTTTCTTCCATGAAGGATGAGATTCTCCCCCTTTTTAGAGATGTGCTGCTGGTCTGTGAGGAGATGAACCTGCTGGGCGGCACTATGTTTGCCTTGGATGGCTGCAAACTGCCTTCCAATGCCTCCAAAGAGTGGAGCGGCACCATAGGCGAGCTCCGGAAGAAAAAAGAGAAGATCGAGACCAAGGTGGGCCAGTTCCTGGAAGAGCAGATGCAAACCGACCAAAGGCAGGATGATCCTCCCGGGCCCAAAGCTTCGGGCGTCAGCCGGCAGCAACAGGTGGAGAAATTACAGAGGAAGGCAGAGCTTATTGAAACCTGGCTGGCCGAGAACCAGCCCAAGCTGGGTGCGGCTGGTAGAGAAAAACAGAGCAATATTACTGACAATGACTCAGCCACTATGATGACTTCCCACGGTGCCGTTCAGGGATATAACAGCCAGGCCCTCATTGATGCCAAGCACCAAGTCATTGTTCATGGTGAGGCCTTTGGCAATGGCCAAGACCATGAACATGTCCCACCCATGCTGGTCGGAGCCCTGGCGAATTTACAGAGCCTTGGCCATGAACCAGACTACTTTAAAGGAAAGATCCTTACCGCCGATAGCAATTACCATACTCAGGTCAATTTGCGGGAGTGCCAGGAGTTGTGGTTGGACGCCTATATTCCCGATAGAAAGTTCCGCAACCGGGACCCGAGGTTCGCCACCCAGAAGCGACGTCAGGTAAGAAGATTTACTTTAAATGACTTTCACTATGATGAGGCTTTGGACCGGTATATCTGCCCTAATGGGAAGGTCCTGAAACTACGTGCCAAACGAGTTCTCAATTATGGGCATTTTTACCGCAAATATCTCGCCGCTGAAAAAGATTGCCAGGCTTGCCCGTTAAGACCGCAGTGTATTTATGTTGTTGGTGCCAAACGCAAACAGCTGTCAGTCCCCATCGACAGTCTCTCCACTCAGATGGCGGAGAAAATCGACACTGAACAAGGACGTAGAATCTACCCGCAACGCCTGGCCATCGCCGAGCCCGTTTTCGCCAACATTCCCATTAACAAGCGATTAGATCGGTTCACTCTGAGAGGAAAAGTCAAAGTGAATGTCCAATGGCTGATGTTCTGCCTCGTCCACAATATAGAAAAGATCCTAAACTATGGGTTGGCTTATGCGTAAACCTGAAAGCGAGCGAGAGTCAGGTAAGCCAGTAAGCAAAGGTAGAAATCAGGAAGATCGTCACAATCCCTTTGGAAAAAAATCTTCAAAATCAGATCACGATAGATTCAAGAACCTTTTTCGACAGCTTCGCTATGATCTGACACTTATCACGAAGCAAAAAACCTTCCATATCCTAGCAGATAACGCCACTTCGGCTTCCCGCAGCTTCCCGATGATTTGCTCCGGCGTATAACGCTTCCTGCTCATCTCCCTGCCTCCCTTCGACCCACTACTCTAACATAACTTGTGGATCAGTTTTTGGGGGGCAGGTCAGAAGGCGTTAGAGAAAATATACTATTTTTCTGAGCAGAGCAAGCCGGCGGACCCTCCGCGGGATCGTGTGGTTGAATCTCCTATCCTCAAAAGCTAACGCCGATGCGGGCCATCCGGGCAGTCACACTGGAGACTGCCTGAGTCCCCACAATTGTTAACCGAGCAGCGGGCGCAATCCCTTGGTGATGGGAATTTCGATGACGCTGGTGCCCTTGTAATCTAGCGCGGCCTGAAACGCTTGATGGACCTCCTCGGCCGTTTTGGCAGAGGTCGAGCAGGCGCCATAGCCCTTGCCAAGGGACACGATATCCAGACCCGGCAAATCCAGTCCGGGTACATTCGGGGTCTCTTCCAGCTCGGCAAATTCCTTGAGAATGGCGTATTCTTCATTATGCAGAACGACGAAGATGACGTGTGCGTTCTGTTGCACCCCCGTGTAGATGCTCTGGACCGAGTACTGGAACGAACCATCTCCCATGACCGCGACCACCGGACGATTGCGTCCCGATATCTTTTCGGCGAGCGATAGGCCCACGGCAGCGGGCATATCCCAGCCCAACCCCCCGGAGGCGAAGGTGTAGAAGCTGTCAGGCTTGTCGATCTTAAAATGCCGTTGCAGCTCCACGACGTTGGACGGCGATTCTGCGACCAGCACAAATTCCTCAGGACAGAGCGGTGCGATAAGACTAAACACCGCGTCGGGCGAGAGAGGCAGGCTCTTTATATTCGGTTGAGTAGCCTTAGGCTTGCTCACTGCAGGGGTTGAAACGTGGCGCGCGGTCACGAGTGGGATGATGCGTTCGAGAAAGAGGAGGCTGTCGGATACCAGGCTGTCGCCGACGGGTGCCTTGGATGACATATTCGGGTCATCGGTCACTTGCAGCAGGTGCGTTCCAGACGGGAGATATTGTCCGGCCACGTAAGGGTAGTAACGGAAGACCGGAGCGCCAACCACGACCACCAGGTCATGCCCGTTCAAAGCGCTGGCAATGGAACCGATGGCCGCAGGCAGGACGCCGGCGTGCAACGGGTGGCTTTCGGGGAAGGGTGTGCGTTCGGCAAACGGAGCCGCCAAGACCTTGGCGTTGAGTTTCTTTGCGAACTGGATGCCGGCTTCCCAGGCCTGACTGCGGGCAATGTCCGAGCCATAGACGAGCACCGGGTTCCGGCTTGCGTTGATGCGGTCGGCGAATTCCTGTACTCGCTGAGGATCTGGGCCGACGCGGGTGGCAACGGTGCGGAAGACATCCACTTCGTCCATCTCCTTGTCCCAGTCATCCAAAGGCAGGGAGAGGAACACCGGGCCGCTCGGTTGTTGGACAGCCGTGGCATAGGCACGCATGAAGACGGCCGGAACATCCTCGGCACGGACAGGTTCGTAGCTCCATTTTACCCACGGCCGCGGCATATTAATTGCCTCGATGTTGGTCAGTAGCGGTTCGAGGAGGAGCATTTCACGGGTTTGCTGACCTGCCGTAATGATTAGCGGTGTTTTGTTCTGATAGGCTGTCAGAATGCAGCCCATGGCGTTGCCCAGGCCGGCACCGGTGTGCACGTTGACAATGACTGGCTTTCTGAGTCCTTGCGCCAGGCCATCAGCGATCCCTATGACGCTGGACTCCTGTAATGCCAGGACGTAATGGAAGTCGTCAGGGAAATTCTTGAGGAAGGTTTCCTCGGTCGAACCGGGGTTGCCGACGATGGTGGTGAGCCTGAGCTGGCGAAGCAGATCGAAGGTGATGTCTTTGACATTACGCATGGTGGTCTCCTTATCGAAGATGTTGAGGGTCTTATCGATCCAGGCACTAAACGATGAGGTCGGCAACCAATCTGGTCTCAATTTTTTTGCTTATAGCATAAAGAAGATATTTATTAAAGATTATAATTGGTTATACACGATTTTGGGTGGATTGATGAAGGCAAAAATCAGGAACAAAATGATCGAGGGGGGTTAGCTTTTTCGACAGCCTCAGCAGTAATCGACACATTGAAAATTCTCAAAATTTTGAGAGAAAAAAGGGCAGGGCCGTAATTTGACCCTGCCGAAGGCTACGGCAATATCAAGTTACGGGGGCGCCCACCACCCTCCTGTTCTCCCCGGAGGGGGAGGAGAAGCACCAGTTCGCCGGTCTGTTTACTTTAGAGATTGCCGATAAGATCTCAGAAAGGAGGGAAAATAGCTCCGGGATTCCATGATCCTTATTTCCTATCAGCCGCACTAAGCTGAGAAGCCGCATTGTATGTCCGTGAGGGTTATACCCAGGTGGCGGGTCTCACCGTAACCCGTCAGTGGTCACCCGGTTTTTCCCGGTTTGCTTGCTCACGTACATGAGCCGGTCTGCCCGCTCGATCGCCTTTTCCCAGTTTTCTCCCACCGTGGCCAGCGTGGCACCGATGGACGCGGTTACCCGGATAGGGCCATGACTGGTGAAAAGGTAAGCACCCTCCAAGAGCACCCGATACCGCTCGGCCAGGGTGTAAATGGTCTTTTCATCGACGTTACGCAACAAGCAGACAAATTCTTCACCCCCCCAGCGGCCTATCACGTCGAAGGGCCGTGATTTGGTTATGAGGGTGTTGCCTACCATCACCAGAATCTGATCCCCTACTTTGTGGCCGTAGGTGTCGTTGACCTGTTTAAAACCATCAATGTCGAGAAATATCACGCCGCAAGTCAATCCGTACCGTTTCAATTCTTGTAATCTGATTTGCAAGGTCATCTGGAGGTACCGACGATTGGCCAGCCTGGTCAAGGGATCCAGGAAAGCGAGATCCTCCAGTTCCTCCAGGTGCTCAGCGATGGCTTTCTTGGCACTGTTGTCGCTGAACAATTCCACCGCTCCGATAATGGCACCCCTAGCGTCCTTCAAGGGGGAGACGCGTACTAGAACGGGAACCCGGTGTCCTCCCTTGTGGTGCAGAAAGACCTCGGCCTCCCGGGGGAGACCGTCCATCATGGTTTGTGTCACCGGACACCCTTGTAGGCACAGCTTTTTACCCTGGGCGTCAATGTGGGTAAGGATATTGTCGGAGCAGCGGCTACCCAAGACCATGGTAGCGGCAAACCCGGTAATCCGCTCCGCCGCCTCGTTCCAATAAGTGATATGGCGCTCCCGGTCCACAAAATAGACTCCCTCGTACAGATGATCGAGGATCTCTTTATAGGAAGGCTGTGATTTTTCGGGGATGGTCATAACCGGTTCTCCCGCCATGGGTCGCAGCAGCTAACCTATCAACCGAGATTATGCGGCAGCTTCTCCCACCGCATTCCAAGAATGGATTGCGAAGAAATTTGTAGGGAAGAAGGAGCCTAAAGTGAGCCAGCATCCGGGCCTTTGGGATCGTTAATGTTCATGGTTTTATCAAAGGCCGCTCCTTCGAAATCAGACTTTCCACTTATCCGGAGTTCTTCATATTGACAGATCCGATGATAAACAGATTGCTGTGAGAAAGAATTTAGGAATTCCAGCCTGTTTCGAAGCGGTATAGTGAAATAAAGCGGGCTTTCCATAAAAACCGCCAGAATCTCTCTTTTAATATGTGCACTCGCCATTTTGGCCATTCCTCCCAGCTTAAAATTATATTGAATTTTGAGATTTATCTGATTGATTTGCCGATGCTTCTTTGGCTTTGATGGTAATATGGTTCATCGATGGGAAAAGGTAAATCAGGGTTTCCCTAATATTTGCCTTCGATAACGATGGATTTGGGATATGAGGATGCGATATCCTATAAACCGAGATTGTGCAGGAATCCTGGTCACTGCAACGGTTCTGGCGACCTCTCTTTCCTGGTTTAACCCCGGAAATTTTTCTCTTTTTGTCACCAAAGTGTCTCGTGGGCGGCTTGATAGCACAAATTTCGCCGAATGTAAAATTTCGTGGCCCGGTCCCATAGCTGGGGGGGATCTCCCTCAACCCACCCTACCCCAAAGGTCGAAGCGTTTAGTGGCAAGCATGGTGTATCTACAGCTTTTTTAGGACCTATTTACAGAGGGGGATCGGCAAAGATTTTGCCTTTAGAATTTTTGGGGTTGGGTCCCATAACCAGGGGGGCTGCTCCTATTTTCCCCTGATTAAAGTCCGGAAAAAATATTTTGGGAAAAATTTCCGGAGGGATCATATTGACCAGGGGGGGCAGGAGTCCCAGGCCCGGGGTTTGCCTTCCCAGGCCGAAAATTCTCCAGGCGTGGGGCGGTGCCGGTGGCGGGACCGCGGCGAGCTGCTAACCACCGGTGTACGCCAGGGGCCCAGAGCTGAGACTGCCAGGCAAGGGGCGGTGCGGATGTCCCCCTGCTCGGGCCGAGAAACCCAGGCGGGGGCGGCGCTGGGCCAGGGATCGGTGGTCGATGGGTGCCTGGAGGCAGGAGGTGCTGCAGGTAGGTTATGGGGCAGCCCCCTGGTGATTATCCCCGCCGGAACCCCGGGATGCGGTCAAGAACTGCATCAAGAAGTGCTGTCCCATCTGACCTTATCGCCTTGGGACCAACCCCAAGCGCACGGGGCATGGCAAACTGTTTAATCTTTACGAGAAGGTCAAAACAGCCCCACCCACGGACCTGAAAACGACCAAAGGGTTGGAGTGAATGGTAGGGGTAGGGGTAGGGGTACGGGTAGGGGTACGGCGGCCAACAATTCCGACAAGGGGCCTGGCGCCGCTGCGATTGAGGTGAACAATGAAGATGAGGGGTTATGGGGCAGCCCCCTGGGGATTATCCCTCGGGCCGGTGCTTCTCACATAATACGCCGCCCCACTGCGGATCAACGACCGTTGCCGACGCTCCGCAAATCTCTCCGGTGTCGGTATAGGCAATGCAACCCAGACTTACGGCTATATAATAAGGTTGAAAAGCTCGTCTGCTTTTTGCGGGTCATATCGACGCAATTCCTTGACTACTTCCAGGGCGGCGCTGCGGTTGCCTGAGTTGGCGTAGTCAACCCCGAGGTTGTACCAGGCAGCGGCTTCATCAGGCTCAAGGCGCACGGCCTCCCGGTAAACTGCGATGGCCTCGCGGTAACGGCCCAGGTCTCCGTAGGTACGGTCGAGGCAGAGCCAGGCCCCGGCATTGCCCGGTTCGGCCTGTGTCCAGCGGTGGAACCAGGCCAGCAGACCCTGCCAGTCCTTGGCTATTTCCAGCGCCAACGCCTGGCCTAACCAGTCCATTTGCGATCTCGTTCCCGGCGCAGGAGCGCCAGGTGCTTCGCCTCTGGGGGCGTCCCTGAATTTTTTCCTTAGCCACCACACCGATCCACTCCACCGGCAGGGCGAAGTTCAGCCTTTGGCCGCTGCACCCTCATGGCAACCCGGCTATTTCGATATTTAGATTCATGGCTCCCCCCTGGCGATAGGGGTAGCGCTTTCCAGATGTTTTCCTTATTTCACAGTTGAGGGATGGATGTCAAGAGCGCCAGGGATTATTTAACTTTCGCAAGACTCTCCCGGCGGCAGACCAGATTTTGCCTTTATAATTTTTGGCCCGGGTCCCATCACCAGGGGGGTGTCTGCTGCTATTTTCCCCTGATTAAAGTCTAAAATATATTTTGGAAAAAATTTACGGACGGGGCTTATTAGACGGGGGGGTCATGGGACCCATCCTGGGGTTTGCCTTCCAGGGCCGAAAATTCTTCAGGTGCCGGGTGGTGCCTCCACTACTGGGCCTTGGCGGCCTTGGCGGATTGATTCAGGAAACTCCTGGTCATTTGGCCAGCTTCCTCTAATTTATCCCGAAACGACAATCCGGCAAAGTCGGGATTGATACTCACATAGTTTTTAAGGGAAAATAGCACCATCTGCACTTTATCCTGGTCTTCGGCCAGGTCTGGGTTATTGCTGAAGAAGTCCTGGACCATGGACTTCACCTCTTGGAGCTTCTTGGTTTTTTGGCGCTGCGGGGCCATTGACGCAGCCCAGGGGAAAGCGAAGCATTGCTCAATTTCCGCCGCCACCGGATCCAGTTTAGTGGCCTTGGCTTCCAGCCCTGAGAGGATCGTTTCCTGGCGGCGGTTCTCGGCGACCACTCGCTCTCCCAGGGGGGCCAGCAGCTGAAAAAACTGCCCGGAAATCGACTTTTCAAACTTAGGGCGGGGAGGTTCGGTATCCCTCTCACCGAGCAGTTGCCGGATCAGGTCCTCCCCCACTCCGGCCAGGCTGTGGGACCCAGTCGGCGCCAAGGCGGGGGGCTCCGGCGCGGGCCAGCCCCCTCCCGGAGAGGCGAGCCCCGCGGCCCAGGCGCCAGCTTCCGTCCCAAATCCTGGCGCCAAGAGCTGGTCGCTGGCCAGCAGACTTTGCAGATTGGGAAATAGACGCTGCCAAGGGCGGCGGATCAATTTTTCCTGCAATGCCGGGGAGAGATTGTGAGTGACCCTTTCCGGGAGGGCGTCCAAGGGCTCCAAGGGTTTGCGGGCAACATAGGAGGCCTCGCCCCTCAAAACCGCCGGGCACTCTTGATAAAGCCGCAAGCAAGTATCCACCACCGCGGGGTCATAGAGTATGCCCCGTTTCTTGGTGATCTCCCCCATGGCCTTTTCAATGCCCAGGGCCGGGCGGTACGGCCGGCGGCAGCACATAGCCTCCAGCACATCCGCCACCCCCAGGATCCTGGCTTCCAACATGATCTCCTGGCCATCGAGGCCCTGGGGATAGCCGGAACCGTCCATGCGTTCGTGATGCTGGATAATGGTCTGGGTGATCTCCTTGGGAAAATTCAGCGGTTTCAGGATATTGTAGCCCACCTGCGGATGGGTCTTGATAATGGCGAATTCCAGGTCCGTCAACTTTCCGGACTTGGAGAGAATCTCTATGGGCACTGCGATCTTCCCCAGGTCATGGAGTCTACCGCCAACCTGCAGCGTTTTGAGGCTCGCCGGGGAGAGACCCATGGCTTCGGCAATGGCCGTGGCGATATGGGTCGCCCGCTGCTGATGCTCAACCGTATACGGATCCCGGGCTCCGATGGTCGCTTCCATAGCCTGGATGATAGCCTGCATTGCCCTACTTCCCGCAGCGATGCTTAAACGCTGTTTTGAAAGAAGGGTATGGTTAAAGCGAATACCTGACAATAAGGGTTTCCCTGATTTTGACAGCGAAAACCCTGATTTTCAGGCAGCGCGCCCTTGGGCCGGCCGGTGCCAGCCGTCGTCGTTATGGGACACGGCCAGCCCGGCGAACATGGACATCTGCTTGGTGGCCTGGAGGCGCTTCAAGTTTTGGGTCTTTTCCAGGGTAGGTCTGCGACGGCACACAAGCAAGGGCCGGGGGACCGCCTGGTGGCGCCAAGTCGAACTTCCTCATTGAAAAATCGAAAAATTTTTAACGGATAATATTGACCAGGGGGAAGGGATCCAAGGCCCGGGGTTTGCCTTCCGGGGCCGAAAATCTATAAGGCCGGGCCTGGCGGTCGGGGCACGGCGGGGGCGGATCGGGGGCGAAGGAGCCTGGCAGGAAGCGCCGGGCAGGGACAAGCAAGGAGCACCGGGGTTATCTAATGGGAGGCGACCCCGATCTTCCCCCACAGACCCGCCAGGATGCCCCAGGCTGAATCCCAGGCCCGGACCCTGGCCCCTACCTTTTACCTTGTGACGATCGGCTGAAATGGCCCGGATAGCGCCAGGATTTTCGGCAAATTTGGGGCATGGCAGAGGGCAGTTTGACCCTGCCGGGTGATTTTGACATCGTGGCACCCAGAACGGCCCCCCAGGATGCCCCACACGGCCCGATAGCGGGGAGGGCCAGGGTTTACCATGCGGCCTCAATGCTCATTGGGGGCTCTCGGCATTTCCCCACCAGGAGGCAGGGGCCGCGGTCTTCGCTTCCACCGCTTGCAGCTGGCCAGAGCCCAAAGACACAACCTCCCCCATTTTACCAGTAAATTTTAGATGTAGGTTGGAAACTGGGTTGGAAATTAAAAAATAGGGGTTAGCCCATTTGAGCTAACCCTTTGATTTCATTGGCGGGGACGACGAGACTCGAACTCGCGACCTCCGGCGTGACAGGCCGGCGTTCTAACCAACTGAACTACGCCCCCGATGGTGGGTTCAAAGTTCAAAGTTGAAAGTTCAAAGTCAAGGAATCTATTCCGCAGCGTGCAACCAAAACTTTGAACCTTGAACTAAAAAACCTGGTAGGCGGAACAGGGCTCGAACCTGTGACCCCCGGCTTGTAAGGCCGATGCTCTCCCAGCTGAGCTATCCGCCCGCCCCGGTAATAGTCACCCATGGGGCCCTGGCTGTCAATAGTTATTAATGGGAGCGGAAACGAGATTAAATTCCCCCGAACGTTTGTTACCCATCTCCGCGGTCCAAACACCTCTCGCAGGTGAGAGGGAGAAGGAAAATGATGGGCAGTGCCCGCCCTACAACTCCCCCATCGGGGGAGAGGGGAAAAATAAGCGACTATCGTTTACGGTTTCCCGTTTCCCGTTTTCCGTGAAAGGCAAAGGCCTCTCCCCATCGGGTGAGAGGGGATGAATAAGGGACCCCATCATTAATAAGCGAGCCGTGAGCAATGATCGGTGAGCAGTTCACCAGTCCACAGGCCAGAGGCCTGTGCCACTAAGCACGCCCTGCCCTCTCTGCTCTCGTTCGGTTCATGGTGCGCAGTGCGCACCCTACCCTCAATGCGCCTGGATCTCCTCCACCGCGGGCACTTCCGGGTGCAAGAAGGCGGCCGGCTCCGGGACCGGCGGCGGCGCCTTGAAGAGACTCTCCGGGTCCTCCAGGACCAGGGCCTGTTTGAGCACCTCGTCCATATGGTCCATCAACACCAGCTCCACCGCTTTCAAGATGCGGGCCGGGATTTCCTTGATGTCCTTTTCGTTGTCCCGGGGGATGAGCACCGTCTTGATCTGGTGGCGGTGGGCCGCGATGATCTTCTCCTTGAGGCCGCCGATGGGCAGCACCCGGCCCCGCAGGGTGATCTCCCCGGTCATGGCCACCTCCCGGCGAACCGGAATCCTCAGGAGCGCCGAAACGATGCTGGTGGCAATGGTGATGCCCGCGGAAGGGCCATCCTTGGGGATCGCCCCTTCCGGCACGTGGACGTGAATATCGATGGTGCGGTAAAAATCCCCCGGCAGGCCCAGGTTTTGGGCCTTGGAGCGCACGTAGCTCAGGGCCGCCTGGGCCGATTCCTGCATGACTTCACCCAGTTTCCCGGTGATCAGCAGCTTGCCCCGTCCAGGCATCACCACCACTTCCGTCTGCAGCAGTTCCCCACCGAACTCGGTCCAGGCGAGTCCGGTGGTCAGCCCGATCTCATCGGCCTCCTCGGTGCGCCCGAAGCGGTATTTGGGCACCCCCAGGTACCTGGCCACCACCTGGCTATTCACCCTGACCTGGTGCTCCGTGCCCTTAACGGCCACTTCCCGGGCCACCTTGCGGATGACCGCGGCGATCTCCCGCTCCAGGTTGCGCACCCCCGCCTCCCGGGTGTATTGGCGGATGATGGTAAGAATAGCATTTCCCGAAAACTGGATGTTCTCCGCGGTCAGGCCGTTGGCGAGGTACTGCTTGGGGATCAAAAACTGTTGGGCGATCAGCAGCTTTTCCAACTCGGTGTAGCCCGGCAGGCGGATGATCTCCATACGGTCCTGCAAGGGCGGGGGGATGGAGTAGAGGGTGTTGGCGGTGGTGATGAACAGTACCTCGGACAAATCGTAATCCACGTCCAGATAATGGTCGTTGAAGGCGAAGTTCTGTTCCGGATCCAGCACCTCCAGCAGGGCCGCGGAGGGGTCGCCCCGAAAATCGGTGCTCATCTTGTCCACTTCATCCAGGCAGAAGACCGGGTTGTTGCTCTTGGCCTTCTTCAGAGACTGCATGATCTTTCCCGGCAGAGCGCCGATGTAAGTGCGCCGGTGTCCCCGGATCTCCGCTTCATCCCGCACCCCGCCCAGGGAGAGGCGCACGAAGTTGCGTCCCAGGGCCCGGGCCACGGACTTGGCCAGGGAGGTCTTCCCCACCCCCGGCGGTCCCACCAGGCAGAGGATGGGGCCTTTCATCTTTTTCACCAGGCTCTGCACCGCCAGGTGCTCCAGGATGCGCTCCTTGGGCTTCTCCAGGCCATAGTGATCTTCCTGGAGGATCACTTCCGCCTCCTCCAGGTTGTGTCTGTCCCGGGTGCGCTCAAACCAGGGCAGAGACAGCAGCCAATCGATGTAATTCCGGGAGACCGTGGCTTCGGCGGACATGGGGCTCATGAGCTTGAGCTTTTTAAGCTCGTGCTTCACCTTGGCGGTGGCCTCGGCGCTCATCTTCTTCCGGCGGATGCGCCCTTCCAACTCCCGGATTTCCCCGGCCATGTCCTCCTTTTCCCCCATCTCCTTCTGAATGGCCCGCATCTGCTCATTGAGGTAGTATTCCCGCTGGGTCTTTTCCATCTGTTTCTTGACCCGATTCTTGATGCGGGTTTCGATCTGGAGGATTTCATTTTCGCGGTTAACCAGGGTGAGGACGGCCTCCAGGCGGTGGTTGGCGTCCAGGTTTTCCAGGAGCCCCTGTTTCTCGTCGGCCTTGAGGGACAGGTGGCCGCCGATGAGGTCGGCCAGGCGCCCGGGGTCATCCAGGCCCGCCAGGCTCTGGAGGGCCTCCTGGGGCACCTTCTTGTTGAGCTTGGCATAAGTCTCAAAGCCGGCGACGGCGGCGCGGTGCAGTGCCTCGGTTTCCGGGGTGATTTCCCAAAACTCGTGCAGTTCTTCAGCCTCTACCTGGAAGAACTGGGAACTCTGCAGGAACTGGCGGATAACGGCCCGCCCTTTCCCTTCCACCAGGACCTTGACGGTGCCGTCCGGCAGGCGCAAGAGCTGCAGGATGGAGGCCAGAGTGCCGAGCTTATAAACCTCGGTTTCCCGGGGCTCATCCTTGCGCGGGTCCTTCTGGGTGCAGAGGAGAATATGTTTCTCCAGACCCATGGCGTATTCCAGGGCATGGATGGAACGCTCCCGGCCGATGAACAGGGGCACCACCATGTGGGGAAAGATGACGATGTCCCGCAGGGGCAGCATGGGCACGGTAACCTGATGGCGCCGTTCCGTCTCCCCCGGCATCCGATTCTTGGGAATGCGAAAGATCATGATTGTACCGCCATCCCGGGTTTATCCCAGGGCACCCCTTCCTCCGACCGGTAGGTCAGGATGGGGGCCGCATGTTTGATGATGAAATCCTCGGTGATCAGGCAATCCTTGACATCCTTCAGGGATGGCAGCTCGTACATCAGGTCCAGCATGGCCCGCTCCAGGATGGCCCGCAGGCCCCGGGCCCCTGATTTGCGCTTCAGGGCCTCTTTGGAAACCGCCACCAGGGCCTCCTCGGTGAACTTCAGGTTGACCCGGTCCAATTCCAGCAGCTTCTGGTATTGCTTCACCAGGGCGTTTCTGGGTTCCTTGAGGATGCGCACCAGGGCCTCTTCATTCAGTTCGTCCAGGGTGGCCAGGACCGGCAGGCGACCGACAAACTCGGGGATGAGCCCGAATTTCAGGAGATCCTGGGGATGCACCTGCACCAGGATTTCCCCCAGGGGCCGCTGCCCCCGGCTCTGGATGTCAGCCCCAAAGCCCATGGCCTTCCGGCCGATGCGGGCCCCGATAATGTCTTCCAGGCTATTGAAGGCGCCGCCGCAGATGAACAGGATGTTGGTGGTGTCCACCTTGATGAATTCCTGCTGGGGGTGTTTGCGGCCCCCCTTGGGCGGCACCGAGGCCATGGTGCCTTCGATGATCTTCAGCAGGGCCTGCTGCACCCCTTCGCCGGAGACGTCCCGGGTGATGGAGGGGGAATCGGTCTTGCGGGCGATTTTGTCCACTTCGTCGATGTAGACGATACCCCGGGAGGCCTTCTCCACATCGTAATCCGCCACCTGGAGCAGGTTGAGGATGATGTTCTCCACATCTTCGCCCACGTAACCGGCTTCCGTCAGAGTGGTGGCATCGGCGATGGTAAAGGGCACGTTCAGGATGCGGGCCAGGGTTTGAGCCAACAGGGTCTTGCCGGAGCCGGTGGGGCCGATGAGCAGGATGTTGCTCTTCTGGAGTTCCACCCCGTCCAGGTCGGTACCGGCGTTGATCCGTTTATAGTGGTTATAGACGGCCACGGACAGGATCTTCTTGGCCCGTTCCTGGCCGATGACGTATTCGTCGATCTGCTTCTTGATGCTGGACGGCTCCGGGATGGCCAGCCGGACGTGGCTGGCTTCGTCTTTTTCGTACTCCTCGGCGATGATGTCGTTGCACAGTTCGATGCACTCATCGCAGATGTAAACCCCGGGGCCGGCGATGAGCTTCTTCACCTCGCCCTGGCTCTTGCCGCAGAAGGAGCACAAAAGATCAGCATTTTTGTCGATGCCGCGTTTACTCATAGGGTTAGACCTCCCCAAACCTGAGCGCTGCTTGCCTTCCCGGGCTTGGCTATCCGATGCTGCTCCGCCTGCTCAGAGAAGTTATCGTCATTTCCCAGCGGATTCTTCAGGCCCGGGATTCTATTTCCAGATGCCGTCCTGAAAAGAGTTTACCTTCTTCCCGTTTGATGATGACGTCGTCGATCAGGCCGTAGTTCCTGGCCTGTTCGCCGGACATATAAAAATCACGTTCGGTGTCACGGTTAATCTGGTCAATGGGCTGGCCGGTGTGTTGGGCCATGATTTCATTCAACTCTTCCCGAAGCCGCAGGATCTCCCGGGCCTGGATGTCCACGTCGGTGGCCTGCCCCTGAAAGCCGCCCAACGGCTGGTGGATCAAAATCCGGGCGTGTGGCAGGGCGAAGCGCTTCCCCGGAGCGCCGGCCGCCAGCAGCAGGGCCCCCATGGAGGCCGCCTGCCCCATGCACAGCGTGGCCACCGGGGATTTGATGTACTGCATGGTGTCGTAGATGGCCATCCCGGCGGTTACCATGCCTCCCGGGGAATTGATGTAAAAATTGATTTCCTTGTCCGGGTCTTCCGCTTCCAGAAAGAGGAACTGGGCGATGACCAGGTTGGCCACGTCATCGTTGATGCCCGTGCCCAGAAAGACGATGCGGTCCTTGAGGAGCCGGGAATAGATATCATAAGCCCGCTCCCCCCGGCTGCTCTGCTCCACTACCATGGGAATCAGTTGCATTTTATTCTTCGGCCTCCGGGGCAGGCTGGGGGCCGTTACTGAGGATGGCCTGGTCCAGCAACATCTTCATGGTCTTTTCCTCCCGCAATTGTCGCTTCAGCGCCCCCATGAGGTCATGCTCCTGATAGAACTTGCGGACCTCGGCGACTTCCCGGCCGCGCTGTGCCGCCATCCTGGCCAGGGCGGCGTCCGCCTCGGCGTCGTCCACCGCATTGCCCTCCTGATCGGCAATGCGCTCCAGGAGGAGTTTGACCCTTACCCGCCGCTCTGCCAGGGGCCTGATGGCTTCCAGCATCTTGGTCTGGTCCACGTCGGCCGGCTTTACCCCGTACTGGCTCAGGCGGCTCCACTGCTCCCGGAAGAGATTCTCCTGTTCCTGCTGGATGAGGGAGGGCGGCGCCTCAAACGCGGTCCGGGCCAGCAACTGATCCTTAACCTGGTTTTCCAGATTGGCCTGTCGCGTCCGCTCCTTCCCTCTAATAATATCCTGTCTCACCGCCTCACGCAAGTCAACCACCCCTTGAAAATTGCCTCGCAGGCCCTTGGCAAAGTCATCATCCAGGTCTGGGACCACCTTCTCTTTGACTTCATGAATCTTCACCTGGAACTCCACCGACTTGCCAGCCAGCAAAGGATTGGCAAAGTCATCCGGCAGGCTCACCGCAAAGCGGCTCTCCGCCCCTTCCCTGAGACCCAAGAGGTGGTTTTCGAACTCGGCGTTGAACTTGCCGCTGCCCACCTCCAGGTGGGCGCCCTCCGCCTTGCCGCCCTCCGCCGGCCGGCCCGCGTAATAGGCCTGGTAATCCAGCCTCACGAAATCGCCCTGCTGCGCCCCGCGGCCCTCCGCCGGGGGATTTAGCAGGGCATGGGATTGGCGGATCTCTTCGATCCCGGCCTCCACCTCGGCGTCGCTCACCTCCACCGGGGGGGCCGACACCTCCAGACACAGGTAATCCTCTACCTTGAATTCCGGGGTCACTTCCAGCTCCACCTGGTAGCGGTAATTCTCACCAGCCACCACCGCCGGGGGCGGCTCCGGCCAGCTCAGATGCACCGGCTCCAGGTCTTTCTCCTTTAAGGCCTCCCCCAGGGAACGGCGTACCAGGGTATCGGACACCTCTTGGTCGATCTGTTTATGGTAATACATCTCCAGGACGGTGCGGGGCACCTTGCCGGGACGGAAGCCTTTGACCTTAACCCGCTTGCCCAAGTCCCGATAGGCCCGCTCCACTTCCTCGGTCACCTCGGAGAGGGGCACCTCGATCAGCAGTCTCCGTTTAACTTCGCTCAGGTTCTCCATCTCCACTCTTACCGCACTCTCGGTCATCGTCTCATCTCTTTGCTTAGAAAAGTTCAAAGTTCAAGGTTCAAAGTTCAAGGTTCAAAGTTCAAAGTCTTCAAGTAGGATGCGCCTTGCGCACCATAACTATGCGTAACTTATCATCTTTTTAGAGTGGGCCGAAGGCCCCTGAATGACTACTCCAAAAAATTGTGAAGGATTGGTGGCACAGGCGTCTCGCCGGTGCGGACCGAGTGGCGGGCGAGACGCCCGCCCCACCGGTCTTTTCATAATTTATGGGTGGACCAGCAAGCCCATGAACGACTACCTTGATTATTAGGAGAGGCGGATATCTTGCCGCCCCCTCTTACTATCTCATAATCCGGAAACCCGAGGTCTCTGAGGGTTTTTGGTTATGGCCGGCTCCCCCCGCAGGGCGTGCGAGAGGGGGGACTCGAACCCCCACGGTTGCCCGCTGGAACCTAAATCCAGTGCGTCTGCCTAATTCCGCCACTCTCGCCGGTATTCATCTATTAAATTTATTTGCTTTCCCTCTCCAAGTCAAGCCGATACTCCCTGGGCTCGGGATTTGCCCGCTCCCGTTGTCTCCCCCAGGATTTCATGTTATGAAGTTAAGTATACCTGGCGCTTTAAATGAGCCAGATATTAGTTTAAAGGTTATGGTGGTTGAGGTATATAGAAAACATAACCCATTAGGAGGCATAATCACCGGGATTGTCTTATTTTATTGGCTTGGGCAAGGTCTCTTGTACCTTCTAGACGTCAAAAAGCCCTCCGGAGGTGCAAGCCTTGGCGCAGCTGTTTTCGTCATTGCAGGATTTATTACAATTGGAATTGTTATTAATTTTATTGCTAAGGTTCGAGATCGGACCGGCTTAATTCGCCTAAAGGGGATTTAACCATGGAAATCCAGGAAAAGGAAAAAGACGAATTTAAACAATTACGGGATCGCCTGGCGATAACCGCCAGGCTGGTATGGGACCGGGTGGACCAGGGCGAACTGGCGGCCATCTTCGCATACGCTGACCATTACAAGACCTTTCTGGACCGGGCCAAGACCGAGCGGGAGGCGGTCCAGGAGATCGTGCGCCAGGCCCAGGCCCGGGGCTTTGTGGATCTCAGCTCCCGGACCCCGGGCCCCAGGGTTTTTTATAATTATAAGGGCAAGAGCATCGCCCTGGTGGTCCAGGGCAAAAGGCCCCTGAGCTCCGGACTGCGATTGGTGGCCTCGCACATCGACTCCCCCCGCCTGGATCTGAAACCCTATCCCCTTTACGAGGACACGGACCTCACCTTTCTAAAGACCCACTATTACGGGGGCATCAAGAAATACCAGTGGCTGGCCCGGCCCCTGGCCATTCACGGAGTCATCCTCAAGGCCGACGGCGCCAGCGTGGACCTCCAGATAGGCGAAGACCCGGCGGACCCGGTATTCACCGTGCTGGACCTGCTGCCCCATCTGGCCCGCAAGGTCCAGATGGAAAAGAAGGTGACCGAGGCCTTCGAGGGCGAAAAGCTCAATGTCCTGGTCGGCGCTCTGCCCCTGGGGAATACCGAGACCAAGGAACGCTTCAAACTCCACTTTCTGAAACTCCTGGAAGAGCGCTATGGCATCAATGAAGAAGACTTCACCAGCGCCGAGGTGGAAGTAGTGCCCGCGGGCCCGGCCCGGGACCTGGGCTGGGACCGCAGCCTGGTGGGGGCCTACGGCCAGGATGACCGGGCCTGCGCCTATGCCGAACTGGCGGCCGCCCTGGACCTCCAGGAGCCGGAGCACACTTGCGTGGCCCTGTTCTATGACAAGGAAGAAACCGGCTCCGACGGCAATACTTCCGCCAAGAGCTGCCTCCTGCAAGAGATAGTGGAACTCCTCCTGGAGCGCCAGGGGGAAAGCCCCCAAGGCCGGCGCCGGGTGCTGATGGCCTCCCGGGCCATTTCCGCCGACGTCACCGGGGCCCTGGACCCGGACTGGCCCGAAGTCTCTGAAAAGCGCAACGCCGCTCGCCTGGGCTACGGGGTGGGGCTCAGCAAGTACAGCGGCAGCGGCGGCAAGTATTTCACCAGCGACGCCAACGCCGAGTATGTGGCCTGGCTCCGCAAGGTGTTCCAGGAACACGGGGTCATCTGGCAGGCGGGTCAGTTGGGCAAGGTGGATGAAGGCGGCGGCGGCACCATTGCCAAGTTCCTGGCCATCCACGGCCTGGAGATCATCGACTGCGGCACCCCACTGCTTTCCATGCATTCCCCCTTCGAGGTGGCCTCCAAGGCCGACCTCTACATGACCTTCAAGGCCTACCGGGCCTTTTTCGGGGCGGGCTAGGGGAGGTTTAGATTTTCTGTGAGAGGGTTTAAGACCAATACGGTTCATTTAAAGAGGTTCTAAGGAATCGGTGGGCTCGTGCGCACCCTAGATTTTCAACTCGTTCCCAGGTTGTACTTGGGGACGAGAATGATTACCGAATTTGACTTGGCGAAGGATGGGCGTCCCCAAGCTCAGCTTGGGGACGAGAAAAAAATCGTAGGTCAGCGATGACGGCGCCATGAGGCAGCCGGACCAGCAAAGCAACCTGAGACCTCTGCGAAAGTCCCTTTACTTGTCATTCTGAGGGAATGAAGCGACCGAAGAATCTCATAATTGACAAAACGACTTTTAGCAGAGGTCTCAACCTGCAAGAATTCGGCTGCCCGGGGACTGGCGAGGCGTTGGCGGGTGCTTCCCTTGCAACTCCGGAAAAAAGTGATAATCTTTAAGGGTAATCCTGGTAGGCAACAACTTTTCTCGAAACTCAAAACCGGATATCTCAGATGGGTAAATTCTTTGCGCGATTTAAGGCGGATGTCCCGGACGCCTCCATCTCCACCTGGGGGAATCTGGCCAACTTCTATAGCCTCCTGATCTTTCTCATTGCCATTCCCTTTGTTCTCATTGTCCTCCTGCTGTGCCTCACCAGCCTTCTGGGTTTGAGCTCCTGGCTGTTCGCCGGCTTTGCCGCCCTGTGCGCCTGGATCGGCTGGCACCTCTACCGCTGGTGGCGGACAGTTAAGACCAGGATGACCGCTCAGGGGAGCGAATTTCACGACCTGATGCGGGAGGCGGCCAGGAACGGCAAGAACATGGAGATCTCCCTGCTCAACGGCGCCTTGACCTTGCGCTATCACGGCGCCGAGAATCTGGCCGCGGCCCTGCCGGAGCAGCCCCGAGCCCTGGCCCTGGCTGCCCCCCTGACCCTGGAGGCCGAGGCCGAAGAAATGCCTCCCTGGCTGCCGCCGGAACGCTTTCGGGAGGAACTGGAGGGATTTGTGCGCCTGCGGGACGAAGGGGTGATCAGCGCCGAGGAATTCGACCGCCTCAAGGCCAGCCTGTTGCTAAGGGTCTCTGCCTAGGGGGCTGGATCAGCAGCCCAAAGGACTATTAACCGAGTATCTCCCGAGGCTCCGCATAGAGGACAAGCAGGCCGCGTCCTACGCGCCTCTTTTGTTGCGGGAGACGCGCCCTACGCAAGCTGAGCCTGGAGGCCGATCTTTAAAATAGGGCGGGCTGTGCCCGCCTTCTTAGCTATCCGAAGGATAATGCACCCGGGATTTGAGGCACAGCCGTCATAGCCCCAAAAATCGGCGGCCACAGGCCGCCCTATAAAATCTTTTGAGTTTCGAGTTTCGGGTGAACGCTAAGACAAAAAAGACATAAAAGGCAACAAGTCTGAAATTTCGCCCCTCTTAAACCTCCGGCACGGACTTCTCCGGCTGAATTTCTTCGGCGCCCATGGCGTACGCCGGCCCGGAGGTCAGCGCCCCCCCATCCCAGAAGTCTCGGCGCTGGCGGTAGTAGCCGTGGAGACGGACCAGTCTGCGGGCCAGTTGCCGGAGGGACTGGTCCCCCAGGTGGTCCAGGCAGGATTGCAGCAGGGCCAGAAAGCCGCCGGGCAAGTAATACCCCTCTTTCCCCAGGCTGCCCCGATATTCCACGCGGTAATCGTCCGCCGGAAGTTCATAAAATTCCAGCTCATAGGTGCGCAGGGCCGGCAGGGCCTGATCGCTGACCAGGCGCAGTTGCCCCAAGGGCAGGCGGGGGCGTCGGGGAGGGCCTTCGTCGCTCAGCACCCGCTGGCACACCCGGTCCAGAAAGACCATCAATTCCCGGGCCACCCGGACCTCGTTCATCTCTGATAATTCGAACAAAATGCGGGCGTAACCGAAAACCACCACCGGGACGGTGTCGGACTCCGGGTCCTGGCTGCGGTGCCAAAAGATGTGCGGAGTTACCTGGTCCTGGGGGTAAAAATCGATTCTGACCGTGGCCTTGTGCAGGCCCGGTTCCCGGCGAAACCGCCCCAGTATCCGTTTAATCATGGTTCTAAGGGAGATGCAGGTCTTTCCTCAGATTCACCGTTGCTGGACCCCGCCTATCCTCTGGAACCCATTCCGGTTGCCTTTGGAGATAGGCGCCACTTCAGCGAAAGACCTAAGACAGCGCGAAAAACCGTCGGGTAGCGCCGAAAATGCAGATTTACCTTACCCAATGCGCCGCCGAAAGTCAAACCATTTCCAGGGTTCGCGGGACCGGGGCATCACCCCCGGAAAATTGCGGTTTACAAGCCTGGGGAGATACTTTATAAACTAAGCATCAACGGAGAGAGCCGGTGTCCAAGTCGCCCCAGTCGGTCCGGGTACTGCCCCAGGAAGTGCCCCGCAGCATAAAGAAACGGCAGCTCCTCAATGACCAGGAGCTGAAAGCGGAACCTTGCCGGGAGTATGGCGAAAAGTTTCTAGCCCTGGGCTGGTGGGAGGACGCCCTGGAATTTTTCCAAAAGGGCCACGATTCCCAAGGACTGGAGAAGATTAAAAATCACTGCCTGGAGACGGGGGACGCCTACTTGCTGGCCCGGCTGGGGGCCCCCCAGGACCCGCACACCTGGCAGCGATTAGCAACGCGGGCCCTGGATCTGGGAAAATTTCACTTTGCCCGGCGAGCCTATAAGCTGTCCGGTGATCCGGATAAGGCTGCCATGGTGGAAGCACTGATATCCGGCACAGAGACGGAAAAGGCGCAAGATCAAGATTGACCATGATTATCCGGGATTGTTACCGCATTTTGGGAGTATCCCCCAACGCCCCCCTGGCAGAGGTCCGCCAGCGCTACCGGTCCTTGGCCCGCCAGCACCACCCGGACCACCACCCGGACGATCCCGAGGCCGCCATCCGCTTCCGGCAGGTGGCGGAGGCTTACCAGACTATCCAGCAAGCCCGCAGCCGCTCTCGAACCGCCTGCCAAAATCTTAGACGTCCCAGGTTCCCTGATGATGATGAGTTGTTTCAAGAATTTTTTGGAATCTCCGGCGGTTCGGCCCGTTTGCGGCAATCCGCCGGGGCCGACTTTCGCTACGATTTGCAGATCTCCCTCGCGGCCGCCTTGCGCGGCACCAAGGCGGTAATCCAGGTGGATCGAGCCTTTAACTGCCGCCACTGCCAGGGCACCGGTCTGGCGCCGGGAGGCAGCTACGCCTCCTGCCCCGCCTGCCGGGGCCGCGGCCGCAGCCATTGCGGACCCGGATTGCTGCGCTTCGGGCCGCGGTGCCCGCGCTGTGGCGGCAGCGGCAAGGTTATCGCCCAGGCCTGCGACCATTGCCACGGCCAGGGCGCCACTATGGGCAAACGGGAATATCGGCTGCGCCTCCCCCCGGGGATCCCTGACGGCGCTCGCCTGCGCCTGGACGGTGAAGGTGGCCAAGGTTTTCAAAACGGCCCCCCGGGGAACCTGGAGGTAGTCATTCATGTGGCCCCGGATGACTTCTTCACCCGGATTGGCAATGATATCCATTGCCAGGTGCGGGTCTCCTGCGCCAAAGCGGCCCGGGGCGGGGTCATCCTGGTTCCCACTTTGGACGGCTACCGAGCGGTGGAACTCCCCCAAGGCGCTCAGAGCGGCTGGGTTTTCCGCTTCCCCGGAGCCGGAGCCCCCGGTGGGCCCGGCCGGCTGCCGGGCGATCAGGTGATGGAGATCGTGGTCAACGCAGCCGATGACTTCAAGATTAGACAGAATCAGCGGTTCGCAGAGATGTCTCGCCTGGGAAGCGAGGCGCGAACCGGGACAGGATATGAGTAAGTTCACCCACCTGGACGAGACCGGGCAACTGCGTATGGTGAATGTGGCCGATAAAGCCGAAACCCGGCGCCGCGCCACCGCGGCCTGCCGCATCATCGTGGGTCCCAAGGTCTTTCCCCTGCTCCAGGCCGGCCGCCTTCCCAAAGGCGATGTTTGGGCGGCCGCCAGACTCGCCGGCATCATGGCCGCCAAGAACACGGCTCAATTGATCCCCTTGTGCCATTCCCTGCCCCTTACCTTCGTTGCGGTGGATTTTACCCTGGAACCCCAGGAATGGGCGGTGCGCATCCAGACCCGGGTCGAGACCCAGGCCCGCACCGGGGTGGAGATGGAAGCCTTGACCGCCGCGGCGGTGGCTGCTCTTACCATCTACGATATGTCCAAGGCAGTGGATCGCGGCTTGGTGATCGGTGAGTTGCTATTGCTGGAAAAAAGCGGTGGAACCAGCGGCGATTACCACCGACCGCAGGCCTCCCGCGAAATCTTGAGCTAATTGGCTATGGCCGGAGTTTAACCGATGAATGAACAACGTCTGGAATTTTTTCGCAACCTCTTAAAGGAGCGACTCGGGGAAATCCTGGGGGAAGCCGACAAGACCAGGACCGACATGACCAGCGCGTTGGCCCCTTTCCCTGACCCCACCGACCGGGCCTCCCTGGAAACCGACCGCAATTTTACCCTCAGAATTCGGGACCGGGAACGCAAGCTCATCACCAAGATCCGGGAGGCCCTGGAACGCATCGATGACGGGACCTATGGCAACTGTGAGATTTGCGGGGGTGAAATCAGCGAGAAACGTCTTATCGCCCGTCCGGTGACCACCATGTGCATTGGCTGCAAGTCCCGGCAAGAAGCCCTGGAGCGGGCTCGGGGCCATTAGAAGCAGGGGTCAGTTGCCAGTGATCAGTAATCAGTAATCAGATATTGGTAAACTATGGGCCAGAATGCCACTTATTTGACAGATAAGTATCTAGGGCGTGAAGATAACCTTTGGACTCCTTGCATAATTAAATTTTTTCTTAAATATAGCCATAACCTAATACTGCCAGTATCTGCCTGTAAAAATACTTCTGCTATTAATGGCAGGTTTTTTGACAAAAGGGAATGTTCTGAAACTATAAAGATTGACGGCAAGATTATAAACACCGAGCGCCGTTTATTATCTGGATTATTGCCAGAAATCGATAACATATTCGAGTCTAAGTTGAATAATGACCCCTGGCGAAATACTTTAGCCGGTATATCCCCTGATATTTTCATCATTAGATCCAATCGAGAAGGTGTCTATATAATAGAAAATAAACCATATTATAAACCGGCGTTTACTGGAAACCAAGGCCCTAGGGAAGCATATATTGAATTTGTAAAATGGCTATATCGTAATGATATACATTGCGAGTATCTGCTGATTCATACAGCTTGCTGTTCCGGGGAAACCTATGAAATAATAGAGAAAATTTAGGATGAGTTACTATCTCATTTTGGTATCTTGCTGCTTGAGCATATTTTTTTGGAAATGCATAATAAAAAATTTACTTACTCGCCAATTTCTGAGAACGAGAAATGGATTGATTACACTGATACAAAACCAGATTACTAAGAAAACGTTACTTTAATTACTGGTTACTGTTTACTGCTCACTGACCACTGACTACTGGCCCCTTTTCTTCATATGTCCCACCCCATCGATCTGAAGGAATTCACCCTTAACGACATGGAGCGGCTTACGGCCACTTGGGGCCAACCGGCCTTCCGCGGCCGCCAGCTGCTCAAGTGGCTCTACAAGGGAGTCTTCGACTTCCGGGAGATGACCGACGTCTCCCGGAGCTTCCGGGAGGAGCTGGGCCGACGGGCCGTCATCGGCCAGCTTCGGGTGGAGCAGGAGCTGGAGGCCGCCGACGGCTGCCGGAAATTCAGGTTCGCCCTGGGGGACGACTCGCTGGTGGAGTCGGTCCTCATCCCCGAGGAAGGCCATTACACCCTGTGCCTGTCCACCCAGGTAGGTTGCGCCCAGGGGTGCCGCTTCTGCCTGACGGCCCGGCGTGGCCTGGTGCGCCAGCTTACGGCCGGGGAGATCGTCGGCCAGGTGCTGGCGGTGCGCCGCATCCTTAACAAAAAACCCCCGGACGGCCCCTTACCTCTCCTTACCAACCTGGTCTTCATGGGCATGGGGGAGCCCCTGGCCAATTTTCCCCAATTGATTAAGGCCCTCACCATGATCACCGCGCCCTGGGGGCTCAACTTCTCGTCCCGGCGCATCACCGTGTCCACCGTGGGGCTGGCCCCCTTGATCCCGCTCCTGGGGCGGGAGACCCGGGCCAATCTCACCGTTTCCCTCAACGCCCCGGATGACCGCACCCGCGACCGGCTCATGCCCGTCAACCGGCGCTATCCCCTGGCCACACTCCTGGCCGCCTGCCGCAGCTTCCCCTTGCCCCGGCACCGGCGCATCACCTTTGCTTACGTCCTGCTGAAAGACCTGAACGATGACTCGGACCAGGCCCGGCAACTGGCCCGGCTGCTGAAGGGCTTCCGCGCCAAGATCAACCTCGTCCCCTTCAATCCACACCCCAAACTGCCCTTCTCCCCGCCTTCCGAGGAACGCCTCCTGGAGTTTCAGGAGATCCTGCGAGCCTCTAATTATACGGTCCTGATCCGGGAGAGCCGCGGCCGGGAGATCGGCGCCGCCTGCGGCCATTTAGCGGGGACGCGGGCCTGAGGTTAGGCGCTCCCTAAAAAGCAAGGGCGGTCACCGGACCGCCCTTGCCCTTTACCTCTCCCTCTCCGGGGATTATCTGTACCCCAGGGTCTGTTTTCTGTTTACTGTTTTCTGTTTTCTGTGAAAGGCAAAATCAAAGTCAAAGGCCCTTTAGCAGAGGCAGAAAACAGAAAACTGAAACCAGGATCCAGAGACGCGCCTCTCATTTAACCCCCTCCCAGGGGAGTCCGGGAAATTTTCCCTCGTCGCGGCGGTCCACGGCCTGGCGGTAGTCCCGCTTGCCGATGCCCACCAGGCGGTTTTCCTTAAAAACCAGTGGGGTATAGCCTCCACGCACCGTGTTGGAATCCTCGAAATCCATGTCGTGAGTCAGGTAAAAATAGAAGGTATAGTGGCCGCCGCGGTAATCCCCCTCTTCCTGGATCCCGGGCTCGCCCATGATCCCCGTCACTTCCGACTTGGACATGCCGAGCTTCACGCCTTGAAGATGGATGAAAGTGGCCCACATTGGCTTATTGAATCTCTGATAGAGCACCGGCTCGCAGCCAGGCGAAAACATTCCCAGAACCAGGAGGAGAAAGAGCCAAGACATGTTTTATCCTTGTACCATGGTTGAATTGCACCCACTAAGATAAACATCACGGCAGGTTCCGTCAATCCAAAGGACCGCCAGCAGTCTAGAATACTGTCATTAGCCCACCGCCAGGCGCAGAAAATTGCTCATAAAGCGGCGAAAATCCCGACCCATCTCGCCTTCCTGGGATCGGGCCGTGGCCATGACGGCCGCGACATCGGCCCCGGAGTCGGTTAGGGCCCAGGCCGCGTCAAATTGCAGCCACCTCTCAATGTCGGCAGGACCGACGTGGTTGTCAAACTGCAGTCCCACCACTCTGGGCGAGGCCGCCAGGCCCAGGGCTTCCACCGGCGCCGCTGCGGAGCGGGCCAGGATGTCAATTCCCCCGGGCAAGGGCGGCATTACCCCCTGGCCGTGCCATTTAAAGAGTTGGGGGCGGGCCGGCAACCCTTGAAAAGCCGGATGGGCCAGCCCTGCCTGGGTCAGTTCGCCGCCAATAAAGCCCACCGACTTTTTGGGCAAGGGGCCTACCCGACAGCCCAGGACGTGACCCAGGAGCTGGTGCCCCAGGCAAAATCCCAGGTAGGCCTTACCCAGGGGCAGCGCCTGCCGGATGGTCTCCTTCAGGGGCGCCAGGTAGGGAAACTGCTCTTCTTCATCCACATTGGGGGAGCCCCCCAGGACGATGAGCCCGTCAAAGCCGGCTACTGCCGGCACCGGCTCATGCCAGGCCTCCAGTATCCGGTAGGTCATCCCGCCCGACTGCAAGGCCGCCAACAGGTGCTGCCCGGGGGCCTCCCAGTCCAGATGCTGCACTATCAAAAAATTCTGCCCACCCATGTCTCTCGTCCTTGAATCTAAAGATTATCCCGGAGACCCGGACCCAGGGGGGAAAGAGTCAAAAGATTATAGCCTTTTACCCGCCGGCGGAGTAGATTTTAATTAAGCAATCAGTAGTGTCCGGCAACAAGATTGCACGAAGAAACTTACCCTACCTCGCAGTTAAACTCTATCCCATTGTAATTTCAACGATATCCATATATTATACCGATGCCACCCAATCTCTCTCCCCTGCGAGGAGAGAGGGAAAAAGCCTGTAAATTCCGGGAAATGATTAGTATGGGGCATGCCCAAGTTCAAACAGCTCTCTACTGCCTGCCTCATGGCAAAAACCTTGCCGGACACTACTTTTAAGGAATGAAAGAATTATCCTGACCTCGTCAATGAGCGAATATTTGCTGGAGCCTGGCGGCCTGAGCTGCTACCAAAGCCCTCTGCTGGCCGCCTTTCCGGAATTGACCCATGGCTTTTTCACCCGGCGGGGCGGGGTGAGCCTCGGGGCGTATGACAGTCTGAACCTCAGCTTCAACGTGGGGGATCGTCGGGAGGCGGTAGCCGAGAATCGCCGCCGGGTGCGGGAGGCGCTGGGGCTCAGGGCCCTGGCCAGCGCCAGTCAGAAACATGGACGCCGGGAGGTTGTAGTTGCCGGAGAGCCCCGGCCGAGGCCCGACGGCGAGTTGGAGGCCGCCGATATCCTGCTCACCCGCCAACCCGGGGTGGGGCTGCTGATCAAGCAGGCAGACTGCCAGGCGGTGGTCATTTACGACCCGGGCCGCCGGGTGGTGGCCAACATCCACTGCGGCTGGCGCGGCCAGGTCCAGAATGTCCTGGGAACCGCGGTGGCCCGGCTTAAGGAGCAGTTCGGCTGCCAGCCGGCGGACCTGTACGCTGCCATCAGCCCCAGCCTGGGGCCCTGCTGCGCCGAATTCCGCCAGTTCCGCCAGGAATTTCCCCCGGAATTCTGGCCCTACCAAACGCGGCCCCACTACTTCGACCTCTGGCGCCTCAGCCGGGATCAGTTGCTGGCGGCCGGGCTTAAGGAGGCGCGCCTGGCTCTTGCCAACCTCTGCACCAGGTGCGGCGCCACGCAATTCTTCTCTTACCGCCGGGAGCGGATCACCGGCCGCCAAGGGACGGTCATCGCCCTCAAAATCTGATCCCCGCCCACTTTAAAAAAACCTTTACCCCTGCCCGTCGCCTTTCTTGCCGAACTTTTTCTTTAGATCGTTGACCATCTTCTTGGCGAACTCCACCGCCTGGTCCACCTGCTGCGGGTACGCGTAGCCCACGTAGACGCCGATGGCAAACCCCAGAATCAGTAACAACATGGGATCATCCTTTCCATTCGAGGTTAACCGGTGAAGACCGCACAGAGAGAATTAGCCGAATTTACAGGTGCCCCGCCCTTCCAGGGAAGCCAGGGCTTCCCTGGCCAACTGCGCCACCGTGACGTGGCGCAGCTCTTCGCGGTCATAGATGGTCACCGGGTTTTCATCATTCGTGAGGGCCTGCAGCTCGGCGGCGGCCAGGCAATAGCCAGCCTTTCCCAGGGCCCAGGCCGCCAGGGCCCGAATTTGCGAGTCGGTGCTTCTGAGAAAAGGCACAATAACTGGCAAAACTTCGCCCAGAAGCGAAGGGTGCCGCTCCGCCAGCCGGCCGATGCCCCAGAGCATGGGGGCCCGGGAAAACTCTTCAGTAAGCATACCCATAAACATGGGGATAATCTCGTTCACCAGGGATATCTGGTGTCTGCCGATTTCGCCCAGGGCCGCGGCCGCCCCCCAGCCAAAACTGCCGGAATCCTCGTTCAGCAGCCACAGGAGGCGGCTGATGAGCTTCTGCACCTGGCGGGGATGGGCCCCGGCCAGCCGCCCCAGGGCCTCCAGGGCTCGCCAGTGCAGCAAGTCCCGGGGGTCATAGAGAAATTGCAGCAGGATCTCCCCAACCCGACGGTCTGCGGCCGCCAGGGCCAGCAGCTCCGGGTAATCCGCTTCCCGGAGCAGCTTCCGCAGTTGTTCCCTGAGGGTCCGTTGATTTACCAAGGCTCATTGTGCCCCTGCCTGGTTTCGCTCATAAAAAAAGGCGGAGGGCGGCCCTAAAAAAAAGCCGGGGGCGGCTCCCTTCCCGGCAAGTGGCCACGATCCTTGCGATACCAAAAACTTAAAAGGGGATATCGTCTTCCGGGACGCCTCCGGGAGGCGGCTCAAAGGACGGCTCCGGTTCTTGCAGGCGGTTTCCGCCCGGGCTTCCCAGCATCTGCATGTTTTCGGCGACGATATCGGTGGTGTAGTGCTTCACCCCGTCTTTTTCATACGATCCATACTCGATCCGGCCCTCGATCACTACCTGTTTGCCCTTGGACAGATACTGGCCGCAGATCTCTGCCAGTTTGCGCCAGACCACAATGCGGTGCCACTCGGTCTTTTCCTGTTTCTGCCCATCTTTGCTGGTGAATCTACGGCTGGTAGCCAGCGAGAACTTACACACCGCCGTACCGTCTGCAGTGAATCGCATCTCCGGATCCGCCCCCAGATTGCCCACCAAGATAACCTTATTGACCCCAGCCATGGCTCCTCCTTTAGACCTCGCAGGTATACTTCATCCTCTATCACAGAACCGGCGAGCGGGCAAGGACTTATCCCTCAGGGTGACGGCCTAGCGCCGCCACGAATTGACCGCTCCCTGGCAATCACTGCCTGAAGATTTCAGTAGTGTCCGGCAACAAAAATGCACGAAGAAACTTACACTATCCTGCAATTAAACTCTAGCCCATTGTAATTTCAACGATATCCACATATTATACTGATGCAAGCAGATCCCCTCTCCCCTGCGAGGGGACAGGGAAAAAACTTGCAAATTTCAGGAAATGATTAGATATTGCCAAATTTCAGAAATACCTTTAAAAATATCTGCATGTTCTGGTAGCCGCAGACTTTAGCCTGCTCTCATTTTATTAAGGATTTTCGCAAGTTTAAGCTTGCGGCTACAATTAAAGGCCTATGAAGGGCATTTTTTATTAAAGGAAAATCTGAGACATGACACTAGTGGGCCTGCCTGAGTTCAAACAGCTCCCTACTGTCTGCCTCAAGCAAAAACCTTGCCGGACAATACTGACCACGGCAAAGATTTCAGGAGATAATCTAAATGAAAAACTCACTCATCAGCTTGGTGGCCATGATGGTGCTGCTTCTGTCCGCTTCCGGCGGCCAGGCGGCGGAACCGAATAAAATGGCCCCGGCCGACGCCCTGATGGAGAGCCCTGCTTTGGATTACCAGCAGGCGCAGCAGGCCCTGGCCCTCTATGAAGAGCTGCTGCCGGGATCCCCGCCGTTGTTGGCCCGGCTGGCGCGCACCTGCTTCGTTTTGGGGGCTTTGGCCCCCGGCGCCTCCCGCACCGGCTATTATGAGAAAGGTCTGACCTACGCCGAAAACCTCCTGGCCCAACAGCCTGACGGGGTCGCCGGCCATTACTGGAAGGCCTTGAATCTGAGCGGTCTGGCCGACGTCAACCGCCTCCGCGGCTTTAAACTGCTGCCGCAAATCATGGACGAACTTGAACGGTCCCTGGTCCTGGATGAAACCTATGACCAGGCCGGGGCCCACCGGGTGTTGGGGCGCATCTATTTTGAGGCGCCCGGCTGGCCCGTGTCGGTGGGAAACCGGGAAAAATCCTTGGAGCAGCTGACAGCCGCGGTCCGCCTGGCGCCGGACAACAGCACGAACCACCTCTATCTGGCGGAAACCTTGCTGGCCATGAGGAGTAACCCCCAGGCCCGAGAGGAGTTGGAGAAGGTTTTGCAGGCCCGGCGCCACGCCATCAGCCCGCAGGGTCTGGAGGAAGATCACCAGGAAGCCCGCGGCCTGCTAAAAAAGCTGGAGAATCCGGAATGAGTTCCGAGTTTTGAGTTGTAGGGGCGACAGTGGCACAGGCTTCCAGCCTGTGATCGGGTCGCCCGGTTTCCAGTTTCGAGTTCCTTTAACCAGACACCCAGGGCGTGCTAGGCACGCCGCCTGAGTTTCGGCGGCCACGGGCCGCCCTATAATCCGGTGTAGCGGAATCCAGGTCAATAATCGGGCGACGCTTTTTTTTCTTCTCCATAGGGCATCGGTAGACCGCGTCAGAGCACCATCAAGAGCCTCTAACCCAGCTCCCTGACCCAGAACCTCGTTCTCCAACCGGGAGAGCATTGACTGGCAGGCCCCGTTAAAATTGATTTTGCCTAATTTTAACCTTACAATCTGGTGCTTTGATGATTATGTTAAATTTTTATTTTGGGGGAGAATCCTATCCGCAAGAGAAGGCTCAGGCTGGACTGGGGGAGGCGTGCACGCATCATCCGGCCGATTTACCTTTTACCCCAAAAAAACCGAATTTGCGCTTAAGGGACGAGCTTGCTTCCTGAGAATAGCTTAAATCGACGTATCAAGATTTTTATCAAGGGGATAGAACTCTTCGCCTGGAACATCATTGTAGTCTCCGTGTTGCTGGCCGGGGTGGCGGTCTATTATACTTTTCATGGCCTGACCATCCGCACCAGCCGGAATGACCTGGTGGCCAGCGATAGGCGCCTCCTTCAACTAACCCACCAAATGGATCGGGCTTTCGGAGGCCGGGACGGCTTGGCGGTGGTGGTGGAAAACGGCCACCCCGAGATGACCACTAAATTTGCCGATGCCCTGGCAGCCGAGTTGCGCCGCTATCCCCACCGGTTTCCCGATCTCTTTTATCGCCTGGACCCGAAGAGTTTCAGACGCTGGGCCCTGCTCTATTTGGATACCAATGACCTGATCAAGCTCAAAGATAACCTGGTGGGTCAGAAAAATCTGTTGTCCGGACTGGCTGCCGAGCCGGACCTGATGACTTTCTATAAGCTGGTTAACGAACAGATGACCCGGGCCATGATCGGCAATCTGTTCACCGGATTTCTGACAGAAGACAAAGGGCAAGAACAGCCCGACCTATCCCTCTTAAACGCCAGCCTCAAAGAATTGCGTCTTAGCCTGGAAGGGAACCACCCTTATGTCTCTCCCTGGAATGCCCTTTATCCCAAGGAGTTGGGCGACCTTAGCCAAGAGGGCTACTTTTTTACGGAGAATAACCAATTCCTGATGTTTCTGGTTACTCCGCAGCCCGACGGCTACAAGACCATCAATGGGGATGTAAAACTCCTGCGGGACGCGGTGGCTCGGGTTAAAGGCCGATTCCCCGGGATCCAGGCGGGGGTGACCGGACCGGACGCATTGCAATCGGATGAAATGAGCAGCGCCATGAAGGATATGACCCTGGCCACCTGGTTATCCCTGGTAAGCCAGATGATCTTGCTCATCGTCTTTCTGCGGAGCCTGAAGCGGACCCTGGCGGAAGGGATGGCGCTGATTATCGGCCTGTGCTGGACTTTTGGGTTGGTTACCCTGGTGGTGGGGCATCTGAATATCCTTTCGCTGGTCTTTGCACCCTTACTCCTGGGGCTCACTATCGATTACGGCATCCATTGGTTCTGCCGCCTGGAAGAAGAGCTAGCGGGCCAACATTGCAACGCCGAAGCCCTGGCGCGCACTTTTCGCAGGTCGGCCCCGGGCATCATTTATGCGGGCCGGGCGGCGGTAGTTTCCTTTTTGCCCCTGGCCTTTGTGAGCTTCAAGGGCCTGGCCGAATTGGGGCTGATCCTCATCATGGGCGTGGTGGCGATGCTGGTCGCCACTCTGTTGCTGTTACCGGCCCTGGTCATGGTCAGTGAAAGATGCACGCCGGCTGGAATTCCCAAGGATGGTCCGGCGTCCCCCAGCCCTTTTCTGCACTTGCATTGGACCCATAGCCGGTTGATCGTGGCGCTGGGGGTCTTGATCACGGCTCTGGGCGGGGTCTGTCTGCTACAGGTTCACTTTGATTTAAATCCCCTGCATCTGCAAAATCCCAAAACCGAATCAGTAGTGTGGGAAAACAAGCTCCTGAAAGGCCCCAAATATTCCACGTCTTACGGCGCCCTGGTCACCGCGACGCTGGAGGAGCTGGAGGCCAGAAGTGAGGCGTTGAAAAAGCTGCCCACGGTTTCGCATGTGGAATCGGTGCTATCTTTTCTGCCCGCCAAGATGGGGGAGAAGCGCCCGATTTTGACCGAGATGGAGCCGGTCTTGAACTCGGTAAATTTTGCCGGCGCCACGGCCAGGCCTGCCAACCCCAAGAAATTGACCGCCATTTTAGGGCGGATTAATTTTAAGGTGGATGAAGCCGCCAAAAATTTGGGACAAGACGAGGCGGCCACTAAACAGCAGGCAGAAGAGACCCATCAACTGATCAATAAGATTATCCCCCTGCTTAATACGGACCTGAATCCCCAGACCGCGGCGCGCCTGGCCGGCTTCAATCACGATTTTGGCGCGGATCTAATAGACAAATGGGGCCTGCTGCGGGGTTATGCGAAATCAGCCCTGGACTCAGCCCCGCCCACACAGGTGAATTTGCCCCAGTCCGTGCGGGAGCGGTTCATCAGCCCGCAAGGAGCTTATCTACTCAGGGTGTTTCCTTCCCAGGATATCTGGAATTTTGCACCCCTGAAACTGTTCGTGAATAGTCTCTGGAGCGTCGACCCCAATGTGGTGGGGGATCCGGTGCTCCTTTATGTCTTTACCAGGGGCTTTCGCAATTCCATCCTCTTAGCCGCTGGAATTGCCGTGGTGGCCATCGCCGCCATGCTGGCGATATTTTTCCGCAGCCTGACAATGGCGCTGCTGGCCTTTATTCCCCTGGTGGTGGGGACCGGCCTAACCTTGATCCTGATGTGGGTTCTGAACCTCTCCTTCAATCAGGCCAATGTGCTTTTCCTGCCATTAATTTTGGGAGAGGGGATCGAATTTGGGATAATCATCCTGACCCGCTGGCAGTTGGAGGAATCGACCCGGCTCATTGCTCTGCCGGCCAGTACCGCCAAAGGGGTGGCCCTGGCGGCCTTGACCACCACCGTGGGGTTCGGGAGCTTGATGATCTCCGGACACAGGGGCATCTTCAGCCTGGGGCTATTGGCGACGGTGGGAAGCCTCAGCGTTTTAGTGGCTTCTCTGAGCATTTTGCCGGCCTTTCTCCTTCTGTGGGAAAAAGATTATGAACCGGGGCAACCATCCGTTGCCCATTATCTGGGTTTAGGACAATGGCTGCACCATAGCTTGAGGAAAAAATCCGATGAAAAAGCAACTCTCGATCATTAGCCTGACTCTGGTGGTAATCTGGATAGGGGTCCTCCCGGCTGGGGCTGAGAGCCCTACCGCCTATGTGCGGGGGATCCTGGACAAGACTATGGCGATCCAGAATGATGCTTCCCTGGACGCCAAGGCCCGGAGTCGGGCCATCCATCAGATCATTGAACAAAATTTCGATTTTCCGATGATGGCTAAGGATACTCTGGGGGCCACCTATGGACAGATCAGCGCGGGGCAACGACAGCAATTCACCAGTACCTTCGGTTACCTATTCCAGACTTCTTACTCCCGCATGGTTCTCAACTTCCTCAAGCAGGAGAACATCCAATACGGGCAGGAACGCCAGGAAGGCGGCAAGGCCAGGGTAGATACTTCTCTGGTTCGGACCAATGATACCATCCCGGTGACCTATCTCATGCACTCCACCTCCAGGGGCTGGCTGCTTTATGACGTGGTGGTGGACGGGGTAAGCATTCTGGAAAACTACCGCAATCAATTCGGCCGGGTCATCCGCACCAATTCCTTCGGATTTCTCCTGGAGCGGATGGAACAACAGCGCCGGGCGACCGAGTAAACCTCGCCCCCCTTCCCACCCCAGTCAGAATAGCGCCGATGCCCTACCGGCTGTTGAAGCTGGCTGACATTTATGCCTAATCAGGAAAGATTATGCGGCAAAACAATGCGATATGAGCAAGACTTGGTTCAGTCTGAACTAATCGCACTCTAACTGGTCTTGGAGCGCAACCTGCCGAAATAGGTGGATAGCCAGACTGCGGCAACCAAGACGCCCAAGCCCACCAGGATCCACCCAATTCCTGCTCCAGAACCTTGCGGTCCGAAGAACCAGAGAAGGACAAAGCCTACCACCAAATTTGCAAATCCCCAAAGGGCGTTGCTGAGTGGCGAGGATTCGCCGACCCCGGGCGGGGATGCAAAGGGCGACTGAAACCGGTGGCCGCAAACCCCCTGAACGAAATGAGGGACACCGTTGGCAAGAAACAGTCCGCTGACGAATTCGAGCACGAAAAAATACCACGCCATTTCAGTTTCCTTTCATAAAACGGAGTTGGAAACACTCGCCCGAATTGCGGCTCGCGACCGATCCTCCTGCGCCGATACCCTATCGGACCACACATCCACCTGTCAGCTACAGCTCAGCGTTATAATCTTATATCTTCACAATTAATCCCAAAATGAAACGCCGCCGGATACTGAGAGCAAAGTTCTGAAAAGGGGCATCTTCGGTCATTAAACCGAAAACCCTTCCTCAGGGCCCTCCCCAATCCAGCAACAGCAATTCCGGGATCGTGCGGCCCTGGTAGTGGGAGAGGCCGGTGCTGAAGGCCACCTCCTGTACCCCGGTTAGCGGATGATGGGCCGCCTGCCCGAAGGCGATGGCTTCCATGACGCAATTCCGGTGGTGCAACTGCACCTTCAGGTGCCGCTCCGCCACCACCCGGGATCCCAGGCACTCCACTTCCCGGCAGACGAACACCGGCGCGGGGTTGCCCGGGCCGAAGGGGCGCAGCCGTTCCAGGTGGCCAAAGAATTCCCGGTTCAGCTCCGCCAGCTCCACCTGGGCATCCACCTTCAGGGTGGGATGGAGGCAAGAGCCGGCGCCCACTTGCTCCTCAAAGGCCTGCTCCAGCTTCTCTTGCAGGGGCGCCAGGTTCTCCGCCGCCACCTCAAAGCCCGCGGCCGCCGCATGTCCTCCGTAGCGGCTGAGGAGCTCCTGGCAGGCTTGCAGCCCCTGAAACAGGTGAAAACCCTCCACGGAGCGGGCCGAACCCCGGCCGCTGCCGTTCTTCAGGCTCACCAGGGCCACCGGGCGGTGATATTCCTCCGCCAGCCGGGCCGCCACGATGCCCAGCACTCCGAGATGCCAGCCTTCCTGGGCCAGCACCATTACCGCTCGCTGTGATAATTTTTCCCGGCGGACCATGACGGCGGCCTCTTTGAGCACGGCTTCCTCCAGGGCCTGGCGCTGCCGGTTCAGTTGGTGCAAATAGTTGGCCTGGAGCCGCGCCTGGGCCAGGTCCCCGCAAAGGAGCAGCTCCAGGGCGCAGCGGGCCTGGCCCAAACGCCCCGCGGCATTGATCCGGGGCGCCAGGCGAAAGACCAGGTCCCGGAAGGAGATGGGCTGGCCTGCCAATCTGAGCACTTCCTTCAGGGCCACCAGACCCGGCCGGCGGCTCTCTTCCAGGACCTTGAGCCCCTGGCGCACCAGGATGCGGTTCTCCCCCAGGAGGGGCACCACGTCGGCCGCGGTGCCCAGGGCCACCAGGTCCAAATAGGGCCTCAGATTGGGCTCCTTGTGCCCCCGGAACCAGCCCTCGGCCCTGAGTTCCGCCCGCACCCCCAGGGCCAGGAGCAGGGCCACCCCCACTCCGGCCAGGTCCCGGAAGGGATAATCGGGGCCGCCCCGCTTGGGATTGACCACAGCTAGCGCCGGGGGCAGCGTAGGCGAGACTTCGTGATGGTCGGTAACGATGACTTCGAGCCCCTGGCTCCCGGCCCAGGCTACCTCTTGAATGTCATTGATGCCGCAGTCCACGGTCACCAGCAGGCGGCTCTTGGGAAGCAGCTCCTGCATACCCCTCACCTTCAGGCCGTAACCTTCCCGGAGGCGATCAGGGATGTAGCTGTAACAGGGCAGCCCCAGCCCGGTGAAAAACTGCTGCAACAGGCAGGTGGCGGTGATGCCGTCGGCGTCGTAGTCGCCGTAGATGGCCAGGGGTTCTCCCTGGCGCACCGCCCGGCCCAGGCGGGTGGCGGCCGTCTCCAGGTCCGCCAGCCCGAAGGGAGGATAGAGGCGTTCCAGGGTGGGGTCCAGATAGGCCTGGATGTCCTCTACCCCGTTCAGGCCGCGGTTCAGGAGGATACGGGCCACCAGGGGCGGCAACCCAACGCGGGCGCTGAGCTCCTTAACCTGTTCCGGTCTCTCCGGATGTAGCTGCCAGCGCTTTTTGCGGCGCATTTTCACTCCGCTGAAGATGTAGGGACGACAGCTGACAGCTATCTCGCCAGCTCTTCCAGGGCTTCCAGGTTGCGGCGCATCCCCAAGGCAATCACGGTGTCCCCCGCCAGGATGGGAGTCTCGAGGGTTGGATTGAAGAGCATCTCGCCGTCGCCCCGCTTAATGGCCACCAGAATGAGGTCCAGCTTCTGGCGGAGGCCGGAGTCCTTGAGGGCCACCCCCACCAGGGACGAGCCAGCGCCGACTTTGATTTCCTCCATGCTCCACTCCAACCCTTCGGTCAGGGCCAGTTCCATAAAGGTGGTCACCGTGGGGCGCAGGATGGCGCTGGCCATCTTCCGGCCCCCCATTTCATAGGGTGATTCCACCCGGTCGGCTCCGGCCCGCAGCAGCTTCTGCTCCGCCCCCTCCTCCTCGGCCCGGGCCACAATGTAGAGGGCAGGGTTGAGGCTGCGGGCTGACAGGACGATGTAGACATTGTCGGCATCCGAGGAGACTACCGCCACCAAACCCCGGGCCCGGTCAATGCCCGCCTCTAACAAGACTTCTTCCCGGGTGGCGTCGCCGCAGACGACATAATAACCGCTCTCCTCCAGGCGGCTCAGGTTCTCGGGCTTATTTTCCACGATGACCAGGGGGACGCCCCGACCCTGCAGTTGGCGGGCGATAATCTCGCCGATGCGGCCGAAGCCGCAGATAATATAATGATTTTTCAGTTTTTGGATGTTCTTCACCAAGCTGCGTCTCCCCAAGACCTCTCTGATCTCCCCTTCCACCACCACCCGGGCCAGGGAAGTGATGATATAGGTCAGGACCCCCATGCCGACGAGGATCAGCCCCATGTTATACAGCCGTCCGGTATGGGAGAGGGGGTGAACCTCCCCATAGCCCACAGTGGACAGGGTGGTCACCGTCATGTACAGGGCGTCGAAGAAATCCCAGCCTTCCAGCCAGACAAAGCCCAGACTCCCAAAAAGGAGCAACGCCAGCAGGATGGCAGTCAAAGTTAGAATGCGCCGGAGGGTGGTCAACCCGGTCCGCTGGCTGTAAGTCACCGGAGTCTTGATCTGGTACATAACATCTTTAGGCGAGGGGCTGGCCAACCCCAAATATCTTACCACAAAAAGGCGGGCCCTGACCGGAAAGAATTCACCAAATGGCTCTCAGCTTTCAGCTTTTTGCTGAACGAGGTTAGCGTTTGCTTAATTCATTCTCGTTCCCAAGCTCCTGCCTTGAAAAGTTGTGAAGAATTGGTGGCACAGGCGTCCCTCGAAAAAAACCTGTGCGGACTGGGTGGCGGGCGAGACGCCCGCCCCACCGGTATTCTCATAATTTATGGGTGGGCCAAAGGCCCATGAACGGCTGTTCCGAAAAGTTGCCAATTTTTCATCGTTGCGGGTGAGGTAAAGGCTCATGAATTACTGCTTGGGAACGCACTGCTACAGTTTATTTGCCGGCTCTTTGGCCAGATTTTCCGGTTTTTTTTAAATCCTTCAATTAGTTTTCACCCTTGGTCTTTTGCCTTTAGCTGATACCTGATAACTGATAACTGCCAGCTTCTTAAACCCTCCTTTCTGCAAGTGACCGGTTAATTCTTTTGGCAGAGAGACCCAGATTGTGGTAATCAGTTGGCCATGTGGATTCAGAAACGCACCTCCTTGGGTCTGATTGCGGCCCTGGTTATGGCTCCGGCCTGGCTGTTGGGGGGCTGCGCCCCCCGGCCGGCCCCCATCGTGGGTGGTATTACCTTACCAGCGGGCAGTTATGTGACCGCCTGCTATCGGGCCCCCGGCTGGGCGGCGGCCCAAACCTCTTACGCCCTTTCGCCCTTCCCGGTGCAAGCCGCCCGGGGGGTGGCCCCGGAGACCTTTCAGGCATTGTTGCAGGAGGAGATCTCCCGTGCCCTGCAGGCCAACGGCCTCAAGGTCGACCCCCACAGCGCCACGGTGCTCCGGGGCACGGTGTCCCGGCTGGAGGTCCGGGGAGCCTCCCTCAGGTTCATCACCGGCGGCATCACCGCGGCGCTCACGGTTGAGGGGCAGGTCAGCCGGGGGTCAGAGATCCTCTTCGCCTTCCAGGATCGGATCAGGCTGAGCTCCCCGGTCAACCCGGGAGCGCCGGCCCCCAAGGAAACGGAACTGCTGTTAACCCAGGCGGCCAGGACCTGCGCCGCCCATCTGCTGAACGAACTCCTCCTTACTGGTGCACCGCCGGAGGCAGGTAAATATCGCCAAAAACCCGGACGATGAGCCGGGGCCGCTGCGCCGAGGTGGTGGTCAGCTCGATGAGGCCGGCGTAAGGCCCCGAATTGCCGCTGCGGTTACTCACTTCCAGGAGATAGACCCGGTCAGGCTGCACCGCCTTCAGGCTTATCTCGATTTTATTCGGGATATTGGTGCGATAACCGGTGATCTTAAACGGCCCGGGCAGGTGGGAGGTGAACAACACCTGGCCCCGCACCTCTTCCCCCGATGGCCCTTTGAGCCGCACAATGTGGCTTGGCTGGATTTCGATGAAGGGCAGGGCGTCTCCCGTGAGCACCAGATGGAACTCCGGGGTCTCCGGATCATTGGTGGTGACCAGGGTGTCCTTACGGAACTGGTGGATCACCGAATAGGGCTTGATGCTCAAGGTAATCTCACCCTGGCTGCCGGGTGGGATGGTGCTGTTATAGGTGGGCACGGTGCAGGCGCATTCCGGGTCCACTTTCAGGATTGCCAAAGGCTCCTGGCCAATGTTGCGGATTACAAAGGCATGGCTTAACTCCCGGTCTTCAAAGACTTGTCCGAAATCATAGCGGTCCTCCGTGAGAATGGCCCGGGGCGCCGGTTCAGCCCCCAGCAAGGCGCGGGGGAGGAAGACCTGGACGGTCCAAAAAACCAGGACCACCCAAGTCCAGACGGTTTTTATATTTTTGGTATTTTGGGTATTTTGGGTATTTCGTGTAAGGGTGAGAAATCGCCGCTTATGCCTCTGATTAATCATTGGTAACCTCAGGCCAGGGGAAGGGACAAAGCCCATTTTCCATAATTTTTGCCCCCCCGCTTCAGGGAGGAAATCCGGAATTAATTTTACCATTTGCCGTGGCCGGGGAAAAGTTTTATTATGGGTCCAGGACTCCCAGCGCATCGCTTAACCAACCCCAAGGAGAACAGTGTCATGGCACCCATGAGCAAGGTCCGCCGCCAGACCCGGGAAACCGAGGTGGAACTGGAACTGGAGCTGGATGGCCAGGGCCGGTCGGAGGTCGCCACCGGCATCCCCTTTCTGGACCACATGCTTAACCTGTTCGCGGCCCACGGCTATTTCGACCTGAAGATCAAGGCCAGCGGTGATCTGGAAGTAGACCAGCACCACACCGTGGAGGATATCGGCATCTGCCTGGGGCACGCCTTCCGGGAGGTCCTGCAGGGCCGCCCCCAGGTGCGCCGTTTCGGGGAGGCCCGGGTACCCATGGACGAGGCCCTGGCCCAGGTCAGCGTTGACCTGAGCAACCGCCCCTTCCTTCATCTGGATGCGCACCTGCCCCCGGGGGGCGCCGGCATGGACCCGCAGTTGGTGAAGGAGTTCTGGCGGGCGGTGTGCGTCCATGGCGGCCTGACCCTGCACATCACCGTGCCCTACGGGGAGAACACCCACCACATCCTGGAAGCCATCTTCAAGGCCGCCGGCCGGGCGCTGGATATGGCCACTCAGCCTGAACCCCGGGTCCACGGGGTGCCGTCCACCAAGGGAGTTTTATAATTTTAAAGATAAATCCTTAGGGGAGGGAGTATATGTTCTGCCCAGCCTGCGGCAAGGAGGCGCCGGAGTTGACCAATTTCTGCCAATACTGCGGCCAAACGCTTAATTGGGCAGGCGGAGAGCCGCAGATCCAGGGGACCGCCGGAAGAAGTCCGGCCGCCGTAAAATATGCGGGCTTCTGGCTAAGATTTGTGGCATTTGTCATTGATTGCATCTTTATTTCCATTGTATTCCTGGGCGCCACCACCGTGGTGGCATCTATTTTGGGAGTGCATGCCGGACTCCATGCAGGAAGGTATGGGGGTACAGCATTCGGGGGGGCCTTCGTAATCAGGCATTTTAGCGGCACTTTAGTCGCATGGCTCTACTGGGCCCTCATGGAGTCTTCCCCCCAACAAGCAACCCTGGGCAAGATGGCCCTGGGCCTCAAGGTTACCGACCTCCAGGGGGAACGCCTCTCCTTCGCCAGGGCCACCGGCAGATATTTCGGCAAAATTGTCTCTTCCCTAATTCTCCTTGTCGGCTTTATGATGGCCGGTTGGACCGAGAAGAAACAGGCCCTCCATGACATCATGGCCGGCACCCTGGTGGTTAAAAAACGGAATTTGCCAGACAAATTGGCAATAGCTCAAGGTTTTCAACAGGATATGGAAGTCGGCCACCCCAAATGAAACGCCGGGAATTCTTGCGGTGTCTGGCTCTGGGACTGGCGGGGAGCTGGGCCCTAAGACGCCCTAATAAAAAACTCGGCCCAGCCGCGGCGACGGCTGGAGGCCCGGAGATGCGCCTGGCCTTTCTGGCCGATGCGCACCTGAAAGACGCTGACCAGGGGCGCCCCGAGGCCCTGGCTCTGGCCCGGGCGGTGGCGGAGTTGCGAGCCCTCAAGCCTGGGCCCGATCTGGTCCTGTTCGCCGGAGACCTGGCCCACCGCGGCCACCCCGGGGCCCTGGCCCTGGGAAAGGAGATCCTCGCCGGCCTGCCGGGGCCTCTGCTAATGCTCAGGGGCGAGGGCGACGGCCTGCCGGACGGGGCCGCCCCCTGGCGCCGCCTCTTTGGGGAACCCCGGTTTTCCCAGGTCTTACGTAAAGCCGGGAACGGCAACCAGCAAACTGCCCTCCAGATCGTAGGCCTGCACACCGCCTGGTGTCCGGGCCCCGGGGGACCGTTCTTCCGGGTGGGGGAGCCCGGCCGCCACCGCCTGGCCCGGCAGCTTGCCGAGATGGACCACGAAGCGCCCCTCATCCTCCTCTCCCACGCCCCCCTGGACCTCATCTATCGGCCCTGGCAACAGTGGACCGCGGACTGCCGCGAGGTGGCAGCCCTGCTGGCCGGCTTCCGCCAGGTCCTTTGCCTCCATGGCCATACCCATAATGCAGGGGCCAGGGGTCAGGGCCCAGGGATCAGTGAAGTTTATGATAGGGACGGGATCTTCTTGACGGAAAACGGAAAACGGAAAACGGAAAACCGTCTTTTACACCTTTCTCTACCCGCCACTGCCTGGCCCGGTCCCCAGGCATTGCAGGGGACCCCGGCCAGCTCCGTCCCCGGGCTGGGCCCCGCCGGCTGCGGCTGGCTGCTCCTGGCCGCCGGCAGTGCCTCCCTTCGGTTCCAATTGAATATCTGGCAGGCCTGAGTGAAGAGGCGCGGTGCGCACCCCAATTCTGAATGAATCTCACGCCCAGGCGCAAGGCTTCGCAGGGCGTGTCTGGCGCGCCAATAGGGGCGATCCGTTGGATCTTCCGATCCAATCACAGGCTGGAAGCCTGTGCCACTGTCGCCCCTACCGTTGGAGATTAATGGTGCGTAAGACGCACCCTTGTATCTTAGGTCAAGGTACGCTTTATTGAAGTCATGGCATGGTTAACGTTGGCAAAGGGATATTGTGGTTTAGTCGGTGGGGGCGGGCGTCTCGCCCGCCATTTTTCTGGGGTCCTTACAGTCGGCGGGGGGAGACGCCCGCCCCACGCGGGAAGTGGTGCGTAAGACGCACCCTACGACTGGCCGCCCTTTTAACCTGGTGACTGAGCCGTCCTGGCCCGAGGATGGATGGCGCCCTAAAGTTCCCTCTGTAGTTTGCCCAAATCCGTCCGGCCGGCCAAACTAAAAAAAAACTCCACCTGGTTCTCCAGGCGGGCGATGAGGGGAAGCAAGCTCCCCGGATCGATGGCCGAGATGGCCACCCCGTGATGGATACGGCATTGCCCCGCGGCCAGATTGCGGTCCACCCGGTCGGCTTTGTTAAAGACCGTAAGGAGCGGCTTGTCCTGCAGATTAAGGGAGCCCAGGATGTCCTCCACCGCGGCCATCTGCTCCACGAAGCGGGGATTGCTCAGGTCCACCACGTGGATGAGGAGGTCGGCCTCCGTCAATTCCTCCAGGGTGGCCTTAAAGGCTTCCAGCAGGTTCTTGGGCAGGTTTTTGATGAAGCCCACGGTGTCGGTGATAATCACTTCCCGCTCCCGGGGAAAGCGCAGGCGGCGGCTGGTGGGGTCCAGGGTGGCGAACAGGCGGTCCTCGGAGAGCACTCCGGCGCGGGTCAAGGCATTGAACAGGGTGGATTTGCCAGCGTTGGTGTAGCCGATGATGGAGAGAATCGGCAGGCCCTGGCGCCGCCGGGACTGGCGCCGCTCCCGGCGTTCCGCCCCCACCCCGGCCAGTTCCTGGCGCAGCCGGTGCAGGCGGTCCCTGAGGCGGCGGCGGTCCATTTCCAGCTTACTCTCCCCCGGACCCCGGCCGCCGATGCCCCCCATCAGGCGGGAGAGGGCGTCTCCTTTGCCCACCAGGCGGGGCAGCAGGTAGTTCACCTGGGCCATCTCCACCTGGAGCTTGCCTTCCCGGCTGCGGGCTCGCTGGGCGAAGAGATCCAGGATCAGTTGGGTGCGGTCCAGGACCTTGAGTTCGGTGAAGTCCGTGATGGAGCGCACCTGGGAAGGGCTCAGCTCGGCGTCGAACACCAGCAGGTCCGCACCCTGTTGCAAGGCCTGGATGACCAGTTCTGAAAGACGGCCCTTGCCCATGAGAAAGCGGGGATCGAAGCGCGACCGGCGCTGGATGAGGGTGGCCGCCACCTCCAGGCCGGCGGACCTGGCCAGCTCGCAGAGTTCCTCCATGGAGTCTTCTGCGGCCTCCCGGTTATTGCCGGTGACCCCGATCAAGATGGCCCGCTCCCGGCCCCTCCCCTCCTCCCCGGCCGTCTCCACCTGTGCCAGTTCTTCCTCCAGGGAAGCCACCAGGGCGGCAAAATCGAGGCTCAAGGCCCCGGGGTGCGAGGCCTCGATAATCCCCCAGTTATGCCCGTCCAGGGGCCGAGGCAAGAGGTGGGCCACCTGAATAGCCCCCGCCTGCCCATCGGCACCGGCGGTAACCGCGGCCACCGCGTCCAGGCGCAGCAAGGCCAGGTCCATCAAGTCGTCTCGGGTCAGGATGCTGGAGTCCAGGTGGGTATGGATCAGGCGGAGGCCCTTGAGGCGGCCCTTAGCGCCGCGCTCCCGGGGCAGGGGGGGAATAACCAGGCCCTTGGCGTCCCCCACCAGGACGTGGCTCACCACGCCCTGGCGATCCAGGAGCACCCCTACCTGCCGGTTCAGGGAGCGGGAGATTTCTGCCAGTTGCCTGGCCAGCTCCGGGGTGAGGAGCAAGGCCAGCGGCACCTTGCGGCGGTAGAGCCGCTCCAATTGGCGATACTGGTGGGATTTTAATCCCGTCAGGTTGCCAAACGGGCGATGGATACGAACCTCCGAGTTTTGAGTTGTCGGGGCGCCAGTGGCACAGGCTTCCAGCCTGTGATGGGGTCGCCCAGTTTCGAGTTTCGAGAAAAAACCGCCTCGGGCCGGGAACAGAACTAATTTTCCTGGAGGCAGCTATTTTTTTTTATTTTAACCTTTTTCCTGGAAAAGATGAACTCCTCCCCCTCATCTCACTTGCGAACTTAAAACTCGAAACTCAAAACTCAAAACTTATTAACGGGAGCATGAAAGGGGTTCCAGCTTTATCCCCTCTCCCCCGATGGGGGACGACACCGGGTGAGGGGGAATTTAATCTCTTTTCCGCTCCCATTAATAACTCAGACAAGACCGTTTTCCCGGGCCAGCAGCGCCCCCTGCACCCGGCGGTATAAATCCTCATCCCTTTGCCACGATTGGCGGAGTTTCCGGGCCAGGCCTTGCCGGGATGCTTCATTGCCGACCAGGGGCAGGTTGGCGCCCGCGATGTGATGGGCACCCCGGAGGGCCGCCCCCAGAAATTCGCAACCCACCAGGAGGTCGGAGAGCAGGTGCCGCCGGCAGCGTTCCCCGGCCCAGGCCAGCAGTTTCAGGGCCTCAGCGGCTTGCCGGGCGATCTCTTCGGGACAGCTCACCGCTTCCTGCGCCGCGGCCGTAAGGCGCCCGGCGTCCCCCGCGGCCCGGGCCGCCGTCAGCCGGGAATAGGCCTGAACATCCTGCTCCTGGAGCTCCCGCAGGAGTTCCGCCAGCCGCCGCAGCCGGGCCAGCGTTTCTTCCCAGGCGAGCCCCTGATAACCCTTGGGGTTCACTGGACGTTGGCCTTCCAGGCACACCACCTTTTCCAGCAACGCCAGGCCTAACCTGGCCCCAAAGGCGGCGGCCGCCCCGCCTCCCGGGTTGGGCTGCGCCTTGGCCAGCTCTTTCAGGAATGAGTTCATCTCACCCTCGCTAAGGGGAAACCACCCCGAGAAGCTGAGTATCACCTTTATGGCGCCGGGCCAAGAAAAATTTCTGAGAACCACGAACTTTGAACTTTGAACTTTGAACTAATATCTTATCCCCCACTGACCTTGCAAGCCGGGGCATACATGCATATAATCTAGTTAACTATGGATATCTGCCTTTAACTCTAATCTTTAAAATTTATTTAATTCCGACCCTCAAAGATATGGAAAAGATCCCGGATCCCAAAGAACTAGAAAAGGAGCTGAGCGACTACCTTTCCAAAAAATATGGCAGCCGCATCCAGGTCCTGGCCCCCCAGCTCATCACCAAACCCCGGGTGGACGGGGAAGACAAGGGCAAGGGGGACCTGATCGGCAAGATCGATTTTGACCTGAAGCCCGAAGAGATGGAAGCCTACCTGGACGGATACGTCATCAAACAGGGCCTCGCCAAGAGCATCCTGGCTACCAAGGTCTGCACCCACTTCAATCGCATCCGCCATTCCCTGGAACAGGGGCGGGAACCGGAACCGGGGGTGGGCTCCATCAAGAATAACATCATCCTCATCGGCCCCACCGGGGTGGGCAAGACCTACCTGGTGAAACTCATTGCCAAAAAGATCGGGGTTCCCTTCATCAAAGGAGATGCCACCAAATTCTCCGAGACCGGCTATGTGGGCGGTGACGTGGAAGACCTGGTGCGGGACCTGGTATACGCCGCCGGCGACGACCTGAAACTGGCTCAATACGGCATCATTTATATCGACGAAATCGACAAGATTGCCTCCGCCGGGCACACCTGGGGCGGGCCGGATGTCTCCCGCACCGGGGTGCAGAGGGCCTTGCTCAAGCCCATGGAGGAGACCGAGGTGGATCTGAAGGTGGCCCACGACCCGGTGTCCCAGATCCAGGCCATCGAACACTACCGCCGCACCGGCAAGAAGGAGAAGCGCACCCTCAATACCCGTAACATCCTCTTCATTGTCAGCGGCGCCTTCAACGGCCTGGATAAGATTGTCAAGGAGCGCCTCAGTAAGAAAAAGATCGGCTTCCATGGCAAGATGGCCACCCGGGAGGAAGAGCGGGCCTTCCTGAAGCAGGTCACCGCCGAAGACCTGATTCAATACGGGTTCGAGTCGGAATTCGTTGGCCGTCTGCCGGTGGTGGCTGTGCTGGAGCAACTCACCGCCGGGGACCTCTACGAAATCCTGCGCAACCCCAATAACCCCATCCTTACCAGCAAGAAACGGGATTTTTGGGCCTATGGGATTGACATCAGATTCGAGGACGAAGCTCTGCGCCTGCTGGCGGACCAGGCGGCCCTGGAAAAGACCGGGGCCCGGGGTTTGGTGAGCGTCATTGAGCGGGTCCTCCTCCAGTTCGAAAAGCGGCTGCCCTCCACAGACATCAAAGAACTGCTGGTCACCCCGGAATTGGTGCGGGAACCCCAGGAAGAGCTGGAGAGGCTCATCGCCAATCCGGGTGATCCGGAGATCCCCAAGCGCTTCCAGAAAGCGGCCCGGGCCGAACGGGACATCCTCAAGAAATTCATCTGGCGTCAGGAAGAGGATTTACGGGGGCGCTACCGGCTGCCCCTCAGTGACCAGCGGGTGGAGTTGCTGGTGGACCATTACCATCAGTGGGACTGCGACCTGAAGACCTGCTTCCAGGAGATGGTTCGTCTCCATGACCAGGTGCGGGTCTTCGAGGAACGCTTCTTTGACGAGCACGCCATCCAGCTCCATTTCGATGAAGAGGCGGTGGATGAAATCCTGCGCCGGGCTCTGGAGGGCGGCATTTCCGCCTTAGCCGTCTGCGACCGTCTCTCCGACGAATTGTCCCACGCCCTGAAACTGGTTCGGGACCGCACTTCCCGGGACCACTTCATCTTGCCCCGGGAAGCCCTGGCCGATCTCGACTCCTATCTCAATCGGCTGATCCGGGATCATTACCAGACGACCCGCTTTCGGGAATAACCCCAGGACATGGTAGGAGTCTCCAAACTCTATTGCGGCGCGGTGGAAGCCGGCGACCTCCTGCGTTATCAGGGCCGCCAGGCCCAAGAGCTGCCGTCCCACCTTTTGCAGTTCTCGGCGGATAAAAAGCCGGTGGTGGTCTGGAATGTCACCAGGCGCTGCAACCTCAAATGCCTCCACTGTTACGCCCAGGCCACCGCCGGCCCGGCCCAGGATGAGCTGAGCCATCAAGCAGCCCTGGATTTGCTCCGGGACCTGAAGGACTTCGGGGCGCCGGTGGTCCTGTTTTCCGGGGGTGAGCCCCTGTTGCGGCCGGACCTCTTTGAGCTGGTGGACCGGGCCGTGGCCCACGGCATGCGGGCGGTAATCTCCACCAACGGCACCCTGATCAGCCGGGACCTGGCCTGGCGCCTGAAAGACCTGGGCCTCTCCTACGTAGGCATCAGCCTGGACGGCGCCGCGGCGGTCCATGACCGCTTTCGGGGCGAGTCCGGCTCCTTTGCCGCGGCCATGGCCGGGGTGCGCCACTGCCGGGAGATGGGCCTCAAGGTGGGGCTGCGCTTCACCGTCAGCCGCCTCAATTACCGGGAAGTGCCGGCCATTTTCGACCTGGTGGAGGAATACCAGCTTCCCCGCATCTGCTTCTATCACCTGGTCTATGCCGGCCGGGGCGCCAAGCTGGTGGCCGAGGCCTTGAGCCACCCCCAGACCCGGGAGCTGTTGGACCTGATCTGCGCCCGTACCCGCCAAATCTTTGACTCCGGCCGCGCCGCCGAGGTGCTCACGGTGGACAACCATGCCGACGGCCCTTATATCTACCTGAAGCTGCTTAAGGAAGACCCGCGCAGGGCCGCGGAGGTCCTGGAATTGCTCAAAATGAACGAAGGGAACAATTCCGGTCGGGGAATCGGCTGCGTCAGTTGGGACGGGGAGGTGCACGCCGACCAGTTCTGGCGCCACTATAGCTTCGGCAACGTGCAGCGCCGCCCCTTCGGCGAGATCTGGACCGACCTGACGAATCCTCTCATGGCCCAGCTCAAGGACAAAAAGCGCTATGTGGGCGGGCGCTGCGCCCGCTGCCGCTGGCTGGAGGTCTGCGCCGGCAACTTCCGGGTCCGGGCCGAGGCCCTGAGCGGCGACCTCTGGGCCCCTGATCCCGCCTGTTACCTGACGGATAAGGAAATCGGGATGAATTGAAATTTTTTTAGGGGCAGCCAATCCTCAAAAAATAATCAGGGGCGGCAGTGGCACAGGCTTCCAGCCTGTGACGGGCTCGCCCCTGCTTTTCAGGGAGATGGTTAATTATTTAACTACCTTAACTCCTGCAAGATAATCTGCCACGCCTCGTCTCACCTCGTTGATTTCTTCCCGGCGCGGTAGCCTTCCAGGCTTGCTCTACTCTTCCACGGCGATGACTGCGGCGATTTTGCTGACATTGATGGCTTGTAGTCCTTTGGGGCCTTCGCTTATCTCGAATTCCACCCGGTCGTCCTCCTTCAAGGTGCGGAAGCCGGAGCCCGCAATATTGGTGTAGTGTACGAACAGGTCGGGGCCGTCCTCGCGTTTGATGAAACCGTAGCCTTTGGCTTCGTTGAACCACTTGACCGTACCGTTATTGATCGCCATTCCTCACTCCTTTTAAGCCTGGTTCCTCTGCCGGCAGAGGCCAGGGGGGCGCAGGCCCAAAAAAAAAAACGGCCGGCCCCCGCCATACCGTCATTATCTTAACTTTGTCGCCCCGAGCACCGCATTTACGCCTGATTATAGTATGGCAATCTCGTTAGCACACACCCGGGTTGACTGTCAAGAAAATTCTTTCAGGAGATTCTTGACATCACGGGACCGCCGCGCTAAAAGCTCAGGCCGCCCCGGAGGCAGCTCCGGTGTTCCCCAACTCGCCCTGGAAAAAAAGCCAAACCGGGGCACGCCCAGTAGTGTCCGGCAAGGTTTTTGCTATGAGGCAGGCAGTAGGGATTTGTTTGAACTTAGGTAGGCCCACTAGCTAATCAATTCACGGAATTTACAAGCTTTTTCCCTCTCCCCCCTTTGGGGCGAGAGGGCAGGGTAAGGGGGTAGGCAACGGCCGCTGAAGCCACCTCTCACCCGGTGTCGTCCCCTCGCAGGGGAGAGGGGATTTGGTTGCATCGGTATAATATGTTGATATCGTTGAAATTACAATGGCCTAGAGTTACCCTGCGAGATAGTTTAAGTTTCTTCATGCAATTTTGTTGCCAGACACTATTGGGGCACGCCCCCCTCTCATCAGAAATGATCCAGAGGGATGTCCAAGAGAATCTTGAGGTGGTCCTCGACGCACTCCTCCAGAACCTCCAGGTTATAGCCGCCTTCCAGCACCGTGATCAGCCGGCCTCCGGCGCTTTCCTGGGCCAGATCCAGCACCAGGCGGGTCATCTCCCGGTAGCCGCTCCGGGTCAGGTGCATATTAGCAAGGGGATCCTTGGAGTGAGCGTCGAAGCCCGCGGAAATCATCACAAACTGCGGGGCAAATTGCCGCAGGCGGGGCAGCCCCTCGTTCTGCAAGGCCTCCAGATATTCCTCATCGCCGCTGCGGGGCGGAAGGGGCAGGTTCAGGGTGAAGCCCTTACCCGGACCCTTGCCCTCCTCCCGGTGATAGCCGGTGCCGGGGTAGCAGTACTGCGGGTCCTCGTGCAGCGACAGGTAAAAGACCCGGGGGTCGGCCTCGAAGAGGTGCTGGGTGCCGTTGCCGTGGTGCACGTCCCAATCGACGATGGCTACCCGCTCCAGGCCGAAGTTTTCCAGGAGATAGACGGCGCCCAGGGCTACGTTGTTGAAAAAGCAAAAGCCCAGGGCCCGGTTCCGCTCGGCATGGTGCCCCGGCGGCCGCACCGCGCAAAAGGCATTATCGGCCTTATCTCCCATGATGGCATCCGCCGCGGCCATCACCCCGCCCGCGGCCAGCAGGGCAATCTCGTAAGATTCCGGGCTGATGCCGCAGTCCTGCACCTCAAAGATTTGTTGACCCCCCTGGCAGGTATCTTGGAACCGCCGGATATAATCCGGATCATGCAGGCGCTCCACCCAGGCCAGGGGGGCGGGGTAAGGTTTGAGCTGGATCAGCAATTCCAGAATCCCGCTATCCTTGAGCCTGGCCTGGATGGCCTTTAGCCGGTCGGGCCGTTCCGGATGCCACGACCCTGGATCGTGCAACAGGTAGCGATCGTCATAAACGTAGCCGGTGCGGCGCATATTCTCTCCTGGCTGACTGAACTGCCGATGATTATCTTGAAAAATTATCCCCCGGGGATTAGGCTTGTAAATGATTTTTCAGCGGATAAAGTGATTCTGCAGACCAATAATTTGGGAAAGGCGAAAGGGGCAAACGGCTCGCCGCGGCGGCGATCTCTTCCGTCCACCCCTCCACCGCCATCCCTGGTCAAAGCAGGCGTTGCTCCACCACTTCCCATTTGACATTGCTGAAGAAGGCGGTGAGGTAGTCCGCCCGCTTGATGCCGTAGTCGGTCATGTAGGCATGCTCGAAGACATCCAGAATCAGCAAGGGATTTAGGCCCGCCGGATGCCCCACGTCATGTTCATTGATCCACTGGTTGATAATCAGACCCGTCTCCGGGTCCTCGTAGCAGACGGCCCAACCGATGCCCCGCATGGAGGCCACCGCCATAAAATCGTTGGCGCAGGAATCTACGGAGCCGAACTGGGCCTCCACCCGCTTGGTAAGTTCCGGGGCCTTGGCGGGCTCGCCTTTGCCCCCCAGGTTGCTGAAATAGAGTTCGTGCAGTCGCATGCCGTTGAATTCCCACCCCAGGCGCCGCTTTAGTTCGGCAAACTCCGGGGTTCCCTGCTTGCCGTCCTTAAGCAGGGCCGTCAGCAGGTCCAGGACCTTATTGGTGTTGGTCACATAGCCCTGGTAGAGGGTGAAATGATTCTTGAGCAAGGTGTCACTAAAGCCTTTCATACCCAACAGAAAAGAAAAATCCTTGGCGGTATAGGTCATGCTGAGCTCCTTTCCGGCCGCCACCTCAAAAGAAAAAAACGAAAAAGGCGGCCACCATCTTTTCATTAAAGATAGTGACGCCCGGAGGCCTGAGCAAGGCAGCGCGAAAAATTTCCGGCACCATGGGGGAAGGCGCGGGGGATAAATAAGTTTTCGGTTTGCGGTTTGCGGTTAAGAAAATCTCTCCTAAGTAGCTTATTTAACTGGCCTTTGACCACTGGCCCACGCCAGTCCACCGGCGGGCGCGCCTGATTCGCCCACCCCGCCGGCCGCCTGGACCCAGCCGCCTTTTCGTTGCCTGGCCGGTGCTGATGGGGTATATTTCAAACTTACAGGTTCATTCCGGGGCTTCTGGTTCCAAGTCTTCCGGGTCCAGCAGACCTTGCTGGAGCAAGGCCCGTTCCAGTTTGGCCAGCCCCTGCTTGAAGGCCGGATAAAGAGTCACGGCCAGGGAAATCCCTTTGCGGGTGGGGAGCCATTCCCCTTCCTGCTCCCCGGGGACGTGCACCCGGATATCGATGAGGCGGTGGCCCTTAAACTCGGACAGCGACAGCAAGACGACTTCGCGGGCGTTTTTGGTTATCTTACTAATTACTTCGGACATGGTCCCCCCTGCGGTTTTCCTGCCAGGAAATTTGCTGGGGATTGACTTCGCTTATCTGATCGACATTGTCAACCCCCTTCTTCGATGCAGCTCTATAATACCTTAAGCAGACGCAAGGAAGTCTTCAAGCCCCTGACCCTGGGGAAAGTGGGGTTTTATGCTTGCGGAGTGACGGTTTACGACGACTGCCATCTGGGCCACGCCCGCTCCGGCGTAGTCTTTGAGGTCCTGGTGCGCTATTTGCGCCGTCAGGGGCTAACGGTCAACTGGGTGAGAAATTTTACCGACATCGATGACAAGATCATCCGCCGGGCCCAGGAAACCGGAATTTCCTGGCAGGAGGTAGCCGAGCGCTACATCGCCTCCTTCCGGCAAGACACCGCGGCCTTGGGATTGCCCCCGGCCCAATGCGAGCCCCGAGCCACGGACCACCTGCCCCAGATCGTCGCCCTGATCCGCCGTCTGGAAGAGCGTGGTTTCGCCTACCGGGGCGCCGCCGACGTCTATTTCCGGGTACGCAGCTTTCCCGGCTACGGCAAGCTCTCCGGCCAGAACCCGGATGACATGCGGGTGGGCGCCCGCATCGAGGTGGACCCGCACAAGGAAGACCCCCTGGACTTTGTCCTGTGGAAGAGCAGCAAGCCCGGAGAGCCGGCCTGGCCCAGCCCCTGGGGCCCGGGCCGCCCCGGCTGGCACATCGAATGCTCCGCCATGAGCATGCACTACCTGGGGGAGACCTTCGACCTGCACGGCGGCGGCCAGGACCTGATCTTCCCCCACCACGAAAACGAGCTGGCCCAATCCGAGGCGGCCACCGGCCAGCCCTTCGCCCGCTACTGGCTGCATCACGGGCTGCTCACCCTCAACCAGCAAAAGATGTCCAAGTCCCTGGGAAATTTCTTCACCATCAAGGAAGTCCTGGCCCGTTTTCCCGCGGAGGTGGTACGCTTCTTTCTCATCAATGGCCACTACCGCAGCCCTCTCGATTTCTCCGACGCCGCCCTGGCCGAGGCCGAGGCCGCCCTGCTGCGGCTTTATTCCACTCTGGCCCGGCTCCGCGAGGGGCTCCGCCCCCACCAGGATTTTATGCCGCTGGCCTCCCCGGACCTTCAGGCCAGCCTGACCTCAGAGGCAGGCGCCCGCCTTGCTTCCCTGCGGTCCCGCTTTGAGGCGGCCATGGACGACGATCTCAACACCGCCCAGGCCCTGGGCTACCTCTTCGACGCGGTGCGACTGATCAACCGACTGATGGAGGAACCTTCAGACCATCCGGGCTATTTCACGGTTCTGCGGGAGGCCGATCACTCCCTGGCGGACCTGGGCCGGGTGCTGAATCTGCTCCAGGACGACCCGGTCGAGATGGTCCGAACCCTGAGACAGAAGGCCGTGGACCTGAAGATTGCCCCGGAAGAGATTGCGCGCCTCATCGACGAGCGGATACTGGCTCGGAACCGCAAGGACTGGGCCCGGGCCGACGCCATCAGGAAAACGTTGGCCGAAATGGAGATCGTCCTGGAAGATACTCCCCAGGGGACCGTTTGGCGGGTAAAGAGCTAACTAATAGCTGACAGCTATTCCACCCTTAACCAGGTTTGCTTTTAGCTGATCGTTGAAAGCTGACTGCTGACCGCTAATAAACTTCAAGGAGGTTTTCATATGGCCACATTCCTGATGTTTGGCAAATACTCAGCCCAGGCCCTGAAAGAGATGAGCCCGGGACGCACCCAGAAGGTGACGGACAAGGTCAAGGAATTGGGCGGGGAAGTGAAGGCGATTTATGCCGTGCTGGGAAAGATGGACCTGCTGCTGGTGGTCAACCTGCCCGGCATCGAGGCGGCCATGAAGGCCTCCGTGGTCTTGAGCAAAATGACCGGCATCTCTTTCACCACCGCGCCCGCCCTGCCGGTGGAGGAATTTGACAAAATAATCGGCCAGGTGTGATCTTTGGGGGGAGGGGCAGGGGCTTTTTGTAAGTGGCCCCTGCCCTCCCCCCAAACCCCCCTCCCAACCCGTGTAAGGACCGGGGAAGTTGGGGCCTGCGGCCCCAACTTCCCCGGTCAAAAACACATACGGGATTGGGGGAGGGGGAAAGGGCACCCGCCCTTTGCCCCCTCCCCCAATATCTTATTCCTTTTTGGGTCAGTGGGCCGCAGGCCACTGACCCAAAAAATGTTATATTTAATTTTGCCGATATTAATAACATGTCAGAGCAGTTCCATCTAGTCACGCCCTTCCAGCCCAAAGGGGATCAGCCCCAGGCCATCCGCCGGTTGATCCAGGGGGTGAGGCGCGGCCAGCCCCATCAGGTGTTGCTGGGGGTGACCGGCTCCGGCAAGACCTTCACGGTGGCCAACGTCATCGCCGCGGTGAATCTGCCCACCCTGGTGCTGGCCCCCAACAAGACCCTGGCCGCCCAGCTCTACGGCGAGTTCCAGGGGTTCTTTCCGGAAAACGCGGTGGAGTATTTTGTAAGTTACTACGATTATTATCAGCCAGAGGCCTACGTGCCGCAGGCGGACCTCTATATCGAGAAGGACGCCTCCATCAATGAAGCCATCGACCGGTTGCGCCATTCCGCCACCCGCTCCCTGTTTGACCGCAATGATGTGATCATCGTGGCTTCAGTCTCCTGCATCTACGGTCTGGGCTCGCCGGAGGCCTACCACGGCATGCTCCTCTATCTGGAGGAGGGCGTGGTCAGGGACCGCCGGGAGGTCCTGGCCAAGCTGGTGGAGATCCTGTACGAGAGGAATGACCTCGATTTTCACCGGGGGACTTTTCGGGTGCGGGGCGACCGGGTGGAGATCTTTCCGGCCTACGAAGAGGACCTGGCCATCCGCATCGAATTTTGGGGCGACACGGTGGAGGCCATCAAGGAGATCGACCCCTTGCGGGGCCAGACCTTACGCCGCCTCAAAAAAATTACGGTCTATCCCGCCTCCCATTACGTCACCACCGACCTGGTGCGCCGCCAGGCCATGGTCGCCATCGAGGCGGAACTGAGCGAGCGCCTCGCCTGGTTCCAGCAACAGGGAAAACTGTTGGAGGCCCAACGCCTGGGGGAGCGCACCCGTTTCGACCTGGAAATGATGAATGAGCTGGGTTTTTGCCACGGCATCGAGAATTATTCCCGGCACCTCACCGGCCGGTCTCCAGGGGAGCCACCCCCTACCCTGCTGGACTACCTGCCTCGGGAATCCCTGGTGGTCATCGACGAATCCCACATCACCATCCCCCAGCTCCAGGGCATGTACCGGGGAGACCGCTCCCGAAAACAGACCCTGGTGGATTTCGGCTTCCGCCTGCCTTCGGCCCTGGACAACCGGCCCCTCAGTTTCGAAGAGTTCGAAACCCGGGTGCACCAGTTGATTTACGCCTCCGCCACCCCGGGCCCCTATGAGATGGACAAGACCGGCGGCCGGGAGGTGGAGCAAGTCGTTCGCCCCACCGGCCTGATGGACCCCAAGATCACCGTGAAGCCGGCCAGCCACCAGGTGGATGATCTCCTGGGCGAGATCCGGGCCCGGGTGCAGCGGGGCGAGCGGGTCCTGATAACCACTCTCACCAAACGCATGGCCGAAGACCTTACCGAGTACTACCAGGACCTGGACCTTAAGGTGCGTTACCTCCATTCCGACATCACCACCCTGGAGCGCATGGAGATCATTCGGGACCTGCGCCTGGGAGTCTTCGACGTCCTGGTGGGCATCAACCTCTTGCGGGAAGGCCTGGATCTGCCGGAAGTCTCCCTGGTCGCCATTCTGGATGCGGACAAGGAGGGCTTCTTGCGCTCCGGGCGCTCCCTGATCCAGACCTGCGGCCGGGCGTCCCGCAACGTCCGGGGCGAAGTGCTCTTCTATGCCGACCGGGTAACCCCCTCCATGGCCACGGCCATCCAGGAGACCGACCGCCGCCGGGCCCTGCAGCAAATTTACAATAAACGCCACGGCATCACCCCGGAGACCATCCAGAGCCGGATCAAAGACGTCCTGGGCTCGGTGTACGAAAAGGATTATGTCACCGTGCCTATGGCCGCCGAAGAACCGGCCCCCTATCTGCTGGAGGAGGAAGCAGCAGCCCGGATTGCCCGCCTGAAGCGGGAGATGCAGGCCGCTGCCAAGAAGCTCGATTTTGAGCGGGCCGCGACCCTGCGGGACCAGATCCAGGCCCTGGAGGCTGGACGGCTTAAGTACGCCTGAGTTACGGGCTGCGGGGTTAAGATTTTAATTTTTTAAGTGAACTTCTTCTGAAGGAATGGGAGGGGGCCAATTAAACCACTACCTGTTAAAGCAGGTAGATTTTCCAACGACTGCAAATCTTACTCAGGTAATTCTGGCTCAAAACTCACCCCACCTCCTCCGCCCTTTTCTTGGGACGCTTGTCTTCGGGTTTAGCCGGCAATTTGAGAAATTCCTCCAGTAGCCGCTTCTGTTGGGAGCTGAGCCGGGTGGGGGTCTCCAGGGCCACTTCCACCACCAGGTCGCCCCTGGATTTGCCCCTGAGGCCCGGAAGCCCTTCCCTCGGGATGCGGAAGATGGCCCCGGGCTGGGTGCCGGCTGGCACTTGCAGGAGCCTCTTGGAATTCAAGGTGGGAATAGTGACCGTGGCGCCCAGGGCCGCTTCCACAAAAGAGAGGTGCGCCTGGTAACGGAGATCTCGTTCCTTCCGGGAGAAGATGGGATGCGGGGTGATCTGAACTTCCAGGTAAAGGTCACCGGCAGGGCCGCCTCTGGCGCCCGCTCCCCCTTCCCCCCGGAGGCGCAGGCGGGTGCCGCTGTCCACCCCCGGCGGAATGCGCACCTGGAGCTGCTTCTTTTCCTTCACCGTGCCGCCGCCCCCGCAGTTGACGCAGGGGGAGGTGATGAGGGTGCCAGCCCCGAGACAATCCGGACAATTGTTGAAGATCTTCAGAAACCCTCGGGGCTGGCTAACCTGGCCCCGGCCCCCACAGCGCGGGCAACTCTGACGCTGGGCGCCGGGCTCCAAGCCGCTGCCGCCGCAGCGCCGGCAACTGACTCGCCGTTCCACCTCCAGGCTGGTATCCAGGCCTCGGACCACTTCTTCCAGGGTCAGGACCACCCGCTGGCGCAGATCCGCCCCGGGTTGGGCCCGTTCGGCCTGGGCCGGCCGTTTCCCGAAGCTGAAGAATTCCTCGAATATGTCCCCAAAGGAGCCGAAGATATCCTCAAAACCGCTGAAGCCGCCGACATTCATACCGGCCAGGCCCGCATGGCCATACAGGTCGTAAAGCTCCCGCTTCTCGGTATCCGCCAGCACCTGGTAAGCTTCGGAAATCAGCTTGAATTGCTCTTCCGCCTGCTTGTCCCCGGGATTCTTGTCGGGATGATGTTTGAGAGCCAACTGCCGGTAATTGCCTTTGATTTCCTCCACTGAGGCATCCCGGGAGACCCCCAAGATCTCATAATATTCTGTCATTCCGGTCGAACCACTCCCAGCCTCATCCACTGGATGATTTTTCGCCCTAATGGTCATCATCTTTACTTCCTTTGTCAAGGACAGCTGCGGACATGGAGATAGTTCAAAGTTCAAAGTTCAAAGTTTCACCTCGAAGTAAGTTTGCCCTTAACCTTGAACCTTTAACCTTGAACTTTTTTTGGGGTGCCTGAGATAGTTCAAAGTTCAAAGTTCAAAGCTTCACCTCGAAGTAAGTTTGCCTTTAACTTTGAACTTTGAACTTTGAACTTTTTTTGGAAGGGCTTCCAGGCGGGCCTCCAGATCCGGGGAGAGATCGTGGATTTCCACCAGTTTGCTGCGGCTGCGGGCCCCCAGGAGGTGGAAGGCGCCCTGGGGAAGCTTCAGGGCCCGAGCCAGGAAGGCCAGGAGTTCCCGGTTGGCCGCCCCCTTTTCCGGGACAGCCGCCAGCCGGACCTTGAGACGGTCGCCATGCAAACCCACCACCTCGGTGCGCCGGCCACCCGGAGCCACCGTTAGCCGCAGCAGGTAGCCCTGGCAGATGGGCGAAAACCAGGTGGTCATCCCCGAGGCTAGTCCTTAGCAGATCCGGTGGGCCAGGTCCAGGAGACTGGCAATCAGGAAATTTTTCAAAAATACGATGGCCAGCAGCACCAGGAGGGGGCTCAGATCCAGGCCGCTGTAAACCAGAGGCAGCCGCTGCCGCAACCAGGCCAGCACCGGTTCGGTGACGTTATAGAGAAACCGGACGATGGGGTTGTAGGGATCGGGATTCACCCAGGAAATCAGGGCCCGGGCGATGATAAGCCACATATACATGGTGAGCACCAGGTTAAGGACCTGGGCCAGGGCCACCAGCAGATCCCTCAGGGCAAACATTCCTGCTTCTCCATTGCTTAAGAAATTTAGTCTATTATGGCCGGGGCGCTAAAATTGTCAAGGCGGAAAGGTAATGGTAGCTGTCAGCTCCTGTAAGGTGCGCACTGCGCATCATTTAAATTATAGGAACCCAATATTTCGGTGCGCAGTGCGCACCCTACAGGGGTGATTGCTGAAAGCAGGGCGACCCGATCACAGGCTGGAAGCCTGTGCCACTGTCGCCCCTACTGCTGACGCCTGACAGCTAAAAAATACCAGGTTGCGCCGGCCCGAGGCATTCCTTACAATAGTAAGGTTAGCCAGCGTCTCTGATGAAAAACTCCGTAACCTTCAAGGCCCTGCGCCATCGCAATTTTCAGCTCTTTTTCACCGGCCAGCTGATCTCCCTCACCGGCTCCTGGATGCAGTCGGTGGCCTTCAGTTGGCTGGTCCTGGTGCTCACCAACTCCGCCCTCTACCTGGGACTGGTTGGCGCCCTGCAAACCCTGCCGGTGCTGCTCTTCTCTCTTCTGGGGGGCGTGGTGGCGGACCACGCCAGCAAGCTGCGCCTGATGTTCATTACGCAGACATCCCTATTGTTGCTGGCCCTGGCCCTGGGGCTGCTGGTGGACCTGCAGCTCATCAAGATTTGGGACCTCTGCCTCATCGTCTTCCTCTCCGGCACGGTAATGGCCTTCGACATGCCGGCGCGCCAGTCCTTCATCGTGCAGATGGTGGGCAAGCCGGACCTGCCCAACGCCATTGCCCTCAACTCCAGCCTGTTCAACGCCACCCGGGTGATAGGGCCGGCGGTGGGCGGGGTGGTGATCGCGGCCATGGGCATGGCCAACTGCTTCTATCTCAACGCCGCCAGCTTTCTGGCGGTGCTCCTGGCCCTGGCGCTCCTCAAACTGCCTCCCTCCCAGCCGGCGCCCTGGACACCCCTATGGCACGCCTGGAAGGAGCTCGGAGACTACCTGTGGACCAGGCGGGAGGTGCGGCTGCTCCTGCTGTTGATGACCCTGGTGGCCGTCCTGGCCATGCCCTATTACGTGCTGCTGCCCATGCTGGCCCGAAATACCCTGGGGGTGGGGCCTAGTGGCTTCGGCATCCTCATGGGCGCCAGCGGCCTGGGGGCCTTTCTGGGCGGCCTCATCGCGGCCCGCCGCCTGCAGACCAGCCCTCCCATGCCCTCCTTCCTGACGGGGCAGGCCCTGTTTCTCCTGGGGCTGGTGGGCCTGGGGCTCTGCGGCTCATATTACGCCGCCCTGGTCTTCATGTTCATTACCGGCTTCGGCATGGTGACCCAACTCTCCACCGGCAACAGCCTGCTGCAGCTCAACGTACCCGATGAACTGCGGGGCCGCCTCATGAGCCTCTTCGCGCTCATCATCATGGGCTTCGCCCCGATAGGCAGCCTCATTTACGGGGTGGCGGCCCACTTCGCCGGCCCGGGACCCACCATCGCCGGAGGGGGCCTCTTGGCCGCCCTGGGCGCCGGCATCATCCTGCTGCGCTACCCTGATCTGCGCCGCCTCGAGTTCACCGACCTGGGATCCGCCGAAAGTGATTGATCTTTGTTGGGAGCTTGGGAGAAATAGCCACACTTGCAGCATAAATTAGAAATTAATTTTTAAGGGTGAAAAATCTATTTTTTCCCCCTTGCATTTTTGGGAAGATGAGTTATATTGACCTATATAAGAGGTCATATGACCTCAAATATGGTTCACATGACCTATATTAGGAGGTCTATCCAAATGTTGGCGCCCCTGCTCGGATCAATTAGTGGTGAGAGAACGCTACTTTTTATTTTTGCGAGAGGAGAAGGGTACGCGCGCGAGATAGCGAGATTTTATAATACAGATTTGACTCCCATCCAAAGGAAACTTGAAAGGTTTGAAGCAGATGGGGTTTTATACAGCCGTTTTGCCGGGAGAACTCGTCTATATTCGTTCAATCCAAGATACGTATTTAAGCCAGAGATCCAAAACCTTCTCAAAAAGGCTTTAACTTTTTACCCCCCAAATGAACGTGAAGCGCTTTTAATGAACAGGCGTAGACCCAGAAGGAGTGGTAAGCCATTATGAAGCAAATCAAAGATATGTCGATTGGAGAATTAGCAGCATTTATATGGGCCATCTTAAACGCAGAGGCATTGATGTTGTCTTATCGGGGGGAAGTTGTGTCTCAATTTACACTGAAAATAAATATGCTTCCCTTGATTTAGATTTCATTGAATTTAATTATATTGATAGAAAGAAATTAAAAAAGAGCCTTTTGGAAATAGGATTTCATGAAAAGAATAAGTATTTCGTAAATCCTGAAACAGATATCTTCTTGGAATTCCCACCAGGCCCCTTAATACTGGGGAAGAACCAGTAAAAGAAGTTATTACAATAAATTTTCCCACAGGTAAATTAAGGATCATTTCTCCGACTGATTGTGTTAAAGATAGACTCGCCGCATATTATCATTGGGGAGATCAACTGGGGAGATCAACAAAGTTTAGAGCAAGCAGTATTGGTTGCAAAAGATAACAGGATAAGTCTGGAAGAAATAGAACGATGGTCTAAGGTAGAGGATAAGCTGTCGGTTTTTCACGTAATAAGAAATCGCCTTGAAGTCCGCTAAATTATTTCTAATTTAAACAAGTTGGCCTTCAGCAATTTCTCCCTGATTTCCCCTGGGCCCCCAAGAAGATTTCAAAAGGCCTTCCATGCAGAGATTTTGAAATTGGCGATGATTAAAATTTAGTCATTGTCGATCCTTTTCAAAATGACCTACTAGCCGGCGCCAAAATATCTTGTGATTTGCTGATATTTCTGTTATAAGTATTTGATTTGCAATAAATTACTCACGCCCCGCCAGGGCGGGCCGGTGCCGGCGCCAGTTGCCAAAGGCGGCGGTGGCCCCGCCGGCGGCGGAGCGGTGGACTAACCGGAGGAAAACCGATGCCTTACGTCACTATGAAGGAACTGCTGGAGGCCGGGGTGCATTTCGGCCACCAGACCCGCCGCTGGAACCCCAAGATGGGGCCTTATATCTTCGGGGCCAGAAACGGCATCCACATCATCGACCTGCAAAAAACCGTCCAGTTCTTCAAGACCGCCTATAATTACGTGGTGGAGCGGGTGGCGGACGGCGGCCTCGTCCTCTTCGTGGGCACCAAGAAACAGGCCCAGGACGCCATTGCCGAAGAAGCCAAACGCTGCGGCATGTTCTTCGTCAACCACCGCTGGCTGGGAGGCATGCTCACCAACTTTTCGACCATCAGCCGTTCCATTGCCCGCCTGAAGGAGTTTGAGGCCATGAAGGAAGATGGCTCCCTCCGCCGCTTTCCCAAAAAAGAGGTCCTGATGATGGAGAAGAAGGCGGCCAAGCTGGAGCGCTCCCTGGGCGGCATCAAGAATATGGGGCGCCTCCCCGATATCGTCTATGTGGTGGATCCCCGCAAGGAAGACATCGCGGTGATGGAAGCCCGCAAGGTCCACGTCCCCTTAGTGTCCATCGTGGACAGCAACTGCGATCCCACGGAGGTCGATTATCCCATCCCGGGCAATGACGATGCCATCCGCGCCATCCGCCTCCTCACCTCCCGCGTCGCCGACGCGGTGCTGGAAGGCAAAAAACTGGCGGAAGAGCGCCTCCAGGGACAGTTGGATAAGGAGGCTGCCGCGGCCCTGATGGCAGAAGCGGCGCCGGCCCCGGCCCAGGAGGTCGTGTTTCCGGAACCCTCGGAGGTCCAGCCAACCCCGCCGGCCGAAGTCTCCGCTGAGGAAGCGGCCGAAACCGAGGCCTAAAGGGGAAGCAGGCTCACCGGCAAAACGTCTCTGTTCTCCGGTGAGGTAACCTGTTCCCATTTCACGCCTGGTCCTTCCCCAAGGTAAAAAATGGCCGGGTGGCAAGGAGATATTACTTGGAGATAACCGCCGAAATGGTAAAAACCCTGCGTGACCGGACCGACGCCGGGATGATGGATTGTAAAAAGGCCCTGAAGGAAACGGCCGGTGACCTGGAGGCCGCGGTGGCCTACCTGCGCCAGAAGGGCCTGGCAGTGGCCAGCAAGCGAGCCGGCCGGACCACCACCGAAGGCTGCGTCTGGGCCCATGTCAGCCCGGATCATCAGTCCGGGGTGCTCCTGGAAGTGAATTGTGAATCCGATTTTGTCGCCAAAACCGACTCCTTTCAGGAGTTGGGCTCCCGCCTGGCGGAGCAGTTGGCCGCGGCCGCCCTGGAAACGGTGGAGGAGTTGCTGGCCCAGCGCTGCCCCCACTCTCCCGGATTGAAGGTGGCCGACTACCTCAACGAAGTCATCGCCAAGACCGGGGAGAAGTGCCAGGTGCGCCGCTTCAGCAGCTATCGCGGCGACCTGGTGGCCGCCTATATTCACCACGGCGGCAAGATCGGGGTGATGTTGCAGCTTAGCGGCGGCGACGCCGCCCCTGAGGCTATAGCCGCCGCCAGGGACCTGGCCATGCAGGTGGCCGCCACCAATCCCCTGGCGGTCAACCGGGAACAGGTGCCGGCCGAGACCGTCTCCAAGGAAAAGGCCATCTATGCGGCTCAGGCCCAGGAGAGCGGCAAGCCGGCCCAGATCATCGAAAAAATGACAGTCGGCCGCCTGGAAAAGTTTTATAAGGAAGTCTGCCTCCTGGAGCAGCCCTTCGTGAAAAATCCGGAGCAGACCGTCAGCCAGTTTCTCAAAGAAGTGGGAAAAAAGATGGAGAAAGAACTCCAGGTCAGAGGCTTCAGCCGATTCCAGGTGGGTGTATGACTTAACGCCATGGCGCCGCAGACCCCCAAATATAATCGCGTCCTTCTCAAGTTGAGTGGCGAGACCCTGGCCGGCAACAAAAAGTTCGGCATGGACCCCGCCACCCTGAAGGCCATCGCCCTGGAGATCAAGGCGGTGGTGGCGCTAAAAGTCCAGGTGGGCGTGGTGGTGGGCGGCGGTAACATCTTCCGGGGGCTGGAGGCCAGCGCCCAGGGGATTGAACGGGCCGTGGCCGACTACATCGGCATGCTGGCCACGGTCATCAACGCCCTGGCCTTGCAAGACGCCCTGGAAAAGGCGGGAGTGCCCACCCGGGTGATGAGCGCCATCACCATGAACGAAGTGGCGGAGCCCTACATCCGCCGCCGGGCCCTCCGCCACCTGGAAAAGGGGCGGGTGCTAATCTTCGGGGCCGGCACCGGCAGTCCCTACTTCACCACGGATACCGCCGCGGCCCTGCGGGCCACCGAGATCGGCGCCCAGCTTATCCTCAAGGGCACCAAGGTGGCCGGCATCTACGACCGGGACCCGCTCATCTACCCCGACGCCCAGATGCTGCCCCGGCTCACCTACTTCCAGGTCCTGGAAAAGTCCCTGCGGGTCATGGACAGCACCGCGGTCACCCTGTCCATGGAACAGAACATCCCCATCGTCGTCTTCAAACTCCTGGAACCGGGAAACATGAAAAAAGTGGTGCTGGGCATGGAGGTTGGCACCCTGGTGGAGAAACCCCCCGATGAAAGATGACGTCCTCAACCAGACCAAACGCAAGATGGACAAGGTACTGGAGGCCATGGCCCGGGACCTCTCCCGGGTGCGCACCGGACGGGCCTCCGTGGTCCTGCTGGAAGGCATCAAGGTGGACTGCTACGGAGCCTCCATGCCCATCTCCCAGGTGGCCTCCCTGGCCGCCCCGGAACCCCGGCTGCTCACGGTGCAACCCTGGGACCCCTCTGTGCTCGGAGACCTGGAAAAGGCCATCCTTAAATCCGACCTGGGTTTGACTCCCATGAACGACGGCAAGATCATCCGGCTGCCCATCCCCGCCCTCACCACCGAACGCCGCAAGGATCTGGTGAAGATGGTGAAGAAGATGGAGGAGGAGGCCAAGGTGGCCTTGCGCAACCTCCGCCGGGAGGCCAACGAAAACCTCAAGGAAATGAAGAAGGATAAACTGCTGGCCGAAGATGAGGCCCACCGGGGCCAGGAAGAAGTCCAGAAGATCACCGATGACTGGAGCAAGAAGCTGGAGGCCCAGGCGGCCGAAAAAGAAAAGGAGATCATGGCCTTCTGAACGGCCGGAGGTAAGTCTTGCCCAATAATTCTTATCCTTCGGACTGCAATAAGCTTCCCCGCCATGTGGCCATCATCATGGACGGCAATGGCCGCTGGGCCCGGCGCCGCGGTCTGGTCCGCATCAAGGGCCACGTGGCCGGGGTAGAGTCGGTGCGCACCATAGTTCGCCTGGCCCGCAAGTTGGGCGTCTCTTACCTCACCCTGTTCGCCTTCTCCGAAGAAAACTGGCAGCGCCCCGCCATGGAAATCCGGGTCCTGATGGCCCTGCTGCGCCGTTTTCTGCACCGGGAACTCCCCGAGATGCAGGAAAATCAGATTGCCCTAAAGGCCATCGGCAACTTGCCACAACTGCCCGCGGCGGTGCAGCTCGATCTGGCCCAAACCATCGCCGCCACCGCCCAGGGGACGGCGAACAAGATGGTCCTGACCCTGGCCCTGAGCTACGGCGGGCGCAGCGAGATCGTCCAGGCGGTACAGGCCCTGGCCCGGGACCTCCTGGCCGGCCGGCTGGCGCCCGCAGAGATCGACGCCGCCCTCCTGGCCCGCTACCTTTATACCGCCGACCTGCCCGACCCGGACCTGATGATCCGCACCAGCGGCGAGTACCGCTTGAGCAACTTTCTCCTCTGGCAGTCCGCCTATACCGAACTCTACGTCACCGACACCCTGTGGCCCGATTTCCGGGAAGAAGACTTCCTGGCCGCCCTGGATGCCTACTGCCAGCGGGACCGCCGCTTCGGCCTCACCCCGGAACAGATCCAAGACCAGGACGCCTCCGACCCCGGGCATTGAGCAAATTGTTGGGGAGGGGGCTAAGGGCTTTTTTGTAAGTGGCCCTTCCCCCCCTCCCCAAACCCCTCCCCCAATCCCATAATAATTATAGGGGCGCCAGTGGCACAGGCTTCCAGCCTGTGATCGGATCGCCCCTTTCCTGGTTCCCAAGCTCCAGCTCTGGCAGGGATTACGAGATAGAAAATTATCATCATATTACCAGACGTTGCCCAAGCAGAGCTTGGGCCAAAATTTCCGTTCCCAAGCAGGAGCTTGGGAACGAGAAAAAGGAGCGACAGTGGCACAGGCTTCCAGCCTGTGATCGAGTCACCCCTTTTACATTTCTTCGCCGCACTTGCAGAGACCTGGTTGCCCCCGCCCCTACCCCGGTTAGCCGCGCTCCCGCAGCCAATCCTGCACCTTTTCCGCCACCTGGCGATTTAACCCCGGAACCGCCGCCAGTTCCTCCACCGCCGCGGCCTTTAACGCCTCCAGATTGGGAAAATGCTGCAACAACCGCCGGCGCCGCACCGGGCCGATGCCGGGGATCTGCTGCAAGACCGACTCCACCATCTCCTGGCGGGCCCGCCGCCGGTGATAGGTGATGGCGAAGCGGTGGGCCTCGTCCCGCAGCCTGAGGAGCAGCAGCCAGCCCGGAGAGTTGGCCGGCGGAAAAACCGGGTTCTTCCTTCCTGCCAGGAAGAGGCGGTCCCTAACCTCCCCCCTCCCCCGCTTAAGCCCGGCCTTGGCCAGGCCCACCACCGCCAGATTTCCCAGACCCAGCTCCTGCAGAGCCTTCAGGACCACGTTGAGCTGCCCCTGGCCGCCGTCCACCACCAGCAGATCCGGCAGCACCTGTCCCTCCTTGCCGTAATGGCGCTGCACCACCTCCCGCAGCATGGCGTAATCGTCCTGGCCGGCCACCCCCCGGATGCGAAAGCGCCGATAACCGGACTTGTCCGGGAGGCCGTCGGCGAAGGCCACCAGGGCCCCCACCGCTTGCTCTCCCTGGAGAGTGGAGATGTCCAGGCATTCCAGGCGGTCGGGCCTACGGGCCAGATGCAGCCGCGCCTCCAGGTCCGCCAGGGCCGCCTCGGGTGAGGGGGGGGTGCGGCGCCGTTTCAGGGCGGCCCGGGCATTTTCCGCCGCCAGGTTCAGGAGCCGGCTCCGCTCGCCGACCCGGGGCGCCAGCAGGCGTATGGGTCCCCCCTTCTCTTCGCTGAGCAGCGCCTCCAGCAGCCGCCGGTCGTCAATCTCCCGGGGCAGCAGCATCTCATCCGGCAGGGGCCGACCCGCGGCATAATACTGCTTGACAAAGGCCCCCAGCAAATCACCGTCCGCGGGCAGTTCCGGGAAAAAGTACTCCCGGCTGCCGGTCACCAACCCGGCCCGGATCACCAGCACCAGGACCAGGGCCTGGCCGTTCTCCCGGGCCAGCCCCAGGACATCCTGGTCCTTGAAGCTGGGCCGGGCCATGTCCTGGCGCTCCAGGGTCTGGGTGATGGCGCGCCTGCGGTCCCGCAGCAGCGCGGCCCGCTCGAAATCCAGGAGGCCGGCGGCCTGGTCCATTTCCTCCTTGAGCCTTTTCAAGAGACTGCGGCTCCGGCCCTTGAGGAGCAGGACCGCCTCCTGCACCGCCTTGCCGTATTCCGCGGAGGTCACCTGACCGGCGCAAGGGCCCAGGCAATGCTCCAACTGAAACTCCAGGCATGGCCGGGAACGCGGCGCCAGGCGGCGTTCCTTGCAGGTGCGCACCCGGAAGGCCTGTTTCATCACCTTGAGGGTCTCCCGGGCCAGGCCGGCAGAGGCGAAGGGGCCGAAATAGAGGGCCCCGTCCGCCTGGAAGCGCCGCACGAATCTAAGGGCCGGAAACTCCTCCTTCAGGTCAAGGCGCAGACAGAGATAGTTCTTGTCATCCCGCAGCATCACGTTGTAGCGAGGGCGATGCTCCTTGATAAGGTTGCGCTCCAGGATCAGGGCCTCCCGGCCGGTGGCGGTAATAATGAAATCCACCCGGGCCATTTTTTTCAGCATCAAGGCGGTCTTGCCATCGTGGCGCTCCGGGGCCTTGAGGTAAGATCCCAGGCGGTGCCTCAGGTTTACCGCCTTGCCCACGTAGAGCACCTTGCCGCCGCTGTCTTTGAAGAGGTAAACGCCGCTGGCCCCGGGTATTTTCCCCAGGGCCGCGGCCAGGGCCGGATAGGGAGCGTTGGACTTTACTTTGGAGGCGGGCATCTTATCTTTAGAATAACAGGCGGCGTCCGCCTGTCAAGCCACGGAAAACCCTGAACAATAAGGCGCCAAAGAGAGAGCCTGATGACCCTGCCATTGCGGCCCCTGGGCCAAACCGGCCACCAGGCCACCATCCTCGGATTGGGTGGAGAAGGAGTGCTGCGCACCTACGACTTTGAGAAGGAGGCCCAGGCGGTCATCGCCGCGGCCCTGGAGACAGGGATCCGGTACTTCGAATCCGCCCGGGCCTACTCGGGGAGCGAAGCCTATCTGGGCCGGGGCCTGAAGGGCCAGCGGCATCGAGTTTTTCTCACCAGCAAGTCCCACGGCCGCACCGCCAGGGAGGCCCTGGCCCAACTGTCCGTCACCCTTAAGAACCTGGACACCGATTATCTGGACCTGTGGCAGGTGCACGATGTGCGCACCCTGGATGAAGTGGAGGCCCTGGGAAGGCCCGGAGGGGCCCTCGAAGCCTTCCGCCAGGCCAAAGAGAGAGGTTGGGCCAGGTTCATCGGGATTACCGGCCACCACGACCCGGAGGTGCTTAAGCGGGCCCTGGATCTTTACCAGTTTGACACGGTGCTGCTGCCGGTCAACCCGGCGGAGCCGCAGCACTTAAGCTTCCTGCCCCTGGCCGCCGCGGCCCGGACCCGGGGCCTCGGAGTCATCGGCATGAAGGTCCTGTGCCGGGGGCAACTGCCCCGGATGGCGGAGGACCCGGAGGCCCTGACCCGGGAACTGCTGGCCTATGCCTTGAGCCAGTCCGTCAACCTGGTGGTCATCGGCGCCGATTCCCCGGAGCAGGTGCGCGGGCTTGCCGCCGCGGCCCGGGACTTCGTCCCCATGACCCCGGAAGAGATGCGCCGCCTGGAGGAGGCGGTGGCTCCCTTTGCCAGGCAATTGATGTATTATAAGCCCTGATTATCCTTTTTTTCCGCCAGCCTGCTCCGCACATACCAGTCGATCTGGCGGCAAATACCCTTGATCACCTGGGCCTCCCGGGCCCGCAGGCCGTGGCGCTGGAAGAGCTGGCGCACGTTGAACATCCAGTGCTCCGGATTCTGGTGGGAAATGAAATTGATCTTCAGCAGGGTCTCCTGAAGCATGGCGTACATGGATTCCAGTTCCCGGGTGTTGGCCAGGCGAGGCACGCCGCGGGGCCGCGGGTCCCTCGCCGCGGTGAACAGTTCGTAGGCCAGGACCATCACCGCCTGGGCCAGGTTCAGGGAGGAGCAGTCCCCGGTAGGGATAGTCACCAGGGCGTGGCACAGGGGGAGTTCCTCATTGGTGAGCCCGAAATTCTCCGGCCCGAAGAGCAGGGCGATGTCGTTGTGGGCCGACAATGTTATGAGCTTGTCGGCCAGCTCCCGGGGGGTGAAAAAGGCGCGGCGCACCCCGCCCAGGCGGGCCGTGGCGCCCACCACATATTGAAAAGGCGCCAGGGCCCCGGGCAGGTCGTCGTAAACTTCCAGGCGGGTCAGCAGCTCCACCGCCGGGCCGGTGGCCATCATCGCCATGCGCTCGAAGTCCAGGTCCTGGGGCTGCACCGCGATGAGGCGCTTAAGGCCCATGTTGCAGGCGGCCCGGGCCGCGGCGCCAATGTTTTCCGGCAGCCGCGGCCGGAAGAGCACCACCGCCACCCCCGGGAGCCGCACCCGCGCTTCCGGGTCCGGTTGTTTCTGTGGCTTCATGGCCCTAATTTAACATATCCGGTCAGTAGTGTCGGGCAACAAAATTTGCATGAAGAACCTGACAATTTCTCCCGGTTAAAATCTAGACCATTGTAATTCCAACGATATCAACATTTTATACCGATGCAAGCAAATCCCCCTCTCCCCTGAGCTCATCATTCCCACTCAGTGGGATAGGGGCGGGCGAGACGCCCGCCCGACGCGGAAAAACCCGCATCCCCTAAACCTTGTGGTAATGATGAGATCCCCTGAGAAGGGAGAGTCGCTGCCAGGCCAGCCGGCTCTTGCCAGGGGATTTGGCGGTATTATAATTAACAGAAGCGCAGGTCGCAGTAAGCTAGCGGCGATCTGGAGGCGGCTATGTTCAGGATTTACTGGTTCATTTTAGGGGTCTTGTTGGTTCAGGCCGGGTGCGGTCCGGCCATTTCCCCCGCTATTCAGCGGCAGGCAGGACCCCAGGTAGGCTTTGCCGAGCTTGCAGCCCATCCGGACCAGTACCAGGGCCAGGTGAAGATTTTGGGCGGTGAAGTGGTTGCGGTCCAGCCCCTGGGCCAGGGCAGCCTTCTCACCATGGATCAGCGGGACCTGGACAGCCACCTCTTTCCCAGCGGCGCCGCCTCCGGAGGCACCTTCCTGGTGGAGAGCGCAGAGTGGCTGAACCCCTCCACCTACCAGGCCAGGAGCAAGGTGACGGTAGCCGGGGTGGTGGCGGGCCGGAAGGACGGCCGCTTGCTGTTGCAGGCCAGGCAGATTCATTACTGGGAGGGGCCCACCTGGGAAAAATGGTATCATCCCGTGCCCCCGTCGTGGTATGATAATGATCCCTGTATGGAGAAATGGTTTACCCCGCCTTACTTTGACCCCTGGAAGGGCCCCGGGCGCTAAAAACTTTGGGAAGCGCTGCTCCATATCTTTCCCAATAATAGGGGCTGGACGACCAACCTGGAGAAACTATGCACATCGACAGTTACGAATACGGCGCCGTGATCATCGATGGCCAGAGCTACCAGACCGATCTGCTCATCTGGCCGGGCCGCATCAAGCACGATTGGTGGCGCCTGGAGGCCCACCTGCTGCAATTGCCCGACGTGGCCGAGGCCCTGGCGGCCGCCCCCCAGGTGCTGGTGGTGGGTACCGGCGCTTACGGCCGGATGGAGCTGGACCCGGAGCTGGTGTCTCACTTGCGGGAGCGGGGGATCGAGCTGGTGGCCAGGCCAACCGGGGAGGCCTGCCAGCTCATCAATGAACTGGACGGCCAACGCCCCCTGGCTGCGGCCCTGCACATCACCTGTTGAAGATCGCGGCTAGGCTCCTTGAAGATCATCGATTGCCACCTCCATAGCGGCATCCAGAACGTCTCCTGGCGTTGGCAGGAGATTGAGGCCCTGCTACGAACCGCGGGCATCGGCGGGGCCGGGGTCATCCCGCCGGTGGAAGACGTTTACGACCGCCTCGACCCCAGCTTCACCGATACCCCCGCCTGGCGCGCCTGCCGCCGGCTGGCCCATGCCTATTTGCTGAGCCTTAAGGAGGCCAGCCGGACCCGGCCCGGAGGTGCAGCAGCGGCCGAGGCCGAGGCCGCCGTCCGCCTGGAGATTTATCCCTATTTTTTCGTATGGAACGACTTTGCCTGGGAAGAGCTGGGGCCGGAATACGTGGCCATCAAGTGGCACCGCCATCCCGACGAGCCGGGATATCAATACGGCCAGCCCCGCTGCCGGGAGTTTTTGCAGGTGGTGCGGGAGCACCGCCTACCCATCCTCCTGGAGGAATCCTTCGATAACACCCTGTTTTTCCTGGAGCGTCTGGCCCCCGACCTGCCGGTGGTCATTCCCCATCTGGGGGCCTTGAACGGCGGTTACGGCGCCCTGAGGGCAGCCGGTGCCTGGGACCGCCCCCAAACCTACGCCGACAGCTCCACCGCCGCTCTTCCGGAAATCGAGGATTTCCTGGGGCGTTACGGCAGCCGCCGCCTCCTGTTCGGCAGCGACTATCCCTTCGGCCAGCCAGCCACCGAGCTGGCTAAGATTCGCCAGCTCAACCTGCCGCCAGTCCAGGCCGAGGCCGTCCTGGGCGGCAATTTCCGCCGCCTCTGCGGCCTGGGGTGAGGATTAATCGACCAAAAAAAGGCGGGATGACCCGCCCTTTAAAAAAAATCTCGGCCTCGGATTAAAGATAGGGTGGCCTGTGGCCGCCGGAAATAGTCTCAGGCCCGCAGCATCCTGTCCTTCAATCCGTCCAGCATGGGCTCGAACTGGTCCTGGAGACTGCCGTAGAACCGCCGCCATTCCTCCTGGAATTGGGGAAGATGCTCCGCCTCCATGCGCATCTTCTGGCCAGTCTTGGCCTCCATGGCCCGCTGCACCTGGTTGACGCCCTGGGAGAACCTGGCCTTGAGCTGCTGCACCGCATTATTGCGGATCTGCAGGAACTGCTGCAATAGCTGCTGCAGTTCCCCCTTAAGGCGGGCCATCTCCCGTTTTTGCACCGCCACCAGCATCAGCCCGGCCAGGGCCCGGTCCAGGCGTTCGTCCCCTTCCCCATTCCGGGGCAGGCCGATGTTGCGCAAAAAGACTTCCTTAATGGCGACTCGGGCCGATTCCTGGGCCTGGGGGGGCAGGTCCTTGAGCTCCGCTTCCAAATCGCCTTCCCCCTTGAGAAACTTCACCGCCAGTTGGCAGCCCTGTTCCTGATATTGCGCCGCGGCCATCTCCTCCCGGGAGGCCTTCCCGTAGCGCTCGGCCTTTTCCAGGGCCAATTCCAAGGCGCTCTTAATTTCCGCCACCGCTGGCTCGCTTTCTCTCCCCGCCGGAAAATCTTGGCAGGTGCGTCACTTGGATTTTTTAGTGGAAGCCGCGGTTTCGGGCTTCGGGGCCGATTCGGCTTCCTTGGACGCTTCCTTGGACGCTTCCTTGGGCTTGGCCGGCTCTCCGGAAGCGGCCGCTTCTTTGGCTCCCTGGGAAGAATCGCCGGGAGCGGCGGCGTTGCTGTGGTTGCCGCTGTAATCCGTCACGTACCAACCGCTGCCCTTCAGATGGAAGGCGCAGGAACTGATGAGTTTACTGAGCGCACCGCCGCAGGCCGGGCAGGATTTAAGGGGCTCCTCGGAAAACTTCTGCCATTTTTCCAGCACCTGCCCGCAGGCGACGCATTGATACTCGTAAATCGGCATACTGCCAACCTCCTTGCCTAATCTAACTATAATAACCCATTACCGGAGTTAATTCGAGAAAATTCAAGGGCGCCAGGATTTTTTGGGTCAGGTGGTGCACCCGGGCCTCTTCCAGGGCCTGTTCCTCTCCGCAAGCCTCGAAGAGCGCCAGAAACTGGCTGAAACGGATGACGTGCACCAGTTCATGAGTAATGATATAGAGCAACAGGGGGAACAGGGAGAGCTGCGGGCTGGCTTCCAGGGTCTTGAGGATATTATGATCCTGGAGGCAAACCCGGTAGAAATCGAACCCTGCCGACTGCAGCGAGGAGTTTTGGGGGCAGCCCTGGTATTTGGCCACCAGGGCGTGGGCATGGGGGGAAATCTCCTCCCGGCGCAAACCCTCCAGGGTGAGAATGTCGTAGCGGGCCCGGCGCCAGTGGGCCGGACTCAGCTTGAAAAAGTCGGAGGTCACCTCTTCAGCGATTACCGCCGCCTCTTTCAGGAGCTCTTTATGCTGCGGATGAAAATGGCCCTGGCCCATGCGGCTAACTTCCTTAACTTGTTAATATAGCGCATTAAACTATCATTGTCAACAGCCAGTTGCTCTTCTTTTTCCCTGTTTTTTGTTTTATGTTTGAGGTATTCTGCATTGTTGGTTATGCCTTCATGGTCCCTCGCGAGAGCAAGACCTTGTCCACGAGACCTGCACATTTCTTGAGGTCTCTGGCGGCTTGCTGTAGAGTCCCAGGATTATCATGACGCAGGTGTCAGCTAGTGTAGTGTTTCAGGAAAATCTTAATAAATGAACCCGCTTTATTCCCTCCCCCTTGAGGGGGCGACACCGGGTGGGGGTGATTATTTGTTCTGTTATATCCAAATGTTATCACCCTCCCCCCAACCCCCTCCCCTCAAGGGAGGGGGAGTTTTGGGGCCAAGAGACATTAAAGATATTCCCGAGACACGATACTATCAGCTAAGGCAACCCAGTTTTTGCTTTAAGCTGATCGCTGAAAGCTGACCGCTACCAGCACTAACCGAAAACGGGAAACTAAAAACGGCCTTTATGAAGCTCCCCCGGCAACTGGAGTCCCTGGCGCGGATGCTGGCCTATATGCTGGGCCACCACCCCGACGAGTTCGGCCTGGTGCTCACGGAAGACGGCTTTATCCCCTTCAAGGAACTCCACCAGGCCCTGGGCCGTGAACCGGGCTGGGGGTTCGTCCGGCGCCACCACCTGGACCAGGTGATCTCCCTGATGCAGCCCCCCGCCTTTGCGGTGGAGGGGCAGCGTATCCGCTGTCTTCAACCCGGGCTGCTACCCCGGCGCCGCCCGGGGCTGGCACCCCCACCTCTGCTTTACCTGGCCATTTCTCCCAAGGTGCACGAGCGCGTCTGGCAGGAGGGCCTCAAGGCGACCGCCGGCCGGGAGCTCCTGCTGGCCCGCACCCCGGATACCGCCCTGAAGCTGGGGAAGCGCCGCGCCCCCACGCCGGTTCTGGTCACCATCCAGGCCCAGGCCGCGGCCCAGGCCGGGCTATCCTTTACCGGATACGGGGAGGAGCTCTTCCTGGCCGCAGGCCTGCCCCGGGAATTTCTGCAACTCCCCTCGCCCCCGGCGCCGGAGAAAAGGCCGCCGCTCCCCCAAGCCGCGCCCCCACCGCCTTTACCAAAAACCCCGGGAAGCTTTCTGGTCGAATTTACCCCGGCCCTCGGCCAACCGGCCCGGCCCCGGGGCAAAAAAAGGGAGCCCACCTGGAAGGCGGGCGCCCGCGCCCTGCGCAAAAATCGGCGCCGCCAACCGTAATCACCGCCGCCCCTGCTCAGCAGGGGCGACAGTGGCACAGGCTTCCAGCCTGTGATTGGGTCGCCCACGCAGGGTGGGCACTGCCCACCAAATGATAACTTTTAAATCAATAAGTTGAATCCAGAGGGCGGGCAGTGGCTGGCCGCCGCAATCCACCTGGACACTCGGGCGACCCGCTGGGTCGCCCCTACGGGTTTGCTTAAAAGAAGAGGGTCTTGCAAAAGTCCGGTTAAACCGGTATGGCGTCTATTCCCCCTCCCCACGGGGGGAGGGGGTTAGGGGGAGGGGGGCGTCAGTAGTTGCTAACTATTGGATATTACGTATCTATTTTCACCACCCCCACCCGGTGTCGCCCCCTCAAGGGGGAGGGAACAAGTCAATAGCGTTGATTTCGCCATTGAATATGATTTTTGCAAAAGGCTCAGAAGTTTTCGGTTTTCCGTTTGCGGTTTTCGGTTAAAATAGACCTGAGCGGTCCTGGCGACGGCTGGGGCCCCTGAGAAAGGAGCTGCTTCTTGTCACTATTCAAAATTATGGTGCTGGCCTTGGTGCAGGGAGCCGCCGAACTGCTGCCGGTTTCCAGTTCAGCCCACGTCATCGTGGCCGAGAAACTGATGCGGCTCGATCCCACCAGCCCGGAAATGACCCTGCTCCTGGTAATGTTGCACACCGGCACGATGGTGGCGGTGATTCTCTATTTCTGGGGGGCCTGGAAGGAAAACTATTTTTCTTCAGGTCGGGTATTCCGGAATTTTGCCGGGCGGGTGGCCGTGGCCACCGTAATGACCGGCGTCGTCGGCCTGTCCCTGAAGTTTCTGATCGAGAAATTCGCCCTCAAGGGCGCTCCCCATGCCGAGATCGAACTCATTTTTGGGAACCTCTACCTGATTGGCCTCTCCCTGGCGGCGGTGGGTTTTTTGATCATCTATGCCGGGATTAGGGCCGGGCGCCGGGACCGCCCCCAACAATCGGGCCTGCAGGGATCCTCCCTGATCGGCGTCATTCAGGGCGTCTGCCTTCCCTTTCGGGGCTTTTCCCGTTCCGGCGCCACCATTTCCCTGGGCCTGCTGCTGGGGATTGCCAAGGAAAGGGCCGAGGAGTTCAGCTTCGCCCTGGCCGTAGTTCTGACCCCGCCGGTCATGGCGCGGGAGGTCTGGAGATTGCTGAAGGCCCAGACCTCTCCCTTGACGCACACCACCGTCCTGGCCCTCTTTCTCCCCAGTCTCCTGGGCATGGCGCTCAGTTGTTTCGCCGGGCTACTGGCCCTCAAGTGGCTGTCCCGCTGGCTGGAACAGGGCCGTTGGCACTTCTTCGGGATTTACTGTCTTTTTGCCTCTGCCACTGTCCTGCTGCTCCACAAGCTGGGGTTTTAGAAGCGCTTGCAAAACCTGTCTCAGGCTGCAAATATGTTCTCACCCAATAAAAGATTGGGATACGGGAGATTTTAAATCCCCTTTCCTAAAGGGATTATATACTTCATTCACACATTTGCTTTTGGTTCAAAGTTCAAGGTTAAAGGTTAAAGGTTAAAGGTTAAAGGTTAAATACGCCTATGGTCAACTTTGAACCTTGAACCTTGAACTAATCAGGAAAATGTGCGTCAAGTATATAGTTCTCTTAAAAAAGGGGAGTGATTATTTGCAAACCTGACCCCTCTTGGAGGATTCAAGTTTGACGTCGGAAATCGGTTTGGAAATGACTTCTAATTTCTGGATGGACGCCACGAAAAAGCCGGGCCCCCAGCCACCACTAACCGAAAAAACAAAAAAAGCAAAAACAGCAAAAAAAGTCGTCCTCATCGTCTTGGGGGCCCGCCTCAACCCCCAGGGCCAGCCCGGCCGGGTGGCCCGGGTGCGCCTGCTCCATGCCCTGAAGCTCTGGCGGCAACTGCACCCCGGTTGTCATCTCCTGATTACCGGTGGCCCAAGACCCGGCAGCGCCATTTCGGAAGCCCGCTCCATGGCCAGGTGGTCCCTGGCATGGGTGGCGGAAAACTGGGGGCCCGGGCTCCGGGAAGAGTTGGCTCCCTGCCTGATCCTGGAAGAGGCCAGCCCCAATACCGCGGCTTCGGCGGCCAACACCTTGCCCCTGGCCCAGGGCCTGGAAGTTGCGGCGGTGGGCCTGGTGAGCGACCCCCTCCACCTTCGCCGGGCCAACTATCTCTTCCGCCGCTGTTATCAGCGACAGGGCATCGTCATCCAGCCGCTGCCGGCGCCGGGGCTGTTCCGCCATTACTGGCGGCAACGCCGCTATCTCCCCCTGGCCAGGATGCTCCTGCGGGAGGGCGGCGCCTGGCTGAAGGTCATGGGCGGTTTGGTTCCCGGCCTGGGGCGCAGAAACCGCTAGTCAGCGGTTGGTTTATAGTTTTCCGTTTTCCGTTTTCCGTGAAAGGCGAAAACCAAGTCAAAGGCCCGTAGGGTGGGCACTACCCACCAAACCGAGCTGGTAACCGGTGAATGGGAAAAGATCCACTTAGCGAATCAAGTTTCGCACCAAGTATTAATGGGAGCGAAAAAGAGATTAAATCCCCCCTCACCCGGTGTCGTCCCCTCGCAGGGGAAAGGGGATTTAGTTGCATCGGTATAATATGTTGATATCGCTGAAATTACCATGGTCTAGAGTTTAACTGCGAGATGGTGTAATCTTCTCCATGCAATTTTGTTGCCGGACACTACTGCCCTCACCCCACCTTGAAACCCCAAGTCCGAAACCGGCGCTAGAAAATGCTTGACAGAGATACGGATTGTGTTTAAAAAAGGCGGGAGCAATAGAAACCCCTCTCAAGTTAAACCCCTCGGAATCGATCATGCTGGAGATCAAACGTCCTGTTAGCTCCCCTTTAAGCCCCGAGCAGGTATCCGCCATCCAGGAAGCCATAGCCCGGCACAAGGCCGTCAAAGGCGGATTGCTGCCGGCGCTGCACGCCGTGCAAGGGTTGTGCGGCAACTGGCTACCCATGGAGGCCCTGCAGCTTGTCTCCCAGGGCATGGATATTCCATATCCTTACCTCTACGGGGTCATAAGCTTCTACACCATGTTCTCGCCTACCCCCAGGGGTAAATATCTGATTCGCATGTGCGAATCCCCACCCTGCCATATCTGGGGGGCGGACGACCTCCTGGAAGGGCTCCAGGCCGAATTGGGGATTAAGGTGGGGGAAACGACCAGGGACGGTCTCTTTACCCTGGAACCCACCGCCTGTCTGGGGGTCTGCGAGGTCTCGCCGGCCATGCAGATCAATGAGGTGGTCTTCGGCCGCCTCACCCCGGAGCGCCTGAAAAACATCATTGCCGACTACCGGGCCGGCAAGACGGTGGACTATAGGACCTTGCCCCGCACCACCAACCCCCTGAGCGATTATCCGGTCAGCGGCGATGAGTTGGTGCTCCTGGCCAACGTAGACCGGATTGACCCCCTCAGCCTGGACGCCTACCTGGAACAGGGCGGCTACGAAGCTCTGAAAAAGGCCCTGGCCATGAGCCAGGAGGAGGTGGTCAACACCGTCAAAGACTCGGGGCTGCGGGGCCGGGGTGGCGCCGGCTTCCCCACCGGCCTCAAGTGGTCCTTCACCCTGCCCAATCCCAATTTTCCCAAGTACATCGTCTGCAACGCCGATGAAGGGGAGCCGGGGACCATCAAGGACCGCTACCTCATGGAAGGCGACCCCCACCGGGTCCTGGAGGGCATGGCCATCGCCGGCTATGCGGTGGGGGCCAGCGGTGGTTATATCTACGTGCGCGGCGAATATTACCTCAGCATGTACCGCCTCCATAAGGCCATCGAAGACGCCACTGCCAGGAATCTCCTGGGCGACCACATTCTGGGCAGCGGCTTCTCCTTCCACATCCAGGTGCAGACCGGCGGCGGCTCATACGTGTGCGGCGAAGAAACCGGGCTCATCGAATCCATTGAAGGCAATAGGGGCAATCCCCGGATCAAACCGCCCTTCCCAGGCGTCGTCGGCGTGTGGAACAAGCCCACCATCGTCAATAACGTCGAGTCCCTGGCCAGCGTGCCGTCCATCGTGATGCACGGCTCCGAATGGTATAAGTCCAAAGGCACCGAGGACGCCAGAGGCACCAAGATCTTTCAGGTGGTGGGCCACGTCAATAAACCCGGCATCGTGGAGGCCAACCTGGGGATGACGGTGCGGCAGCTGATCGACAAGTACGGCGGCGGGGTGCGTGAGGGTCACCAATACAAGGCTTGCCAGACCGGCGGCTCCTCTTTCGGCTTCTTCCTGGATGAGCAACTGGACACCCCCATGGAATACAAGGCCATGGCCATGGCCGAAGGGGCCCTGGGCTCCGGCAGCATGTTGGTCATGGACGACACCACCTGCGTCGTGGACGTGGTGAGGTCGATCCTCTACTTCTTCCAGCACGAGTCTTGCGGCTTCTGCCTGCCTTGTCGCCGCGGCACCCGGGTGCTTTACGAATTGATCTCCAAGGTGGCTGCTGGCCGAGGCGCCCGGGCCGACCTGGACCGGATGATCAGCCTTAGCCAGCTCATGGTGGATTCCTCCAACTGCGCCCTGGGTATGAGCCCGTACTTTTTCATCAAGACCACCATCGAGCGCTTCGCCGATGAGTACCAGGCCCACCTGGACGGCAAATGCCTCCTGGGGGTCTGCAAGGCGAAAGAGCATTCACCTTAGGTTCTGGCCAGACCACCACTTAAGCAAAGGCGAGACGTATGTTGCTCAACTACCTGCCGGTATTGGTTTACATGCTCATCTGCATCGGGCTGATCGGGGTGATCGTGCTCTTGTCCGAACTGCTGGGCAAAAAGAAGCACTTCCCCGCCAAAGACCTGCCCTATGAATGCGGCATGGACCCCATCGGCGACGCCCGCAACCGCTACACGGTGCGCTTCTACGTCATCGCCATGTTCTTCATCGTCTTCGACATCGAGGCCATCTTTCTCTACCCCTGGGCAGTGATCTTCAAGCTCCTGGGGTGGTTCGGCTTCTGGGAGATGCTGGTCTTCATCGCCGTCTTGGTGGTGGGCCTGGTTTACGTGTGGGGCAAGGGCGCCCTGGAATGGGAATAGCGTAAAAAGTTGGGCGGGCTACAGTAATCGCCAGCCTTTACATGGGGGGCGGGCTCGAGCCCGCCAAAGATGGTGGGCGGCGCCCACCCAGCATGGAGCATCCGCATGGGTATCGAAGAGCACCTCGGTTATAACGTTTTGACCACCACCCTGGAGAAGCTGGTGAACTGGGGCCGCAAGAGCAGCCTGTGGCCCGCCACCTTCGGGCTGGCCTGCTGCGCCATCGAGATGATCTGCACCGCGGCCAACCGCTACGACATCGCCCGCTTCGGCATGGAGGCCTTCAGGGCCAGTCCCCGCCAGGCCGACCTGATCATCATCTCCGGCACGGTGTGCAAGAAGATGATGCCGGCCATCCAGCGGGTCTATGACCAGATGAGCGAGCCCAAGTGGGTGATCGCCATGGGGGCCTGCGCCACCTCCGGCGGTATCTTCGACTCCTACGCGGTGGTCCAGGGCATCGACCAATACCTGCCGGTGGACGTTTATGTCCCCGGTTGCCCGCCACGGCCCGAAGGTCTCCTGTACGGCATTCTGAAACTCCATGAAAAGATCATCAAAGATCCATTCCTGACCGCACAGTACCAGGAACGCCTGCAAGCCCGGCGGGAGGAGGCCGCATGAACGCCGCCGTAAATCTGCTTCAGGAGAAGTTCCCCGATGAGCTGCTGGAGGTGGTGGAGTTCCGGGGAGAGACCACCATCGTGGTCAAGCCGGGACGCCTGGTGGACATCTGCCGGGCCCTGCGGGATGACCCGGAGACCTCCCTCCGGTATCTCTCCATGATCGCCGGCATGGACTACCTGCCCCAAAGCCCCCGCTTCGGGCTGGTCTATAACCTTTATTCCCACAAGAATCACAACCGCATCACTTTAAAGACCCTGCTAACCGATGACGCCGCCCCGCTGGCCCACTCGGTTACTCCGGTGTGGTCCACGGCCAACTGGCACGAGCGGGAAATCTACGACATGATGGGGATTCGCTTCAAAGGCCATCCGGATCTGCGGCGCATCCTCATGCCCTCCGACTGGGTGGGACATCCTCAACGCAAGGATTACCCCCTGCGGGGGCAATAAATACCGTGGGGGTTTTTCGTTTTTAGTTATGGGAAAAAGGCAAAAATACCACCCCGATCAATTTAGATATGGAAACGGAAAACGAACCGCGAAAAACGAACTTCGAAAAATGAGAATCTGGCCATGAATCAAGCTCAAACCATGCCGCGCACCGAAACCATGCAGCTCAACGTGGGGCCCTCGCACCCCAGCACCCATGGGGTGCTGCGGGTCCTGGTAGAGCTGGACGGCGAGCTCATCATCAAGGCCGACCCGGATATCGGCTACCTGCATCGGGGCATAGAGAAGATGTGCGAGTACCGCACCTATCACAAGTGCATGCCCCTGATGAATCGACTGGACTATCTGGCCGGGGAGGTCAACAACTTCGGTTTTTGCCTGGCGGTGGAAAAGCTCCTGGCGGTGGCAATCCCCAAGCGGGCCCAGTATATCAGGGTGATGCTGGCGGAGTTGACCCGCATCGCCTCCCACCTCTTTTGGCTGGGGACCCACTGCCACGACCTGGGGGCCATGACCCCCCTGTTCTACGCCTTCCGGGAGCGGGAACAGATCATGGACCTGTGCGAGATGGTCTCCGGGGCCCGGATGTTCCCGCTGTATTGCCGTATCGGCGGCCTGGCCGCGGATCTGCCCGAGGGGTTCCTCCCCCTGGTCGCCAACTTCGGCCAGTCCTTCCCGAAACGCTGGCAGGATTACGACAACCTCCTCACCCAAAACGTGATCTGGAAAGAACGCACCATCGGGGTGGGGGTCATGTCCAGAGACGAGGTCCTGGATTGGGGCTGGTCCGGCCCCATGGCCCGGGGCTCCGGGGTCGATTGGGACCTGCGCCGGGATAACCCTTACTCCAGTTACGAGGAATTCGAATTCGAAGTGCCCCTGGGGAAAAACGGTGACACCTACGACCGCTATCTGGTGCGGATGCGGGAGATGCTCCAGAGCGCCCGCATCGTCCGGCAGGCGGTGGCAAAGATCCAGCAGACCGAGCCCGGGGACATCAAGTGCGCCGACCCGAGGGTGAGCCTGCCGCCCAAAGAGCGGGTCTATAACGAGATCGAGGCCCTGATCCACCACTTCCTCATTATCCAGGACGGCATCCGTCCGCCGGTGGGGGAAGTCTACCAGTGCATCGAGGCCCCCAAGGGGGAGATGGGCTTTTACATCGTCAGCGACGGCGGCCCCAAGCCCTTCCGGGTCAAGGTCCGGGGGCCCAGCTTCATCAACCTGTCGGCCTGCGACAAGCTGGCTAAAGGAAGGCTGCTGGCGGACCTGATCGCTTTGATCGGCACCATGGACATCGTTCTGGCCGACGTGGACCGGTAGGGCGGGCCGCAGCTCGCCGCCGTGTAGGGCGCGGGTGGGCCTGAGCCCGCCAAAAGGTGGATGCAGGATTCGGCTGCAACAGGAAAATATGGCCTTTCGCAACGGTAAGATCATCCTGAGTATGGCGCTGGCTTTCCTGCTGGCGGGGAGCGGGCCGGTTTTCGGCCAGGGCACCAAGACCTTTACCGGCAAAATCTCGGAGATCGCCAAGGGATCCGAGCTGGATATCGACAAGAGGGATATTTTTTACACCTTGCGACTGGCGGAATACCCCGGGACTCTGTTCCGCCTTACCCCTGAGGAAACGGTTAAGTCCGGGGTGATCGAGGCGACGGGGAACACTGTGGTGCTAACTCCCAGGATGAGCAAGGGACTGGGCTGGAAGGTAAAGTTGACTTGCGAGGCTCGATATACCGGGGGGGCCGAATTTCCCACCTACCGGGTGCTCGCCGTGGAGCGGCTGGAGAATTGATGGGCAAGAGGGTATTTAGCCTGGCCCTGCTTCTTTCTAAGGACTGGAAAGTAAAGTTGGTGGTGGCACCCGACGAAGAGGATCAGGAACTGACGGAGTACCGGGTCAAATCATTGGCAAGATTGCCCGATAATAAAAGAATTGGCGGCCTCGCCCGCCAGACCCGCTCAGGCTGAAGGCTGTCGGCTGGCAGCCCGCGGCTCACACGCAGGCTTACACAGGATCGACTTATGGTGAATCTGACCATCAACGGCCGGGCGCTTCAGGCCAAAAAAGGCTCCACCATTCTGGAAGCGGCCCGGGAGCACGGGATCTTCATTCCCACCCTTTGTTACCATCAGGCCCTGCACCCCATCGGCTCCTGCCGCATCTGCGTGGTGGAAGTGAAACCCGGACCGCCCCGGCCCCTGCCGGCCTGCGCCACCTATGTCAATGAAGGCATGGAAATCACCACCAACTCCCCCAAGCTGGAGACCATCAGGAATGAGCTGCTGCAACTGGTCCTGATCAACCACGCGCTGGAGTGCCCCATCTGCGACAAGGGCGGCGAGTGCGAGCTCCAGAATCTGACTCACGCCCTGGCTATCCAGAAAGTGGACCTGGAGGCGGTGAAACTCTCTCCCCGCTTCGACTACGAGTCCAATTTCGTGGAGCGCCACCAGGACCGCTGCGTCACCTGCGGGCGCTGCGTGCGCCTCTGCAAGGAGCGGGTGGGTGCCTGGTCCTGGAACTTCGTGCAGCGGGGCTACTTTACCCAGCTTTCCAGCGGGGAGCTGCCCCTGGACTGCGAATTCTGCGGCTCCTGCATCGACATCTGTCCGGTGGGGGCCTTGATCAACAAGCAGTGGAAATACCGGGCCCGGGCCTGGGAGGTGGACAAGACCGAGGTGGCCTGCCCCTTCTGCGGCGGCGGCTGCTATTATCAGGTGCATACCAAAGACCAGCGCATCCTGAGGGTGCGCAACGAAGACAGCGTGCTCCTTTGCGGCCGGGGGCGCTTCGGCTGGCCGGTGGTGGAATCGCCGGACCGGCTTAAGACCCCGTTAATCAGGGAAAACGGCAGCTTTAGGCCCGCCTCCTGGGAGGAGGCGCTTAACCTGGTGGCCGCCAAATTCAAGGAGGCGGTGGAGGCCGCCGGCCCTGAGGCCATCTACGGGATGGGGTCGCCCCGGGCCACCAATGAGGCCAACTACCTCTTCCAGAAATTCTTCCGGGCCGGCCTGGGCACCAACTGCCTGGACTCGCCGGCCCGGCTCACCTACGTGCGGGCCCTGAAGGGCATCGCCGCGGTCTTTGGCCTGCCCAAGGTTGGCGGGGTGGAAATCGCCCCGGACCAGCCAGGGCCCTACCGGTCGCCCTTCAGCCTCACCCCCGAGGCCCAGGTGAGCGGCTTTCCTGCGGTGCTGGGCAAGTTGGCGGATCTGCCCAAGGCCGACCTGATCCTGGTGCTGGGCGCCGACCTCACCCCGGAGCTGCCGCCCCTGGGCTGGAAGCTCCACGAAGCCAAGGAGAAGGATGGCTTCCAACTGGTGGTGGCCAACAACCGGCGGACCAAGTTCGATCGTTACGCCACCCTGTCGCTGCGCTACAAGCCGGGGAGCGAACGGCTTCTCATCGCCGGGCTGATCAAGGCCTTGCTCACCGCCAACCCCGACTTGACCCCGGCGCTGGAGGCCACCGGCCTGGACGAGCTCAGGGAGAGCCTCAAAAAACTCACTCTGAAAGACGTGGCCGCCAAGACGGGCGTGGATGAGAGTCTCGTTCAGGAAGCGGCGGCCCTGCTGGCCCGGGCCCAGGCCCCAGCCATCATCTTCGGCGCCGAACTCAGCGGACAGGATAAGGGCCTGGAAAACGCCGTGGCCCTGGCCGATCTATTTCTATTAGTTGGCAAACCCGGCATTCCCGGCAGCGCCCTCTATCCGGTGGCAGAGAAAAATAACACCCGGGGAGTGTGCGAGGTCGGAGTCCTGCCGGACCGCCTGCCCGGCTATCTCCCCCTGGATGCCGATACCGCCGGAATTTTCTGGGGCAAGAATCCGCCCAGCAGCGAACCCGGCCCCACCCTGGAAGAACTCCTTGACCTCCTGGAGAAGGGAGAGGGGGGAGTGGCGCCCCAGGCCCTCTATCTTCTGGGAGGCGATCTGCTGCGGACCCTGCCGCATCGGAGTCGAGTCGCCAAACTCTTAAAAAAGATTCCCTTTATCGTGGTGCAGGATGCCTTCCTCACCGATACCGCCCAACTGGCCCAGGTGGTATTGCCCGTGGCCATCCACGCCGAACAGGAAGGCACTTTCATCAGCAGCACCGGGCAACTGGGGCTGCTGTCCCAGGCCCTGCCCGCCAACGGGGTGCGGCCCGACTGGCAAATCATCAGCCAGCTTGGGGTTAAGATGGGCTTTGCCATGAAATACGGCAGCCCCAAGGAGATCTTCCGGGAACTGGCCCAAAAGATGCCCCTATGGGCGGGCTTGACCCCCAGGCTCAGCACCCCCAGCCCGGATTTTAAGACGGACCTGAAGGGCAAGTTCGTGCCCTTCGAGACGGACCTCAGCCTGCCGGGGCGCCGGCCCTTCACCCTGGTGGTGGGAAAATCCTTGCAGCACTCCGGCTCCTATACCACGCATCACCCCTGCGGCACCCTGGCGGTTACTCCCGGGGCCCGTCTGAAGATCAACCCGGAAGACGCCGCCGGCCTGGGTCTGGCGGAGGGCGAGGCCGCCAGGGTCATCTCCTCCCAGGGTGAGGTGAGGGTGCCCGTCACCCTGGCCCGGGACCTGCCCGCTGGCCTGGTTTTGCTGCCGGAACATTTTGCCGTCCCCGCGGCCCATGATTTGACCCTTAACTCCAACCTGGTGCGTGTGACCATCCAAAAGGGTTGAGAAGATGAATGTGCTCCTGTTGATATTACTCACCATCGTCAAAATCGGCTTGGTGATGGTGATCCTGCTCACCGCGGTGGCCTATACGGTCCTGCTGGAGCGCAAGGTCCTGGGCTTCATCCAGCTGCGCTACGGCCCCAACCGGGTGGGCCCCTGGGGACTGCTGCAGCCGGTGGCGGACCTGCTCAAGCTGTTGTTCAAGGAGGAGTTCACCCCTCCCGGGGCCAACCGGGCTCTGTTCATCATGGCCCCCATCCTCACCTCATGCACCGCCTTCCTGCCCTTTGCCGCCATCCCCTTCGCCAATACCATTTTGCCCCCGGAGATCTCCCTGTTCGGGCACAAGGTGAACCTCACCGTGGCGGCCCTGAACCAGGGGGTGATCGCCGACGTCAACGTGGGGCTGCTCTACATCTTTGCCGTCTCCTCCCTGGCGGTGTACGGCGCGGTGTTGGGCGGCTGGGCCTCCAACAATAAATACTCCTTACTGGGCGGCCTGCGCCTCAGCGCCCAGATGATCAGCTACGAGCTGGCCCTGGGCCTCTCGGTCATCGGGGTGCTGATGCTGGCCGGCAGCCTTAGCACCGTGCAGATCGTGGCAGCCCAGAAATCGATGTGGTTCATCGTCTACCAGCCCCTGGGATTCCTCCTCTTCATGACTGCCGCCTTTGCCGAATGCAGCCGCACCCCCTTCGACCTGATTGAGTGTGAAAACGAGCTGGTGGCCGGCTACCAGACGGAATACAGCTCCATGAAATGGGCCTTGTTCATGATGGGGGAATACACCCACATCATCGTGGCCTCAGCCCTGGCCACCACCCTGTTCCTCGGCGGCTGGCAAGGCCCAGTGCTGCCCCCAGTGGTCTGGTTCGTATTGAAGACCTTTGCCCTGGTCTTCTTCTTTATCTGGGTGCGGGGCACCTTCCCCCGCTTCCGTTTCGACCAGCTCATGCGCTTAGGCTGGAAGGTGCTCTTGCCCCTGTGTTTGGCGAACATCCTGTTCACCGGGGCGTTAATCTTATTTCTCAAGGGTTAGCCCATGATTATGCCATTGCTCAAGGGATTGGCCACCACCCTGCGGATGGTGTTTACCAGGCCCATCACCCAACAGTATCCCGAAGAGAAGCAGCCGATGTTCCCCCGCTGGCGGGGGCAACCGCAACTGACCGTCGATCCCGACGGCCGGCGCCGCTGCGTAGCCTGCACCCTGTGCATGGTGGTCTGCCCCTCCAATGCCATCCGGGGCATTGTCGCCGCCGAAGGCCAGGAGCACGAGAAATACCCGGTGCAGTTCACCATTGACCTGCAGCGCTGCATCTTTTGCGGCCTATGCCAGGAGGCCTGTCCCAAGGCGGCCATCAAGCTGAACAACGCCTATGAGCTGGCCCAATACGATAAGAACGCCCTGATTCTCAACATTGAGACGGCAACTCAGCCAGAATCCAACTTGCGGCTGAAGGATTGGCTATAAAGGAGGCCTGGGGGATGCAGATTCTGTTTTTCATCCTGGCCGCAGTGGCCCTGATCTCCGGCGGCCTGGTGGTCTTTCAGCGCCACCCCTTGAGAAGCGCCCTCTGGCTCATCGTCAACTTCTTTGCGGTAGCCGGCATCTACTTGCTGGCCCATGCCGAGTTCATCGCCGCCATCCAGGTGATCGTTTACGCCGGGGCCATCATGGTGCTGTTCCTGTTCGTCATCATGCTCCTGAATCTGCGGCAGCCCGAGGAGGCCCCGGTAATTCCCTATATCGGGCAGAAGCTTCTGGGCGCGGTCCTGGCCGGCTTCACCGCCCTGATCATGATTTACGCCTACCGCCGGGCCAGCCTGCCGGCGGGCAGGGAAGTCATACCGGGCCTGGGCAACACCGAATCCATTGCCCGCAGCCTGTTTACCGATTATCTGCTGCCCTTTGAGGTCACCTCGATCCTGCTCCTGGTGGCCATCGTCGGCGCGGTGGTCCTGGCTAAAAGTAAGTTGAAGTGAGAATTAGGGGAGAATGCCCATGGTAGTGCCCTTGTCTCATTACCTGGCCCTGAGCGTGGCCCTGTTCGTCCTGGGAGTGATCGGGGTGATCATTCGGCGCAACGCCATCGTCATCCTCATGAGCATCGAAATGATGCTCAATGCCGTCAACCTGGCCTTTATCGGGTTTGCCGACTATTTCAAGGCGGTGGACGGACAGACGTTTGTGTTTTTCGTCTTGACTGTGGCCGCCGCGGAAGTGGCGGTGGGCCTGGCCCTGATTGTCGCCATCTTCCGCAACCGGGGCTCCATTTATGTCGATGACCTGAATATCCTCAGGTGGTGAGGCGATCCTCATGATGGATTATGTCTGGCTGATACCCCTATTCCCCTTCATCGGCTTTTTGATCAACGGCCTGCTGGGGAAGAGATTGCCCAAGAATGTGGTGGGAACTATCGGCTCGCTGGCCGTGGGCCTGAGTTTCCTGCTCACCGTGGGCATCTTCCTGGAATTCTTGCAGCTGCCGCACGGGGACCGGGTGGTGGAAAAGACGGTGTTCACCTGGATCTCCGCCGGCAGTTTCCAGGCCCAGGCGGCCTTCCTCATCGACCCCCTGTCCCTGGTGATGCTCCTGGTGGTCTCCGGGGTGAGCACCCTGATCCACATCTACTCCGTGGGTTACATGCACGATGACCCGGGGTTTTACCGCTTCTTCTCCTATCTCAACCTCTTCGTCTTTAATATGCTCATCCTGGTGAGCGCCAATAATTTCCTATTGATGTTCGTGGGCTGGGAAGGAGTAGGGCTCTGCTCCTACCTCTTGATCGGCTTTTGGTATGAGCGCCGCTCGGCCAGCGACGCGGGCAAAAAGGCCTTCGTGGTCAACCGGATCGGCGATTTCGGCTTCCTGCTGGGCATCTTCATCATCTTCTGGACCTTCGGCACCCTCAATTTCCGGGAGGTCTTCGCGGCCGCCTCCCATTATCCGGTGGGCTCCGCGGTGATCACCGCCGCTACCCTCTGCCTGTTTTTGGGGGCCATCGGCAAGTCCGCCCAGATTCCTCTCTACGTCTGGCTGCCCGACGCCATGGAAGGCCCCACTCCGGTGTCCGCCCTGATCCACGCGGCCACCATGGTCACCGCGGGGGTCTATATGTTGGCCCGTTGCAGCGCCCTGTACGTGCTGGCCCCGGTCTCCATGACGGTGGTGGCGGTGGTGGGCCTGCTGACCGCCTTTTTCGCCGCCACCATGGGCATGGCGCAAAACGACATCAAACGCGTCCTGGCCTACTCCACTGTGAGCCAATTGGGATATATGGTCATGGCCTGCGGCGTGGGGGCCTTTGTCTCCGGTATCTTCCATCTGATGACCCATGCCTTTTTCAAGGCCCTCCTCTTCCTGGGAGCCGGCTCGGTAATCCACGGCATGCACGGCCAACAGGATATGCGCCACATGGGCGGCCTCAGGAAGTACATGCCCATCACCTATTGGACCTTCATGGTGGCCACCCTGGCCATTTCCGGCATCTTCCCCTTCGCCGGCTTCTTCAGCAAGGATGAAATCCTCTTTTACTCCCTGGTGGACGGCCGCGTCCTCTATTGGGGCATCGCCACCGTGGCCGCCTGCATCACCGCCTTCTACATGTTCCGGGCGGTATTCATGACCTTCTATGGCAAGGAAAGGTTTGACCACCATGAGATCCACCCCCATGAAGCGCCCTGGACCATGGCGGCGCCGCTGATAATCCTGGCGGTCCTGGCGGCGGTAGGCGGTTTTGTGGGCTTCCCCGTCATCGAAGGGGCCAATAAGTTCAGAGAGTTCCTGGCCCCGTCCATCGCCATGCTGCACCCGGAGGAGCACCACGCCGCGTCCTTCGAAATCTTCATGATGGCCTTCAGCATGAGCGTCGCCGTCGTGGGCATCTTCATCGCCTACAAGTGCTATATCAAAAAGCCGGACCTGCCGGCCCGGGTGGTGGCGAAATTTCCGGTGCTCTACGAATACATCTATAACAAATATTTTGTGGATGAGTTTTATGACGCCGCGGTGGTGGAGCCGGTTAAGGAAGGCTCCGACTTCCTGTGGCATGGGGTGGATGAACAGGTGGTGGACGGCGCGGTGAACGGCAGCGCCAGCACCGTCGTCTGGATCAGCGCCCATCTCCGCAAGCTGGAAACCGGCTTCGTACAAACCTATGCCCTGGCCATCCTCCTGGGGGTGGTGGTTATCGCGGGCTATCTCATCGGACGTTAACCTGAGGGTGGCTCAATGCATCTACCAATCCTCTCCATCCTGATCTTCCTCCCCCTCCTGGGGGTGGGGTTGCTGCTGTTTCTGGACCGGAAGAACCACCAGGTCCTCAAAGGCGCCACCTTAGGGATATCCCTGTTGGAGTTGGTCTTCTCCCTGCCCCTGTGGTTCGGCTTCGACAACGGCACCGCCGCCATGCAGTTCGTGGAGCGCCACAATTGGATTCCCAGTTACGGCGTCAGCTATTACCTCGGGGTGGATGGCTTCTCTCTGCTGCTTATCCTGCTCACCACCTTTCTAACCCCGCTCTGCGTGCTGGCCACCTGGACCGACATCCAGACCCATGTCAAGGAGTTCATGATCTGCCTGCTGGCCCTGATGAGCGGCATGATCGGGGTGTTCGCCTCCCTGGACCTTTTCCTCTTCTACATCTTCTGGGAAGTGATGCTGATCCCCATGTTCCTGCTCATCGGCGTCTGGGGCAACCCGGCCCGGCGGGTCTATGCGGCCATCAAGTTCTTCCTGTTCACCATGTTCGGCTCGGTGCTGATGCTGGTGGCCATTTTGGTTCTTTACTTCCACTGCGGCAAGACCACCGGCGTCTACACCTTTGATCTGCTGAAGATGTACGGCCTGGCCATCCCCTTTCACATGCAGTATTGGATGTTCCTGGCCTTTGGCCTGGCCTTCGCCATCAAGGTGCCCATGTTCCCCTTCCACACCTGGTTGCCCGACGCCCACACCGAAGCGCCCACGGTGGGTTCCGTCATCCTGGCCGCGGTGCTCCTGAAGATGGGGACTTACGGTTTCCTGCGCTTCAATATGCCGTTGTTCCCCCAGGCGGCCCATTACTTTGTGCCCCTGTTTTCCATCCTGGCCCTCATCGGCATCGTTTACGGCGCCCTGGTGTCCATGATGCAAAAGGACCTGAAGCGCCTCATCGCCTTCTCCTCCGTGAGCCACCTGGGCTTTGTCATGCTGGGGCTGTTCACCTTTACCGTCTCGGGGTTGCAGGGCGGCATCATCCAGATGATTAACCACGGCATCTCCACCGGCGCCCTGTTCTTGATCGTGGGCATGATCTACGAGCGCCGCCACACCCGGATGATTGCCGATTTCGGGGGTCTGGCCACCCCCATGCCTATTTTCGCCACCATCTTCATGATCGTCACCCTGTCCTCCATTGCCGTGCCCGGCACCAACGGCTTCGTCGGCGAATTTCTCATCCTTTTGGGCACCTTTAAGAGCAACATCCTCTATGGCACCATCGCCGCCACCGGCGTCATCTTTTCCGCCTGTTACATGCTCTGGATGTTCCAGCGGGTGGTCTGGGGGGAAGTGACCAACGTGAAGAACCGGGAACTCGCCGATCTCTCTTTGAGGGAGATCGTCATCTTTCTGCCGCTGCTGCTGTTCATCGTCTGGATCGGGGTCTATCCCAACACCTTCCTGAATAAGACCAAGGCCACTACCAACAATTTTGTGGCCATGATGGAAAAAGCCCAGGCCGTCCAGGTCACCCAATCCCAACATGTAGGGTGGGCACTGCCCACCAAAATCGAGGGCGTTAAGGGGGAGGCGCTATGACTCTCACCATCCCCGGTTTCCATCTGTACAGCATCGGGCCGGAGCTCATTTTGACCCTCACCGCCATCGTCATCCTGCTGCTGGACGCCCTCTCCCCCAGGGGGCGCAAGCCCCATTTTCCCCAGATCAGCCTCCTGGGCCTGGCCGCCGCGGCAGTGATGACCGTTCTCATGTGGGGCATCAGGGGCACCGACTTCGCCCGCATGATCTACGTGGACAACTTTACCTTCTTCTTCTATCTGATCTTCATCCTGGGGACCGCCCTGACGGTGATGATCAGTAGGCAATACCTGGAGGACTACGGCAAAAACCTGGGCGAATACTACGCCCTGCTGCTCTTTGCCACCGTGGGTATGATGCTCATGGCCGCCAGCGCCCATCTCATCATGCTCTTTTTGGGCCTGGAGGTGATGTCCATCGCGGTGTACGTCCTGGCGGGCCTGTTCCGGGAGGATCCCCGCTCCAACGAAGCCTCCCTGAAATACCTGATCCTGGGCTCCTTCTCCAGCGCCTTTCTGCTCTTCGGCATGGCCTTCCTCTACGGCGCCGCCGGGGGCACCCTGTATCTGGACCAACTGCCCATGGCCCTGATGGGCCACACCTTCATGCGGCCTCTGACCCTGCTGGCCATGGCCCTGTTGCTGGTGGGCTTCGGCTTCAAGGTGGCCTCGGCGCCCTTCCACATGTGGACCCCGGACGTCTATGAAGGGGCCCCCACCTCGGTCACCGCCTTCATGGCGGTGGGGGTGAAGGCCGCGGCCTTCGCCGCCTTCGCCCGGGTCTTCTTCCTGGCCTTCCTGGCGATGAAGCTGGACTGGACTATGCTCCTCTGGGTCCTGGCGGTGGCCACCATGACGGTGGGCAACGTCACTGCCCTCGTCCAGACTAACATCAAGCGCATGCTGGCTTATTCCTCCATCGCCCACGCCGGCTACCTGCTGGTGGCCCTGGTGGCCGCCAACCAATTGGGCGCGGTGAGCCTCCTTTATTACCTGCTGGCCTATACCTTGATGAACCTGGGGGCCTTCGGGGTAGTGATCCTGGTGGGACGTAAAAAGGACAGCTATCTCAATATCTACGACTACTCCGGTCTGGGCTTCCAGCACCCGGCCCTGGCCGCGTCCATGGCTCTGTTCATGTTCGCCCTGGCGGGCATGCCTCCTACCGCCGGGTTTGTGGGCAAATTCTACATCTTCTCCGCCGCGGTGCAGGGGGGCTACATCTGGCTGGCCATCATCGGCGTGATGAACTCCCTGGTATCGGCCTATTACTACCTGAGGATCACGGTACTCATGTACATGAAACCCGCCGAAGCCGACCTGGGTCCGGTAACTTTCTCACCTGGCCCCACCGCGGTGCTGGCCGCCACCGCCGCCGGCGTGCTGCTGATCGGCATTTTCCCCGGCTTCCTCTACGCCCTGGCGGTGAACGCGGTGAAGATCTTTCCCGGCCTGTAACCGGCCCAATCTCCCCCCAAAAAAAGCAGGGCCGCGAGCCCTGCTTTTTTTGGGGGTGGAAAGGATTGATGTGAAATTTACAATGTTGGGCGTCTTTTAAATGCATCTATGTAGTAGGCGATTGTGAGAATCGCACAGCGCATTCTCATAATCGGCATCATGAATTAAGCCTGGGGTTGGGAGGAGTTGGTGCGGTTTTTAGCTATGGGGATTCAATGCAAGGTGTTTGGGGTC
>Ga0208937_1000059_pt1 | contig 104005 bp, 83 predicted proteins | sample June2015DPH_11_5_FD_184705 | JGI IMG/M metagenome (GOLD analysis project Ga0208937, IMG submission 184705) | Peatland microbial communities from SPRUCE experiment site at the Marcell Experimental Forest, Minnesota, USA - June2015DPH_11_40... | ecosystem: Environmental > Terrestrial > Soil >... | reverse complement strand
GCGTGCTCCATCCTTATCCCGAGGTTCGCTTTGCCGCTCGGTATCTACGATAAGAGCCGTATGCGCTAATGAGCGCCTGTACGGATCCGTGCGGGGGGTATCAGGTAACTGGTATCCCTACCGCGACCGGATAGTAGTGGGGCGCGCCTCCGGGCCTGACACTCAAATTAAACGAAAGCCTAGGGTAACCCATGATGCGATTCATCTGGATAGTAGCCCTTATGACAAGCCTGGGGATGGCGGCCGAGCCGCTGCGTGTAGAAAACCGGCATGTCGATCGGAAGCTCCCCGGCTGCGGCAATGAGAAAGACGGCTGTGACCACGTAGAGTTCACCTATGTGGAGGTGGTTGGCGGGCCGGCAGCGGCGCGCAAGCGCATCAACGCCGAGATTATGGCATGCGTGCTTTTTGGCCCCGGGACTGACAGCGAGGCGGCCAGGGACACGTGCAAATCCAGACCTACATTGTCCGAGTGTAAATCCACGCCTGAATTGGCCGCACAGGCCGAGATCGACTTCTCTGCGAGCATCTATAAGGACCATCCCTCCTGGCAGCCGTCGGCTCTCTCCCGTTGGGTGACGGTGCTGCGCACCGCGGCCCCCGTCCTCAGCCTGGGATGCAGCGAGATCAGCAGCGGCGGGGCGCATCCCATATCCAGCGCGGAGTATCTCAACTTCGATCCGGCAACCGGCGAGCCGATCAAGCTGGTCTCCATCCTGAAAGACGGCGCGATGGCGCGATTGACCGCGATCGCAGAGACCCATTTCCGCCAGAAACGAAAGCTGGCCGCGAACGCGAAGCTGGAGGACGAGGGTTTCACCTTCCCCGGCGGCCGTTTCGAGTTGAACGATAACTACGGCTTCGGCGAGAAGGCGCTGCTCTTCCTCTTCAATGAAAATGAAATCGCGCCCGGTTACATGGGCCCGACATTGGTGGAGATCCCGTACTCGGAGATACGGGACCTGATCCGCCCGGAATTTCCGCTCGCGGAGCTGCCAGGAGCCACTGCGCCAAGGCCGACTCGGACCCAAGGCCCGGCCCCCGGGCAAGTGCGCGAGAACCCGAAGGATGGCCTCAAGTATGTTTGGATTCCCCCTGGTACGTTCATGATGGGCTGCTCGCCGGGGGACACCAAATGCGGCGATGACGAGAAGCCGCCGCACCAAGTGACCATCACGAAGGGCTTCTGGCTGGGGCAGACGGAGGTTACCGTGGGGGCGTACAAGCGCTTCGCAGGGGCGACAGGAAGGCAATTGCCGCCTGAGCCGATGAGTCCCGGCGGGAAGCCGCTCAACCCGGGGTGGGGCGACGAGGCCATGCCTATCGTGATGGTGACCTGGAACGACGCATACGACTACTGCACGTGGGCGGGAGGGCGGCTGCCCACGGAAGCGGAGTGGGAGTACGGGGCGCGGGCCGGGAGCACGCAAGCCCGCTACGGAGAATTGGACGACATTGCCTGGTACGCGGACAACAGCGGGCGGCAGCGTTTGGACAGCGATAGGATAGACCCAAGTGAATTCTGGTGGCGCTTGAACGAAAACGGCAACGGCATGCACGAAGTCGGCCAGAAGCGTGCCAACGGTTTCGGGCTGTACGACATGCTGGGGAACGTGGACGAGTGGGTGAACGATTGGTACGACGAGAACTATTATCAGAATAGCCCCTCCCAAGACCCTGCGGGGCCGGTGACCGGGGCGGGGCATATCGACCGTGGCGAGTGCTGGGGCAGCCCCGCCATGGTCGTCCGCGTGTCGCGCCGCGACGGGGACTGGTACGTTCCTGGCGCCAGGAGCATCGAGGGCGGCTTTCGTTGTGGCGGGGAGGTGTTCGCTACCGCCCCCGCCGGGCAAGGGGCCAGGACCGAGTCCCCCCTGGCGAACCTTGCCCAGATGAAACCTCAAAGTTCGGGCCAAGAAGCTCCTGTCGTTCACGTTCCCTTCGTAGGATGCAATGCGGACGGTCAAGTCGGGCCTGTGGCAGCGCCAAAGGGCGACGAAAAGGTAGTGCAGATGGATGCGAGCACAGCTCAAAGGCTCGCTTATTACAAAGCTGGATTCGGGCCAGGTGTTCTCGCTCCACGTGGTTGGTACTGCTTTGGAAGATATGGCTCGAGCGGCTCTGGCCTGTTCGTAACACCCCAACCCATCAAAAGAGATGATTTGTTGTCTAGAACCGGGGGCGGGTTTACCGGGCCGGCCATTCAAGTATCTCTCATGACTGGAGGTACATCAGGGAGATTTACCGTTGCCCGCTTTATCGCGCGGCTTTTTCCGGCACAAAAGGCATTTGTAGAGAGTGTAATTAAAGAGGGGCTTGAGCCGGCAAGCGATTTTCCGTTTGGTCCTTACCCGAAGGATAAGTTAACGATTCGGAGTGACGAGGTCGTCGAATACCAGACACCACCAAACTCAGAGGGACTGGGTACGATGATGGGACTGCCAAAAAACGACAATCCGATTGACGGTGTTGCAATTCTATTCAGCGGTGACGGCCTTAACGTGCTGCACTTAGCGGCGCGGTTGCCGTCTGATATACATGACCTTACATCAGAGATCGTTAAGCAGTGGGAGCGAAACAGCCGAGCAAGCCTATCTGAGAAGTGAGTGGTGTATGAGCGGCGGCGTGGTGGCTGCACTCGCACTGACGCGCTTGCTCTCAAGTTTGCTCTTCGGCGTCAGCCCAACCGATCCGTTGACATTTGTCGGCGTTTCGATCGTCTTGACCCTCGTTGCGCTCGTCGCTTGCTGCATCCCGGCGCGGCGGGCGATGGGCGTGGACCCCATGGTGGCGCTGAGATGCGAATGAGGCAAGGCCCTTTCAACCGCACACTACCGCATGTTGGCCCATTTCCGCGGTAGAACACATCGCGACCCTTCCATGCGATGCGGCAGCTTTTATGCTTCCTTCTCTCACCTCTGGTCTTAGCGGCTAGGAAAATTCGCTTGACACCGCCGACCGTTGACAGTTAATATATGGGTATGCCATATATGGATGCGAAACCATCTGATCTTGAGTGGAAGAAGGGCAGTGCTGAGCTACTGATCCTCTCACTGCTGGAGGTTCGGCCGCGCCACGGCTACGACGTCAGCAAACTGATCGAGCAGCGTTCCCGAGGGACGCTCCGCTACCACGCGGCCTCGCTCTATCCGCTGCTCTATCGCTTGGAAAAGCGCGGTTGGGTTCAAGGCCGATGGGTGGAGAAGAGCGGGCAGCGGCGGCGTCGCTATTACCGCCTGACGGCGCAGGGGCGAAAAGTTTTGGCTGCGCAGCGTCGTGGCTGGCGAGTGTTTGTCGAGGCTATCAAGCGCATCACGGAGGTTGAACATGCCTGAGTGGAAGGAAGAGGTTAGCAGGCGGCTTGCATCCTTGAAGCTGGCGCCCGCGCGTGAGGCGGAGATCGCCGAGGAAGTGGCACAACATCTGGAGGATCGTTACCAGGAGTTGGTCGCCAGTGGGACAACAGAAGATGAAGCGCGTCGCGTGGCGCTTGAGGAGCTGAGCGACGAGAACCTACTGGCACGGGGACTGCGGCGGGTGGAGCAAGAGGTAGCGCAGGAGCCCATTGTGCCGGGCGGAGAAGGGAGGAACAACTTCCTGGCGAGCCTCTGGCAGGACATTCGCTACGGGTTGCGAATGCTGTGGAAGAATCCCGGCTTCAGTACCGTTGCTGTCATTACGCTTGCCCTTGGCATCGGAGCGAACACCGCGATTTTCAGCTTGGGCAATGTCTTCATTTTTCGCCCGTTGCCCGTGAAGGACGCCGACCGGTTGACGGTAGTGGCCGTGCAATACCGGGCAGACGCTGACCCTAACCAGCTCTCCTATCTGGATTACGTGGATTACCGTAAGCAGTCCGACGTTTTCACGGACATGACATTTTACGACCTCAACATCGCAGGACTCGGTTATCGAGGGCATGCCGACCGCATCATCATGGCCTATGTGCCGAGCAATTTTTTCACGATGCTGGGGCTTCATCCCGCGCTCGGGCGGCTCATCGCTCCTGGCGAAGGCGACGAACCGAAAACAGGCCCGGTCGTCGTGCTCGGTCACAGCTATTGGGTGAGGCGTTTCGGCGGAGACCCGGGCGTGATTGGGAGCAACGTCACTTTGGACGGACAAATGGCAACGGTCATTGGCGTGGCGCCGGAGGAGTTTCGCGGCCCTTACAACATAGTCGAACTGGACGCCTATGCCCCAATCGGGATGTACGGAATGGCGTCCGGGAATTCCAGCTTCTTCACGGATCGGCGCGACTTCGAGTTGCGCGTCCTGGCCACCTTGAAGCCCGGCGTAACCACAAAGCAAGCCGAGGCTGCTCTGAACGTCATAGCGAAGCGCCTGGCAAGGGAGTATCCTCAAGTCGATCAGGGCGAGATCGCGCGCGTGATTCCTGAGCGTCTCGCGCGCCCCGAACCGGCGGTGGCAAATTCCATGCCGCTGGTAGCCACCGTCTTTCTGGTGATGGTCGGCCTCGTTCTGCTGGTGGCCTGCTTCAACGTCGCCAACCTGCTTCTGGCGCGAGCGGTGGTGCGAGAAAAAGAGATGGCGGTTCGGGCCGCCATGGGCGCCAGCCGCGCGCGTCTCATCCGGCAAATGTTGACCGAAAGCATTCTTCTTGCGATTGCCGGCGCCGTGGGTGGCGCGCTGATGGGGAACTGGGTGATCCGCGTATTGGAGAGGTTGCGCCCGCTTGGCGATTTCCACCTGCGGCTCGCCTTCACGTTTGACTGGCGCGTGTTCAGTTACGTGACGGGCGTCGCGTTAGCGGCAGGAATTGTGGCCGGACTGGCTCCGGCGCTGCGCATCTCCCGCGCCAATCTCAACGACACTCTGCGTGAAGGCGGTCGCGGATTGATTGGCGGCGCCAGGCGGCACTGGTTGCGCCACGGATTGGTGGTGGCGCAGGTGGCCGGCTCGTTGGTCGTGCTCGTTGCGGCAGGGCTTTTCACGCGCAGTCTTACCAACGCGGAATCCATCGACCTGGGCTACGATCCGCATAATGTCCTGAATCTGAGCCTCGAGCCGAAACTCCAGGGCTACGATCAGCCGCGCGCGGAGGCGTTCTTTCGCGAATTGCTGAGCCGGGCGAAAGCGCTCCCCGGGATCGAGTCGGCCAGCCTGGCATTCTCGATTCCATTGGGCTACTACGGAGATGGCAGCAGCGTGTATGCGGAGGGCCAAGCGCTTCCGCCGGGCAAGCGCGTCCCGGGCGCGGGTTATAACTGTGTGACCCCCGATTATTTCTCCACCCTGCGAATGAGGATCCTCAAAGGGCGCGCATTTACCGAAGCCGACACGAGCACCTCTCCACCTGTTGCCATCGTGAACCAAACCATGGCCGAGCGGCTTTGGCCCGGTCAGGACGCAATCGGGCGGCGCTTCAGCTACCAAGGCGCTTTGGGTCCGTATGCGACCAAGGATAAAGGCGCTTCGGGTCCATTTGTGACCGTCGTCGGCATGGTGCGAAACGCGAAGGTAACGGGCCTTCTGGACGCACCAGGAAATTTCTTCTATGTGCCCCAGACGCAGAACTATAAATCGACCCACGTCCTTCAATTGCACACGTTGGTTCCGCCACAGTCGCTGATCGTTCCGGCCGAGGCCCTGGTGCGCGAACTGGACCCGAATCTGCCCGTCTACGACGTGATGACAATGGAGCAGGCCGTGGCCGGCGCCAATGGGTATTTTCTGTTCAAGGTGGGCGCCGCCTTTGCCGGGTCCCTCGGTGCTCTCGGCCTGCTGTTGGCAGTGGTGGGAGTTTACGGCGTGGTCTCCTATGCTGCCAGCCAACGCATGCACGAGATCGGCATCCGCATGGCGCTGGGCGCGCGGCCGCGCAGCGTGCTAGGGCTGGTTATGCGACAAGCAGTGGTACTGGTCGGCGCGGGAGTTGGCCTCGGTGTGCTTGCCGCGCTCATGGTCAGTCGGACCTTGGTGAGCTTGCTTGTCGGTGTGCCTTCCTATGACCCGCTCACCTTCGCCAGCGTTTCAGCGTTGATGCTGGCCGTGGCGCTTGTGGCATGCTACATTCCCGCCCGCCGCGCCGCTCGCGTGGACCCGATGGTGGCGCTGAGATACGAATGAGGCAAGGCGCTTGCAACCGCACACCACGCCTTCGCCAGCCCGGATTTCTCACCACGTTCGGACGCTCCTAGGGGGCCGCCCTTCCAGACCCGTGGTGAGGAATGCGGGCTAAGCGTTGCCATGCTCTGAAAACGCATCATATGTTTCGATTTTGGAGCATATGCTCTATAATTGAGACATGCGTTTCCGGCAACCGCTCGATGATGTCCTCCGCACTGCCACCCGTGTCAAGATTCTCCGTGTTCTAACCCGCAATCCCGAGATGATTTTTACGGGCCGGGAGATCGCACGCAACATTGGGGTCGCCAGCAGCAACGTTGGCCGCGCTCTTTCCGGCTTGGAGCGAATCGGGGTGCTCCACTCGATGGCCAAAGGGCGCTCACTGCTTTATCGGTTGAATACCCGGCACATCCTTTGTGAAAGGTTGCTGCGTGACCTGTTCGAGAAAGAAGTCGGCAATCTCAACTGTGCCCTTGACGAACTTCCTCTCAACTGGCCCCGCGACATACGGAGCGTGATCTGTTACGGCAGCGTGGCGCGGGGTGAGGAGCAGATTTCGAGCGACGTGGATCTGTGCTTCGTAGCGCGAGGCCCATCCAGTCGCAGCCGCCTGGTGCGGAGACTCGGGGAAGTGCAGGCCGAATTCTACCTCCGTACGGGGAACCGTTTTTCGCCGTACGTAGTCTCTGCCCCCAGTTTTGCCGCCCGTTATCGAAGGGGAGATCCACTGATCCGCAGAATCGCCAGCGAGGGTTGGGTACTTCGGGGTGACCCCATCGGAGAACTTGTGAAATGACGGCTAAGTCAAAAACTTGCGCGGTTCACTCCACCCTGGCAGAGAACTATTTCAATAAAGCTCGAGAATACCGTGACTCGATGAACCAGGCCCTGGCGGACCGACGGCCCAATGCAGCAGCTCTGAATGGAATTCATTGCGCCATCTCTGCCGCAGACAGCCTCTGTGTTCGTTTTCACGGGAAACGCAGTTCGGGCAAGGATCACAGCGATGCTGTCCTGCTCCTGGCGGAGCTTTTCGCTGATGGGGAAGCTCGACGTCAGGCCAATCGCCTAGGGATCATCCTGGCAAAGAAGAATCAGGTGGAGTACGAGGAGCGCATGTTCTCACAGGCGGAAGCCGCTAGCCTGGCAAAGCAAGTCGAGCGTCTCTTCGGCTGGGTCGCGTCCAAGATGGGGAAAGGCACTTAACTAGGGGTACGTCCCCCTGAGTCATTGCCTTTCGGAATGAAAGCGAGTACCGCTGCCTTTCAGCTCTGCGGTTTTTGGGGGCGGGACTCGTCACTGCTTTTCAGGGGTGAGGGGGAGCGGAGAGTTCCGCATCCCAGAAACTCTGCGGCTCTTCGGTGGTTCCTAAACGAAGAACCGCAGAGTTTGAAATGCACAAACTCTGCGCTGCTGCCTGACCCCCGCCGCTCTCTTGTTCATTTACAGGTTGAAAGCAAGCATCTATCCAAAGCCTGAGGGTCAGATCGTGCCTACTTTCGCGGGCGGTGCATGCGTCCTGATGGTTTTTGTCGGGATGTATGCGACCCTCGGCATGTCGATGCCATCAGAGCGTTTCGTCCATGCCCAAGGTCGAACCGTCATTCCAAAGATAGAACCTCCCGGCCGCGGCGGGTCGCTCTGGACTTTTCCGCCGAGAAACAGCAGGGCGATCCCGCTGTAGCGGGACCGCAGGGCGGGATCCCGCTCTGCGGGACAGACCCGAAAGTAGTATTAGGTGGTGCATCATGGCTTCGCGGAGCAACGAGGAGCTTGAAAGCACGCAGCAATCGGGGTGAATATGGAGAGGTCCTCGAAACCCTGGATTCCGGGGTGATCACGATGGCGAGCTGGTGGCAGAATCTGCGTCATACCCTCCGCGTGCTGGGCAAGCATCCCGGCTTCACGACGGTCGCGGTAGTCTCGCTAGCGCTGGGAATCGGCGCGAATACCGCCATCTTCACCCTGCTCAATGCTCTGCTTCTTCGCGACCTTCCGGTCCGGCAGCCCGAGAGCCTTGTGGAGCTTTCAGTAGTCCGCCGAGGCGACAAAATCATGTTCTCGTTTCCGATGTTTCGGGAGATCGAACGCGGGCAAAGGGTCTTTTCCGGCTTGATTGGCTGGAGTTTCGGCGAGATGGCCAATGTGGAAATCAATGGCGTGCTCTCGCAGGCCGAGGCACGCTCGGTCACCGGGAATTACTATTCCGAACTAGGCGCGACTCCTCTTCTGGGAAGGCTAATCACGCCAGACGATGTGAATCTTGGGCGGACCGGAACGTCGCCGGTGGCCGTGCTCAGCTACGGATTCTGGCAACGTCGGTTCGGTGGGGCTTCGGACGTTATCGGAAAAGGGATTGGAATCGAGGGACAGCCCTTCACCATCATCGGCGTGACGCGGAAGTGGTTTACGGGCATGACCACGGGCGAAGCGCCGGACGTCACGATTCCGATGAAGAGCACCGATGAACGGTCGCGGCTTTGGGTGTTCATCACCGGTCGGCTTAGGGAGGGTGTCAGCGTTGCCCAAGCTCGGGCGCAACTCCAATCGTTCTGGCCTGAGGTGCTGCGAGCGACGGCTTCGACCGAGACTCCCGGACTACGGCGTCAACTATTCTTCTCGATGGGTTTGGATGTTGCGCCAGCCGCGACGGGCATTAACGCCGCGCTGCGGTCCCATTTTACGCGGCCGCTTTATGTGCTCATGGGCATTGTTGGACTGATCCTGCTGGTTGCCTGCGTGAACCTGGCGAGCCTGACGTTGGCACGCGCCGCTGCGCGCAGCCATGAAATGAGCGTGCGCGTGGCTCTGGGAGCCAGCCGCTGGGCGCTCGCCCAGCAGGTCTTGACGGAGAGCCTGGTGCTGTCAGCCTTCGGAGGGTTGTTGGGGCTTGCATTCGCGTACTGGGGGAGCCGCCTGCTGGTGGCCCTCATGACGGAGGGATACCTCACCCCGGTCACGCTCGACCTGAGCCCTGATTGGCGTGTGCTCTCCCTCACCGCGTCAGTGGCCATCCTGACCGGAATTCTCTTTGGTCTGGCTCCCGCATGGCGTTGCTCGCGCGAAGACCCGGCTTCCGTACTACAGCAGACTGCGCGCAGCTTGGCTGGCTCAACGGGGAAGTTGGGCAAGGCGCTCATCGTCACGCAGGTCGCCCTTTCTCTTGTCTTGCTGCTAGGCGCGGGCCTTTTGGTGCGAAGCTTCCAGAGGTTGTGCGCCGTCGATCCTGGCCTCCAGGAGAGCGTGCTCGAGGTGAGCCTGTATCCCAGGCCCGGCGGTTACCAGAACCTGGACGTGAACAGCTATCACAGGCAACTCCTCGAGTGGATCTCCAGCCTGCCGGGCGTGGGTTCGGTTGGCTTCTCGGATATTTCCGTTGGTGGCGGGCAACGCTGGCAGGACACAGTTTCGACGATGTCAGCCGATTCGAGCGCAGGCGTCAACTTGATGGCGAATGGGGCGATGGTCTCGCCGGGTTTTTTCCAAACGCTCGGAGTCAGCCTGGTTCGTGGCCGTGATTTTGACTGGATGGATGACGAGCAACACCCGCGTGTCGCCATCGTCAGCAACCGTCTTGCCGAGCGGCTATTCCCCTCGGGCAATGCCCTCGGCCAGCGCATTCGCTTCAGCTTCATGCCCGAACTTCAGGATCTCGAAATCGTGGGAATAGCGCGCAATGCGCGGATTTTCGATCTCCGCAATGCGGCTGCCCCCGCTGTATATCTTCCCTATCTTCAGCATCCGAAATTCTCGGAACAGGGCGATCTTTTTGTGCGGGCCAAGCAGGCTCCCGAAGCGCTAGCTAGGACCGTGGGACATCAGATCGAGTCGCTGGGGCGCGAATACCCCCTGCGCACCAAAACGGTTGGGCAAGAGATCAGCCAGGCGCTTGTGGAAGAGCGGGTCACCGCGCTGCTGGCCGGCTTTTTCGCGGCTTTGGCGCTCTTGCTGGCTTCGGTCGGCCTGTACGGACTGATGTCCTATGCTGTTACACGCCGCACCCGCGAAATCGGTATTCGCGTGACGCTCGGCGCGCAGCCGGCGACCGTTCTTTGGGCCGTACTGCGAGAAGCGCTGGCGCTTGCTCTGTTTGGGATAGCGCTCGGCATTCCTTGCGCGCTTGCAGCCAGCCGGCTCATCGCTAGCATGCTTTTCGGGCTTTCGTCGAACGACTTGCCTACCGTTGCCGCGGTCTCGCTGTTGCTCCTCATCGTGGCTCTGTTTGCAGGCTACTTGCCGGCGCGGCGGGCCTCGCGCATCGATCCAATGGTCGCGGTGCGCATGGAATCTGGGGAGTAGGGGGTAGGGAATAGGGAACAGGGAACAGGGAACAGGTGCTGGGGGCTGGGAAGGAATAGCGCGCAGTAGGCACATCACAGCACGCAACAAAACCGGGGAAATGGTGGCGGAAAATGCTGAACTTCCTCTCCGCATTCCCTATTACCTGTTCCCTAGCTCCCGCCCCTACTGTCTTCCCTCCGTCTCGCGTCGGCCGCCCTGGTATCCCAGGCGAAAGGAAATCTGCTGGCTGGTGGCGCGAACCAAGCGGGCAATTTCGGGCAAGCGCGGAGGAGTCACGCGCGTCGCAGGTCCGGCCACGCTGAAAGCCGCAATAACACGCCCGGTATGATCGAACACCGGCGCGGCCACGCAGCGCAGGCCTTCGACAGCCTCTTCCTGGTCCAGCGCGTAGCCTTGCTCGCGAATCTGCTCCAGTTCCTTCCTCAGGTTCGCCAGACTCGTGATGGTGTGCGGAGTAAAACGCGCAAAGCCTCGTGTGTGGGCGATCTGGATCAACAAGGCCTCGCTTTGATAGGCCAAGAGGATCTTACCGACGCCGGTACAATGCAAGGGCATTTCCCCACCGAGGCGCGCGTCGAGGCCCACCGGCTGGGGACTCCCGAACTTATCAATCGAAATAGCCCGAGTCTCCTGCAGAATCGCCAAGTGGACGGTCTCCTTGGTTTGTTGGTTCAGTTCCCGCAGGAGGGGTTGAGCCACCAAGCGGAAATCGAGGCGATCCAGAACCTGCAGGCCCATCCGTAGCACCTTGAAACTGAGTTGGTATCCGCCCGAACCAGGCGCTTCTTCGACAAAACCGTGGCGAACCAGGTTCACAAGCAGGCGGTGGACGGTGCTGATGTGAAGGTGCAGGCGGCGGCCCAATTGCGTGAGCGTATAGGCTGATTCCTCACCTTCCGCCAGAGCTTCCAAAATGTTCAGTGCCTTTACGAGCGACTTAACGGTGTAGGCACCTCCTGCCGAGGCAGGTGGAGCTTGGGCATTTTTCATAGGGTGAGAATTATTGCAGGAACCAAGACAGTGTCAACAGGTTTCAGGGTCTAGGTGTCAGGTGACAGGGGCTAGGTGCTGGGGCAATTTTGGATTTTAGATTTTGGATTTGGATTCACCCCGCCTACTGCCAACTGCCAGCTGCCAACTGCTTACTGCCTTCTGCTCGGGGGGCTCTGCGAAGAGCGGCGAGGGGATTTGCCGGATGCCTGCTATAATGCACGACCATGACGCAAACGAACCCATCGTCCTCCAACTCACAACCACAGAAACGCTTCCTTTTGGCAGGGCTGCTGGCCGCTTTCCACAGGCGTGGGCACGACGGCGGATGAGAAAAGCCCTCCTTGTGCTATAACTGACCGTGAGAGGTTGGCAATCCACTATTTCAGTTATCGGAGTCCCACTTATGCTGGAAGCGAAAGACAACCCAAAGCTGGATCACGCGCCCCGGCTGTTTTCACCCGGCAATACCTTGCCCTTCATTTTGGTGACCGCGTTGTTTTTGCTTTGGGGCATTCCTAGCAATTTGAATGACATCCTGATCAAGCAATTCATGAAGTCGTTCGAAATCACCCGTCTCAAGGCGGGATTGATCCAATCAGCCTTCTACATGGGATACTTCCTTCTTTCCATGCCCGCAGCGCTGTTGATGCGAAAGCATGGCTACAAAGCGGGCTTGGTGACAGGACTTCTTCTTTACAGCGCTGGCACCTATCTATTCTGGCCGGCCGCCATCGTCGGGCAGTATGGCCTATTCCTGTTGGCCTTGTTTGTAATCGCCAGCGGCGCAGCGTTCCTCGAAACGGGAGCGAACTCCTTCATTGCACTGTTGGGTGATCCTAGAACCTCTGAACGACGGCTCAATCTCTCGCAAGCCTTCAACCCTCTGGGGGCCGTGACAGGTGTGTTTGTGGGAACGGTTTTTATCTTTTCAGGGGTCGAACTGGGCCCCCGGCAGGTCAACGCTCTTAAGGCTGCTGGTAGGTACGACGCGTACTTGCGGACAGAGACAATGAGAGTCGTGACGCCCTACCTTGTTCTGGGCACGGTGGTCTTCATCTGGGCATTGCTCATACTCAGAACCAGATTCCCCAGAATCGCAGAAGAAGCAGAACCCGAGGGCAGCCGTCAGCACGGCAAGCTTAAGGACTTGTTCCGGTACCCGCATTTTGTTCAAGGAGTGATCGCGCAGTTCTTTTATGTGGGGGCCCAGGTGGGAACCTGGAGCTACTTCATTCAGTACATGCAGGACTACACGCGGCAACCGGAAAAGGTTGCAGGCTACTTCCTAACCGGAAGTCTTGTGGCGTTTGGCGTCGGGAGGTTTACCGCGACCTACCTGATGAAGTTTATTCAGCCCAGCCGACTGATGGGGATTTACGGGTGTATCAACGTGATGCTGGTGGGTGTTGGGGTTCTGTTTCCGGGCTGGATTGGCGTCTGGGCGGTGTTCCTGACCAGCTTCTTCATGTCACTGATGTTCCCGACCATATTTGCATTGGGTATTAAGGAGTTGGGTCCGAACACCAAGCTGGGCGGGTCCATGATCATCATGGCCATTATCGGCGGTGCGGTTGCCACACCCATCATGGGGCTGCTGTTTCAACTGACCCATAGCATGGCGGTGGCCATGCTCGTGCCTTTGGTCTGCTACACCTTCATCACGTATTACGCCTTCATTGGCTCGAAGGTGCGGCTGCCTGAGATGGCGGAAGTTGCCGTCGGATAGGATGTCTGGCCTGTCATTCCGAGCGAAGCGAGGAATCTCGTAGGTCGATTGCTTCCAGAGCGAGATTCCTCGCTTCGCTCGGAATGACAAAAACGTGGCACTGGCTTTCTCTGTCCATACTCATCAGACCGAGCCAGCTCTTATAATAAATGAGAGGTGAGAATTGCCTATGGAACCGAAGACGCTAGATGACCTCGCCATTATCATCAAACCCAAGAAAGATAACGTTGCCGTGGTGACGGCGGATTTCATCGAGCAAGGGACCCAGCTCAAGGTCGGGGACCAATTGCTGACGATGTCCGGGCGCGCCCTGCGCGGGCAGAGCTTCGCCATCAAGGAAATCCCTGAAGGAACGCCCTTTATCTCTCTTGGCGATCCCATCGGCTTGGCGTCGGTTTCACTCAAGCCCGGCGACCCGGTCGACGAAACCAATATCCAGCGACGGCTCCCACGTCTGGTGGTGCGGTATCGCGACAACCCGGAGCCCACCCTGCTTGACCCCGAGCTGGCGCGATTGACGTTCGACGGCTACTTACGCAACGACGGAAGTGTCGGAATCCGCAACCTGGTTGGCGTGGTGACCTCTGGGATGTGCTCGTCCACGGAGGCGGGGGAAATCGCCAGACGCGCGAGGCGCGAAATCTACACGCGCGAGAAGTTTCCCAACGTCGATGGCGTGGTCCCCATCGTACACGAATCAGGCTGCGGCATGCCGGACGGGCGGGCGGTTAGGATGTTGAACCAGTGGCTCGCCAACACCCTGCGGCATCCCAACCTGGGCGCGGCGGTTTATATTGACCTCGGATGCGGGAAGACCTGCGTGGAATGCTCCGCCCCGATCTTCCAAACCGCCGTCCCGGATTACAACCAGCGCGTCGTGAATATGACGATCCAGCATCTGGGCGGCAGTCGCCAGACGGTGGAGCGCGGGCTTGAAATCGTCGAGAAGCTGCTTCATTACGCAAACCAGTTCAAACGCCAACCGGCGCCAATCTCAAAACTCATCGTCGGGACCGAATGCGGCGGGTCGGATCGCTGGTCGGGGGTGACTGCTAATCCTGCCGTGGGAGTCGCTTCCGACATGTTCGTGAAGGCTGGGGCAGCCGTCTTCCTCCCGGAAATCCCCGAACTCCAGGGCGCAGCGATGGTGGACCTCGCGCGCCGCGCCCGCACGCGCGCTGTGGGGAAAAAGTTGATGCAGGCTCTGAAACGCTATGAGGCCTATGTGAAGAATTTCGGCGAGGATTTTCGCGATAACCCTTCCCCCGGCAACATCAAAGGCGGACTCTACAATATCTATTTGAAGTCAAGCGGTGTGAAGGCCAAAGGCGGGACATCCATCGTTGAAGACCTGATCGAGTACGGCGAGTGGTTGGGTGACCGAAAAGGCCTGTACGTTCTCTATACGCCGGGATACGACCACCTTTGTACCCCTGCCCTTTTCCTGAGCGGCGCGCAGGTGACGCTGTTCACCACGGGCCGTGGAACCGGTATCGGCTGCGCTCTGGGACCGGTAGTGAAGATTGGTTCCAATCCCCAGCTCGCCCGTAGCTATGAGGATTTGGATATCGATGCGGGAACCATCCTGGAGCGCAAGGAGACCATCGAAGACGTGGGTCGCAAAATCTTCCAGGAAACCCTGGACGTGGCTTCGGGGCGCAAGCTCACACGCGCTGAGGAGTCCGGCTTCCACCACGAGTTCAAGATCTGGGACCAACTCTGGCCGGCGCTGTAATAGTTGTCAGTCGTCAGTTGTCAGTGGTCAGTTGGTTTTCAAGATGATTCAATAGCAAGGAAGCGGATGGCATATCACGGAAAAGCCGGAAGAAGAGAGAACTGGCGCCTTCATCCGGAAACAGATTCAGCAGATCAAGGCGAAGCTTCGTCAATTCATCGCCAACGAGGATTACGAAGGTTTCAAGAGCGCGCTAGTTTACGACCTGGGGATACCTTTAGGGAGCGAACGGTTTCGTTCCTTGGAATCAGAGTTTTGGAGGCAGGTCGCGGCTTGGAGGAACGCCGAGTAGACTCTGGGGCGTCGACGCGGTACAATGTCAGTGAAGGGATTGGCATCGGTTCTTGAGGAGCAAACATGTTACGCACCTATAAAGCGATCTTGCACGGTGACCATGTGGAATGGCTCGACAAGCGCCCTGAGCAGACGCTGCCGGTGCCCGTACACATTACGCCGCTGGAAGACACCCCTCTGGAACCAGCAGGCGAACGGGGGCGAGTTATGGCCGAAGCACTCGCCGCCCTGGCCAGCCGAGGGACGTTTGCCGCCATCACCGATCCTGTTGCCTGGCAGCGCGAGGTACGCCACGAGCGCACGTTGCCTACCCGTGAGCGGTAATGCTCCTCGACAGCAATATTATCATTTTCGCCGCGCAAGCTGAGCACGCCACGCTTCGGCAGTTTATTGCCGATCGCACCCCTGCTGTCTCGGTGATCAGCTACATCGAGACGCTCGGTTACCACCGTCTGAGTGAAGAGGAACGACAGTTTCTGGAGCGATTCTTCCAGGCAACTGAGGTGCTGCCGCTGTCGGATGCCGTGGCGCAATGGGCTATCAGGCTACGGCAACGGCGCAGGATGACGTTGGGCGACGCTATTGTTGCCGGCACGGCGGTGGAACATAGGCGTGTCCTTGTCACCCATAATACGGACGATTTTCGCTGGATTAGCGAGATCAAGTTGCTCGATCCGCTGGCAGAGCGTCCCTGACAAGCGCACGGAGTTGGTAGCGGTTAGCCACGGTCACCTCACGGCCTCTGCGTTTCATTTTGGTTCGTGGATACCTGATTGCCGATGCACCCGCCGATAAACCTTTGTGGGTTGTCGCGGTGATGTACGGACGCCGCAACCCCCGCGAGATGGCCGCAATCCCCAGAGGCAGAGAATAACCCCACGTTCCAAATAGGGTAAGTCTTAAATCATTCGCAGAACCCGCGCCAGTCGCGGGGTTGCCGCGTGTCAAATGTCCGGGTCAAAAGTGGGTCGTGTGATTTATTAAATGGACTTATAACTCAGGACACCAGCCAAGTGGACGACTGCCCTCGCGATTGACGGATCATTCCCCTCGCGCGCCAGTTTCGATCCCAGAATCGCCTTGGTGTTCTGTCCGAGGTCAAGCGAAGACCCGAATCGGCGCAACTCCTCCGCAGCATCATGTTCGCCGCACAAGATGGCAATGTACATCAGATAAAGAAATGCAACCGGGTCAGAAATCTCGTCCGAGGCAAATTGGAGCAGCGCCGACCTTACCCAGTAGCACACGGCATCACGTAAAGTACCATGCTCAAGTTCAAGGTATCCCAAGTTTGCGCAAAGGTCTCTCTTCCTTGTGGACGCTCGAGTGCCTGCAAGATACGCAGCCTTTGCATCCGCGAACCTCCCTTGCCGTTTCAGGGCGATGCCCTTCCAGATGTGAGGAAAGTAGAAGTCGGGAAACTGAGCGAGCGCGACCATGATCGCCTGCTCTGCCTTTGCATACTCCCCACCATCAACCAAGCCGGGCAGGTTCGCCATCTCACTCATTTCCTCCAGCTTGCGAGGGTCCGAGTCGCGGGCGAAAGTGAAGTCGAAGCACGAGTCCACGTACGGATCGCCGGTCTTTGCAATGCGCAATGCGGAGGCAGAACTTGTCGATTTCCTCAATGACCGGGCATTCAACATTCTCCAGAGTTCCGCGGGGTCTCGAATGCCTTCCAATCCCATTGGGAGCCTCGTTTGTTGGCGACTGACGTCGATCTCCCGCAGTTGGCCTCTTGCCATAGCGCCGGCAGCCCCGGACGGTAGTAACGGCTCAATCAAATCGGCGAGATATTCGGCTCCGAAATGATTCCACGACAGGCTCAGCGTCGTGAGCGTCGTCGGCAGCTTTCCTGTAATCTCCCGGATGCAGTCGTCGTCGATCCTGTTGCCAGACAGATTCAGTTCCGTGAGCGTCGTCGGAAGCTTCGCCAATAGTGCGCGCAATCCGTCGAGATTAAAGCCGGCGTCGCTGAGGATTAACCTTGTGAGCGTCGGCGGCAACGTCTCCGCAAACGCCCGCATTCCGTCGTCGCCCATGTTGGAGTTGCTAAGGTCCAGGGACTTGAGCGTCGCCGGAAGCTTGCCCGCCAACGCTCCCGCCACGTCTTCCACTAAATAGTGGAAGTTGAGGCTCAACTCCATGAGAGTAGCCGGGAACTTTTCCGCCAACGCCCGCAATCCGTCTTTGCCGATATTATTATCGCCGAGATTCAGCGTCGTGAGTGTTGGCGGCAAGTTCTCCGCCAAGGCTCGCGCACCATCGTCGCCGATCTTGTTGAATTCAAGGTCCAGTGTCGCGAGCGTCGCCGGGAGCTTCCCTGCCAGGGCCCTTGCGCCATCAGGACCGATTTCGTTGCCTCTCAGCTTTAGTGTAATGAGCGTGGTCGGCATATTCTCCGCCAGCGCGTGCGCACCCTCGTCGCCGATCTCGGCATTTCCAAGTTGCAGCGTCGTGAGCGTCGCCGGCAGCTTGCCTGCCAGGACCCTCATGCCATCGGTGCCGAGCTTGTTCCCGCCCAGGTTCAGCAATGTCAGCCTGTTAAACCCCTCCTCCTTCACAAGCTGCGCCGCGTCCGCTACAGTGAAATATGTGGAACGTAAGTCCAACTCCTGGCGCCAGCCGCTCGCCTTGCACGTCTCGATCTTCCGGCGAATTTTGTCGCTGGAATACACAGTCACCGTCGTAGCCGAACCCGCCCTTGTATTTCCACTCACCTTAGGCAACGACTGAGATGGTGGTGTCTTCGGCTGCGACGATGGCACCCGTGGCGGCTGCGGCGCTCTAAGGGTTGCGGGTGTTGGCGACCTTGTGCCGCCACCAAAGAGTCGTCTCAAGAAGTTCATGCGTCTCCTTTTGCCACCGCTGAATCTCGGCGATGCGATCAACTATCGAGATTGTGACAAGTTTATAGACTTTTCGTGAACTGTCGCGTGACCACCAACCCTTTCTCAAATCCCGATCCGCTCGCCTTCGCCCACGCTGATGTCATCGTTGCGCCGGCCGTAAAGGCCGGTGGGCTTTTGCGTTCGAGTGCCCCACGATACCCCAGGCGACCTCGATGCGCCCGCCGTTCGTGAGGTACTCCGTAATCCCCGTGGCGCGCAAGGTGTGGCAAGCTATCGCCGTTTCAATTCCCGGATCGGAAGTATGGCGACGCACCATGCGCCAGGCATCTCCGCGCAGCATCGCGTCGCCGGAAAGTACACCCGAGCCAAAGCCTTGTTACAAGAGAGTCCCTTCGGGAGATCGCAGACGCCAAAAAGCGACCGTCTGCGCCAGTCCGCCCCTGGACGTGGACACCCCAAGCCTAACCTAACTTGCGAGCAAGCGCAACGCAGTACGGCACCCGAGCCTTCTCTCGTTTGTAGCACGGCCATCTTCGCCGTGGTCCTGCTCATTACTTTAATGCCTCATTGATCTCGATATCGCGCTTCAGCACGTCGGTCAAGAGCTCCGACAGATCAATGCCCTTTTGTCCGGCCTTGCCGGAGAAGTATTCCCAGACGCTTCGCTCAATCGAAGCGGGCAAGAAGACCTTTGCGCCGGGCGGAACGTAATGGAGGCCTCGGACTCCTTTGCTGAAGTCGATCTCTGCCGGCATCTTTTCATCTTCGAATGGTCGGTCATTCATAGATTCTCCTCGTAGTGGATAGCTGGGTTCAGGCTTGTCTTTCCTCGGTTGGTCGGAAGACTTGAGTGAGGATAACGCCGATTGAAACCAGCACGACACCCCCGAACACCAGCCCGTTCAAATACTCGTGAAGGAAGAAGTGAGCGAAGAGCGTCGCCACCAAGGGAGTGAGGGAGGAGAAAGCGTACACGCGGGCCACGGCCATCAGGCGCAAAGCCGTAAACATGCAGTAGATGGCAAGAATGCCGGAAAGGACCCCGCTGGTAAGGAGCGCCAACAGTGAATGCCGATTTATGCCGAGCAGCGCCGGCCCGCGGCCCAAAGCGATTAATCCCACCAATCCAACCAACACGCTCGTGGCAAACTGCAAGAAAATCGCCGTCGATTGGTGGGCGCCTCGAAGCTGACCGTCACGCCATAAGACTCCTGAAATCCCGTAGGTGAGGGCTGTGGAGAAAGCGAGGGGGATGGCCCAATACCAAAGCGGCGATGTGGGATGCCCCCGGAATTGCCCCCACGAAAGGGTGACCAACCCAACAAAAATCAACAAAACACCAAGCACGGCATAGCGAGGAATCCGCTCACGCAGGAAATACCAGGCAATAAGCGTCCCCCAGATGACGTAGGTCTCCTGCACAGGGATGGTTACCGTGACGCCCCCGACACGGATGGCGAAGTAATAAAGAAACAGTCCTAGCGTCGAGACAATGCCGGCCCAGATGAAAGAAAGAATGGCGCGCCGGCCTATATACCGGGAAGAACCGGGGCGCAGTTGGTCCAACGTATGATGCTTCCAGACCAGAAAGATGCCCAGAAGCAAACTGGGCAGGCCCCGGAGAAAGGGCCCGATCAGGGGGTCGGCGTGGATGACCCCAAGGCGGTCGAAAATGTTGGCCGAGGCATAGCCCAGGACCGAGCCTGCGGCCCACGGCTCACCGCGGCGACGGGAATCCCGGCGTGGCATATTGACCATTCGGTTCGTCGAATAACACGGGAATCTGAATTGAAACGACCGATGATTATAAGGGCATATGAGGCTCTGTCAAACGTCTTTAGAAGTGGACATTAGGTCTCTTGAGGAAACAGCCGCCGCGGTGCTAAGATTGTCTCGGTAAATCCCCGACCTTCGGGGCAGGGTGAGGGAAGGACTTGAATGCGCGCCTTTCCAATTCCCAATCGGCGGTAAAGCCCGCGAGGGGTGGTCCGAAGCGCTCGAGCTAGCGCATGGGAGTCCGGGAAAGCGAACCGGCAAGCAAGAGGATAGCCAAGGTAGCCGGTGCAATCAGCGGACAGAGCGTAGAAGGCCTGCAAGCCCCAGGACCCGGTGAAACTCCGGGGCCGACGGTACAGTCCGGATGGGAGAAGGTCAGGACGGAAGCCGGTCTGTGGAGCGGATGTGCGTTCACCGGGATGGGTGGATAACATTCGACGCCCGCTTTCTTAGGCCTGCCAACTGTTCCCTCCCGTTTGCCCCGATAAAAAACTTGGATGTTGAATTTGTTGGACAGCGCAGCAAAACCGCAACCGAACCGAGACTCTCTGTGCTCTCCGTGCCTCTCGAGCCTTCCGCAACCCAAGAGGAGACTCACCACAGAGGCCACAGAGTTCGCAGAGAAGAGAGCGCTCTGGAGTGCGGCAGCTTGCTGCCGCTCTTGCTCAGGCCAGTTTGCTGGCCGTGCACAGGATCGTGGTATTCGGAGCGGTGAAGCGCGAGCAAGCTCGCAGGAGGAAAGCGGCAGCAAGCTGCCGCACTCCAGCGCGCCTGCGGCCGCCTGCGAAGAAGTCGACGATTTGCGCCACAGAGGACCGAGTCGCCGGATACTCGCCAGCCCCATGATGGCGGTTCTCCTATTCCTGGTTGCCACGCCGGCTCACAATCTTTACGGACAAACATGGAACAGCCACCTGGAAGGAATTGTGCTTGACCCGAGCGGAGCGGCAGTCCCAGAGGCTGCGATCGAGCTTCGCAATCCTGCCACGGGCCAAGTCCGGCAGACTCAGACGGACACGAACGGCTTTTACAGCTTTCCTTTCTTACCCGTAGGAAACTACGAATTGGAAATTGCCAAGACGGGTTTTGTTTCCAAGGTGGTCCGCGGGTTGGCGCTCCGAGTTGGAGAAACAGCGCGTGTCGACATTCGGCTGGAAATCGCACATCAACGGGTCGAAATCCAAGTTGACACTCGACCGCCCCTTGTAGAAGCCGCTTCTCCTGCGATCGGGGATGAGATCGAGAATCGGCGCGTTAGCCTTCTCCCGTTGAACGGCCGCCAGTTCTCCCAACTCGCCTTGCTGGCCGCCGGTGCGGTTCCTCCCTATCCCAACAGTTCCACGCAGCAATTCAACACCGCGGCGCTGGGGTTGGGTTTCTCGGTGGATGGACAACGCTCCGAGCGGAACAACTTTTCACTCGACGGCGTCACGCTGATGGAGCCCTTTGCCTATAGCCTCACGGTGAACCCTTCCGTCGATGCCATCCAGGAGTTCCGCGTTGTGGAGGACTCCTATGGGACCGACCAGGGCATTACGTCGGGCGCGCAGGTTAACATTGCATCTCGCTCAGGCGCCAACCGCTTATCAGGCACAGCCTACGAGTTTCTTCGCAATAGCGCGCTGGACGCCAAGAATTTCTTCGACGATCCGACCCGTCCCATCCCTCCCTATCGCCAGAACCAGTTCGGCGCCAGCCTGGGTGGGCCAATCCGTCGTAACCGCACGTTCTTTTTCACCAATTACGAGGGCTTGCGCATTCTCCAAAGCGTCACGAATACAACCTTGCTGCCTCCGAATGCTCTCCGCCAGGGAAATTTCAGCGGCATTAATCCCCAGACGGGCAACCCTTTTCCCGCCATTATTGACCCCACTACAGGCCAGCCCTTCCCGGAGAACACAATCCCGGCATCACGAATCGACCCCTTGTCCCGCGCTATCCTGGATCGGATTCCCTTGCCGAACAATCCCAATGCGCCGCCCGGCGAAAACAACGACATCAACGTGGGGCTGCATCGCGTGACCACGGACCAGTTTATCTCGCGAATAGACCATGAGCTGACGCCTAAGCACCAACTTTTTGGGCGATTTCTCCTGTTTAATGGGCAGCAACTATTTCCTTTCGTGCCAGACTCGTTCGCGCAGAATCCCTCCGCCCCGCCGGGATTTGGCACGAACCACGATGACACGGGAAGGAACCTCGCACTCGGCCTTACTTCCGTCTTTCGGCCCACGCTCATCAACGATTTCCGGTTCGGCTACGCTTACTATTTCGGGACCAAGGAAGCTCAGAACATTCACAGCCATTTTCTTGAGTCGCTGGGAATCACCCGCGCTCCGGGGGCCACCAACGATGGCATCCCCGCCATTAACGTTCCCGGCTACGCGGACATGGGCGATAGCGACATCTTCCAACCTCAAATCCGCAAGAACCACACTTTCCAGTTCACCGATAACGTGGCGTGGGTCAGTGGCCGGCACACCTGGAAATTCGGCGCGGATGTGCGGCGTTACCGCCTCTTCTATCTGGTGGAAGATTTTGGGCAGGGCCTCTTCTCCTTCAGCGATGGGGCCGGGTCGGTTTCCGGCACTGCATTCGCAGATTTTCTTCTCGGCAGACCTTTCCTTTCTTATGCCCAGGCGGGCAACTCCGGCGGAAACGATCGTCTGGACTATTTCGGCGCCTACTTTTCCGACGAATTCCACGCCACGCGCCGCTTAACCCTCACTTACGGCCTGCGCGAGGAGTTCTACTCACCTCCAACCAACGCTGACGGACGAGCCTCTATTCTCGATCCCAGCAACGCCACGCAGTTCATTGTCCGGAACGACCAGGGACAGACATCGGCATTAGTTGCAAACCCGCTGATTCAGACCCTCCAGAGCTACTATGGGCTATCGTTCATTACCTCTCAGCAAGCCGGGCTGCCGCCCTCACTGATCCGTCCCGATTGGGCAGGATGGGCGCCACGCTTCGGCTTTGCCTATGACCTCACAAAGCGCCACGCCACTTCCCTGCGCGGGGGATTTGGCGTCTTCAATTCTCTTGGTGAACTCGACTATGCTTCTGAGACTCGGCTCAGCGCGCCGATCACGGAATTCCTCTTCGGGCTCGACACGTGCAGATTCGACGGACTAGGCGCTTGCGGCCAATCATACGCGCCAGCACAGCTCAGTTATCAACTCGCTTATCAGCTTGGCAATGCGCCGCCGGTAGCGATCTCCTCCCCACCCAATCTCCGCAACGGCTACGTCTATGAATGGAGTATGTCAATCGACCATGAAATCGCGCCTAACACTGTTCTTTCGGTGAGCTATGCCGGATCCGACGGGCACAAACTTCCCCGCCGGGGATTGCAGAACCAGGGCATCCCGAATCTGCCTGACGAAAGGCGAGGCTACCATCCGCAACCCGGCTCGAATCAATTCATTCGTGCTACGGATGTTAACTCGAACTACAACGCCTTGATCGTGCGCCTGGAACGGCGATTCTCCCACGGGATCTCCTTTGTAGGTGGCTACACCTTTGGCAAGTCAATCGATACGGCTTCGGGGCTCAATGGTACCAATCAGGCTCAGGACAACTATAATCTGAAGGCTGAGCGGGGCCTTTCGGATTTCGACATCCGGCACCGCTTCGTCTTCTCGAGCAACTGGGAACTTCCCTTCGGTCCCGGCCGCCGGTGGATGCGCGGAGGTGCGGCAGCCCGGGTGTTCGGCCATTGGGACATCTCGAACATCCTCACGCTTCAATCCGGGCAACCTCTCACCGCCACACTGCCCACCGCGCTCAGTGGCACCGACTCAAACGGCACCGACCGACCTGATTTGATCGCCAATCCCAATTTGCCGGCCGGTCAACGCACTCCCTCCCGGTGGTTCAACACGGACGCATTGGTTGCGCCGCCTATTTTCTATGACAACCTCGGAGCTTACAGCATTCCGGGGAATGAAGGCCGCAACGTCATAACGGGCCCTGGACTGGCATCTTGGGACATGAGTCTTCAGCGCCAAGCGCGCTTGAGTGAACGGCTTAATCTGGTGTTTCGCTCCGACTTCTTCAATCTGACCAACCACCCTAACTTCGACCGGCCTGGCCTCATCTACGGGACTTCAAATTTTGGGAACATCAGTTCTGCAGAGAATTCCCGCCAAGTCCAGTTCTCCTTGCGGTTGAACTGGTAGCTGATGAAAAGGCGTCGCCCCAAACCCATAGACTTCCGCTCAACCATGCTTCCGCCGGGCACGCCGTCATCAAGTCACTGCTGCGCGGCGCTTGGCGGGTTCACCTCCGAGGCCGCTGTGATCATAACCAACGCGAACTCGAAGTCCTTTGATTTCCCGCCTCTGCTGGTCCCGTGAAGGCGCATTCGATGATCGTGGATGGTGAAGGTGACTTGCTGGCCGAGGGCCAGAAGGTCGGCCTTCTTCTCTACCTTCTGTTGGATGTGGTACTCGGTCGAGCCTGAGCGCAGGACGTACTCGCGGCAGGGCGGTTCGCCGGTCTTCATGAGACGCCCGCCGCAAGGGACCGAGTTCATAGTGACAATTGTCGCCGTCTGGCTGGCTTCTTTGTCTCGTGCAAGAGCCGACAGGAGAGTTGCACCGATCACAACACTGAGAACGAGCACAGTTTTCATAGCCCAGCCTCCGCTTTGACCCCTTTCTGCTTCGATTCGGGTGACGCTCCGCGCCGGAGCCAATGACCCAATCAGGGTCTGCCAGCCTTGTATCACGCGTTCCGAGGCGTGTCAACCGGTCCCCTGCGGCGGCGTGTGCGACACAGAAGTGACGCTTCGGTAATTGCGTCGTCTGGAGCGTGTTTCCGAGCGTATTAAGTGCGCTAAGAAAAGGCCCGGGCAGGGCCTGCGGGATAGCCCAGGGCCCAAGCCTGGGTCCAGAAGGCCCTCTGGTGGGCTCCCCCCCCGGCTGATTTGGGACGTCGTAGGGCATTGCGACCGCTTGCCTCTCGGCCTGCGCGCGCGCGGCGAGTTCGAGTACGTGGGCCGCAAACCCCTCGGCGACGGCTTTACCGGTGTCCCCGTTCGCGAAGTGCACGGCGCCCTGCTGCGGCCTTTCGACGACGGGCGGACGAGCCTAGGGGTTAATTTCCTTCTGCCCAGCGGCTACTCAGGACAGACCCTTGAGACGCTCGCGTTACCCAGCGACGCCGAGCCTTTTGAGCGCATCGTCGGCGTTCCCACCAAGCCGTATGTCTCCCTGACGTTCACGTACTACTTTGGTTCGCCATAGGGCCATCAGGTGGTCCGGTGATCGGGCAATTTAGCGACAGCGTGACCGGGTGATTTTGTAATCAAGGCGGCCAATCGCCGCCCCCAGCGGCGTTGGGTCTTCGCTTCATCCGCGCCACAACTGCACAAGGCGCGGCCTCGGCCTCGCGACTTGCTCCGCGGGGCCGGAAGGCGGTGCCCGCAAAAAGCCCACGACGAGAAGAGCGCTCGTCGTGGCTGACAGCCGCTAATTCGCGGGCAACGCCGAGCGCTCCGATTGTCCCGCAATCTCGAAATCAATCCACTGGCTGGCCGTCGCGTATTTCGGCTTGGCGAGTTTGTCGGTAACGATAACCTGGAACACGTAATCGCCAGGCTCCAGGCCAGGGCCGAGCTTCAGATGGCCGCTCAAGGACAATCGTCTTAAGTCGGTTTGGTTGTTGCCATCAAACGCCTTGTTGAAGGCACTCACCTGCCGCTCGTCGCGAAAGATTTGAATGCTTTCTTCAAGGTCAGGAAGCCGCGTGACCCGGTCGAGACGGGCGTTATAAACCTGCACGCCGTAGGTCACTTCGTCGCCGAGTTGGAACCGGCGCACCGCCGGGCTTTTCTCCCCTTCGCCTCTTGCGTTGAGGATGATGCCCGAGAGCGCCAGCCTTCCTTTGCGAGTATCCGGGACGTCGATGAACAGGCTCGCGGAGCCCACCCGCTGAGAAACCGAGTCGCGAACCCCGGCGCGGAGCTGATACCGGCCTGGCTTCACCGGAAAATCGAGCACGTGATCGAGGCCGTTCTTCAGCGCTCTCCCCAACTGCTGGTCGTTGAGTGAACCCGTGAAGGTCGCGTCCTTCCCGCCCACTACCCTTCCGTTGTCGCCGAACGTGAGGGCGGCGGCGTCGAACGCCACTTTCTTACGCCCGTCGGGTTGGTTTTCGACTTGCAGATCCCGTGCGTCGATGTGCAGCAGGGATCGCAGCGTAGCCGCGCCATGCTCGTCATACAAAACCTGGGAGACGAGATAAAGATGAACTCCCCCTGAGCTAAACGGCGAGGCCAGCGCCGCCGCCAATTGCTCGTTCCTGGTGCGGTACACTGGCCTCGCTTCGTCGTCGGGAATCCCATAGAAGCCGGTGCGCGAGCGAACGCGCAGGCCCGGGATTTTGACCTTGACCTGAATTTTGTGGTAGGCCCGGCGGCCATTCTGGGCTTCGAAAGTGGTCTCCGACGGTTTGTAACCAATCAAGTAATATCCGCTCTGGTCATCCAGAATCTCTCTAATGCCCAGGTTGAGGTCGTTCGTGTCGTGGACAAGAAAGCCGCCGCTTTGTTGAGCGAGATATTCCATGCCCTGTTGCGAATTGAAATACTGTAGGCGCCGTTCCCCGAGGGCTTGCTCGAGGGCTTGCTCGACTTCCGCTGGCGAGCGCCCACCGGTCGAGTCGGCGGCGGTGAGCCCGAGGGTTTGAAGTCCGCGCGCGTCAATCACGTACACGACGACGGCGGACCGATTGGCCAGATCGACCAGGGCACGCAGAGCCTCCAGCACGCGACTGTCGCCGACACTCTCGAGAGAGAGCGGTATGCCGTCAGAAAACAGGATCACCGATTTACGGCCGGGCAGTTCACGAAGTCCTTTCACCACGTAATTGACCGCGCCGAGCGAGCCGTTAGTGAATTGGTCCGCGAAGAAGGCAGCCTGCTCCTGGCTGGCCGTTTCGTGGCCTACCAGCGCGCTTGCTGGTGTGGGTTGACTGCCCCCTTGGCTGAGCCCACCGGCTCCGCGCCTCGAATTCCCCTCGGCCGGCGCCAGGGGAGTAATCGCGAAAATCTGGCCGCCCCACATCGGATACCAACGGATGCGGTCAATCGCGGCGTAGAGCATCCGCTTGTCGTTCGTGAATTGCTGCATGGCGCCAAGGCCGCTGGCGGTACGGAGAATCGCCACCAAGTCGCCCGGCTGCATTTGAACGTCCACGAACTTTTTCAGGGTTTGGCGAACATAATAAGTGTCCTCGAACGACAAGCTGAGGTCGTCCACCACCAAGGCGATGGTCCTTCGGACTTGCTCGGGACGGAGCGGGACCGGCCGGGCCGGCGCCGTAGGCGCGCCTGTCTTGAGGGGCGGACGCTCAATGGGTGGTGCGACTGAACCTGCGGGACCAGTTACGGATACGTAGGAAAAGTTCGTGATCTTCTGCGGACGGCGGTCCTCGAGGATTTCGAAATCCTCCGGTTTCAGATTCGTGACTTGGCGGCCCTTGGAGTCGGTGACCACCGCGTCCACTTGAACCAAGTCCACCGTGATGCGAATTACTCCGCCCGTGCCGGGTTGTTGCGGAGCTTGCGCGAAGGCGGGCATCAAACCGACAAGCAGAAAAATGAGGTGTTTGCGCATGGCTAAACCTTCCGCAAGCGCAGATTCTGCGGGCAGCCCATGCCTGCCGGTTCTGTGGCCCGAAGACAGGAAGCGAAGCGTGCGGTTCTCAACACACTCGAACGTCTGAGCGAGGACTGTCACCCTCAAAGACGCCGGGTGGGACACCGGCGCTAAGGAAAAAGCCTACGGCGAGGGGAACGCTCGTCGTGGCAGCCCGCTTCCGGCCAGCACTACTTATAGGTATACCGGACGTCCACGCGCACTCGGACTGGAACCTCGTCCAGGGATGAGGAGAAATACTCGTACGGAACCTCGTCGAGAGGGCTCGCTGCCCCTCCCGTCGCGCTGCGCCCCAAAGGCGAAACCGATGTCCACTCGATCCCCGTGATCTGAACCTTCATGCGCCGCGCAATTTCGTCTGCCAGGGGCCGTGCCTTGTCCACAGCCTGAAGCGTAGCTTGCTTTTCGTATGGGGCAGGGTCCTTGACGGAGAAGGCGACTACTGAGGATCCTCCCATCGAGATGTTCGAAATGGGCATATTACTGGGAGACGCCCCCACTTTGCTCAACTCGTCCAGCAGCGCGCTGACTCGTTTGTTGAACTGGGTAACATCATTTAGTTCCGGGCCCTCGAGGTAGATGTAAACGTTGTTATACACATCGAACCCGGTTGGCCGCTGACCTCCGGGGTAATACATCCCGCCGCCTGCGGGGGCAAAGCGGTTGCCGCTGAATCTCACTTGCTCGTCTTTGGTGCCCAGCGCGGTCAAACGCGCTTTGACGTCCTCGACCTTCTTGTTGTTCTGGTCGAGCGCGTCGGCGGCAAGAGGAGAGGTCGAACGAACGGTCATCAAGACGATCGCAATGTCCGCCTTGGCGCTGGCCTTTCCGCTTGCGTTGACGCTGATGGTAGGTTTCGGGTTCACTTGCGATTGTTGGGCGCTCAAGCTCAGCGTCCCAATGCAGGTGAGGACGAGTAGCCACAAAACACACATTCTTTTCATGAGCAGACCTCCTGGTGCAACTGTTGGGCGTTACCGCAAGGTGTACGTCGCAAGAACCCGTACGGAAACTTCTACCGCCTGCGGGCGCGAAGACTTGGGATTGTCGGGAAGTTCTTCGATCGTTGATTCTCCCGGCAAAGGGTCATAGCTGACTTCCAATAGCTGTGGCTTTTTGCCTGGTGTCGAGGCCGTTAATTCTCGCAAGCGCGTCTCAATCCCGGCCCACGCTTTGTCGAGGGCTCGCCGGTACAACTCGTCTGCTTCTCGCACGGAGAAGACCACGCCTTCCGCGTGGCTCGCTCAGCCGCTTCCAATACAGGTGACGCAATGGGAATTGTAGCGAGCCCCCAAATCCTCCAGCTTGGCAATGATGGCATCGCGGGCCGGAAGCTGCTCGCCTGCGCGCGAGCTCACAAGCTTAAACACAACGTTCCTGGTATAAACCATTCCCGCTGCCTCTTCGCTCTCCGCAGGCGTGATGAGGTTGTTGCAGATCCGATAGGAGAGGTTCGGAATCTTCAAGGCATCGACGGCGGCGAGGAAATCCCCGAGGCGCTTTTCCCCCTGCCTCGCCGCTTCGGAGGCCAAGCCTGATTCGTATTCCATCTTCATCAACAGGTAGTAGACGTCGGGCGTGGTGGTCTCCGTCCCAACGCTTTCAATGGTCCACAGCCGGGCGCCCGCCTTGGGCGCCGGCTGCTGGGCGAGAGAGGTCCGCGGAGCACTCCAACAAAGTGCCAGAGCCGCGACGGAACAGACGGTTTTCACCATGCTGGTTTTCATACGCTCAACTCCTTGCGTGCGGTCCCTTGAGGGCATCTTCCAGCGCCGATGGGAGGGTTCTCAAGGTCTCCCGTTCAGCGCCGTCGGCACGGAGCAGGATTTTTCCTTCCTTGGATATGAGAATGACAACCGGTATCTTGCGGACATCCCAGCGCGCAGCTTCATCGGGGGAGCGGTCGAAGTCGACGGGGACAAGCTGGACTTCCTTGGGGTGCTTATGGGCGAATTTCTCGAGAATCGGTTGTACCGCGTGGCAGGGCTCGCACCAAGGGGCTGTGAAAAACAGAATCGTCACGTCTGCAACTGCATCATCTTTCCCGGCCGGGAGGGTCGACGTGGCGCATCGCGCGGGGACTGTGCCCAGGATGATCGTCAATAGAACAACTGCAAGCATGGTTCGCCTCTTCCTAAACCGAAAGGCCAAACCGGGCACGGCCAGTACCTTAACGGACTTATCCTAGTTCACTCTCCTAAAGAAGTCCAGCATAGGCCGATTTGAATGTCGTTGGCGCGTGAAATGACCCGAAGCAGCGTACTTTGGGTCCTAAAGGAACGGGCGCCGCAACCCGGACATGCGATCCATCCAGGCGCGATGCCGTGCGGAGGCAATAGTGGACCGAACCGGCGAGCGCCGGGCGGCGAAAAACCGCGGACCTAAACGACAGGTCGGCGCTGCGCTTGCTCGATCGGATACGAGACGTAGATGTCCGCCGGCTCCCGAATGCGCGACTTCGGACAATCGAAATGAAATCCTGGCGGGGGCACGCCCATCACCACGGCGGCTTTTACAAAGACTCTAATGCCGCACCCAGTCTCTGTCGATAAGCAGGGTGTGGAACTTTGTCCGACTCGAGCATCCTGGCTGCGTTTCGCGCTGCTGCGCGCGGGCGTGGCAGCGGTGTTGCTCGTTGTTCCATGCATGGCGCTCGATCCGCGCAAGGCGATCACGCAGTACGTTCAAACGGTATGGACCACGGAAGCCGGTCTTCCTCAAAGCTCGGTCTACTCGATCGCTCAAACCAAGGATGGCTACATTTGGTTCGGCACGGAGCAGGGATTGGCGCGCTCTGATGGCGTGCGATTCACCGTGTTCGACCGACGCAACAGCAAAGGGCTCGCGGCCAATTATATCCAGAGATTGCAAGCCAGCCGTGACGGGAGCCTGTGGATCGGCACGGACAGCGGCGTGACGCACTATCAAAACGGTTCCTTTCACTCCCTCACCACGCGGGACGGCCTTTCGAATGACAACGTGTGGGCTCTTGTCGAGAGCCGGGACGGCAGCTTGTGGATCGGAACGGACCAGGGCTTGAACCATCTTCGGAACGGTAATATCCGAGTTTACGCAACCAAAGATGGACTGCCCGGCAACGCCATCAGGGCGCTCCTCGAGGATCGCGCGGGCGTTCTGTGGATCGCCACCAGGGATGGGCTGGCGCAATTCGATGGCAGCCGATTCACGATTTACACGACGCGAGACGGGCTTCCAGACAATTCCGTGACGACGCTGGCGGCCGCGCCTGACGGCGCAATCTGGGTTGGCACGTCTCATGGCGGGCTGGCACATTTGGACAGAGGGAAGGTTTCCAACTGGTCGGCCGGACTCCCCAAGAATGACATCGTCTCACTGCTGGATGACGGCGATGGCAATCTCTGGATCGGGTTTGACCGGCACGGCATCGGGCGTCTCCGCCACCGAACGCTCGATCGGTACAGCTTACCAGAGGGCTTGCCCAGCGCGTATTGCACCAACGCTCTTTTCAAGGACCGTGAAGGAGACCTCTGGATCGGATCGTTCGATGCCGGCGTGGTGCAATTGAGAGACGGCAAGTTCACTAACTTTGGCAAGCGAGAAGGCCTCTCCACACACCTGGTGTGGGCCGTACTCGAAGCTCGCGATGGGACCATTTGGGTGGGAACTGACAGCGCGGGTCTGAACCACCTCAAGGATGGCAAGGTCGAGGTCTATACGGCCCGCAATGGGCTTCCGGCACGCCCCCTGGGTTCGCTGCTGGAAGGCCGTGACGGGAGCATTTGGCTTGGATTCCATAACGGATTGCTCGGCCGGCTCAAGGATGGACGAGTCAAGGTCTACCAGGACCCGCTCTCCAAGCAGGCTGCGGTCGACTCCATATTCGAAGATCGTAAGGGCGACCTCTGGGTCGGCATGCTGGGTACCGGGCTAGCTCGATTCAAGAACGGCCGGTTCGAGCACTACACCGCCTCTGGCCAGGTCAGATCGATAACCCAGGCGCCTGACGACGCGTTGTGGTTTGCGGCCGAAGAGAACACCGTGAGCCGGCTTCAGGGCAAACTCCTGACGGTCTACACGCGGAGGAACGGGCTGCTGAGCGACCATGTGATGTGCCTCTACGTTGATCGGCAGGGAACTGAGTGGGTGGGCACCTTAGATGGCTTGAACCGCATCAAGGATGGCCGGGTCACTTCCTACTCAGTCGACCAGGGGTTGTTCGACAATACCGTGGGTTCGATCGTGGAAGATGATTCGGGAAACCTATGGATGAGCTGCGATAACGGAATCTTCTGTGTGCGGAAACAGGAGCTGAACGATTACGCCGAGGGGCGTGTTCGGTCAGTTCGCAGTGTCGCCTACGGCACAGTCGACGGCTTAAGGTCGAAGGAGTGCACTTACGGCGCCACGGGCTCGGTGTGCAAAGGCAGGGATGGTCGGCTGTGGTTTACGACGATGGCGGGATTGGCCGTCATTGATCCCAACCACATCCTGAGGAACGAACTGGCGCCGCCCGCGTGGATTGAGAGCCTCTCGTTCGACAAGAAGATCGCACCTTTAGAAAACGGCATCCGTTTGGGTCCGGGATCCGGCAGCATGGAGATCCAGTTCACCGCACCGAGCTTCGTGGCTCCGGCGCGTATGCAGTTCCGTTATCGTCTGGAGGGATTCGACCGGGAATGGGTGGACGCGGGCACGCGCCGGACGGCTTACTATACGAACCTGCCGCCCGGCCGCTATACGTTTCAGGTCCAGGCGGCCAACAGCGATGGCGTCTGGAACCGGACGGGCGCCTCGCTGGAGTTTGAGTTGCAGCCGCACTTTTATCAAAAGACTTGGTTCTACACTCTGTGCGGCTTGGCGTTGGCCCTGGGCGGATGGGTGTTCTATATGCTTCGCCTCCGGTTCCTGTCGCGGCGCAATCAGGAACTGGAAGAGAAGGTGACCGAGCGGACGAGAGAGCTGGCAGAGCGGAAGGAGGAACTGGCGCGGCGCACCGCGGAATTGCAAGTCGTCAACCACGAGCTCCAAAAGGCCACCGAGGCTGCCGATGCCGCCAGCCGGGCGAAGGGCGAATTTCTGGCCAACATGAGTCATGAGATTCGCACTCCCATGAACGGCGTTCTGGGCATGACCGATCTGTTGCTGGACACTGACCTCAACCCCGAACAACGCGACTACGCGAGCCTGGTCAAGTCGTCCGCCGATTCGCTGCTCACCGTCATCGACGACATTCTGGACTTCTCCAAGATCGAGGCGGGCAAGCTCGAACTGGATCCGATCCAGTTCTGCTTGCGCGATAGCCTGGCCGTAACCCTCAAACTCCTGGCTTTGCGAGGCTCCCAGAAAGGCCTGGAGTTGACCTGCGACATCCAAGCCGAGGTGCCGGAAGAAATCATCGCCGATGTCAGCCGCCTGCGGCAGGTGATCGTCAACCTGATCGGGAACGCCATCAAGTTCACCGAGCGGGGTGAAGTGGGGCTCGAAGTCGGCGTCGATTCGCGCCCAGGCGACGAGATTCAACTCCATTTCAAGGTGCGTGACACGGGGATTGGCATTCCCAAGAAGAACCAGGCCACCATCTTCGACGCTTTCTCACAGGCCGACGGCTCGACGGCCCGACGCTTCGGGGGCACAGGGCTGGGGCTGACGATCTCTTCCCATCTCGTCAGGATGATGGGAGGGCAGATCTGGGTGGAGAGCGAACCCGGCCAAGGGAGCTGCTTCCACTTCACGGTTCAAGCCCGGGCGGCGACGAGTATTTCTCCGGTCCGAACCATCGACGAGAGCGAACTGGTCGGCCAACGGGTGCTGGTGGTGGACGATAATGCCACGAATCGGCGCATCCTCGCAGACATGCTGCGGCGTTGGGGGATGGTGCCGGCGCTGGCCGCCAGCGGCTCAGAGGCCACGGCATTTCTGGGGCAGGTAGAGGCATCAGGCCGGCCGTTTGCCCTGCTTTTGATCGACGCCCATATGCCGGATATGGATGGGTTCGAATTGGCTGAGCAGATCCAGAAACACCCGGGCATTTCGAGAGCCAGGATCATCATGCTGACTTCGGCGGGTCAGCGAGGCGACGCCGGCCGTTGCCGCGAGCTCGGCGTCGCGGCGTATCTCACCAAGCCCGTGGCGCAATCCCAATTGTTGGACTCCGTGCTCGAGGTGCTTGGCGCGAAAGCCCTGGTAGGCGAACCGGCCTTAATTACGCGCCACTCGCTCCGCGAAGGTCAACAAAAGCTGCGCATTCTGCTGGCCGAGGACAACGCCGTCAATCAAAGGCTGGCGGTGCGCCTGCTCGAGAAACGGGACCACGCGGTGACGGTCGTCAATGATGGGCGCGAGGCTTTGGCGGCCCTTGAGAAGGAGAACTTCGATGTTGTCCTCATGGACGTGCAGATGCCGCAACTGGACGGGTTCGAAGCCACGGCGCTCATTCGCGAGAGGGAGAAAGCTACGGGCGGGCACCTGACCATCATCGCCATGACAGCTCATGCCATGAAGGGCGACCGCGAGCGGTGCCTGGCCGCCCAGATGGACGGCTACGTCCAGAAGCCCATCAAGGCGGAGGAACTGTTCAAGGAAATCGAGAGCGTCGCTGGTCAACCCCCCGCGCCCGAAGGAAGGGCTGGATGACGCGGCTTGACGCACGTGCCGTTGGAGGCGCCCCAAGTTCCCAGCGCGTAGCCACGGTGCCGCCGCGGCCTACGGTCCGCCGATCTTAATGGCGGGCGACCAGTCCTGACCGTGGGCCCTTCCCCATGACCACAAGCCCACGGTCAGCAAACCACTGACCGCGGGGTGGCGCAGACATCGCTTTGAAGCTGTGAAATAATCCCGAAGATGCGGACTTTGCACAGCGTAAGTTATTGAATAATCGGCGTCGGGTTATGACTATTCTGGATTATTTCACAGCTTCTTTTTGATTTCTGCGGCATCGCAGTGGGGCGGTTGTTTTACACCTTACCGAAAAAGACCGATGGCGAAACATGGAAACGCTGGCTGAGCCGCGCGATGTGGTCGCGGTTCAATCGACGCTTGCCGGAAAGAACCAGTGATACAGTGCTCTCGCTACCAAGTTCCGCGGCGATGTCCCGTTGCGAGAGTCCATTCCGATCGAGAAGAAAGCGTAGTACGTCGATCGGGTCGGCGTCCGGCACCGGGTAGCGCTCCGCCTCGTAGCGCTCAACAAGAAGCGTCAGAAGCTCGATGGCGTCTTCCTCTTCCGGCGTTGGGTCAGACTTCGCCGTCAGCTTAAAGAGCGCCTCCGTGTACTTCGCGAGTTCCTCATCCGAGTGGATGAGGTGGGGTGCCCCCTGCCGGATCATCTTGGTCGGATTCGCCAGTGCTGTGCTCATCGTGTAACCCCTTTATCCCAGTTGGCGGGATAGTCGTACTGTTTATGCGTCAGGAAAGACCGGATATAGATGTGTCCTTCTGTGGTCCCGCCATCCTTCACGCGCGAGTAATGAATGATGGTGACCAGGCGGTAGCGGTTCTGACGAATATTAAAGATCACATACCCCTTCACATCATCGGCATCCTTGAAAACCTGCCGGACTTCCTCAAAGTTCCGCCACCGCGCGGCCTTCGCGATTTTGCGCCAAGCCATGATTTGTCTGGCGGCGTCTGGATATTGCTTCATAGCTCGGTTCAGGTGCTTTTCGGTGACGACATGCATGAAGGTTCTTTCAATGTCCTGCCGCAACAAGAACCGTTGCACTTCCCAAGATACTTTGCAAAATGAAAAGTGTCAACAGAAACTTCGCATTTTGCAAAGAACCTTCTCGATGTAATTGAACCGATTCTTGCCGCGCGCCAGGGTTTCGGGACAGACTCTAAGGCTCCAGGCTGGACAGGACCTAACGCAGGTGGTGATCATGTCCCGGGGAGATACATTTCTCTCGATACACGCGTTGGACCATTAAGTTGTGCGTAGATGGACGGGCGCCGGCATGGTTACTGCCGGGTGTGCCGTAACTCCGGCTATCGTCAAGGGAGACGTCTCAAGCCGCTTGCTCCGGCTTCCCCATGTGTACGAGGATACGATGCTTGACCAGGCCCCGATCCAATGGGATCACGCCATCCCGCACGCGCTGGCCATCCATCTCCACCCACGACACACCTCGCTCGCAGCCTTCCGGATTCTCGACCTGGATCTCGTAGATTGCTTCACCGTGACGATAGCGCAGGCGGAAGCCCCCCCACCATCCGGGGATGACCGGATTCAACTGCATGTGATCCCCGCGCACCTTCAAGCCCATGACCTCTTCAACCCAGGCGCGGTACATCCAGGCCGCCGAACCCGTATACCAAGACCAACCACCCTGACCGATCCGCCCGGGCAATCGGCACACGTCGGCTGCAACCACGTAGGGGTCAATCCCATAGCGCCACACTGCTTCCGAATCACGCGCGCGCTCAATCGGGTTGAGCATGCGCAGCATTTTTGCCGCCCGCGTACCGTCCCCTCGACGTGCCAAGGCCATGGCGAACCACAGGGCGGCGTGAGTGTACTGGCCTCCGTTCTCCCTTACCCCCGGAGGGTACCCCTTGATGTATCCGGGTGACGGCTTCGATCTGTCAAAGGGAGGTGTTAAGATCAGCACCAGTCCTTCATCCTCGCGAACGAGATGTTTCCACGCCGATTCTAAAGCCCTATCCGCGCGATCTGTGTGGGCTGCGCCACTCAGCCAAGCCCAGGATTGGGGCAGGGAATCAATCTTCGCCTCTTCATTCGCCGAAGAACCAAGCGGCGTGCCATCGTCGAAGATCGCCCGAAGATACCACTCCCCATCCCATGCTGCTCGCTCGACATGCTGAATCAGCGCATTCCTGTCCTGATGGTAGGTCTGACTCAAATCTGGCCGACCCAGTAGCTCAGACAACTCGGCCATACCCTGAAGCACATCCACCATGAACCACGCCAGCCAAACGCTCTCCCCTTTGCCTCCAGCACCCACAAGGTTCATCGCATCGTTCCAGTCCCCTGTTCCCATCAGGGGCAAACCATGGGGTCCAAAGGTCATGCTACGCGTGACGGCGCGCCGGCAGTGCTCAAACAGCGTGGCGTGTTCAAACGCGACCTCCGGTGTGAAGAGCATCTCGTGCTGATCGCCTTCCAGCTTGGGCCCGTCGAGGAAGGGGATCTCTTTGTGCAAGATCTCCACATCGCCAGTGACCCGGATGTATTGAGCGACGACGTAGGGAAGCCACATGGAGTCATCGGAAATCCGCGAGCGGACACCCGCGCCGCTCGGTGGATGCCACCAATGCTGGACATCGCCTTCCTTGAACTGACGGCTCGCCGCGAGCAGGATGTGTTGGCGTGCCAGCTCGGGATACGCGTATAGGAATGCCATCACGTCCTGCAGTTGATCGCGGAAGCCGAATGCACCGCTGGACTGGTAAAAGGCGGAGCGTCCCCAGATCCGACAGCTAAGGCTTTGGTACAAGAGCCAACGGTTGATCAGGAAGTCCACTGCCAGCTCGGGGGTGTGCACTTCGATCGTGCCCAACAGACCATCCCACCAGGCTTTCGTCTGGCTTAACGCGGTCTCCAGTGCCAAACCTTCCCGGTAGACTTGAACCCGCTTGTGGACCTCCTCCACCGACTCGGCTTGGCCCAACATACACGTGATCTCAGCCTTCTCTCCAGGAGCCAGTTCAACCTTAACCTGCAGTGCCGCACACGGGTCGAATCCCGCCCCCATCCGACGTGATAGCCCGGTCCGCTCCATCGCCGCGGGGCTACCCAGCGGGCCGTTGCGCCCAAGGAAGAGCGTGCGGTCGCCGGTGTAAGACTCCGCAGGGGGGCTGATGGCCGCGAAGGCGATCCGATTCCCGTACTCGGGGTGGTAGCGATTCCGAGCAATCAGGGCCTGGACTTCGTCATCCCAGTCGGTCACGACGTGCATCTGGGAGGATTCGCGGTTCTCGCCCAGTGTCCACTCCACATAATACGTAACCGACAGCTTGCGATGCCTCGAGGAGTCGTTCCTCAACAGCAACCTTTGCAGCTTAATCGGCTCTCCTCCTTTCTCATCCACTGGAACGAAGACCGTCAGCTCCTGCTCGATCCCCTGGCTGTTATGCTCGAAGACCGTATACCCCGCCCCATGCCTTGCCCGGTAGGCGGTCTCTTCGCGGATCGGCGACGGGGTCGGCGTCCAGTAGACACCGGTCTCCTCGTCCCGGATGTACACCGCCTCCGACGGTGGATCCATGACGGGGTCGTTCGACCATTGCGTCAGGCGATTGCGCTGGCTGTTGCCATACCAGGTAAAGCCAGACCCCGTTTCACTGACCAATGCTCCGAAGGTGGGGTTGGCGATGACGTTCACCCAGGGCGCAGGCGTGTGGGTGTTGGGGCCGAGATAGATCGCATATTCACGCCCATCCGGGGTAAAACCGCCCAGGCTGTTGAAGTAGGGCAGCTCCATGAAGGGCAGCGGAGCCGAAGGCTCCCGGGGAGCAGGTTTCTTGGCCAAGGGTTCCGACAGCTCGGGAACCTCCGCAGGCACACCTGCTTGCTGGGGCAGCGTGCCCCGCGCCGCCACCAGCACCACACTCGCCGCGGCCATGAGTAGCGTCAGGTCTTCCTCCGGGATTTGCTCCGCGCTGCGTAAGAAAACCCCACCAGGCTGATCTATCCCCGTATACGTCGAATGCGCCTGGATCAAGCCCTCGAGTCGTTCCCGCAACGGCTGCTCATAGCCGCCGGCCTCCTCGTTGAGGATCACCAGGTCTGCCATCAACCCGTGCCTTCGCCAATAAGTATGCGCCTGGAGCATCTGACGGGCCAGGCTGACATCCTGCGCCTCACCAATGGTGATCAGGGCAATCGGCAAGTCGCCCGAGATTCCATAGGGCCATAAGCCGGCTTGGCCCTTGCGGTTCTCTTCGATGCGTTCGGGGGGAGGGCGAAAGAGCGGGTTGGGAAACAGCAGGTGGCTGGCGAGCTGCTGGAAGCGACGAGCTTCGTCGGGCTGGATGCGAAGCAATCGCAGCTCAAGCTGGGCAGAAGCCGAGGCGAAATCCACCGCCCGATCGATGGCATGGGGATCGCTGTACTTACCCATCAGTCTCAAAACCTGCTGGCGTGTTTCGCTGGCGGCGAGAACCAAGGTAACCTGCATACGCTGGCCTGGACCAAGACTCAGGCTCTGGCGCAGGCTGAGGATTGGGTCCAGGACAAAACCCTGGCTGTTGCCAAGCTTCTGGAGGACCCCCATCGGATTCGCGAGCGTCCGTCCTCGGCCGATGAATCGGCGCCGGTCGGTTTCGAACTGCAAGGCTTCGTCCTCAGCGTGTTCAAGCGTAAGGCGGTGCGCAACGTAAATGGGTGGGTCGTCTTCCGCGCGAAGGCGACGGTACGCGAGGAGCGCTTGATGTTCAGGCACCGCCTGGGTTTGGATGAACAGCTTGTTGAAGGCCGGATGCTGCCTGTCTGCGTTGTGCGGCGCCAGCGAGAGTTCAACGTAGCTCGTAAGATTGAAACGGCGGGTGCGACCGGACCGATTGATCAGGGTGACCCGCCGAATCTCCACGTCGTCTTCCGGCGAGACGACGACCTCCGTTTCGGTTAGAATGCCATTGTCGGCGCGCCGGAAGACGGCACGGTCGAGCGCGAAGTTGGCGGAGTACCCCTCGACCTTCCCGCCGACTGGGTGATACATGTTGGACCACACTCGATCCGAGTCGGCCTCATGGATGTAGCAGAAGGTTCCCGACGGATCCTGAGTCCGATCCGACCTCCAGCGTGTGATCTCAAAGTTGCCCCACCGACTGTACCCCCCGCCTGCGTTGGTGATCATCAAGCCATAGCGACCATTGCAAAGGAGTTGGGTTTGGGGCGTGGTTGTATGGGGCGTATCGAATTTGCTCACCGAGGGTGCGACTTCGCCGACGCTCTCCGCCAAAGACACTCCCTCGCGCGCGGAGATGTAGTTCAGCGGAGGCAGGATCGGGATGCGTTCATGGAGTAGGGGCTCAGCGGCACGCACGCGTGGGTCGGCGTGAAAATGTCGGTGGATAGGATTGCCAAGGAGGAAGTTGGTCAGCGACAGGAAACCCATGCCTTGATGATGCGCCATGTAGGTTTGTACGATCACCCCACGCACCCCCTCACGACTCGGCCGACGGCTGAAGTCCATCGCTTCGTAATAGCCGTAATCGTTCAGCAGCCCCAGGCTAGCCAGTCGTTTCAGATTCTGCACGCTCTCTCTCGGCGCAACGTTCAGCGCCAGAAGGGTGGCATAGGGCGAGACCACGACCTTTTCCTCTAAGCTGCGCTTCAATCCGAGCTCCGGTACGCCAAAGGCCTTATACTGATAGGTATTGTTGAGGTCCAGATCCGCAAACGCAGACTCCGAAATCCCCCACGGTACGCGGCGCTTGCGGCCGTAGGCAATGTGGATCGCCGTCGCGTCCCTCGCTGCTTTATGCAGGAGCGAGTTCGCCTGGGAGCGTTGGAAAATCAGCGGCATCAGATATTCGAACAGAGTCCCGGTCCAACTGAGCAGCACTCGGCGCCGATCGATTGCACGGTAGGGTCGACTCATGGAGAACCAATGCTCAACTGGGATATCGCCCCGAGCGATGGCGAGGAAACTCCCCAGCCGCGCCTCACTCGCCAAGAGATCGTAGTAAGAGCTATCCAAGCGGCCTCCGGAAACGTTGTAGCCGATTGAGAACAAGCGTCGTTCGGGGTCGTACAAGAAGCGCATATTGATCGATCCGGATAACTTGCGTCCGTCCTGGATGAGCCGCTCGCTCAAACCCAGGATTTCACCGGCCAGCCATTTCGATTTCGCGAAGGCCTGCACAAGACGGTCAAGCCATTCCAAGAGGGGGTGCGCGCCTGAGGGAGCCTTCTCATGGATCGACTGGAGGATCGGAATACAGCCGATGTGCCCCTTGGCGAGATCGAGAAGCGAAGGCGCGTGATCCAGGGCCTGGCGGATGGCAAGTAGGGCATCGAGCCCCAACTGGGCGACCTCCTCTTCCGTTTTTTCATCAAGGATTTCGATCCAGTTGAGATAGCGATCCGTGATCCTTAGCCAGGCCGATACCTGCCCCTCCATCTGCCTGGCCCAATAAACTGCTCCTGTTTCAACGCCCGCGGGCTCACGCACCTCATCGGCTAGAACCCTTACGCTACCCTCCACCCGCCGCAGCAGACGAAGCGCGTCGGCGATGCGAGCCGGCGGCGTTTCCCACGCGCGCATCAGTTCATCGAGGGCGTGGGCATCCAGGCCCAAAATGCCTTCCCGTTGGACGACCTGTTTCAGGATTTCCCCGGTATCCCGCAGGCCTTCAAAGGCTTTCACATCCAAGACGGGTCTCTGAATCAGTTCGTCCAGTCCATGCTCCAGGGACCATAAGGCACCCAGCAGGTTGCCGCTGTCCACGGCGGACACGTAGCGAGGTTCGAGAGGGGTAAGGGTCTGAATATCGTACCAATTCAGCAGATGACCCTCATAGCGCTCCAGTTTGCCGATCGTCCCCATAGTGTGCGTCAGCTTATCGACGACCTGATCCACCGTCAGATACCCGAAATCATGTGCGGCTAGCGCGCTGAGCATCCAGAGACCGATGTTGGTTGGACTGGTACGCATCGCCGGTGGCTTCTGAGGGGACACTTGGTAGTTGTCCGGTGGAAGCCAAGACGTGTCAGCGCTGACAAATTCCGAGAAATAGCGCCAGGTTCGTCGTGCAACCTTCCTCAGGAAGCGCAGATCCTTTTCAGGCAGCAGGAGTTGCTCTTGCTTCGCCTGCGGTCGAAGGATCAAGCGCCAACCGATCAGAGGGGATAGGAACCACAAGACGAGCCAGGGGCTGGCCATCGCAAGGCTGGATGGCATCCAGCGCTGCACCGCCCAACCCACGATCCCGCTGAAGATGCTCGCCAGGCCCATGGAAATCACGAACCCTCGTAGCTGACCCGGGGCTCTCCCATCCGTCACCTGGGCCGATGTCCACTCGAGCAACCCCCGATGAGAGATGAGGCGGCGATACCAGACCCGCAGAATGGCATCCAAAGCCAGCCCGGCCTGGTGCGGAAGCAATGCAGCATCAGCAACCGTCCGCAGCAGGTCGTGCGCCACCTTCGAAAAGGAGAAGCTCTTCAGCCCCTGGCGGGTGGTCGCCATGGTGAAGGGCTGCGCCAAAGGGTGGAAGAGCAACTGCACGGCGACCACGAGCGTAGAGATCCACCCGATCTGAGGAGAAGTCAGCCAGCAGGCTACGAGCAAGCCCAGGCTGGCTACGGGCAGCAGGCTGCGGCGCAAGTTGTCGAAGACCTTCCAACGGCTGAACCATGAGAGCTGGTTTGGCCCTCGCCGTCCTCCAGGTTGGAGAACACGCGGTAAGACCCAATCCGCGATTTGCCAATCACCACGAATCCAACGATGTTGCCGGCGGGTGTAGCTCAGGTAATCCTGCGGGAACTCATCATAGAGCTCAATATCACTGGCCAGGCCCACTCGGACGTGAGCGCCTTCAATCAAGTCATGGCTCAGCAACCACTCTTCAGGAAACCTCCCAGACAGCACTCGACTGAAGGCGCGCACATCATAGATGCCTTTGCCATGGTAGGAGCCTTCACCGGCGAGATCCTGATTGACATCGGAAACGGCCTTGGTGTATGGGTCAATTCCGACCGCGTCTGCAAAGAGTCGGCTGAAAGGCGAGGCGCTCGTGCTCGGCAGGGAAGGGCTCACGCGCGGCTGGATGATTGTGTAGGAGCCGGCCAGGATCCTGCCTACGGCATCGAAGCGCGGCCGGTTTAGGGGATGTGCCAGGGTCTCGATCATCCTGCGGGCAGTGCCAAGAGGCAGTTGTGTGTCGCTGTCTAACGTGATGACGAACCTCACATTGGACAGATGATCAGGGTCGCCGACATATACCAAACGAGCGGCATCTTCAGGTCGCGTTCCATCGATCAGCCGATTGAGTTCTTCTATCTTCCCGCGTTTGCGTTCCCAACCGATGAATTTCTGCTCGGATTCACTCCACGTGCGGTCCCGATGGAAAAGGAAGAAACGCTCACCACCATACCGGTGGTTGAGAGCTTCGAGGGTCTCGGTCACAGTCTGGAGCAGTCTCTCGTCGTCCTCACGATGCGCCTGATCCGAATCGGTGTAGTCCGTGAAGAGGCTGAAGAACAGATTGCCTTCTTTGTTGGCCAGGTACCGGATTTCTAATTTCTCCACCTCCGCCCGGATCGTCGCCGCGTCCCTCAGCAGCACGGGCACAACGACCAACGTTCGAAATGCGTCAGGAATACCCGAAACCTCGAAATCCATCTTGGGAAGGGCTCGGGGTGGAAGTAGCCGCATGACGAGGTAATTCAAAACCTCGAGCGCGAGTTGGCTGACGGGGATCAGCAAAAGGAGGGCGATCACAAGCCGGATCCCGGGCGTCTGTCCGCGCCGACCAAGCAGGACGATCGGGGAGATGAATATAGCGAAGAAGAAGCTGAGCCCAAGAAAGTACACGGCAGAATGATGGCGGTATACCCACTGTAGGGCGCGGAAACGTGGACCCTCAGGGCAGCGTATGAGCCGCGCAAGCTCGCGCCTTCCTTCACCAATCAGATAGGTCCCGACGTGGATCCACCGGTCATCTTCCGTCGCTTTACGGGAGGCTTGCGCGGCTAGCTCGATGGCGTGTTGGGCGACCTGGTCTTCCGCCTGACCGGACTGACGCGCGAGCTCTTCAATCGCACGGCGATACTGATCGCGCGTGTCGAAATCCATCTTGGGATAGACACCGGATGGATCCAACCCAAGCCACCACTCCACGCGGCTGAGCTGCTCGAAGAGCCGTCTCCAATCCAACAGGGCGAGCTGTCGCAAGCTAGTAAACGCATTCCCAATCGATAGCAGATCCTTCGTCTGGCGGTTTTGCTCACGCAGGCTGAGCTCGCTCAGGGGCTTGTGGTAGGTGCGCTCCAGCCAGCTCAGGACCGGCGCTAACGCGGCTTCTTCGTCGTAGAGATGATCAACCAGTTGAGAAGAGAAATAGGGGCTTGGGCTGGGTTGGTTTTTAGCAAGTTCTGCCAGGATAGAGAAGAGCTGGTTGGGATCTCGCCGGTTGGCCGTAATAAGCCTGTTCGCCCAGAAGTCGGCGATCTCACGTTCCCGCAACTCGGTCAGAGCGCTGGCGGCGAGATCCTGGACGCTCTCAATCAACGCGATGCGCAGCATCTGGGGGACAGCCCAGAGTTCGCCGATGGTCAGCGTGCTCACCGATTGATAGGCCTTAATAAATGCCAGGATGTTCTCCCGGTCCAGACGCAAGTCCGTATGATAGACGAGTTCCCTCGCCAAGCCGTAGATGCGCGGCAGGCCCCGGCAGGGCTCATTGGCGAGCGCCGGCAGCTCCTGGTAGTAACGCGGAGGAAGGTTCACCTGAACGTCGCGGGCGGTGCTCTCGATGACGTAGTCATTATCGAGGAGCCACTCGGCGGTCGGAAGCGCACCCTGTTCCAGTCGACTTGCTTCGGTGAGATCCGAGCAAACCTGATGGACCCATTGACGGGCCAGTTCGAGCCGCTCCAGCAGTGCGGTGTTCCGCCGCGGCTTTGGGTCCATTTCGTGGTCCAGGGCCAGGCGCTGGGCACGCTCCTGGATCTGCGCCGGAGTGAGCGCCGCTCCTGGGCTTCGCACATCTCCAATCGGATTCTCGCGCTTCGGATGCAGGACGAAGACCGCGGGCGGGATGTCGCCGCTTTCTCGAAGCACCGCCACTGGGAACCGCAGTGTTTCAATCGGCGCCTGGAGGACCAGGACGGTCTCCTCGGACACCAACCAACGTGTGTGATCCTCAAGCAGCCTTCGTTCCACGCCGTACTTCGATCGTCGTATCCACACCCCGGCAAAGAGGGCTCCGATGATTCCACCTGCAAGGGTCGAAATCAGGGCAGAAAGGGCTTCGCTCAGAATCGGCTGCGGCCAATGAAGGCCTATGAATGCAACTCCGGCGAGGACCCCGAACAGAATGAAAGCCAGGGTCGCACCGAAAGCCCGGCGCCAAAGGAAGGGATCCCATGTACGTACATCTCCATCCGCGGTCTTGCTCACCAACGCAGCGCGGCGGAAACCCATTCTCCGCAACTTCCTGAGAGCTCGGCGAGCTTCATCTCGTTTTGCGAAGTAGCCTATGAGGATGCCTGCTTCCATTCTCCGTCCTTGCATCACCACTTGGTTTAAGCTTCCAGGCATTGCGACGGATTTCACTGGATGGAAATCTGCGACGCAACGCTATCAGTATATCTGGCGCAGAAGCCTGCTTAGAGCAGCGGAAATGTCACGTTGCATGCCTCTTGACCACGGGGCGACTCGATTGTAGTCGCTTTCTTAGCACCATCGCCGCGGTCACCGCGATGACCACTGCGGCGGCAATCGCTAGCAACCACCCGGAATGTCCCCCCAGATGTCGCAGACCGACAACGAAGCGGCGGCCGTAGTGGGAGGCAATTGCGGCTATGGCTCCGTAACGCACTGCTCGGCTCAAAGCCACGACAACCATGAATGTCCGGAGAGGGTAGTCCAGCACGCCTGCTGCGGCGAAAAACGCGCTCGTAGGGAAGGGCAAAGGTATCAGGGTAGAAACGACCAGAGCGCCCGTACCCCACCTCTGGAAGTACTTCAGCAGCCTGGCGACCTTACGCTTTCCAAACTTGCGGTTGAGATAGTCCAAACCGGCCTTACGTGCCATTCGGAATGTTAAGTAGGCGCCGATGACCGAGCCTGCCGTGGCGACTGCGGCGTAGTAGTACCACGGTTCGCGCTGCCGCGCAGCCAGTATGGCGGTGAGAATGTCCAGGCCGCCAAATGTTGGGATGGGGGAGCTGTCGACGATCGCGAGAAGGAATAGCCCTAATCCGCCTAAGTGCCGCACGAGCGCGGCGATCCCTTGCGGGTGTCGTGCTGCCGGTTTAACAACGTCCGTGAGTGTTTCGAGAAGCCGCACAGTTACCCCGCGTTACGATACCACGTTTTCAGCGACTAGCGCAGTGGGCAGTAGGCAGTCGGCAGTAAGCAGAAGGCAGTCGGCGGGCGCGAGGACGAAGAGAGCAATTCACAATTCACTATTCACCATTCAGCATTCCCGCAGCCCCACCTACTATTCTAGCCTATTCCCCCCATTTGTCAAGAGACATGGAGTCCGCTTCCGGCAGGCATCCGGACAGGATGTGGAATGCCAGGGTGAATGAAAATGCTGACATGCAACTGTGGCCGTCTCCATCAGGCATTCGTGTACCACGGCACATTGACGAGGATAACCCGCTGGTTCCCCTTGGCCAGCAAGAGCGCCCTTAGCCATTCAGCGCGTTGATTGTGCAGGAAGTAGTGATACCAATGCCGCTCCACCAACTCTGGAATCAATACGGCGATCTGCCGGTCAGGGTTGCTTCGCTCAAGTTCCAGAATATAGTCCAAAATCGGGGTGATCACGAAGCGATAGGGCGACGGCAGGACAACCAGGCGCGGCGCTACCCGACCCGCTTGTTTCGCCGGTCCCTCCACGTAGCGGTCCCATGTTTGGAGAAAATTCCCGCTGTCTTTTTCACAATCGATGTGCAGAGCCTGTACCTCGGAAGAGAGAGTGAGGGCAAATCGCAACCCTTTCTGGGCGATCCGGTTCCAAGAGAGAATCGGAACCACTACCAGCGGAGCCCGCAAGTCGCTCAAATCCAGGGACACAGGGTTCGCGACCTCTGCCTCAACGCGACGATAGTGCCTTCGGATGGCAACCATCACAATCATTATGGTGGGAATGAGCAACACCGTTACCCAGGCTCCTTCGGCGAACTTTGCGACAGTTACGACCATGACTGTCGTTGCGGTCGCCACAGATCCCAGTCCGTTGATGAAGATGCTGCGTCGCGATGCTTCGCCTCCGGTTCGTCTCCAGTGAGCTACCATGCCGGCTTGGGACAGCGTAAACGCCAGGAAAGCGCCCACGGCAAACAGCGGAATCAACCGATCCGTGACCCCGCCAAACAAGATTAGCAGCGAGGCACACAGCACCGCGAGCACCCAGATCCCTTGCGAGTACACCAGACGCCTTCCGCGCGAGGCGAAGCCCTGGGGAAGGAACCCGTCCTCCGCGACGGCGCGGCAGAGTCGCGGAAAGTCCGCAAAGGCGGTGTTGGCGGAGAGCGCCAGCACGAGCAGGATTGAGCCCATGGTGATGTAGTAGAAGACGCCTTGCCCTGCCACCGCGGCGGTGAGCTGTGAAAGCACACTTTGGTATCCTGCCTTTCCGGGGTCGGTGGCGCTGATGTGGTAGGCACGAACCAGGAAGGCGATTCCCGCCAGCAGCACAATGAGAATCGCAATGATGGCCGTCAGGGCTCGCTGTGCGCATTTCACCAGCGGCTCCCGGAAAGCCTTGACGCCGTTGCTGATCGCCTCTACGCCGGTCATTGCGGTACAGCCGCTGGAAAAAGCCTTGAGCAAAAGCCAAATGCTAACCGCGGCCGTTGGCAGGGGCAAGGGCGGCGGAGCAACGACGGGTAAGGGATGACCGCCGGCGGCTAGCGTCTTGACCAGTCCGAGCATCAAGGTGACGAGCAAGCTTCCAACAAATAGATAGGTTGGAATAATAAACGCTGCGCCCGTCTGGCGAACGCCGCGCAGGTTGACGATAGTGATGAGCAGCAAGATCACAAGACAGATCAGCAGGGTGTGCGGCTCGAGCGACGGCACAGCAGAGACGAGCGCGCCCACACCTGCCGAGATTCCTACCGCAGCAGTCAGAACGTAGTCGATCATGAGGGCAGCGGCCGCAAGCAGCCCGGAGAAGTCTCCCAGGTTCTGGCGAGCCACCGTGTAGGAGCCGCCGCCGGTCGGGTAAGCTTCAATGGTTTGGCGATAGGAGAAATAGACGATCACCAGCAGGATGACGATGCTGGCCGTGATCGGTACAATGTAAGCAATTCCCGCTGCGGCCAGCGGGATAAGCAGCGTGAGTGCCGCCTCCGGCCCGTACGCAGCGGAGCTGAGGGCGTCCAATCCAAAGACGGAGAGGCCTCCCACCGGCCCCAGCTTCTCTCCCGCTTCCTCCGAAGAACGCAGCGGCTTCCCGAAAAGCAGATCGTTTAGTTTCATTGCTCATCCTCTAAGGCCGAAGTCGCCGTGCGTGATGCCATGAAGAAGATCTTGCCACAGAATGCCGGAGGACTTCCTGGAAAGGATCAAGTAAGCAAAGCTGTGTCGGCAAGGATGAGTTGAGCCATTCATGGACGGTCGCAAGTCGTAGATGTTGAGAACAGCCCCGCGTCCAATAATCGTTTGCGGACGCAAAGCGGGGGTCCGACTCATGTCGATTTCCTGCCGTAGAGATTCTCCCGCCCCTTCAGGGCTTGAGGCTGTGACCGGGCCTTGATTCGCAGGGCTTTGCCCTGAGCTGGGGTGGATCGCCCCTTCGGGGCTCATGATCGTGGCGCGCCCCTTCAGGGCGCAGACATTGAATAGGCCGAACGCAGTTCGGCCCTACACCAGGCCGTTGGCCTGGGCTGGGCTGGGTCGCCCCTTCGGGGCTAATGATGCTCGCCGTTCTCTCCCTTGTCCACAGCGAAATTGTTGCAACTCGGCCACCGCCAGTCTTCCGACCGCTTCGCCAGCCCCTTCCGGACGGGATTCAACTGTTCCGGCAGGCTGTGCCTTCGCCATCAAGGGAAGAACCCACGGTCAGGTCGCCGCGGCGACACCGTGGCCCCGCTAAATCGGAAATTCTCGTTAGGCCTTCACTGCATTTTCCGCTTCGTATAAATAGAATGAGCACTATTGACCAAACGTACGAGCAATACTGAACTTACACGTAAACTCCCCACAGGATATAAGATTACTAGGTCTAAAGACATTGGAGCGTTATATAAATGACTGGGGAGAGTTCCACGATTTCTACACGCAGCGGCGCGGGGGAGGTCCACATGGCGGGGCAGTGGTGGGCGCGTGGACGCTGGTGGCTGATCATAGGAGCCTCGCTCATAGTCATCGCGGGCATCGTGCTGATCGTGTTGGCCTGGAACTGGCCATTCACGCAACAGGCTGTCACCAAAGCGCTCCAGGACCGATTCGCCCGAACCGTCCAAATCCGCAGCTTCCGCAAAACCTACTTTCCACCGGGGTGCGTGGCTGAAGGGGTCAGTTTCCTGCACCGGAAACGCGCGGACCTGCCACCGTTGATCACGGTCCAGACGCTGATCATTCGAGGAAGCTACAATGGCTTTTTGCGGATTCACAAGCGCGTGGATGAGGTCCAGGTGAAGGGGTTGCACGTGTTAATACCGCCGCCGGGTCCGAGCGGCCAGCCGCCTAATGTGATGCCGTTGACGACCAGCACCACGGGCGCTTCGATCACGATTGGCGAGATCGCCACGGATGGCGCTCTGTTGGAGTTTATGCGCCGGCAGCCGGACCAAGAACCCTTCAAGCTGTACGTTCATCGGTTGACATTGGACAACGTCGGTGAGAACGGGGTCATCCCCTACCATGCAGCGTTGTTAAATACCGAGCCGCCAGGGGAAATCCGGTCGGAGGGTGAGATCGGCCCCTGGAATGAGGATGACCCCGGCAGTACTCCGGTGACTGGTTCCTACACTTATGCGGACGTGAACCTGGCTGTGTTCGAGGGTATCTCAGGTACCCTATCGTCCCAAGGCAAGTTTAGCGGCACCCTCGGCCATATCGATGCGAATGGCGAAATCGACGTGCCCGACTTCCGCGTATCCGGAAGCAGCCACACCGTTCACCTGATTTCGAAATTCCAAGCGGTTGTGGACGGAACGAATGGAGACACATATCTTCAGAACGTGGACTCGCACTTTCAGCGAACCACTATAACGTCGAAGGGTAGCGTAGTCGGGCGCCCCGGCCAGCAGGGAAAAACAGTTGGGCTGCAGATGGCCGTGAATGGAGGCCGCATTGAGGATTTGTTGTTCCTCTTTACGGACGAGAAACGCCCCTGGATGACCGGCAGTATCAACCTGCGCGCGAAAGTGGAAGTGCCGCCGGGGCCTCCGGGATTTTTGAGGAAGCTGAATCTTGCAGGCAACTGCGGCATTGGCAGCGAACGCTTCACGAACCCACACGTCCAGCAGCCGGTAAATGCATTAACCCAGAGTGCGGGCGGCGAGAACAAGAAGCAGCAAGCCGAAGACCCGGAAACGGTGCTCTCGGAGTTTACGGGGCAGGTCTCGGTGAAAAATGGCGTCGCAACTCTGTCCCACGTCTCCTTCAGCGCTCCGGGCACGCGCGCGCAGCTTCAAGGCACCTACAACTTGCTGGACCGAAAAGTTGATCTCCATGGAATTTTGTACACCAACGGAAAGTTATCCGATACCACGTCGGGATTCAAAGCGCTGGTATTGAAGGCCGTCGGTCCGCTCCTGAAACACAAGTCCGTTACGGTGGTTCCCTTCTCAATTACCGGCACATCTGCCAGCCCTTCTTTCGCGTTGGATTTCGCTGAAAAACGCCGGGAATCCTCTCTCCCCGCACCCAGCCCGTGAGCCACTACAATTCTTGCGAAACACCACAGCTCCGATCTGCATCCACTTGATGTCAAAACGCGTGTCGGGTTACACCATCTCAGATCTCGGTGAGGTCACCCGCCGGGGCAGGGCGCCCAACTGCGACGATTCTTTTTTATCCCACCTTCCGCCGCGCGGTACAATAGCGCGTGCTGGTCAAAGGAGGGGGACATGTCCGAAATGACCATTCGTCCGACTATGAAATTCATATACATGGGCTACGCGGTCACGGTTCTGATCGTGGCGGCTTTGGTCGTTGCGACGATGCGTTTGCAATGGCCGCCGTCGATTCCGTCGGCATGGCATCCCTGGATTCCCTGGTTGCCCGCGCTTCTTCTGCTCTGGCCGCTGAAACGCCATGTCCGCAACCGCCTGACCAAGATGACGATCCTCGATGACCGGCTGCGGTACGAAACGGGCCTTCTGAACAGGACTACGCGCACCATCCTGGTCTCGCGAGTGCAGGATGTGACGGTGCATCAGCGGGTTGGGCAAAGAATTTTCGGACTGGGCGATCTTTCGATCGAGACAGCGGGCGAGGCGAGCAGGCTGACGATTTTCCAAATCGACCGGCCGCAGGAAATCGCGGACCACATCAACCAACTCTCCGAGAGAGGACACTCAAAAGACCAACTCACATGACAGCAGGCCACGGCACGGATTCTGTACCGTGGGCTTTTCAGAATCTCACGAACCCACGCCAGGCTGACCATACCGCGGCTACGCACGCTGACGCGGGAGTGACGGTGGATCGTTGATCAGTGCTCCTCAATTTGCGAATTCGGGCTCAATCTAGATTCACCTGCGGCAGCAGCTCGCCCCGCGCATCTGGTACGTCGGGTCGGTCTCCCGCTGCGATTACAGCGAAGTCGAAGACAAAGGCTACCACTTCCTGACACTGAATGCTCCCGAGCTTCGCCCGGACCTGTCGGACTTGGACTTTGAGTTCAGGGTGTCACCCACCCGGCGGATGATTGAGCTTCATGCCGTCTACGAAGATGGCGAGCTGCGGCTAGCCGACAACCTGGATCTGGTCACCTTGAAAGATTCTCGGGTGAAAGTCGTGGTGACGGTCCCCAACGGACCAGATCGCCTGCTCAGCCGCGAGCAGGAGGAGAATCTCAGGGAGAAGTTACTGGCTGCCAATCCCGCAGAACTGAAGGTGAAGATAGAGCACGATGCGGACCTTCCGGCGGAGCCTGCTCCGATCGCTTCCGCTCGCTCAGCGGAGGAGAAGCTTCGTGCTCACTGGACCATGAAAGGCTCCCCGCCGGTCGACCGCCAGGAGCGGTTGCTTACCAAGCTGGCGGAAGTAGAGAACGCAGTTCTCTCCTGTCAAGAAAGCTGAACACCCCCATCCTTAATCCTTATCCCCTAATTACTATTATTGGTCCACGATGATACCGGCGATGCCAACGATGCCTGTAGCTACTAGAATTGGTACGGGGCGTGCTCGTCGCGGTTGCGAGCGCAGGGCACAGGGCGCCCAAAGTAAATGCCAGTAACAGAGCAGCCAATATCCGTTTGAACATGATTTTCCTCTCATTCTATGGGTTACTCGGGGGGTCTTCCGTATCTCAATCTGGACCCTCCCTGCGGCCGTTAAGCCGGAAACGTCAAATCACTTGTTTGAACAAAATACGAAGGGCATCCTCGCGTGAGGGCGCCCTTCGTGTTCCGATCGGTCTTGTTTAGTGCTCGGGCAGAGCCTTTGGTGCAGGCGCAGCTCCGGCGGCAGGTTTCGGCGCGGGCTTTGCGGCCGGCTCAGGCGCCCAGAATTGGGGATCGGCTTCGATCCAGGATTTCTCGACGTAGCTCCATTCCGGAATCACCATCCAGATGTTGTCCTCGACGCTGGCCACGCTCTCCTCGGAAAGCTTGTTCATCTGGCCCCTTCCCTCGTCGCCCAGCGCAGCGCCGAAATCCTTCTTATGCGCCAGGGCAGTGTCCTGATCCTTGAGGGACGTCATCGGCACCAAGACGAGATAGGCGTTCGTCACACCCGTTAGTCCTTCGTAAGTCGCCCAGGGGGTGTTTTGGCCGATCTTGAGGTTGGCGTCACAATAAAGCTTCGTCAATTCCTCGAACTGTTTGTCGTGACCGGGGCGCATATGGAAAATGATCACCTCCCAGTAATGGGAGTGCGGTATGTCCGCTCCGGCGACATTGTTGCTGAGGTCGGGGCGGTAATGCCAGATGGTGTAGTGGACCTCGGATAGGTAAGGGGCCACGCGCGCATCCAGCGCGTCAAGCTTGGCGCCGGGCGCCGCGTCGCCGAGGAGCCACTCCTCGTTCTTTTGCAGCGCTTCGAAAGAATCGAAGCCGGTGACGTAAATCGCTCGCGGTGTGCCCGTCAGGGCCTCCATCGCCAGGACGTGCGTCGGGTCCTTGAGTTGCCTTGACAAGGCAGGGTATTCGGAAGCAAGTCTGTCGTAGTGTCCATCCTCGTAGGGTTTTATGTTGTCTATTTGGATGTTGAGGATGTTAGGCGGCGGAACTGCCGGAGTTTGTGCCAGTGCGGCCAGGGGGCCTGCCAGTGCCAGGAATAATCCGGCGACGGAACAAAGCCATTTTTTCATGTCTGCCCACCTCCAAGGGGCCAGAAGGGGAATTGCGTCAAGAGGCAAGAATCGAAACCTGCGAATACTTCTTTCCCTCAACCGTTAGCCGGGTCTGGGATTGTGTGACTGCTCAGGCTCGGCAGGGAGATGATTCTGCAACGAACCGACGATGCCTCTTGCACACCTAGGTTGCGCGCCCCAAAGAGAATTGTCTGTTCACTTTTATACACTCCGAGCACATTTTTCCGGGAGGGTCATCGGCTCCGAACCGCCCTTCCCGAAGTCCTCGAAACCCGTTGTCGCCCCGCCGGGTGGGAGGATTCTTGATCAGCGCCCATCCAGCGTCGATTGTAAAGAATTGAGTGTTACATGACACTAGGGTGGTTGTTGTTTTGACCGCCCATACCAATGCCGAGCGTTTGCGACACGTCCTCGGCCGTAATACCTTCGCGGGCGCCTCGGGGCTACTGTGGTTTTGGAACGGTAGCGGGAGATTGGGGAACCGGCAGTTCTGCGGTGGTCTTGGGTGGAGCGCTATTCAGCGGCAGCTTCGCGGGCGGCATTTCAGTGCCGCTAGGGTAAACGAGGATCTGGATGGCGCCCCAACCGGTTTCAGGGCTCGTGCCGCTCTTCTTCCCCATTCCCAGCGTCTTGAGCTGCCTATCATCGAAAGCGAAATTCTCGACAAGGTACTCGCGGACCACCAGGGCACGACCTTGTGTCAGCACCAAGCTCTTCTCGGTATCTCCTTCCATGCCGGTATAAGCGACCACCACGGCAAGCCCAAAGTCGGTATCGGCCAGGAAGTCGCCGGCAGCGTCCAGAGACTTCTGGTTTTTCAGCTTGGCCGTGTCTACCTTACTGAAGAGTTGCTCTGCCTCGTATGTGAACGTTTTCAGCGGCGTGCCCTGGGGCAGACGTGCGATTTCGTCTTTGGCCAGCTCTGCGGAATCTTCATAGCCGCGGTTCTTAAAATATCCGCGCAGGAAGAAATTGTGCTTCAGCCCCTCCATGTTCTCCTGGAAATCGGTGACCCCCGCTTGCGCTTGGGCTACCACGTCATGGATTCCGTTCATCGTTTGGTCGAGATCGCCATAGATTTTTTTGTCGTTAATCAGCGCCCCTACAGTCCCTTGACCCTGGTCGATCTTGGCGCTGATCGAGTTTAAATTCGCGGTCGCCTGCGTGACGTTCTTGATGGCTTGCTGGCTGCTATTCAGAATATCCTCCGACTTCTTAATCAGGTCTGACATGGCGATCGGAGGGTGGCTGGCGATGGTATCACCGTCGTGCACGTTGACCGCCCCGGCAGATCCAAACGAGATCGCCATATACTCGTTGCCCAGCAGGCCCTCGGTTTCGATTGACGCTACCGAGTCTTGCTTGATGATTTCGTGCGTTCTGCTGTCGAGGTCCATCACCACCGTGATTTTATCGCCCGGCCGGTGGGGCAACTCGATACTATGCACGGTTCCGCGGTAAACACCACCCACCCGAACCCCGGCGCCCACATCCAAGCCCACCACGTTGCTGAACTGCGCCTTTAGCCGGTACGTGGAAGTAAAAAGGTATTGCTTATTACCGATGATAAAGATTCCCACTGCCAGAATCGTCAGTGTCGTAACGATGAAAGCTCCCAACCGCGCCGCTCTCGACATATATTCTCCTAAGCGTCCCGCCGCATAAAGTCTAACACAAACTTGTCGTGACTCTTCTCCAGGTCCTCGAAGGCGCCTTCGATCACTATATTTCCTTGGTGGAGCAGTGCCAGCCGGCCGGCGATGGTTTTTGCGCTTTGCAAATCGTGCGTGACCACGATGGATGCCATGGCATGTTCCTTTTGCAGCTTGAGAACCAGCTCATCAATCTCGCCGGAGGTAATAGGATCCAGTCCCGCGGTGGGTTCATCCAGCAGCAGAATGTCGGGGTCGAGCGCCAGCGCGCGCGCCAGCCCCACTCGCTTCTGCATGCCGCCCGAAATATCGGAAGGCATCTTCTTGAGATCGCCTTCCATACCCACACTCTTCAGCAATTCCTCGACTCGATCCCGCCGCTCGGACTCCGGCATTTTCGTATTGTGCTTCAGTGGAAAGGCCACATTCTCCTCCACCGTCAGCGAGTCGTAGAGCGCCGCCTGCTGGAACAAAAAACCCATCTTCTTCCGGATTTCGTTGAGCTTGCCGAGATTGATTCCGATAATCTCCTGCCCGTGGATATTCACCGAGCCCGAGTCCGGCTTCTGCAACCCGATGATGATCTTCAACAAAACACTCTTGCCGGTACCACTGCGGCCGAGCACCGCGAGCGTTTCACCGCGGGCGACCGTCAGGTCAATCCCGTTCAAGACCACCTGGGCGCCGAAGGACTTGCGCAGACCTCGCAGGACCAAGGGCGGCTCGCCATTCCTTTTCTCAAAGTTCTCTATCACGATGCGGTTACAGGCCCCTTTCAGTGCCCCGTTGCGAACTCATAAGCGCCGGTCTTCATGGAAAAAACATAACGATCAGTTTCACCAGGACAACGTCGGCCAGGATTACAAACAGCATAGATAAGACCACTGCGCTCGTCGCCGTACGCCCCACGCCCTCGGTGCCTCCCCGCGTCCGCATTCCCTGAAAGCACGCCACCAGCCCGATGATCAGGCCGAATACCGCGGTTTTGAAGGTTGGCGGCAGAAAATCGTTGAAGGCGAAAACGCTGAAGCCGTTGTGGATGAACTGCTGGAAGGTGATCGGCTCAACCAGGGCATCGGCCACCCACGCCATTACCACCCCGCAGAAATCGGCAGCGAGGGTCAGGAGTGGCAGCACCAGGATACAAGCCAGAATGCGGGTTGCGGCCAGCAGCCTATAGGGATTTACGGCTGAGGCCTCGATGGCATCGATCTGCTCCGTGACCTTCATCGATCCCAACTCAGCGCCGATGCCAGCTCCCGCTCGGCCGCAGACGACCAAGCCGGTAACGATAGGACCGATTTCATGGATGATCGAGAATACGACGGCGGCGGGAAGCAATGAACTGGCGCCGAATCGAACCAGGCTGTCGCGGGTTTCAAGGGAGAGGATCGCGCCGATGGCCGCGCCCGCCAAAGCCACTAGAGGAAGCGATTTTGATCCAATCTCGTCGATTTGCCGGGCGAGCTCGCGGAATTCAAAAGGCGGCGTCAGGGCAGACCGCAGAACTTGCCAGGAAAAAAGGCCCAGTTCACCGAACCATTCGAAAAACCCGTTGATCAGAGCCGTGCTGGAACTCGCAGTGGAGGACATGGGCACAATCTGCAGCCTCAGAAGCAGCCCTATTTCGGACCTTTTCCCCTGTCGGCAGTAACTTTCATCAATCCCGTATAGCGCTTATCTGGCCGCAAAGTGCGGACCTTCACTTGAGGCTCAGCGGTGAATTGTCTGGACAGTGGCCGTAGCACACGGTTAATGAGTCGTGGCGCCTCGCCTCGTCGTCGGCTCCTCCGTCACGTGCTGCAGTCTGATGTAGGCCGCGGCGGCGCGTACGCGCACGGCCTCCTTCTTGTCGTCCAGCAGGGGGACCAAGTTCTGCCGGAATCCTGGGTAGGGATGCATCGCAACCAGGTGAACGGCCGCAGCGCGCACTGACCACTCCTTGTCCGACAACGCTGATCCCACCGCATCAGCCAGGGCTGGATCACGCGAGCTTCCGATGAGCAGCAGAGAGGCAGCCCGGGCCGAAGAATCAGGAGCCGTCAGGATACCTTGTGCCGAAGATAATCCCAATCCGAGACCCGGCACGGGCGCGAAACCTGCTGCCCCGATGCCGACGGTAATGAGAAGCTTGGTGGGAGTGTGCAACAATCGCAAGGCGCTGCGTTTCTCTTTGCTGAGATAGCTTGAGGACGCTTTAGACTCTTTGCTGACCACGGCGAGAAGAAACTGCTCTCCATCGGGGTCGTGGAGCTGGTAAAGCACCTTGGCTGCGGCGAAGTCGACTTCGGGAACGGGATCCTGCAACGCTTTCTTCAAAAGAGGAAGGGTCTGGTTGTCCTTGAAGTCACCCAGGGTGACAACCACCGCAATCCGGACCGAAACGTCGTGGTCATCGAGCATCGGGGTGAGAGACTCAAGAGCGTTATCTTTCACCCCCACCAGGCTCAGGGCCTGCGCCGCGCCTATTCGAACGTCCGGATTCCCGTCATGGGTGGCGTCTTTCAGCATGCTCAGGCACCTTTGGACGGTATTGGCGGGTTGAGTCTGCCCAAATGCCAGCGTCGTGCCCAGCATCATCAGTATCCAGATCCGCATGGCGATTGACTCCTTCCTATTTCGAGCTTGGGCTGAGGGCAGCGGATCACCGCCGACGGGTAACCCAAGCAGGTTCGTGTTGGCCCGCCTCTACACTCAGTGACCTTGTACAGGATATTCCCCCCGAAATGCGCTGTCTGTTCAGAAACGACCAATGGCCTGAGCAAAGTTGCACAGCATGACGTCCGGCCAATAGACGGTAGGCATACTCCCTGATGAAACCGGCCGTGCAAGCGAGCCTCCGACTCCATGATGTGGAATGAGCAGTTTTGACCAAAGGTGTGAGCCGTTCTGAACTGACACTGAATCAAGCCAAGGGTAAAAGAGGAAGTGCCTCCAGAATATGGTAGTGGGAGGCGGCGGTCACCGGGCGGCTACTGCCCCCCTTGAGGACGCCCGGCAGAACCGAGAAGGAGAATGCAAACATGTCAGGCAAAAACACCGCGGTGTTGGGTATATGCCGCGATTACTCCAGCGTGGAAAACGCTGATCAAAGGAAAAACATGAAAACGCTTAGAGTGTGCTTAACCTTGCTCACCCTGCTCGCAGTCGGCAGCCTGGTGGGCTGCTCAGGAGCATCCAAGAAGTCGAGTGATGTTTCCGACAGCATCCGCACTGCGCTCGATCAGGCCGGCCTCAAGAATGTCTCCGTCACGCAGGATCGCGACAAGGGTGTAGTGACCCTGGGCGGAAACGTCGCGAGTGAGGATGCCAAGACGCAAGCTGAATCCATTGCCAAGTCAATCGCAACTGGGCAGGTTGTCGCGGACGAGATTGCGGTGATTCCTCCTGGTGTCGAAAGTGAGACAAAGACGGTGAACTCGGACCTGGACGCGGGTATCGACAAGAATTTGGATGCTGCCCTCATCCAGAACAAGCTCCGCAAGGGCGTCGAATACGACGTCAAGAATGGCGTGGTGACGTTGACCGGCGAGGTTAATTCTGAATCCAAGCGCGCGCGCGTCGAACAAGTGGCGTCAAGCGTTCCGAACGTGCGGCAGGTGGTGAACGAGCTGCAAGTTAAAAATCAAAAGGCCACCTCCACGCCGTAAGAGCCGGGAACGCGCGCTGGGCCGCATGACCTTGCGACTCTGTTTGCTCGAGAAGGAGATGACATGTCATTTGGAATTTACTCTATTGGATTCGTGCTCGTGATTGGCGGGCTGATTTACGGCGCCTGTTTGATGCACGTCCCTGCACACTGGATTGCCGTGGGTGCGATCATACTATTGGGCCTGGGGGTGCTGACGGGTGTCAAAGCAACGCGCCAAAAGGACGCGGCGAAATAGCGGTGGTTGTCCCTGCGTCTTTCGAATAGCTCCCGGTAGTACCGCGGGCTATAAATATTGGTAGTCTGGGGATGGCCGTCCGAGGTTTTTTCCGCCGAAGCTCGCTTGCTCGAAACCGGGCTGGAGCGTTGCACGGTGAAGCGGTCAGGTGTAAATTATCGGTTGGCCGCGAAGTCAAAGCGGAAATTCTGGTCGAAGCATTTTACTAACTGAGAGGAGATTCCCATGGGATTGATTTTGCTAATTGTCGTTCTGCTGCTCTTGTTCGGCGGCGGCGGAGGCTATTACGGATATCGGAGATGGGGTTCGGGTGGAGGCATCGGAATCGTCGGGGTGGTCCTGATCATTCTGATAGTCCTATACCTGTTCGGCGGATTCCATCTGACGCGTTGAGGTTTCCTGCTTTAAGGCCTTCCATGAGGAGGCTTTCCCTGTGAGGGCCAAGAATATAGGTGGAAGTCACGTCGCATAAGGTAAATCGTTGGAAGAACATTTTATTCGTTCCCGCATCAGGAGTATTGTTGCTGGCTGGTGGCGCAGCGCGCACGCAGGCGAGCGATAACGACCGCCAATGCGACCAACGTATCCACAAGGCCGAGGAAAATCTCCGAAAGGCAATTGACCGCCACGGTGAGCACAGCACCCAGGGGGAGAAACGTCGCCACGACCTTGAGGAGGCAAAGAGGAGTTGCGGCGGCGACCGCAATAGGCACTAGGAGCGCCATTCTCCTCTTAGAAGTCAGTTTTGAGCTTTAGGGTACTTTGCTGATCAGTTGCGCAGGCGATGGGAGCTGCGAGGCGTTCCAACCTCCGCCCAGCGCCTCGATTAACCCTCCGCTGGCCGTCATCTGCTGAATTCGAAGATTGACCGCAGTTTCCTGATTGGACAGCAATGCGGTTTGCGCGGTAAGCACATTCAGGTAAGGATCGATTCCCAATTTGTAGCGATCCTTGGCGATCGCGAGGCTTTTTTCCGCCGATTTGACCGCCGTGTCCTGATATTGAATCTCCACCGACAGGATGCGCAGCGACGCGAGGTTGTCCTCAACTTGCTGAAAAGCCGTTAGCACCGTCTGCCTATAGTTGGCCACTGTCTCGTCGTACTGGGCTCTGAATTGCTCCATCGTGGCCCGGCGCAACCCCGCGTCAAAAATGGTTTCCGCGGCTGCCGGGCCAACCGAGAAAAAGCGGCTCGGCCATGTGAACCAACTCGCGATTGCAGTGCTTTCGAGTCCTGCCGCTGCGCTTAACGTAACCGTCGGAAAGTATGCTGCTCTCGCAATGCCAATCTGTGCGTTGGCCTGAGCAACCAGGCGCTCTGCGGCGGCGATGTCGGGACGCCGCTCAAGAAGCTGGGACGGAACGCCGAAGGGAATCGCCGGAGGGCTTGATTTGAGCGGTTCGATGGGAATTGAAAACGTCGACGCCGGTTGGCCGGTCAGCATGGCGAGGGCATGTTCAAACTCCGCCCGTTGGGCGCCAAGAGCGGCATCCTGTGCTTGCGTGGCTTCGAGTTGAGTCTCGGCTTGCGCCACAGCTTCGTCAGTGCCGATGCCGGTCTCATACAGAGCCCTCGTCAGATCGAGAGTCTGTTGAAAAGCGACCACAGTCGAATCCAGTAACTGCTTTAACGCATCCTGTCCGCGAAGTTGAAAGTAATCCACAGCAACATCCGCTTGGACTGTGAGGCGGGTATTCTCCAGATCCGCTGCGCTGGCCTGCGCTCCGTAGGCAGCCGATTTGATCGTGTTCCGGATCCGGCCGAACAAATCAGGCTCCCATGTCGCATCAAACGGGAGGGTATAGTCCGTAAATGTGCCCACCGCGGAAGATGTGGAACCTTCCGTTTTGCTACTGGATAACGTGGCCGACGGCCGTTGCACGGTAATGGCTGGGTTGGTCGTCACTCGAGGGAAAAGCTGTGATCGAGCTTCCTTGACCAGGGCGCGCGCTGCAAAAAAGCTTGCCGCAGCAGCGGCGATGTTTTGGTTTGAAACATTGACCTTCTCTTCCAGCGCATTCAACTGAGGATCCTTGAAAATCTCCCACCACTTACCGCGAAGCGCATCATCTTTGGGCTGCGCCACTTTCCAACCCTCCGTATTCTTGTAGTCGGCGGGAGTGAGTTCCTTGTATGCCGCAGGAGTTTCCGCGGTCGGTGTGTGGTACTTTGGGCCGACCGTGCACCCTGCCAGGAGGCAAGATGTCACGGCGAGACACATTCTGGCTCTTGGATGGAAAGAAGTCATAATCTTATGTACCCCCTAACCCCAATGCTGGTCACTTAAGGGGTTTCAGGAAATTGGATCCGAGCTTCCTCGGGCCTGACCCCCTCACCTCCGGTCCCTCTCCCCCAAGGGGGCGAGGGGGGAGTTGATTTGATTTTCTTGCCCTCGCCTCCGGCCCTTCTGTTGCCGCGGCGACAGAAGGGACATCGATTTGAATTTACTACCCTCTCCCCCTTGGGGGAGAGGGTGGACCGCAACCGGCGCTTTCTCCAGCCGGGGCGGGACGGGTGAGGGGGTCACCCAGCAACAAATTGAAAAGCCGAAACCCCTTAAGTGAATAGTGTTGCCCCTAACGGCTCCCCTTAAACTGCAGCGCTGGGGGCTGGTCCGGCCCCACGGTCAAGGATAAGGATGTCGTGCTGCTTTCCCTGCATCCGTAGCCGCAGCCGGTCGAACGACAGATAGACGACCGGCGTTGTATAGAGCGTAAGCAACTGACTCAAAATCAGGCCTCCCACAATCGTGATACCCAGGGGCCGGCGGAGCTCATACCCCGTGCCCGTCCCCAACGCCAAGGGCAGAGCGCCCAATAACGCCGCCATCGTCGTCATCAGGATCGGACGGAAGCGCAACATGCAGGCTTCAGTAATCGCGTCGGCTGGACTCTTTCCCTCCTGGCGCTCTGCCTGAAGAGCGAAATCGATCATCATGATGGCGTTCTTCTTTACGATTCCGATCAGCAGCACAATGCCAATGATGGAGATGATGTTCAGATCCACTTTAAAGAGCATCAAGGCGAGCATGGCGCCCACGCTCGCCGACGGCAGAGAGGAGATGATGGTCAGGGGATGGACCAGGCTTTCATACAAAATGCCGAGAACGATGTACACCGCCAGCAGCGCCGTGAGAATCAGCACGGGCTCGGTGCCCAGTGATTGCTGGTAAGCCTGTAGCGTGCCGGCAAAAAAGCCTTGCAGCGTGGAAGGCGCGCCGAGCCGCTTTTGCATCTGGGTGATGCTCGCTGTGGCATCGCTCAACGACTTATTCGACGCGAGGTTAAAGGAAACGGTGACCGAGGGGAATAAGCCCGTATGGTTGACGGCCAGGGGTGTGGTGTTGGCTTGGCCCTTGGCCACCGCGAGCAGCGGAATGTTACTGCCGCTGGACGAAAGGAGATAGATGTCTTTCAACCCTTCGGGGCTTTGCCAATACTGGGGAGCAACTTCCAGCACCACGTAATACTGATTTAACTGCGTGTAGATGACGGACACTTCCGATTGGCCGAAGGCGCTGTATAACGCCGAGTCCAGCGACTTTGCGGTAAGGCCGAGCTTTGCCGCCGTGACGCGATCGTAGCTCATCAGCTCATCCAGACCGCCATTCTGCTGGTCTGAGCTTACGTCCTGCAGACCAGGCAGGCGCTTCATCGCACTCTGGAGGATTGGTCCCCACTTGGAAAGATCCTGCACCGTATCGGTTTGAATCGTGTACTGGTACATCGCATTACCGGACCGGCCGCCGATGCGCAGATCCTGCACGGGTTGGAGGAAGGCAGAAGCCACCGGCAGACGGTTCAACTTGGGGCGCAAGCGGTCGATGACCTGAGCGGCACTGACGTTGCGCTCCGCCAGCGGCTTGAGCGCAATGTTGAGGGAGCCGGTATTGGTGGCCCCACCGCCGCCACAAAACCCCGTCACATTGGCGACGGCGGGATCATTCTTGATCACGCCAACGATCTGCTGAATGGCGTTGTTCATCGCCGGGAAGGATGAATCCTGCGGCCCTCGCACTCCACCGGAGATCGCTCCCGTGTCCTCCACCGGGAAAAAGCCCTTGGGTATCTTGTAGATCAGCACCACATTAAGCGCGATGGTGAGGAAGAGTACGCTGAGGGTGAGGGTCGGATGGTCGAGCACCCAATGCAGGGTGCGGCGATACAACGACAGCACCCCGTCAAAGACCTTTTCGCTGGCCGTGAAGATGCGGCCATGTTTTTCGGCGCGCTCGTTCCTCAACAGGTAGGCGCACATCATGGGCGTGGTGGTCAGTGAGATGATCATGGACACGAGAATGGCCGTCGAGAGGGTGACGGCAAACTCGCGGAAGAGACGGCCCACGATTCCGCCCATCAACAGAAGAGGGATAAAGACGGCAATGAGCGAAATGCTGATGGTGAAGACGGTGAACCCGATTTCTTTCGCGCCCTTCAGCGCCGCGGCAAAGGGCCTTAGGCCGTTTTCCAGATGGCGCGTGATGTTTTCCATCACCACGATGGCATCATCGACCACAAATCCCGTTGAAATGGTCATGGCCATCAGCGAGAGGTTGTCGAGGGTATATCCGAACAGATACATCACTGCGAACGTACCAATCAGCGACACCGGAACGGCGACGGCGGGAATGAGCGTGGCGCGGCCGTTGCGCAGGAAGACAAACACCACGACGATGACGAGGCCGATGGAAATGAGCAGCGTCCTCTCGACGTCACTGACAGCGGCGCGGATGGTTGTGGTGCGATCAAGAACGATGGTGGTATCGATGCCGAGCGGAATGGATGCCTGGATAAACGGAAGTTGCGCGCGTATGCGGTCGACCGTGCCAATGATGTTGGCGCCGGGCTGGCGGAAGATCATCATCGTAATCGCGCGCTTGCCGTTCAAATAGCCGGCAGCGCGGACGTTCTGCACGGAGTCTGTTACCTGAGCGACATCGGACAGACGGACCGCCGCACCGTGCTTATAACCGACGATGAGCGGCTTGTAGTCGGCGGCGAGCGAGATCTGGTCGTTGGCAATGATGTCCGCAGTCACAATGCCATCAGAGATTTGTCCTTTGGCTAGGTCGGAGTTCTGAAGGCTCAGCACGGACTGCAAATTCGCCACGGTAAGTCCATAGCTGGCCAATTGTGTGGGATTTGCATCCACACGCACGGACGGCAACGCGCCGCCTCCGGCAGTGACCTGCCCTACGCCTTGTATCTGCGACAGCTTCTGCTCGAGGACGGTGGAGGCTTCGTCATAGAGTGTACGGGGACCGTATTTGTCTGAGGTAAGACCGAGGATCATGATCGGCGAATCGGCGGGATTGACCTTGCGATAGGTCGGATTGGCCGGCAGGTTGGCGGGTAGATAGCTTCGCGCCGCATTGATGGCGGCCTGCACATCGCGCGCCGCGCCATCAATGTCGCGGCTAAGGTCAAACTGAATGGTGACCGATGTGCTGCTGAGCGTGCTCGCGGAGGTCATCTCCGTCACCCCGGCAATATGGCCGAACTGCCGCTCCAGGGGAGTGGCGACGGATGACGCCATGATGTCGGCGCTGGCGCCCGGCAAGCTTGCATTGACGGAAATAGTCGGAAAGTCGACCTCCGGCAGGGGCGCTACCGCCAGCACCTCATACGCAACCGCCCCGGCAAGGGCAATTGCCACCGTGAGTAGCGTCGTAGCCACTGGCCGGCGAATGAAGGGTTCGGAGATGTTCATGCCGGCCCTGCCAGTTCTGCGCCTCCGGTTTCCGGCTGGTTCGATTTGTGCGCAAAGCGCTGTGCTAAATTGTCAAAGAAAATATAGATGACGGGCGTGGTGTAAAGCGTGAGCGCCTGGCTCAGCAGCAGTCCACCCACCATGGCGATGCCCAGCGGCCGGCGCAACTCAGAACCGTAACCCGTTCCCAGAGCCAGCGGCAGACCCGCCAGCAGCGCGGCCATGGTGGTCATCATAATGGGGCGGAAGCGGAGCAGACACGCCTCGTAAATTGCATCCGTCGCGTTCTTTCCGTGCTTCCGCTCGCCTTCCAGCGCGAAGTCGACCATCATAATGCCGTTCTTTTTCACGATACCGATCAGCAGGACGATGCCGATGATCGCCACCACGCTTAAATCCTGGTGGAAAAGAAGCAACGCGAGGAAAGCGCCCACGCCCGCTGAGGGTAGCGTGGACAGAATCGTAATCGGGTGGATAAAGCTCTCGTACAAAACACCCAGCACGATGTACACCGTGACCAGCGCTGCAAGAATGAGCAACGGCTCATTGGCCAGCGAATTCGTGAAGGATGCCGCCGTGCCTTGAAAACCTGCCTGCAGGCTGGGAGGCATGTGCATGTCTTTCTGCGCTTTGTCGACCGCCGTAATGGCGTTGCCCAGCGCGGCATTCGGCGCGAGATTGAACGACACGGTAATCGCCGGAAATTGACCCTGGTGGGTAATGGCGAGCGGCTCTGTGGTGTTCTCAAAATGCGCGAAAGCGCTCAGCGGCACGGCGCTGCTTGTGGCCGAACTGGTAGTACCCGCAGAGCCGGCTCCCTTGCTGGACGTCGCCGTGGAGGCGCTCGCCGAAAGCGCGTTCGCAGGAGGAGCAAGGGTATTTGCCGCCGGAGTATACAGTGCGGAAGTCGTCAGCGCATTGGATCCCGCCGAGGATGATCCGGAAGACGCAAATGAGGAAGAGGCTCCCGCACCGCTGGCGCCTGAAGACGCATTGGACTGAATGTAAAGCTGGTTCAGCTTGTTGGGGTTTTTCTGAAACTGCGGCTCACTCTCGAGAACCACATGGTACTGGTTTACTTGCGTATACATCGTGCTGATCTGCCGCTGACCGAAGGCGTCATACAGGGTGTTATCGATGGTCGTAGGCGCGATGCCCAGTCGCGAAGCGGTGACCCGGTCGATCACCAGAGAGACGGCCAGCCCTCCCGGTTGTTGATCGGTGGCCACGTCTTCCAGTTCGGGCAACTGCTTCAGCCGGTTGACGAAACGGTTGGTCCAGTCATTGAGTTCATTCGCATCGGGGTCTTCCAGTGCGTACTGGTATTGCGTGCGACTGACCCGGTCATCCACGGTAATGTTCTGCACAGGTTCCATAAACAACTGGATTCCCTGAACCTGGCTCACTCTGGAGTTGAGCCTGCGGATGAGGTCTGATGCGCTGATATTGCGCTGGTCGAGCGGCTTTAGATTGATCGACATCCTACCGCTGTTCGTCGTCACATTCGTTCCATCGGCGCCGATAAACGACGAGACGCTTTCCACCGCCGGGTCATCCAGAACTGCCTTGGAAATCTCCAACTGCTTCTTGGCCATGGCCTGTGAACTGATCGCCGGCGGCGCCTGCGATATGCCCTGGATGACGCCCGTGTCTTGTATCGGGAAAAAACCTTTTGGGATCACGATGTAAAGGAAAACCGTAAGCAGCAGTGTAGCCACGGCGACCAACAGCGTAACCGTCTGGAATCGAAGGACAAACTTCAGTGTCCGGCCATAGAACGCAATCATCCACTCGAAAGCACGCTCCGAGGCTCTATAGACGCGCCCCTGCTTCTCTTTTGGCTCGTGCCGCAAGATTCGCGCACTCATCATGGGCGTGAGCGTAAGGGAGACCACTGCCGAAACGATGATCGTGACGGCCAGTGTCACGGCAAACTCGCGGAACAGGCGCCCCACCACGTCGCCCATGAATAACAGCGGAATCAGTACGGCGACGAGTGACACGGTCAGCGAGAGAATAGTGAAGCCTATTTGCTCCGCGCCCTTGAGCGCCGCTTCCATGGGTGGATCGCCCGCTTCGATGTACCGCGCGATGTTCTCGATCATCACAATGGCATCGTCCACAACGAAACCGGTGGAGATGGTCAGCGCCATCAGTGATAAGTTATCCAGGCTGTAGCCAAGGACATACATCGCCGCGAACGTGCCCACCAGTGACAGCGGCACAGCCACGCTGGGGATGATGGTGGCATAGAGACTCCGCAAGAAGAGGAAGATGACCAGCACGACGAGTCCAACCGTCAAGAGCAATTCGAACTCCACGTCGGAAACCGATGCTTGGATGGCGGTGGTGAGATCGGTAAGCGTGGTCACCAGAATGCCCGTGGGCAGGTTGGCCTCAAGCTGCGGCATGAGTCCCTTGATGCTCTTGACCACGCTGATGGTGTTGGCCCCGGGCTGGCGTTGCACATTCAGGATCACCGCAGGGGTCTGGTTCATCCACGCGGCCAGATTATTGTTCTCTACGCCATTCACGATGTGTGCTACGTCGGTCAGCATCACCGGCGCGCCGTTGCGGTAGGCAACGACAACCTTTCCATAGTCGTCGCTCGTGACCAATTGATCGTTGGCATCGATTTGGTAATCCTGGCGCGGCCCATCGAAGTTCCCTTTGGCGGCGTTCACACTGGCATTTGTCAGCGCCGTGCGCAGGTCTTCCAGGTTGATGCCGTAGGATGACATCGCCGTAGGGTTGGCTTGGATGCGGACGGCGGGCTTTTGGCCGCCGCTGATGGTTACAAGACCGACCCCGTTGAGCTGCGAAATCTTAGGCGCAAGGCGCGTGTCCACAAGGTCTTCAACCTGAGATAGCGGCATGGAATTTGAGGTGATGGCCAGGGTGAGCACAGGGGCATCGGCTGGATTCGTCTTACTGTAGATCGGCGGCGAGGGCAGGATGGAGGGCAAGAAACTCTGCGACCCGTTTATGGCAGCCTGCACCTCCTGCTCGGCCACATCAATAGCCAGAGAGAGATTAAACTGCAGCACGATGACGGAAGTGCCTCCGGAGCTGGTGGAGGTCATCTGGCTCAAGCCCTGCAGTTCGCCGAATTGACGCTCCAGGGGCGCCGTCACCGTCGTCGCCATCACCGTGGGGCTGGCGCCGGGATAAAACGTGAGCACCTGAATGGTGGGATAATCGACTTCCGGCAGTGCGGAAACCGGCAGTTGTGTATAGCCAACCAGACCGACCAAGAGGATGGCAGCCATCAGCAAAGCCGTGGCTACCGGTCGCAAGATAAACGGACGAGATGGACTCACTGCGCGTTGCTCCCGCTCGTTTTGGCCGTGACAGGCTGGTTCGAAATGACCACCGCAGCTTTGTCCTGCAACTTATCGAAGCTGCTGTTGGCGACAACGTCTCCAGGGTTGATGCCTTCAACCTGCGTTACACCGCCGTTGGTAACCCCCGGCGTTACGCTGCGCATGTGAGCGAAATTGTTTTGAATCAAATAGACAAGCGACGCTGGCCCGTTCTGTTGAATGGCTGATGACGGAATCAGCGTCACTCCCTCCAACGTATTCACCAGCAGGCGCGTGTTTACAAACTGGTTCGGAAAGAGTGCATCATTTGTGTTGGCAAAGAGTGCTCGTCCTTTTACTGTCCCCGTCGTAGTGTCAATCTGGTTGTCGAGCGTCAACAGCGCCCCGCTGGCAATCTTGGTTTGCGCAGTGCGATCAAAGGCATCGACGGGGAGCTTAGCCTTTGCGTTTAGGCGGGCTTCAACCTGGCCTAGACTGTCTTCCGGTATTGTGAAAATAACGGTGATGGGCTCTAACTGCGTAATGACGGCGAGGGTTACGTTTCCACCAGACTGCACCACGTTGCCCGGATCCACCAGCCGTAAACCCACCCGGCCGGCGATGGGAGCAGTGATATGGCAGTAGTCCACCTGAATCTGGTCAAATTGCACCGTTCCCTGGTCGTTTTTTACTGTGCCCTCGTACTGCAGGACAAGCTTTTCCTGGTCGTCCAAGGTTTGCTTGGCAATGGCGTTGCGTGCCCACGCGGCACGGTAGCGTTCAAGGTCCATCTGTGCTTGAGCGAGCAGATTCTCGTCTCGCTCCAGCGTCCCTTGCGCTTGCAATAGCATGGCGCGGTATGGACTCGAATCGATGTCAACCAGCGGATCGTCCTTACTTACCCGCTGACCCTCGGTATAATGCACGGCAACGACCAGGCCATTAACCTGGCTGGTAATCGAATCGGTATAGACCGGGGTGACTGTGCCGATGGCGTCAAGGTAGACACCGATATTACCCTTTTGAGCCGTCGCACTCGTAATGGTGATCCCCGGCGCGGCAGGGCGTGCGGCCGCCGCTTTTTTGGCTTCCTCGTGGTGGTGCAAAACCAGGAGGAGCGGAACCGCCACGATCAGGAGCAGCAGGATCCACATGACGACGTGCAGACCCTTATGTCGGGGAACAAAGGCCGCGAGTTGATGGTCAGGGCCGATGGCGGAATGCTCGTTCATGTCAGTGGTCAATCGGAATCTCCTTTTCAGCTCCGAATCCCTCGCAGGGTGCTGCTCGTGAGGGGCTCCGCAAGGCACAGAATCTCGGGCTGGTCAGTCCCGGGCTCCTGAAGGGAGCGGAACTTACCTGGCCGTAAGACAACCGCCTTGCTCCATTGATCCGCAGCCTGAATTGGGCAAGAGAAAACGTAGGCAAGGACAACGGCGCCGCCCAGGATCCATAAGCCTTCGAAGTCTGCTGAAACTCGATGCACGACCACAAAATTTAAGCAACCAATGAACGCCTGTCTGTTCACAATTGCACACTCTCGTAACATGCCCTACGTCGTGGCCGCCATGGAATGGAGAGCGATGATGGAGGCTGGGGAAACGCCGTCTCTGCGCTATTCGTGCAGGACAAAAACGTGCGCAAATCCACTGTTCGGCGACTGCTCAGCGATGGCCTTCTGCGCTGCAACTCCCAGCACGTTTCTCTTTCGTGAAAGGGCTACCACACGAACCGGCGAGCACCGGCGCCGGGGGAGCGGACCCTCGCAGCTTGGACAGAGCTATCGCGACCGGGAGCAGGCGTAGCTAAGTCAACAGGCAGCTTAAGGGGGAGCAGTGGCTGAGGAATCGCCTCCAGCAGAGGTCGGTCCGGAATGGATGAATGAGATGGAGGCTCCGTGCGGGCAGTTTCAGAGGGCGGATCGGAGTCGCCGGGGCGGGAGGCTCAGTTGAAACGTGTCAAAAATAGAGTTGTCTGTGTGTTCCTTTTTGAACAGACCCCTCGAGTCTCGACGTGTAAGCTTTTTCACCACGCCGCACAATGAGGAGATACAACATGGCAAAAGTACTCGTTCTTTACTACAGCATGTATGGCCACATCGAAACCATGGCGAAAGCGGTGGCTGAAGGCGCGCGCAGCGTCGAAGGCGCGGAGGTCACCATCAAGCGCGTGCCCGATCTGGTGCCGGAAGACGTGGCACGAAAGGCCGGCGCCAAGCTCGATCAGGCGGCGCCGATCGCGACGGTGGACGAGTTGCCGAACTACGACGCAATCATCTTTGGCACGCCGACACGTTTCGGGAACATGTGCGCGCAGATGCGCAGTTTCCTCGACCAGACCGGCCGGTTGTGGCTGAACGGCAACTTGATTGGCAAGGTGGGCAGCGTGTTCACGTCCACGGCCACGCAGCACGGCGGACAGGAAACCACCATCACCTCGTTTCACACCACCTTGTTGCATCACGGCATGATCATCGTGGGGGTTCCCTATTCCTGCCAGGAGATCATGAACATGAGTGAAATCACCGGCGGATCACCCTACGGAGCGAGCACTCTTGCTGGCGGCGATGGTAGTCGTCAACCGTCAGAGAACGAAATAAAAATCGCTCGTTTCCAGGGAACCCACGTTGCGGAAGTGGCTAAGAAGCAATCAACCTGACAACCGCTTGGAGAGGGACGCGCCCAAAACCGGCGCGCCCCTCAAGCGGAGCGTTGGACGCACATAAGAGGTCGACGACCCCCGCCGATAAAAAGGAGGCAAACAGTGAGCACGATTACGACGAAAGACGGTACGCAGATCTATTACAAGGACTGGGGCACAGGACAGCCTGTGGTGTTCAGCCACGGCTGGCCCCTCAGTGCGGATAGCTGGGAGGCTCAGATGGTATTCCTGGCCTCCAACGGCTATCGCTGCATTGCCCATGACCGTCGCGGCCATGGCCGGTCGAGCCAGCCCTGGAGTGGTAACGAGATGGACACCTATGCCGACGACCTCTCGGAGCTCATCGAAACGCTCGACCTGAAGGGCGCCGTCCTAATCGGCTTCTCCGCGGGCGGCGGCGAAGTTGCCCGCTATATCGGCCGCCACGGTACGAAAAGGGTGGCCAAGGCCGCGCTGATCTCCGCCGTCCCGCCCCTGATGCTGAAAACGGCGGCCAATCCCGGCGGCTTGCCGATTGAGGTGTTCGACGGGATCCGCCTCGGCTCTATGGCCGACCGCTCGCAGCTCTACAAGGATCTCGCCAGCGGCCCGTTCTTCGGGGCCAACAGGCCTGGCGCCAAGGTCTCGCAGGGCATGATCGACTCGTTCTGGCTCCAGGGGATGCAGGCCGGTCACAAGAACACCTTCGACTGCATCAAGGCGTTCTCCGAGACGGATTTCACCGAAGACCTCAAGAAGTTCGACGTGCCGACGCTGATCCTTCACGGCGACGACGACCAGATCGTGCCCATCGGCGCCGCGGCTCTCCGCTCATCGAAGCTGGTCAAGAACTCGACCCTAAAGATCTACGCGGGCGCACCCCACGGCCTCGCGGACACGCACAAAGACGAGCTCAATGCCGACCTGCTGGCATTCCTTAAGACCTGAGGTCGCTTTGCCGGCGCCGCCCGGCTGGTGGCGCCGGTACCGGGGGCCGTTCCGGTCGGCCTTCCAACAAGCCCTTGCAGCGGACGGGCTGCAAGCGGCGCGCTGCTGAAGGGTAGCGTTACGCTTTTACGTCACCACATAGGAGGCAAAATGATGAGCAATGACAAGATTGAAAGTGCATCTCCGCATGTCCTACCGTCCCTGCCCTACGCGGATAACGCGCTGGACCCCGTAATCTCCGCAAATACGATTGGCTTCCACTACGGCAAGCATCACAAGGGATATGTCGATAACCTGAACAAGCTGATAGCAGGAACAGAGTTTGCGGACCTGCGGTTGGAGAATATCATCACCGAGACAGCCGGCAAAGCTGACAAGACCGCGATCTTCAATAATGCAGCGCAAACATGGAACCACACGTTTTACTGGCGCAGTCTGAGGCCCAAGGGCGGTAGTGAACCACCCCCAGTGTTGAAGCAAAGGATCGAAGCTTCCTTCGGCACCTTGGATGCGTGCAAGAAGGAGTTGGCGACTGCGGCAATGACCCAGTTCGGCAGCGGCTGGGCGTGGCTCGTGCTGGATGGCGACAAGCTCAAGGTGGTCAAGACCGGCAATGCAGATGTGCCGATGACCACTGGCATGAAACCGTTATTGACCGTCGACGTGTGGGAACACGCCTACTACTTGGATTACCAGAACCGACGCGCGGACTATGTCAACGCAGTGCTGGATAAACTGATTAATTGGGATTTCGCGGCAGAGAACCTTGGCTGATGGCAGCCTGAACGGTGGCATGCTTTACCCTAAAACAAGCCTGACAAGGCGCTCCACCCACCGCGTATTGCGGCGCTGCCGGCGCCTACGGGATACCCGAAGCTCGCTGGCAGCAGAGAATAGGTGAACAGACAGCTTAAGGGGGAGCAGTGGCTTGGGAGGCGAAATGCTTGAAGCGGCGCTCTCGGCTTTGCGTGTGCATGGCCGGATCATCGCCTGTGGCGGCATCTCCGGTTACAACGAGGTAAAGCCGCGCCCCGGCCCTTCCAATCTATTCAACATCATTACCAAACGGCTCACCCTGAAGGGTTTCATAGTTCGGGATTGGCTGGACCGTCAAGCCGAGTTCGAAAAGGAAGTGGGAGGCTATTTCAAAGCTGGCAAGCTGAAGCACCAGGAAACGGTCGTGAAAGGAATCGACAAAGCGGTGGGCGCTTTCATCGGTCTTTTCCAAGGGCAAAACGTCGGCAAGATGGTGGTGGAGTTAGCTTGAGCCCGGGCCTCGTGGGTTTTCTTATGAGCGACATCGTTCTGGAAATCAAAGCCCTTACTCGCCGCTTCGGCGCATTTACGGCGGTCGATGCTCTAACCCTTTCGGTCAACGCCGGCGAGGTCTTCGGCTTGCTCGGCTCCAACGGGGCTGGCAAGACCACCACGATAAAAATGCTCACCACGCTGTTGCCGCCCTCCTCGGGTGAGGCGCACGTGGCTGGTTTCTCCATAACCACCCAGGCGGTCGGTGTTCGCCGCGCCATCGGTTATGTGCCGCAGTCGGTCTCCGTGGACGGTTCGCTCACCGGTTACGAGAACCTGCTCATCTTCGCCAAACTCTACGACCTGCCACACCGCGAGCAGCAGGCGCGCATCCGCGAGGCATTGGAGTTCATGGGCCTGACTGCCGACGGCGGCCGCCTCGTGAGCGAATACTCCGGCGGCATGGTCCGCCGCCTGGAAATCGCCCAGTCCACGCTGCATCGACCGCGAGTGCTCTTCCTCGATGAGCCGACCGTCGGGCTGGACCCGATTGCGCGCGACGCTGTTTGGAAACATCTCGTTGATCTGCGGGCCAACTACGGCACGACCCTGTTCTTCACCACTCATTACCTGGAGGAGGCGGAGAGCCATTGTGATCGCATCGCGATCATGCATCTGGGCAAGGTGGCTGCGCTGGGCACCTGCAAAGGACTCGAGGCCTCGCTGGACGGCGGCGGCCACACGCTGAGTGAGGTCTTCGTGCACTATGCGGGCAGCGCCCTCGATTCCGGCGGCACCTTCCGCGACGTATCCGCCGAACGCGCTACGGCCCAGCGCCTTGGCTAGCTCCAATCCTATGACCATCACATTCATCCACCCTTTTACCGGTTTCATTGACAAGACATTTGTCATCACTGAGTTCGAGTTGCGCAAGCTACGGCACGATTTCACGGAACTTATCACCCGCGCCCTCCAGCCCGCGCTTTGGCTGCTCATCTTTGGGGAGGTGTTCTCACGCAGCGGGGCCATGCACACGGGCAACATTCCGTACCTGGACTTCATTGCTCCCGGCATCCTGGCGCAAAGCGTTCTCTTCGTGGCCATTTTTTACGGCATCAACGTTATCTGGGAGCGCGACCTCGGCATTGTGCAGAAATTCCTTGCCAGCCCAACTCCGCGCTCGGCACTTGTGCTCGGCAAGGGCTTCTCCGCGGGGACCCGCACTCTCTCGCAGGCCGTAATCGTTTACAGTCTCTCGCTGCTGCTCGGGGTGAAGCTGAATTGGAGCCCGCTCGCGCTCCTCAACGTGTTGTTTATCGTCGTCCTTGCCGCGACGCTGTTCTCCACTTTTTCGCTTATCATCGCGTGCATTGTGAAGACGCGCGAACGCTTCATGGGCGTCGGCCAGGTGCTCACCATGCCGCTGTTCTTTGCCAGCAACGCGATTTATCCCACCAGCATCATGCCCGGTTGGCTAAAGATCATTTCTCAACTAAATCCGTTGACCTACGTTGTTGATGCCCTGCGCACGTTCATGCTGGCGGGCAGCACGAGCACCTTCGGTCTGAGCACCGACTACACTGTCATCCTCCTGACCACGACCATCCTGGTCATTATTGGCGCCCGATTGTATCCCCATCTGGCAACGTAAAACGCAACTGGGAAACGGTTACCAAAATCATGAATGCTCCAACTCTTTTCGCTCCCGTTGGTCTTGACGCGGTTGAGGCGCCTAACCGGCTCGTGATGGGTCCACTCGCGCGGATGCGCGCGGGCTGGGCGACGACGTCGTTAATGGCTGTTGAATTACGTTGAGGCTTCGGCTGCGCAGCGACGTAGCCCCCTCCCGAGAGCTCCTCGGAGGACGCCAAATTTAGAGATTGAACTTGAGATTTTCGCTGGCTGTGTCCGCTGATGGCTTCACGCTTTCAGGCTCGTCTGTTCCCCAAAGTTCTCTGAATACTTCGACGGTCACCGGCGCGTACCAGAGCAGTGGTTGTTGGCGAATCTCCTCCGGGTTCACACTGTAGTTCCTCGCCACAAACTGGATGAGCACTTATGACCAGATAGGTGAGCAGTACTGAGCAGCCACGGGAAAAGCCGCTGGGGTATAAGGATATCGCGTGGTTCGCGGAGACCACGCCCTTGTCAACTGACCGGGTTGAAACATAAACCAGCCGATGAGCAGGGATCACCCTGCGAAAAGGCAAAAGGAGAAGGCATCATGTTTGAAGAAACGGCAGAACAGGCAAAACGGCACAGCGAGCAGGGAAGTGAATCCCAGCGTGGTTGCGGTTCGCAGCACCGGACGCCGGTGGCGGTCGACGAGAAGGCGGCCAGTGAACGGGCGGTTTACGCCGAGTCGCGAATGCGTATCCGCGTCATTCGTTCGCTGTTGTTGGCAGTAGCCATGCTATTCCTGTCAACCGCGTCTTTCGCGCAAGTCGGCGTAGCCATCACAAGCGCTCCCCCTGAGTTGCCCGCTTACGAGCAGCCTCTTTGTCCAGGCGACGGTTATCTCTGGACACCTGGCTACTGGGCCTACGATTACGACATCAACGATTACTACTGGGTGCCGGGCACATGGGTGATGGCGCCGGAAATCGGTTTCCTGTGGACTCCAGCCTATTGGGGTTGGGGCGGCGACGGATTTGTTTTCTATGACGGCTACTGGGGTCCGCACGTAGGCTTCTACGGCGGGATCAATTACGGCTTCGGCTATTTCGGGGAGGGTTACGAAGGCGGGCGTTGGGATCACGGACACTTTTTCTACAACCGTTCCGTGAACAACGTGAACATCAATGAAATTCACAACGTTTACAACACAACCATCAATAACACTACGGTGAACCACGTCAGCTACAATGGTGGCAACGGTGGAATCATCGCGAATCCAAGACCTGAAGACGCGGCTGCGGCGCGTGAGAGACATATCCCGCCCGTGGCGGCTCAAACTCAACATGCGCAGGCGGCGCGAGCCAACCCGCAGCAACGCGCGTCGGCGAACATGGGCAAGCCAGGCATCGCGGCGACACCCAGGCCAGGAGACTTTAATGCCGGTGGCGCTGTACCGGCCAGACAGGCCGGAAACAGCGCTCGCCCCAGCACTGCCGTCCATCCTAAGGACCTGCCGCCCATCGAACGCCCCGCTCCTCCTAACACGGGGAACCCGAAGCTAGACCAGAAATACCAGAAGCAGCAGGAAAAGTTAATCGCGAAGCAGAACCAGGATCGGCAGAAACTCCAGCAGATGCAGGACAAGGAGCATCAGCAACTGGCGAAACAGAAGGCTAATGAAGCGAAAACGCAGAAACTGGAGCAGCGACACCAGGGACAGACGCAGCAATTGCAGCAAAGACACACGCAGCAGATGCAGCAGATGCAACAGAGACAGCAGCCTGCCGGCGGCGGAGGATCTCGCGGCGGCGGGCGTCGTTAATCGGAGTTTCCTTACTCAAGGGCTTTTGCGCGATGCTGAATATTAAGAAAATTCTTTTGCCGGTTGATTTCCCGGTTGCTTCACTGGGTGTGATTCATCAGGCTGCGACGTTGGCGCGCCATTTCCATTCCGAGATCGTGATGCTGCACGTCGTGACAGCGCAGAGCCATGCCGCCGGTGTGCCGGAGGACAGCCGCGAGCTGGCTGACTGGGAGTTGCTCGAGGCGATCATCAGACAGGCCCAGAAACAGCAGGACCAGTCTCTCGGGCCGGAGCTTGATGGCCTTACCATTCAGCGCAAGTTGGTCAAAGGCGACGCGGCCCCGGCAATTGTGCAGACGGCTCAGAAGGAAAAAGCCGACCTGATCATGATGCCGTCACATAGCTTCACGTTCTACCAGTTTCTTATGGGCTCGGTGACCGCAAAAGTGTTACACGGGACCGAGTGCCCGGTTTGGACTGGTGCGCACGTGCAAGAATTGCCAGTGCAGGAGTTTGCGATCCGCAACGTCCTGTGCGCGGTCGAGTTCGGCCCCCGTGCTGACATAACTGTGTCGTGGGGCGCCGAAATGGCCGCCGAATTTGGTGCTCGTCTTACGCTCGCTAACGTCACTGCCGGGGTGGAGTTGTGGGGGCCCGGCGGCAGCTACGTGGATCAGAGGTGGAAAGAGGAGCTCGTCGGCAACGCTTCCCAGCAAATGGCAAAGCTCCAGCAAGACACGGGCATCAAGGCCGATGTGTTCATCGGCAGTGGTGACGTGCCCAAGGTGCTGAGCCAAGCTGCCAAGCAGACGAAGGCGGACTTGCTGGTTACCGGGTGCTACCCTTATGGCGGTCACCTGCGGACCCACGGCTACGGAATCATTTGCGCGGTGCCGATTCCGGTTCTGAGCGTGTGAGGGCGGAACGTCCCTAGATAAGCCGGCCATTACTGTCATGCTGTGCTGGCACTCCCGCGTTTCACATCCAACACATCCGAAGAAGCGCGATCCTTGCGCCTCCCGCGGAAATTGTGAGGGGACGGCAAGCCGTACCCCTCCGTTCGCAACGCACGAAGGTGATTCATGGCGGGCCTCAGTGTGCTGTTTTGACCAAAGCTGTGAGCAATACTGAACCGACGCCCGCCTTTGCCTGAAGGTATAAAGGTTATGCCTTCATCGTCGGCATAAGAGAAGTGGCGCGGACGGAGGGTGGGGAACGCAAGATGCGGGTTCTTCAGTAGTAGATTCTATCGATCAACACAAGAGACAAAGAGAGGAGTTTTTGTGCGAATGAATTTCAAACCATATGTCTGGGTTCTGGCGGTAGCGGTGGCTACGGGTATCACTGGAGGCACGGTACGCGCTTTTGCGTCTCCGGCAATGAATGGCGCAGGTCAGGACCAGGATTATTCGAAAAACAAGAATTACCAGGTAGGGTTGCGCGAAGGCAAGGTTGACCAAGCGCATAACCGTGACCACTACAAGAAGCACCACTTTAAGAAAGACGAAGACCAGAAAGCTTACGAGGCTGGCTACCAGAAGGGTCACAACCCCGAAAAATAACGTTAGAAATAACAGCCCGGGCTTCTGGCAATAGAGCACGCAGGCATGCACTTTAAGGCGTAGTCTCGGGTGGCGCCGACATTGTTTTTTCATGTCGGCGCCTTTTCTTTGACGCCAGCAGGGAAGGGCACCACAAGGCCAGAGAAGCAACAGCACCTGCTGACCAGCAGCGGTTACTCGACGACTTCAGAAAGCAGTTGGAACCAGCAGCGGAGCAGGCCGGAAGAGGTCGACCAGGATAGCAACGTTATAGCAAATGGGATTCCCGTCCGCGCTCCAAGGTTGCTGATTTCAAGGACGGAATCGTGGCGAGTGACCCCCGACTTAGTCCGGAGTCCCATTAGTAGGGTTCACGCCTTTCTTGCTCAGGTGGAAAGGCAACTCACCGAGCCTTGTCCTCACGGGTTTGTACAGGCCTTTCGGGGTGGTCGCCAGCATTCTTGACACCCTCCACGACCTCGGCCTCGTATGCCTGATCCGTCTCGGCGAGTTCTGCGACGCTCTCCTCGTCAACGTCCGCAGTTTGCGAAAGCCCCTGGGCATCACCCGATTGCCCGGCGCTGTCAGAAGCTAGTTCCTCCGGATCGTTTCCAAGTTCATCGATCTGAGCCTCGTCATTCTGCAATTTACGTTTCACCATGGACACCTCCCGAGAGCGCTAGAATTGAGTGCCGAACAGTGACTACTCAATGGATGAATCTCACCAACAATCGTAGGCGGCGTCTCGGTCGCGGCGACGCTCTTCAGTTTCGCGCGGTCCTTCACCATCGCCCAATGAAACCGGGTATCACGCTGTACGTTCGCGAGATCGGCCCTTCAGTGCTCTGGCGCTTCGCACCCGGCTCTCCGCGTCCCTGCTTGCGGAGAGCTGCTTTGTTTTCGACACCAGCTTCTGAGACTCTTGAACGGTTTCCGCTTCCTTCGCATTCACACGTGCAGTGATCTCTCGTCTTTCACCTGTGTTTGGCATATCTTTATGGTCTCTCATTTCTGCCATGCAAGACGTTCAGTTTTGCACAGACCCGCTACCCTCACCTGTCTGGGTCATATTGCGCCGCCGAACCTTAGTAACTCAAGATGGAATGGAGAATCAACGGTCCCCTCGGATTCGTGGCTATTCCCACTGTTCCAAAATCTCGATCTGCTTTCTGATGGACGCCACCCTGTCGTCTATATCCTCGGCCTCCGCTTCGAGATCGGGAGAGATTGTTCTCAGCTTCTGGGCGTGGTGTTCCAGTCGATTGCCATCATGTTTGAGTGCTTCGATAATAGGCTTTAACGCTACTTTCATGATTGCTCCACTCCTCAAGGAACGTTCGTCCCGGAGCCAGAACGCGGGGAACAGGCCTTCCTCTCCAGGAACACTACATCAGATGATGGCAGATGACGCATTGCACGTCTGTTCAGAATTGCTCAAGGTCTCAGTTTCGCCTATTCCGTTAATCCACGAGAATCAGTATTCCCCGTCGTGAGATTCGGTTCTCGTTGCCGCGACAGTTGCTTTTCTTGCCATTTGAGCAACTCTGACCACCCCTCTGAGCAGTTTTGAACTGCCTTGCGAGTCACATCCCTTTATAAAGGTCGTGTAAGTCAGGATAGCCAACAAGGGAGGATAGGGGAGAATTCTATTGGTAACCGAAGTCATTGGACCACGTTCAGCTACCTTTAGGTGAGAGGCGATGCGAAGCTCAACGCAAGCTCCATGGATAAGCGACTACGATATGTATCTGCTGGAGGAAGGCACGCACTGCCGTGCCTACGAGAAGATGGGGGCACACCTCGGCGAGTTGGCCGGGCAGCGCGGCGTTCATTTCGCCGTGTGGGCGCCCAACGCCAAGCAGGTGAGCGTACTCGGGGACTTTAACGGATGGAACCCGCGATCGAATGCCCTCGTATCGCGCGGAGCAACTGGGGTATGGGAGGGCTTTGTACCGCATGTGGGGCCGGGGGCCTGAGACTTGTCCTAACCCGGCGTAGCCGGAACCAAACAAGTGTCGCGTATGATGCCGAGTGGGCCTCACACTGCTGACAGAACGGTATGCGCATTAAAGCCAGGGTTTCGAAGTATCGGTGTGCAATTCATCGAGTGTGGTTTGGCCCACCTGAAGGGAGAGCAATTTGCTTTCGTGCTGGTGGGTCAAGGCAGCAAGGCCATCGAAGGGCGGAAGATGCTGGATCGTGCCCTGTAGCTGGACCGTCACCGGGCAGTTCTGGTGGTGACGCGCTGCGTCGACAGGAGCTGCTACCTGGAGGCCATGCAGAGCGAGTGATACCGCACTGCGACGGGGTTGCGATCCCACTGGAAGACGCACGAATCCTGTGGCAGCGATGATCCGATCAACGGAAGGAAAGAAAATGAAGAAAGCGACTGCAATCACCTGCGTGTTTCTGGATATCGGCGGCGTCTTGCTCACCGACGGGTGGGATCATCATGCCCGCAAACGGGCGGCAACGAACTTCAAGCTGGACTTGGCCGAGATGGAGGATCGGCATCACCTGACCTTCGACACCTACGAGGAGGGAAAGCTCACGCTGGAAGAATATTTAGGTCGGGTGGTCTTCTACCAAAAGCGACCGTTCACCCAGGCTCAGTTTCGGCGCTTCATGTTCGCGCAATCGAAACCTTACCCCGAGATGATCGAGCTGGTCGCTCAACTCAAGGTCCGGCACGGGCTGAAGATCGTCGTGGTCAGCAACGAAGCGCGCGAACTGAATGTGTATCGGATTCGAAAGTTCAAGCTGGCCGGGTTTGTGGATTCTTTTGTTTCCTCCTGCTTCGTCCACGTCCGCAAGCCCGACGCGGACATCTATCGGCTGGCGCTGGACATCGCCCAGGCGCCAGTCCGGCAGGTGGTCTATATCGAAAACACCCCGATGTTCGTCCAGATCGCGGAAGGCTTGGGGATTCCAAGCATTCTTCACACGGATTACAGGTCCACTTGCGCGAAACTGGCTTCGTTCGGATTGCCGAATGACGAAGGAGTCAGCCATGAAACCAGCTAACCCACGCATCCTGACGATCAATGGAGGCTCGTCGAGCATCAAGTTCGCGCTGTTCGAGGCCGGTGATTCGCTCCGACGGATTCTGGAGGGCGAGATTGAGCGGATTGGACTGCCGGAGGCCACCTTGCGGGTGAAAGGCTTGGACCAGGCGGACAACTTTTCGCGGCCAGTGACGGCGCCGGATCACACGGTGGCGGTGGGCGCTCTGATGGATTGGATCGAGGAACGCGGTGGGCGTGATGCATTTACCGCGGTGGGGCATCGCGTGGTGCATGGCGGGCCGAAGTATAGCAAGCCGCAGCGAATCACTGCGGAAATGGTTGGGGAGTTGCGCCGGCTCAGTGCATTCGATCCTGAGCATCTGCCGGAGGAGATCCAGTTGACCGAGGCGTTTCATCGCCGGTTTCCTGACCTGCCCCAAGTGGCGTGTTTCGACACGGCTTTTCACCATGACCTGCCGCGCGTGGCCCGGTTGTTGCCGATCCCGCGCCGCTACGAAGCGCAGGGGGTGAGGCGGTACGGGTTTCACGGGTTGTCGTATGCGTTTCTAATGGGAGAACTGGCCCGCCTGGCCGGAACGGAAGCGGCACAAGGCCGGGTCATCCTCGCCCACCTCGGTAATGGCGCGAGCTTGGCGGCGGTGCGTGACGGCAAACCCGTGGATACAAGCATGAGTTTCACCCCGACAGCCGGGGTGCCGATGAGCACCCGCTCAGGCGATCTCGATCCTGGGCTGGTTTGGTATCTCGCGCGCACCGAGAGCCTCGATGGAAAACGGTTCAATGAGATGGTCAATTTCCAGTCCGGGCTGCTCGGCGTGTCCGAAACCAGTTCCGACATGCGCGACTTGCTGGAGCACGAAACGCAAGACGTGCGGGCGGCGGAGGCGGTCGCGCTGTTTTGCTACCAGGTGAAGAAATGGGTCGGCGCGTTCGCCGCGGCGTTGGGCGGCTTGGACACGCTGGTGTTCGCTGGTGGCATCGGAGAGAACGCGCCCGCAGTCCGCGCCCGGATTTGCGACGGGCTGGGATTCCTTGGAATCGAACTCGAAGAAAAGCGAAACGCAGCGAATGCGGGCGTGATTTCCTCGGAGACCAGCAGGGTTCCCGTCCGCGTCATTCATACGGACGAGGAATGGATGATCGCGAAGACGGTCTGTCGCGTTTTGGGTCTTGCCCTTGGAAAGGACAAACAAGCATCGGAAGTGGAACAATCATGACAACAACCAGCGTGGTGAGAAATCACGGCTAACACCCTTTATTTTCAATAACATTCCCGCTTTCTACTCGCATCTCCTTTGTTTTCATATACATTCCCGCTTAGCCCCCGAGTTTTCCACAGCCGTCCTTTGTTTTCAATAACATTCCCGCATCGGTCGGTCAAAAAAAGAATTCTTTTTCACGGAAGCAGACTTCCTGTCCAGTTGAAAAAGAGGACTCTTCTGCTGCTTTCATACCTCCTGGATTACGGTTGAGGACTGATTCGCGTGGTCGCATCGAAAAGAGTGTCCGCAAATGCCCCCGGGCGCCCGCACAGCGGACACTCACTATGCTAGCCTATCTTGCTCCGCCTGTCAAGAGACAGAATGCAGCAGTCAGGGTTCAGGGGTCTGGAGCCCGTAGGACGCACGTAGGGCGATTATGAGCCCCAACGGGGCGACCCATCCCAGCCCAGGACAACGCCCTGGTGTAGGGCCGAACTGCGTTCGGCCTATTCAATGTCTCCGCCCTGAAGGGGCGCGCGACGATCATGAGCCCCAACGGGGCGATCCATCCCAGCCCAGGACAACGCCCTGGTGTAGGGCCGAACTGCGTTCGGCCTATTCAATGTCTGCGCCCTGAAGGGGCGCGCGACGATTATGAGCACCAACGGGGCGATCCATCCCAGCCCAGGGCAACGCCCTGGGAATCAAGTTAAAACCTACGCCACAATCGGTATCGAGGGGGAGCACCATTGGGTGGCAAGTTTTCAGAAGGAGCAGCGGAAGTTTTTTGCAGACGTACGCGGTTGATTACGACGAAGGATATGTGTGGGATTGAAGCAAGATCGTGGGTCGCCCCTTCAGGGCTCACGCGTTGAAACGGATTGGGCCGCGTGACCCAGGCCGACGGCCTGGGCTGGGCTGGGTCGCCCCCTTGGGGCTCAACAACTGGAATAGTTGAATCCCGTGCGGAAAGGGCTGGGGAATCGGGGCTCGGGGCTGGGGATTCGGGATCAGTTGTCCGCTATCCGCTATCGCCTTGCCAGCCGTCGATACTGACAACTGAAAACTGAAGACTTATTTTCGGCGGCGTGCCACGTACCGTACGGTGCGTGGCGTGCCCCATGCAGATTGAATGCGTGCGGTTGCCGCTGGGGTGTCGGGCATGAGAAAAGCCCACGGTCGGGGCTGCGCTGCCGGCTAGTAACCTACAGAGGTCTTGCCAATTGCGGCGCAAATTGGGTCCATATGCTTACTGTTGTTATTAATAATGCTTGAGTCGTCCGGTGCTTCGAGAACAATTATCGCATCTCCAATATGCCAGCACTCGGTTCTGTGCACCTCCCTTCTTCCCTGCCACCTCACAAAATCCTTAATCGCCTTCAGTCGCCGCAGCGTTTCTGGGTCTGCCTTCTGGTCCGCTTTCAAGCGATCCCTAATCAACACGAGTTCTTCCAACGCTTCTCTTAGGAACTCTTGGACCGCGCAGATTCCAGGCTTATGTTTGTCGCAATTATCGAAGGTGTTGTCGACTCTTTGCCCCACAAATTTTGGGGGCGGAAGTTGATATCCATTCTTATAGCACTCGACATCATCAATGATAACGTCTACTTGCCGCTCGAATTCTAGCCAGAACTGGCGTATCCGTGTGCGGAGGAACGCTTCGAGCATGCGCTTTTTGAACGATACAGGAATATCCGCCCGCTGCCCAGCCAACTCGTTATCCTCGATACTTGAGAAGAAGTTGGTGAGAGCTTCTAAAATGGTGCTTACCATATGTCGCGCTGGAGTGGCACTCAACCTTTGGACGTAAGCAAAAACTTCCGAGACCTTCTGGCAGTCCAGAGACTTATTGTATAAACACACGAAATATCGGAGCACCCCACGCTTAATCTCCATGCGCACATATTGCGAGGTGTACTTCGGTCCTGATGCCGCCAGTTGCTTCCGGACACGGTCGGCGACGGACTTGTCTTTGAACAAGAGATCAACCATCGCGGTCGTGTCCAAGAACCCGCCCATTCATCCCTCATCTTCCAACGAGAGGTCAAGACCCTTAAATGGCGCATTCAGGTCGAAACCGGCGTCGAAAAGTGATGTGTACAGAAGTGACAAGTCCCCCTCGGTTGGTATTGGATTACGTCTTAACTTCTCGAGGGCACCCTGAAGCACTACCAATTCACCCCGGGAGCAAGGGGCAGAGCGATGCGCGGCCAACGCGCCTAACATCAGAACCAACGCATCGTCAAAGCTCGTATACATTCCGGTGAAACGCGCCAATCTGAAGACCTCGGCGAACGCCAGAGCAGTATGATTCTCCCTTTGAAGCTCATCCAGTTCAGAGATTGCTTTCACAAGATGCGGGAGGCACTCTGCCACACTCTGAGAAATCCGTGCGATTGAAGCGTCGGCGGTAAAGTCCTGCTTCTGCTGAGAGAACACCCTGTACAGTTCCGGAGGATCAATGTGCTGCTTCGCTTGGACCTCTGGGGTCAAGGCATGAGGCGAGCTTGGAAATTCACGCTCCCCAGTTGAGTAGATTGGCATCTCTATCGAACTAGGCAGTATTTGCACAGCCTCGCCATTGGGCTTACCGGCAGTGTCAGGCATATGTCACCACCCAAGGAACACTAAGAGATTCTCGCGTGTGTTTTTCATGGTTGCACGGACGAATTCACTCGCATCTAACTCAGGAGCGACCACCATCTTCTTTGTATAGGCGTCGACGTCAATTACAATGGCATCCTTGTTGAACCCACTGGTTTCGATGACGAATGGCTTTGCCACTTGTATCGTCAATGTGCGAGGCAGATTTGAAATGTGTAGCGTGTGCCCACGGCTGTCATCTTCCACCCTCATTGTGACTTCGTTTACTTTAGTGCCGAACGGTTTCATACGATCCTCTTCGGCGGCCCAGGCCCTAGAATTTCGCATGAGAGCGCTTGCCTCCTCGAGGGAGTTTGTCCGCAAGGAGTGGACATGACGGCAACCCACTCGGGTGAAATTCTGCACCTTCAGATAATTCTGTATAAGATTAGTGAGGCGCGTTGTGAACTCGTAGAACAAGCTGAGTTTGCTAGGGTAATCCTGGGTCACGTAGGCTTTCGCGCTGTCGAAATTGAGAGCCAATCCTTCATCCATCCAGTCACATAGGACAGAACTTATGGTTGCGTTAGTGACATGGATTTTGGGGTAGTCGCGTGCCATGTCAGCAAGGACCTTCCCTGAATTGTCCCAAAACAGGAAAGCGGTCTCGTATCGGACCTCGAACGTGATGCGTTCCAGAGTGAATTCATCTAGTGATAACATAATTTCCCATCCTGAGCTCGTTTAGAGTGACTAGCAGAAGGCTAATACTTGTACCTGGCTAGGTCAAGGGCTGAGTCTATTTTTTTCGGAGAAAGCGTAGCCTGGACCTGTTTGGCCGGCTGGCGCAGACCCCTGATCATTGGGGTCTGCGATTTCTCGAAGGGACCCAAAAGGCAGTGACAAGTGACGAGTGACCAGTGACGAGAAACAGGCAAAATCAGTCGGCTTGTAGAACGGCACACTGCCGGAGAGTACGCCCGCGACGCTGTGTGTCAGGTGCCAGGTGTTAGGTATCAGGTGTCAGGTACTGATGCGGGGGCCGGCCGCTACGAAAAGCTGTCCGCCTCCCGCTTTCGGCCTACTGCCTACCGGCTACTGCCTACTGCCCTAATGCGACCGTCTGCGCCAGCCCGCGATTGACGGGAATGCAGAGAACCTTTGGAAACAAATTGTGCGATAATTGGACGCAGGAGTTGAGATGAAACTGCTGATCACTCTTTACCCGGACGAAGACGGCTTTTTCATTGCTGAATGTCCATCCATTCCAGGCTGCGTAAGTCAGGGGAAAACGGAAGAGGAAGGAAACGTCCGCGATGCCATCAAGGAATGCCTCGAAGTTCAGGCCGAGAACGGGCTGCCTCTGACGGTCACCACGCGTGAAGTGGAAGTTGTGAGCTGATGCCGCCCGTTCCGCAAGGTGAAGCCCGAACCGAAAAAGGCTACATCTCCCAAGAAATAGGAGGCTACTTATGCAGGATGCTTTCGCCGCTCAGACTGTCGAAGCTCTCAGCCAAATCGCAAAAGAACTAAGTGAGATTAAGAACCTCCTGGTTGCTATGGCTAAGGACAAAGCTGCCCAGGAAACCGGGAAACCCAAGGATAAGACCTAAATATTTCAATACACGCGCCCGGAGACCGCCACTCGCATGCGGGAGCTGCTGGCCCTGCTGTTTCTCGGCAGAAAAGTCCAGAGCGAGATTCTTCGCGCAGTTTATCCTGAGCGGACAGAGCGAGATTCTTCGCGGAGTTTATCCTGAGCGGGCAGAGCGAGATTCTTCGCTTCGCTCAGAATGACAGCGAAGCACTCAGAACAACAGCGAAGGACTCAGAATGACAGCGAAGGACTCAGAATGGCAGCATGGCAGGCGAGTACACGGATGCCAGGCTGAGCAACGCAATCGAGCCGCCGGCTGGCGCAGACGCTAAGAAGCGACCCTCTGCGCGAGCGCGCGCGAAAAATGCCGACCCCGCAGGGCGGGGTCGGCGCTACAAAGGCGAGCGGCGCTCGCCCCGAGGCCGAACGCGGTTCGGCTCTACACCGGCCCCCGAATCCCGAGCGCCCCGCCCCTAGTCCCTAGCCCCCAACCCCGAGCCCCCACTCTCGCTATCCTTTTCAAGCCAAGGGGCATCTAATGGAAGGTGGTCAAGATTGAACCAAAAGGTGGTCAATTTTGAACAGACAGGCGCCCTATGGCGGCTTATTGTGATCATGGCTGTACCCGAGGAGAGCCGATTCGCGGTGTCCGTGATGGTGCCGCTCTTACCTCGGCAGATCGAGAAGAGGGGATGAAGGTGCAGAGGAGGTTCAAGAACATGAACATTTTCGGACGTGGCGCAAGGTTCTCAAGGCCTCGATGGGGCAAGCAGATTTTAATTTCCCTGTTGCCGTTGGCTCTGTTGTTCGCGACTTGCCCTCAGAGCCTGTTGGCCCATCAAGACACGCAAGCCCCAGCGCAGGCCACGCAAGCCCCGCCGCAGGCCGCGCCGGCGCCGCCCTACACGCAATCGACTCCGGAACAGTTGCAGCAGTTGGTAGCGCCCATTGCGCTGTATCCGGATTCGCTGGTGGCGCAGATCCTGGCGGCTTCCACGTTTCCCGAGCAAGTCGTCGAGGCCGACCGATGGGTACAAGCGAATCCTAATTTGACGGGCGACGCTTTGGGTCAAGCTGTGGACCAACAACCCTGGGACCCCAGCGTCAAGGCGCTCACCGCATTTCCATCGGTCCTTGGAAATATGGACAAGAACCTCTCCTGGACGTCATCGCTAGGCGACGCCTATTACAACCAGCAACAGGATGTGATGGATGCCGTACAGGTGATGCGCCAGCGGGCGGAAGGAGCCGGCAATCTTAAGACCACGCCGCAGCAAACCGTAACGACGCAAGGCTCGACGATCGTCGTTCAGCCTGCTAACCCCGAGGTTGTTTACGTCCCCGCGTATGATCCGTGGCTGGTTTACGGAGGTCCCATCATGGCGTGGCCGGGATGGTACCCGTATCCCGGAATTTGGTTTGGCGGCCCGTACCTCTCGTTCGGACCCGGCTTCGGAATCGGCTTCTTCGGAGGTTTTGGATGGGGCTGGAATAATTGGGGATTCAATTGGGGTGGCCGATTCGCAACTTTTGGCGGCGGCAGGTACTACTCGCGGAGCACCACGTTTTATAACCGGAACGCCTTCTACCGAGGTGGGGGCGCGCGCGGCGGGGTTTCCAACCGTAGCAGCATCAACCGAGGTGGGGGCGCGGGCGGCGGAGTTTCCAACCGTGGCAGCATCAACCGAGGTGGGGGCGCGGGCGGCGGAGTTTCCAACCGTCCCGGCGCAACGGCCAGAGCTTTCAACGGAAACAGGCAGGCGGCGCGAGGCTACGCTGCACCCCGCGGTCAGAGCGGCGTCCGCTCGGGCGCCTTCAGCGGCATCGAGAAGGGCGGACAGGCGAAAAGCTATTCGTCGCGGGGAAAGGCCAGCGTTGGTGGCGGCGGTGGTGGAGCAGCGCGCGGTGGCGGTGGCGGAGGAGCACGTGGCGGTGGTGGGCATCATTAATCAAAGGTTCGTTATGTTCTTAGTGGACTGTAAAACTTGGAAATGGAGAGAAGCCATATGCGGCGAACGAAGCTGAACTTCGACAGATTTCAATGGGCCAATCTTTCTATATTAGCCGCTGTCCTTTTGACGGCGTGCTTTCCCATACGTTCTATGGCGCAACAACCGGGCCAGAAAACGTTTTCATCGCCGGAAGACGCGAGCAACGCACTCGTCACGGCAGCGCAGAGTAACGACGCAAAAGCGCTGCTCGATATCTTCGGACCAGATGGAAAGCAAATCGTCTCGTCGGGAGACGATACCGAGGACGCCGAAAGCCGGGCTAATTTCGTACGGAGATATCAGGAAATGCACCGTCTGGTGAAAGAACCGGATGGAAACACTATCTTGTATATCGGCGCGGAGAATTGGCCCACGCCCATACCGCTCGTGAACCAAGGGAATTCGTGGTATTTCGACACCGAGGCGGGCAAGAAAGAAATTTTGTACAGGCGAGTTGGCCGGAATGAATTATCGGCCATTAGCGTTTGCCAGGAGCTCGTGGCGGCGCAAAAGGAATACTACTCCACGAAGCACAACGAGTATGCCAAGGAAATCTTCAGTGATGAAGGGCAGCACAATGGCCTTTATTGGAAAGCTGCGGGGAGCGAACCCCAGAGCCCCGTCGGGCCACTGGTGGCATCGGCCTTTGCTAAGGACTACGCCAAAAGCCAAGACGTCGCTCCGGCTCCTTACCGCGGTTACTATTACCGCATGCTAACGGGTCAGGGGAAAAATGGCCCAGGCGGCGCCAAAAGTTACATCGTCAACGGCAAAATGGCGGAGGGTTTCGCTTTCGTGGCCTATCCGGCGGAATACAGGTCGTCCGGCGTGATGACATTCATCGTTAACGGGGATGGAGTAGTGTATCAGAAGGATCTCGGCGAGAAGACCGATGTTCTCGCCAAAGCTATGAAGGAGTACAACCCCAATTCCAGTTGGCAAAAGGCTGAAGAGGAGCAGGAGGAAACTGCTGCCGAGCAAAAAACCAAGTAAAAGGCATTCTGTCGCGGTACTCACAGCTTGTAGGTCACCCCGCGCCCCCCGCACGGCGTATCGATTGTCCGCCCTCAACGCATCAACCTGAGCCTGCGTGCAAGAAAAGTGTTGTCCGCCCTTCGTTACCAGTTCGGCGGCCATGAGGAAAAGGCCGCCACCAAAAAGGGATGTGCTTGATGACTGTCTCCCGTTCGGACGCGCTGGTGCTCTTTGGCGTGACGGGCGATCTCGCCCACAAGATGATCTTCCCGGCACTCTACGCGATGGTGAAACGAGGCGCCCTCAAGGTCCCGGTAATCGGCGTCGCCTTCCCGAAGTGGAGTCTGGCGCGTTTGCGCCGGCGCGTGACGGACAGCATAAAGCGATCAGGCGGGATCGATAACCAGCGTGCCCTCCACCATCTTCTGTCCCTGCTCAGGTACGTGAGTGGGGATTATCATGACCAGGGTACGTTCACGGCGATAAAAAAGGAGCTGGGTAGCGCTCGGCGCCCAGCGCACTACCTGGCCATCCCGCCCGCGCTCTTCGAGACGGTGATCAAAGGGCTTGGCGCCGCGAACTTGGCCAAGAACGCGCGCGTCATTGTCGAGAAGCCGTTCGGACGCGACCTCGCCTCCGCGCGGGAGCTCAACCGCGTCGCGCGAACGGAGTTCCCGGAAGACTCGATCTTCCGTATCGATCACTTCCTCGGGAAGGAGGCGATCATGAATATCCTCTATTTCCGCTTCGCCAATTCCTTCCTGGAGCCGATCTGGAACCGCAACTACGTGGCTAGCGTCCAGGTAACCCTATCCGAAGATTTCGGCGTGGAGGGCCGCGGCGCGTTTTACGAAACCGCTGGCTGTCTGCGCGACGTGATTCAAAACCACCTCTTCCAGGTTGTCGCGCTACTTGCCATGGAGCCGCCGGCCGGTAGGGGCTTTGGAGCCGTGCACAGCGAGAAAGCCAAGGTCTTCCAAGCCATGCGCCCTCTGAAGCCCGACGACTTGGTGCGCGGCCAGTACGCCGGCTACCGTAAGGAGCCAGACGTAGCGAAGAGCTCTGACGTCGAGACTTTCTGCGCCCTGCGGCTTTTCATTGATTCGTGGCGCTGGGCGGGGGTGCCGTGGTACCTGCGCTCCGGCAAATACCTGGCTGATACCGCGACCGAGGTCCTGGTGGAGCTGAAGCCGCCGCCGCAGAGGCTTTTCGCCGACTCAGCGCCGACGACCGGCCGGGCCAACTACCTGCGCTTCCGGCTCTCCCCCGGCGCGGCCGTCGCCCTCGCCGCTCGCGTCAAGCTCGCAGGGAAGGAGTTCGTCGGGGACCAGCGAGAACTCTACCTGTTCGAAGAGCCGCCGGTAGAGGAATCGCCCTACGAGCGGCTTTTGGGCGACGCCATGGCCGGCGATGGAGCGCTCTTCACCCGTGAAAACGCGATCGAGGCCGCCTGGGCGGTGGTCGATCCAGTCCTTAAGACCCACCACCGGGCTCACCCCTACAAGCGCGGCAGTTGGGGGCCGAAAGAGGCTGACGCGATCATCGCTTCAGACGGCTGTTGGCACAACCCCAGACCGAAGGAGGCATCCGGAGGGTGAGCCTGCCGCGGCTGTCTTTCTGCCCGCCCTGATCGCAGCCGGCCAGGCAGGCCATGCCAACGCCGCAGCGTTCTGTCCAGGAGAGCATTGAACCATGAACACGAGAACTCTTTCCCCGGAACTGCTCCACAAGATGGATGCCTATTGGCGCGCCGCCAACTATCTGTCGGTCGGCCAGATTTATCTTTACGACAATCCGCTGCTGAAGCGGCTGCTGACGCTCGCGGATGTGAAGCACATGCTGCTGGGACACTGGGGCACGACCCCCGGGCAGAACTTCATCTACGTGCACTTGAACCGGGTCATCAAAAAATACGACCTCGACATGATCTACGTCTCCGGCCCCGGTCACGGCGGCCCGGCCGTCGTGGGCAACACTTACCTCGAGGGCACTTACAGCGAGATCTATCCCAACATCAGCCAGGATGAGGCCGGGCTGCGGAAGCTCTTTGTTCAGTTTTCGTTTCCCGGAGGGATTCCCAGCCACGCATCGCCGGAGTGTCCAGGCTCGATCCACGAGGGCGGCGAGCTGGGCTATTCGCTCAGCCATTCGTTCGGGGCGGTGTTCGACAATCCCGATCTGATCGTCGCCTGCGTGGTCGGCGACGGCGAGGCGGAAACCGGACCGCTGGCCACGGCTTGGCATTCCAATAAGTTTCTCAACCCAATTACCGACGGAGCCGTGCTGCCGATCCTGCACCTCAATGGCTACAAGATCAGCAACCCGACCGTCCTGGCCCGCATCGAGCACAAGGAATTGGAGCAATTTCTACGAGGCTGCGGCTGGACACCCCACTTTGTGGAAGGTGATGAGCCGGAAGAAATGCATCAACTCATGGCCAGTACTTTGGAAAAGGCCATCGAGGGCATTCGGCGAATCCAACGCAATGCACGGAACAAGAACGACGCCACTCGGCCGCGCTGGCCCATGATCGTCCTGAGGTCACCCAAGGGCTGGACGGGGCCGAAAGTCGTCGATGGTCTGCAAGTTGAGGGCACGTTCCGAGCGCACCAGGTGCCGCTCTCCGACCCGGCCACCCATCCCGAACACCTCAAGCAGTTGGAAGACTGGCTGAGGAGCTACCGGCCGGAGGAACTCTTCGATGAGCAGGGCCGCCTGAAACCGGAACTGGCCGAACTTGCGCCCCAGGGCGAACGACGCATGGGCGCCAATCCCCACGCCAACGGCGGCATTCTGCTGCGCGACCTGCGGATGCCGGATTTCCGCGACTACGCGGAGGACGTGCCCTCGCCGGGGGCGCCCGGCATCGGCGACACGCATGTGCTGGGGCGTTTCCTGCGCGATGTGGCGAAGCTAAACAGTGAGCAGCGGAATTTCCGGGTCTTTGGCCCTGACGAGACGCTCTCCAACGGCCTGGAAGCCATCTTTGAAGTGACCCAACGCCAATGGGACGCCGCCACCGTGCCCAACGACGAGTTTCTCGCGCCCACTGGGCGTGTGATGGAAATGCTCAGCGAGCACCAATGCGAGGGCTGGCTCGAGGGCTACCTGCTCACCGGGCGGCATGGGCTCTTCAATTGCTACGAGGCGTTCATCCACATCGTCGATTCGATGTTCAACCAGCACGCCAAGTGGCTGAAGGTCACATCGCAACTGCCGTGGCGGCGGAAGATCGCCTCGTTAAACTACCTGCTGGCCTCGCATGTCTGGCGCCAGGATCACAACGGCTTTACACACCAGGATCCGGGTTTCATCGACCTCGTCGTCAACAAGAAGGCCGAGGTCGTGCGTGTTTACCTTCCCCCGGATGCAAACTGCCTGCTGTCAGTGATGGACCACTGCCTGCGCAGCCGCCATTACGTCAACGTCGTGATCGCGGGCAAACACCCGGCCCCGCAGTGGCTGACGATGGACGCCGCCCTCAAGCACTGCACGGAGGGTATCGGCATTTGGCAGTGGGCCAGCAACGATCAGGGCGTTGCACCCGACGTGGTCATGGCCTGCTGTGGCGACGTGCCCACGCTGGAGACGCTCGCCGCCGTCTCCATTATGCGCGAGCATCTGCCCGAACTGAAAATCCGGGTAGTCAACGTCGTCGACCTCATGAAGCTGGAGCCGCAAACCGAGCACCCGCACGGGTTGAGCGACGTGGATTTCGACGAGCTCTTCACCAAGTCGAAGCCGGTCATCTTCGCCTTCCACGCCTACCCGTGGTTGATCCACCGGCTGACCTACCGGCGCACCAACCACGACAACATCCACGTCCGCGGCTACAAGGAAGAGGGCACCATCACCACGCCCTTCGACATGACGGTGCTGAACGATCTGGACCGCTTCCACCTCGTGATGGACACCATCGACCGCCTGCCGCAGACCGGCGACAAGGGCATCTACCTGAAGCAGCAGCTCAAGGACAAGTTGATCGAGCATAAGCAATACATCGACAAATACGGTGAGGACCTGCCGGAGATTCGGAACTGGAAATGGAGCAACCCCAAATGAATGCGCAACAGCTTATAGACACCGCGAGAGCGCTCGTCGCCGGCGACAAGGGCCTGCTGGCGATGGATGAAAGTCACCCAACCTGCAACAAACGATTTGCCAAGTTGGGGATTCCCCAGACCGAGGAGGCCCGGCGCGCCTATCGGGAGTTGATTGTGACCACGCCCGGTCTGGGTGAGTGCATTAGTGGCGCGATCCTCTACGACGAGACGATCCGCCAGCAGAAGAAAGATGGCACTCCCTTTGTCAAGGTCATCATGGATGCGGGAATCATTCCCGGCATCAAGGTTGACGCCGGCGCAAAGGACCTGGCAGGTCATCCCGGAGAGAAAATAACCGAAGGTCTGGACGGATTGCGCGAGCGCCTGGCTGAATACTCGCAAATGGGCGCCCGTTTTGCCAAGTGGCGCGCGGTGATTGCCGTAGGCGATGGCATTCCCAGCCGGGCTTCGATCGAGGCCAACGCGCAGGCGTTGGCTCGCTATGCCGCGTTGTGCCAGGAAGCCGGACTGGTCCCCGTCGTCGAGCCGGAAGTGCTCATGGACGGCGAGCATACCCTGGAGCGGTGCCGCGAGGTAACGGAGGAAGTCCTGCGAACGGTCTTCATCCAGCTTTACACACAGCGGGTGACGCTGGAGGGTATGATCCTGAAGCCCAACATGGTGCTTCCGGGATTGACCTGCCCCAAACAAGAGCCGGTGGACGAGGTAGCCGACGCCACGGTGAGGTGTCTCTTGCGAGCCGTCCCCGCTGCCGTTCCGGGGATTGCGTTCTTGTCGGGTGGCCAATCCGCTGAACTGGCCTCCGCGCGTTTGAATGCCATGAATGTCAGATTCAAGTCGCGAGTGCCTTGGGCGTTGGCGTTTTCGTTTGCCCGCGCCATCCAGCAACCGGCTCTGGAGATTTGGCAAGGCAAGGAGGCCCACGTGTTGGCGGCACAGCAAGCTCTGTATCATCGAGCTAGGTGCAACCGGGCGGCGCGCCGTGGCGAATACAATGCTGCGATGGAAAGGACATGAGCAGTAACAACGCCGCCCTGAGATCATTCGCGGGCTGGCGCAGAGCGCAGCTCTGAGCTTCAGCGCGCTACACTGGCCCTGGTCGTGCCACCCAGAAACGCCAATTTGCGCCCGGCGAGCTGCGATTCCTGACCAGAAGCACCTATCGCCGCGCCGAGCTTTTTGAGAGTGATCGGCTCCGCCTGATTTCAGTCTTGTCTGTTGGCCGCAGAGCTACGCTCTGCGCCAGCCAGCGAACAAAAAATGGGGAAAGTCCTCCTCGCACCTTGCTCTTGACACGTGAACCGAGACATGCTAGCCTATGTGAGTTGTCGTAAGAGAGCGCTGGCAACCGGGCGCGGGAAGGGATTTCGAAATCGACCCAGCGGACGGGGAAAAACGGAAGGAAATGGAGAAAAGATACTATTTTGACGGAACGAACCTACCGATCTATTGAAAGCAAAGGACTTAGCCTTTTTAGAGGCCAAAAACGAACTGGTTTTTGAGTGCAAACAAACCCCAATCAAAGCCAAAAAGTGGCCAAAAACCCACCTTTTTTGCGGAATTGAGGAGGGATGAAGATGAAAATCAATTCCAGGGATTTCCGTGTGCGGCCCGAAGAAAAGGTCAAACTCAGGGAGTGGCCGACGATTGTGAAGCCCTTTTACAAGTCGAAGAAGCGGTATCAAAAACTCCTGGGAGAACACGTTGAGGAGTTGAGTTCGCTGCAACGCCTTCTCCACGCGTCCAACCGCTATGCGTTGCTGCTGATTTTTCAAGCGATGGACGCTGCCGGCAAGGACGGCGCCATCCAGCACGTCATGTCCGGGGTCAATCCCCAAGGCTGCCAGGTTTTCAGTTTCAAACAGCCGAGCGCCGACGAGCTGGAACATGATTTTCTCTGGCGCACGACGCGCCGGCTTCCCGAACGCGGGCAGATCGGCATATTCAATCGTTCCTATTACGAGGAAGTGCTGATCGTTCGGGTGCATCCGGAGATTTTGCGCAGCCAGGGGCTCTCGGAGGAGTTGCGCGACGAGAAAACGCTCTGGGAGGGGCGGTATCGCTCCATCGTGGACCTGGAGAGCCACCTTTATCGTAACGGGACGCGGACCATCAAAATATTCCTCCACCTTTCGCAGGAGGAACAACGAAAGCGATTCCTGGAGCGCATTGATGAGGCGGACAAAAACTGGAAATTCAGCCTCTCGGACATTCACGAGAGGAAATACTGGAAGCAATACATGAAGGCTTATGAGGCTTGCCTGAACGCGACAAGCACCCACCACGCGCCCTGGTACGTCGTTCCCGCCGATGATAAGGAGAATGCCCGGTTGATTGTTTCCCAAATTGTCCTGGATGCGCTCAAAGACCTTAAGATGGCATATCCCAAGACCACCGCGAAACGCCGGCGGGAATTGAAATCTATCCGCAAGCTACTAGCCAAGTAACGTTTGAATTATGGCCTCTTATTTGACGAGCGCTGCCACGGCGGACTCGAAAGGCCTGCACCCTATGGATCACCCAATCACTCCGCAAGCTTCCGTTCAGGATGCCCCGCTCTCGACCGGCCTCACGAGCGATGAAGCCCGCCGCCGGCTCGAGAAGTTCGGCCCTAACGCAGTGCCCGACACGTCTCTGCATCCATTACGCAGGGCGCTGACCAAGTTCTGGGCGCCGGTTCCATGGATGCTCGAGGCTGCGATCGTGCTCGAGATTGCCCTCGGCAAGTACGTCGAGGCTGCGATCATCGCGGCTCTCCTGGCCTTCAACGCTATTCTCGGGTTCTTCCAGGAAGGGCGCGCTCAGGCGACTCTGGCCGCGCTGAAGGCGCGGCTGGCGCTGAACGCGGCGGTCCGTCGCGATAATGTTTGGGTGACAGTGCCCGCTACCGAACTAGTGCCTGGCGATCTTGTGAAGCTATCGGTTGGCGCCGTGGTTGCCGCCGACGTACGTCTGACCGAAGGCCAGATCCTGCTCGACCAGTCCATGCTCACCGGCGAATCCGTGCCCATCGAAGCTGGGCCCGGCCTCGAAACCTATGCAGGGGCGCTGGTGCGGCGCGGTGAGGCGGTTGCGGAGGTCACAGCGACCGGAGCGCGCACAAAGTTTGGACGCACCGCGGAGCTGGTTCGCACTGCGCACGTCGAAAGTTCGCAGCAAAAGGCTGTTCTCCGCGTCGTACGCAATCTCGCCATTTTCAATGGCGTCATCACCGTGCTGCTGGTGGGGTATGCCTACACTCTCAAGCTGCCGCTGGGTGAGATCATTCCTCTGGTGCTCACGGCGGTTCTGGCGTCGATCCCCGTGGCGCTGCCCGCCACCTTTACGCTTGCGGCGGCGCTCGGCGCGCGGGCTCTAGCACATCTGGGCGTCCTTCCAACGCGGCTCTCCGCCGTGGATGAAGCGGCAAGCATCGAAGTCCTGTGCGCGGATAAAACCGGCACGCTGACTCGCAACGAGCTGCAGGTGACCGCCGTACACTCTATGCCCGGCTTTGACGAAACACACGTGCTGGGAATCGCCGCCCTCGCCAGCTCGGATGGCGGGCAGGATCCCGTCGACGCGGCCATTCGCTCCGCCGCCTCGCAGGCCGTCGCCTCCGATCTGCCGAAACTGAGCAAATTTGTGCCTTTCGATTCTGCCACGAAGATGTCCGAAGCCACGGCTGTGGATTCGAGCGGCGCCACGGTGCGTGTCGTGAAGGGAGCCTTTTCCGCAATCATGGGCCTCACCGAAGCATCGCCCGATGCGTCCACGACAGCGAACCAACTGGAGGCACAGGGCTTCAGAGTGCTGGCCGTCGCGGTGGGTCCGCCGGAGGCGGTGAAGCTCACGGGAATCATCGCTCTCAGCGATCCGCCTCGAACCGATTCGGCGGCGCACATAACGGAGTTGCGCGCGTTGGGCGTCCGCACCGTCATGGTGACGGGCGATGCCCCTGCGACAGCCGCGATCGTGGCTCGCGCGGTAGGTCTCGATGGAGCTGTCTCGCCACCTGGACCCATCCCCGACGCGGTACGCCCCGAGGATTTCGCTGTCTTCGCCGGCGTCCTCCCGGAGGGAAAGTACAACCTCGTCAAGGCGTTCCAGAAGAGTGGCCACACGGTGGGTATGTGCGGCGACGGCGCCAACGACGCGCCGGCGCTGCGCCAGGCACAGATGGGAATCGCGGTGTCAACTGCGACCGATGTTGCCAAGTCAGCGGCCGGCATCGTGCTGACCACACCAGGACTCGGCGGCATCGTCGCTTCGGTAAAGGAAGGCCGCGTGACGTTCCAGCGCATCCTGTCTTATGCGCTAAACTCGGTTACCAAGAAAACTGTGCAGGTGCTCTTCCTGGCGGTGGGTCTGGTCATGACCGGACACGCGATCCTGACTCCCATGTTGATGGTTATTATCATGCTCACCGGCGACCTCCTCGGCATGTCCTTGACGACGGACAACGTGCGACCGTCTCCGAGGCCCAATGCCTGGCGAATCGGTGAATTGACGATCGCGGGTGTCTTCATGGGAGTCTCCGAACTGGTCTTTTGCACCGCCATCCTGGCCATCGCCAAATTCCGCCTCGGTTTGGGAATCGAACCGCTACGAACTCTGGCCTTCGTGGTCATAGTGTTCGGCAATCAAGCAACGACCTATACGAATCGTGAACGCCGGCGACTGTGGTCCTCTTGTCCAAGCCGGTGGCTCCTCGCGTCGTCTGTAGTTGATCTGCTGATCGCCTCAACGCTGGCGACTTGCGGAATTGCCATGACTCCTCTGCCTGTATTTGTTGTGGGAGAAATACTCGCGGCGGCAGTGGTCTTTGCATTCGTCTTGGACTTTGCCAAAGTCCCCGTGTTCAAACGCCTCAGGATCGCATAGAGACATGATTAGCCTCCCTGCTGAACTCTCGGTAATTTCCCCCGGTCCACACTGTGGCTCCCGGTCACAAACTGGATGAGCACTTTTGACCAGATAGGTGAGCAATACCGGGCTGCTACGGGAAAAGCCGCTGGGGTATAACCATATCGGCTGGTTCCCGGAGACCACGAATTTGTCAACTGACCGGCTTGAAACATAGACCAGCCGTTCTGACAAATTCCTCGTCCTGGCTCATGGCACGGCGGCCGAGGTGGCCAAGGTAAAGGATATTTTGCAGACGACGCGCCCGGCGGAAGTTGCACTACACGCCGCGGTCAGTGCGAGATAGGCCTGCGCTAATTGCCCTGTCTTGCATTCCGATGTCATTCCCTCGGTCCGCAGCTCACAAACGGGGCCGAGGGGAGGGAGGTGCGATGTGAACAGGGGAAGAGTATTGCTAGTCTGCGACGAGCTCCGGGAGTTCGCATCTTACGAGGGCATACTGTCGGCTCTCGGGTACGATTTCGTCATGTGCAGTTCCTATGCAGAAGGAGCCTGTCGAGTCGAGATGGAAGACTTCGACTTCGCCATCGTCGGCCAGGGAAGCGCGAGTTTTGAGGGACGATGCGTTCTGGAGCGAGCTGCAGAGATGCATCGGAATATCCCCATCGTCGTGGTGGCGCGCTGCCTGGACATCCACTGCTATCTGGAAGCGATGGAGCTAGGCGCCGTGGACTATCTCGAAAGGCCGGAGCCGGATGACATCCGGTGGGTGCTGGAAACCCAATTGCTCCGGCGCGACCCAGCTTGAGGGTTATCAACCTTGTAAAGTTGCTCGAATTCAAGGTTGACTGTTCGCCACTCATCGAAGAAGGGCTATTAGAAGTGATGAAGCGAAAGCGCCTCGACCTCCCAATGATTGGGATTGTGGCGAGTTCGTGTTCATCCACCAAAGCTACGCTAAGTTACAAAATGCCAAGGAGGATAAAACGATGTTAAGAAATGTCAACCATCTAAAGGGTTTTGCGATCCGAGCCAGCGATGGGGAGATTGGAACGGTGGAGCAGTTCTATTTCGACGATGAGACCTGGGCCCTCCGCTACCTCGTGGTCAATACCGGGGATTGGCTTCCCGGTCGGCTTGTGCTGCTCTCGCCCATTGCCCTCCGCCAGGTGGAGTGGCAATCAAAGCGACTCGATGTAGCGCTGACGAAAAAGCAGGTTGAGGACAGCCCCCTCATCGATACGCACAAGCCCGTCTCACGGCAGCACGAGGCCGTGTACTTGGGGTATTACGGTTACCCCTATTATTGGGGTGGGCCCAATCTATGGGGTCTTACGTCCTACCCGGCAGGCTTGGCGGTTCAAAGGGAGGCGGTGACGGAAGCGGAAGCGGCGCAAGCCAGGGCGGGAAAAGAGTCGGCGGATTCACATCTGCACAGCACCAACGAGGTGACAGGTTATCACATTGAGGCCGCTGATGGCGTGATCGGTCACGTGGCGGACTTCATGATCGATGATGAAACCTGGGCCATTCGATACCTCGAGGTGGATACGCGGAACTGGTGGCCCGGCAAGAAGGTGCTGGTGTCGCCTCAGTGGATCGACAACGTGAGTTGGCCGGACTCCAAAGTCTACGTACACCTCTCCCGGGAAACCATCAAGAACAGCCCGGAGTATATCGAGTCGATGCCTGTCACTCGCGAGTATGAGAAAAGGCTTTATGACTACTACGGCCGGCCGCCATATTGGCTGTAAGGATCTGGCAACCCTGTAGCCGTACGGCGAGCAAAGGTTGATTCTGGAGGACCCCAAGTGTTGGGAACCCTGCGTTTCAGTGCAGGAAATGGCGGGACAGGACTATTGCACAGAACGTGGCGAAGCCGAGGAGGATGAGGCCGAGGATGGCGTTGACGAGGCGGAAGAAGGTCGGGCCGATGCCGTGGGGGATGAAGCGAACGACGACGATCAGCGTGGTGAACCAGGTCATCAGGCCGGCTGCGACCATCAGGATTCCCCACCCGGGGGCTTTGGAGCCGAAGATGGAATGGGCGAACGGGAGCCAGCTGGAGGTGACGCCAACCCAGTAAACCACGGTTAAGGGGTTGAAGACGGTCAGGGCAATACCGGCGGCGACATCGGCGACCAGACGCGCGGGGACATTGCTTTTGTCCCAGCGTTTGCGAGCTCTGGTGTAGGCCCGCAGGGGTTCCCTGACGGCGCGGACAAGGAAGTAGAGCCCCAGCGGCAGCAGGACGACTACGCCGATGGCCTCCAGGACAATCTGGAGAGTCGGGTTGGACAGGTCGGAGAGGAGATAGTGACCGCCGAGGAGGACCAGGAAGAAGAGGATCAGGTCGCCGGCGATGGAGCCGATTGCGCAGGCGAGGGTACGGCGCCAACCGCCGATCATGCCGCGGCGGATGGCTAGCATGTTGACCGGGCCCATCGGGGCGGCCGCTGCCAATCCCATGAAAAATGCGGCCGCGAGTACGTGGATGTCAGAGAGGAACACCATGTTGCGCCAGAGAGGCAGAATAAGCCTGACATTTTACTCGGCATTCTGGCAGTCAAGAATATACACCCGATTGCCTCCAACTGAGCCGTTCGAGGGCATTTTTTCTCGTTGGCTCGTCCCCGCGCTTCGGTGGGTCCTGAAAAGCCGATTCGGAGCCGATTAGCCGGAAGGCCAGGTCTTGCGCAAGCCGCTCGGTCCCGCCCTGCGGGATTGACTTCCTCATAACCGATGCGGCGGCTGTAAATGGACCGCTGCCAACGGGCCTTCATGGAACATCCTCGGTAATTCCCACCCACCCCAGTCGGTAGTTCCCCGGCATGAACTAAAGTGAGCAATTTTGACCAGACGCGTGTGCCTTCTGGTACAGACACGCGAGTCACCCAGGATTTATATAGTGTTTGGGGTCCAGGATAGTTGCCCAGTGTCTATCGAGGAGAATGTTATGCGCGACGTTTCCGCAAATAGTGTTTTGCTGGTGGACGACGATCCTACCATCCGGAACTTTCTATCAAGTCAATTGGAAAAAGCGGGTTTCAAAGCACAACAAGCTGAGGACGGAATCGATGGTCTGGTGAAACTCCGGGATAAGCTTCCCAAGGTCATCATCTCAGACCTTCAGATGCCCCGCATGTCAGGATTCGAGTTTATATCGGTGGTGCGCCGGCGCTTCCCTTCCATACCGGTAATTGTACTCTCGGGATCAATCCAACGCGAACTTCCTGAGGAAGCCAGGCCTGACCGCTGGTTCAGAAAGTATGCGCAACAAATCCCCGAACTCTTGCAGGCCGTCCACGATTTGGCTCGAAAAACGCCCGATCGCGCTTACCTCCCGCAAGTGATCAGTACCCCTGTGCGGACACGCCCGGGCGGCGACGGTTATTTCGTCCTGACCTGCACGGACTGCCTGCGCTTATTCCAGGTGACAAGTACGCCTGAGAATAAGACGGTGGAGCGGACCGCGGTCTGTGTTTACTGCGAGGCCCGTGTACCATTCTTGATCGAAAGCTCAGAGCCCGCGTAAGGCGACTCGCGCCCCGTGCGCGACGACCTGACGAGGGTGACGCGGCCCGGGTGCGAGATCGGGCCGCTGGAGGCATCTAGCTTGAGCAGACATACGCTCACTTTCAATTCCCGGAACTTCCTCAGAAGGATCGGCACTCAAAAGACGACTCGGGACTACCAAGACCGGCAGGTCATATATTCGCAAGGGGACGCGGCGGATGCGATGTTCCACATCCAGAATGGCAGCGTGAAGCTGGTGGTTGCATCGCCGCGCGGCAAACAAGCAGTCATTGCCATCTTGGGGCCAGGCGACGTGTTTGGAGAGGGTTGTCTGGCAAAACAATCACTGCGGATGTCGACCGCAACGGTGATTCGACCATCCACTATCTCCCGCGTGAATAAGGGGCCTCTTGTTCGCCTAATCCGTCAAGAGCCTGCCTTTGCAAAGCTTTTCATCTCCTACCTGCTTTCTCGTATGGTTCGCGTCGAAGAAGATTTCGTGGATCGACTCTTCAATTTCAGCGAGAAACGCCTGGCCCGGATTCTCTTGCTGCTTACGCATCTAGGCAAGGAGAGTCGAGCCGAAACTGAATTTCCCAGAATCAATCAGGAACAGTTGGCACAGATGGTGGGCACCACCCGGTCGCGGGTCAGTCATTTCATGAATAAGTTCAGGAAGCTCGGCTTTGTCGATTACAATGGTAACGGCGCGTTGACGGTCCATAGCGGTCTCCTCAGCGAGGTCCTACACGACTAGCTTTGATGGTAAATGCTCCGTCGGGTGGACGAACGTTTGACCGGTTATAAGCGATCCGTGGGGAGAACGGCAAGTCATCGAACGGAAACAACCACCGCGCCAGACGCGACGAGCGTCTGGCACGTGAATTCCGGGTTCACCGTCGTTAAGGAAAAACGAAACATGAGAAAAACGCCAGCGGTTGCACTCGTCCTCTGTGTCTTGCTGATGTGCAGCGGTGGCGCGTTTGCGTATTCCGTCCTGACGCATGAGGAAATCGTAGACCTGCTCTGGAAAGATGAGATCCGGCCTCTCCTGCTCAAGCGATTTCCGGCGCTGACGGAAGACCAGATTACGGAGGCGCATGCCTATGCCTACGGCGGCGCCGTCATCCAGGACCTCGGCTACTACCCATTCGGCAGCAGGCAATTCAGCGATCTGGCGCATTACGTTCGTAGCGGGGACTTCGTTCGCGAGTTGCTACGCGAGAGTCAGGACGCTAACGAGTATGCGTTCGCCATGGGCGCCTTAGCACACTATACGTCAGACATTGCCGGCCACCCGGCTATCAACCTGTCCGTGGCGATTGAATACCCGAAGCTGCGGGCGAAGTTCGGCAACTCCGTCAGGTACGCAGAGAACAGAACGGCGCATATCCGAACGGAATTCGGGTTCGACATGGTGCAGGTGGCGAAGAGGCGTTATGCCCCCCAACAATATCACGATTTCATCGGGTTTCAGGTGTCCCTGCCCCTGCTGGAGCGCGTTTTTCCGGTGGTCTACGGAGTGGAATTGAAAGACGTGCTTCCCCGCGAAAATCTCACGATCAGCTCGTACCGTTACGCTGTCAGCCGGATAATCCCGGAGATGACGCAGGTCGCGCTACGGACCCATAAGAAAGACATGATGCGCGAAGAACCCAGCTTCTCAAAACGAAAGTTCCTTTACCGTCTTTCGCGCTCCGACTATGAAAAGAACTGGGGAAAGGAATACACAAAGCCGGGATTCGGCACGCGAGTGTTAGCAGTGCTCTTGCATTACATGCCGAAAATAGGGCCATTCAAAGCGATGGCGTTCAAGAGCCCCACCCCGAAGACGGAGGAGATGTATTTTAAGAGCATTAATACTACTGTGGATCAATATCGAGCCTATCTTGAAGAATTGCGAACGGACACCCTGCAACTCTCCAACATGGATTTAGATACCGGCAAGAAGACCAAGGCAGCGGAGTACCCGCTGACCGACGAATCCTATGCAACGTTGCTGGCCAAACTTTCCGAGCGGAAGTTCGATCGGACGTCACCGGAGCTGCGCCAGAATATCCTGGACTTCTATTCGGATCTCTCTGTTCCTATCGAAACGAAAAAAGACAACGTTCGCTGGCAGAGCGTCCTGACGTCGCTTGATCAGTTGAAGGCGGTGACTCTGGTTCCGGCTAGCGCGGGCAGCCCTCCACAGGCCCAAACACCAGCCCTAGCCCAGCCCCCGTTGTGAGTGCTGGGAAGCATTTCGATCGTGCGCTGATTATCGTGCTGGAGAACCAGAATTGCAGTTCGGCAATGAAAGACCCCTTCTTGGCGCAGTTAGCAGAGAGGGGAGCTGGCTTCAGCAACTTCAGGGCTTTGATTCACCCGTCCTATCCCAACTATCTGGCCATGGTTGGCGGCAGCTTGTTTGGCGTTCGAAGCAACGACCAAATTACTCTGCCCGACGACAATAGCCATCGGACCATCGCTGATTTCCTGGATTGGAAGAACTACGCTGAGGATTACCCATCAGAACCCCAACCTTTTCTTGGTGACCGTGGAAAATACGTTCGCAAGCACGTCCCGTTCTTGAGTTTTGCGAAAATCCAGCAAGAAAGCTTCGGCAACGTAGTTTCCGTCTCTACCAAGGACCCGCACAATAGATTTGTCGCTGACGTTGAAGACTTCCGAAGCGACCCAAAGAAGCATCCTCTCCCTCGTTACATGTTCTACAGCCCAAACGTGGACGACGATGGGCACGACCCCGTGTTGCGACCTGGGAGGGGATTGATGAAAGCTTCGACTTGGCTGAACAAATTTTTGAAGGAGTCGTTTCCTCTGGACGACAAGATGAAAGGAACTCTCGTCATCGTCACATTCGACGAGTCAGGGTATTTCGAAAAGACTGAGCGAATCTATACCGTTTTCCTGGGAGACATGGTGAAGCCCGGAGTGATTACAAAAACATATACTCATTACAGCGTTCTGAGGACAATTGAAGACAACTTCGGAGTGCTCCCACTCAATTCCGGCGATGGTCATGCCGAGCCAATTACTGAAGTGTGGAAATGAACTCATACCCCTGACGCGACCTGGGGTTTTTGTGCTAGGTTCAAGAAGCTTGGCTCCAGGGGCCGGTTGACGGTCAATAGTGGCCTCTTAAGCGTAGTCCTGCACGACTCAGTCTCGATGTCGAACCAACCCTATACAGAGCGTCTTAAGTAATTGCGCATAGTCGACGCAAGGTGTTGTTGGGTTTAATCCAGGCGGCGAATTCGCTTTCAACCGCATGTATAACGTCATCCAGGTGCGCGAAGTATCGATTGTGCA